>Ga0316616_100000279_pt1 | contig 14948 bp, 13 predicted proteins | sample OWC_Aug_M1_C1_D1_FD_207660 | JGI IMG/M metagenome (GOLD analysis project Ga0316616, IMG submission 207660) | Wetland soil microbial communities from Old Woman Creek delta, Ohio, United States - OWC_Aug_M1_C1_D1_B | ecosystem: Environmental > Terrestrial > Soil > Wetlands | place: USA: Ohio... | reverse complement strand
TGCTCGGCGGCGTTGCAGTCGGTATAGTCATCTGGTACGGCGGTTCCCAGGTAATCTCCGGCCAATCCACGCCCGGCAATTTCTTCTCCTTCACCGCAGCCCTGCTCATGCTCTACGAGCCGATCAAGCGGCTCAACAAAGAGAATCACAATATACAGCAGGGACTCGCCGCAGCCCAGCGCGTTTTCGAGATCGTCGATCGACCGCCGGAGATAGTCGAAAAAAGCGATGCCAAGGAATACTCAGCGCTCGAAGGCAGGATCGAATTTGACCAGGTCTATTTCAAGTATGAAGAAAAGATGATCTTGAACAACCTCAGCCTCAAGATCAACAGGAACGAGGTAGTGGCGATAGTGGGCGAGAGCGGCGTGGGCAAGAGCACTCTCGTCAACCTCATTCCCAGGTTCTATGATGTGACGGAGGGATCGATAAAGATAGACGGGGTTGACATCCGGGATGCGACACTCAGCTCCCTGCGCAGGAATATCGCGCTTGTGACTCAGGACGTAATCCTCTTCAATGATACGGTCAAGAGTAACATAGCGCACGGTGTCACGGCCGATGATGAAAAGATCGAGCAGGCGGCCCGGGCAGCGTTTGCACACGATTTCATTATGAAGCTTCCCAGCAAGTACGAGACGATCGCTGGAGAAAAAGGCTTGCGCCTGTCAGGTGGGCAGAAACAGCGTATAGCCATAGCAAGGGCGTTGTATAAAAATGCTCCGATCCTGATACTCGACGAAGCCACCAGCGCGCTTGATTCGGCATCCGAAACCGAAGTACAAAACGCCCTCGAGAATCTCATGCGCGGGAGGACCACAATAATCATCGCGCACAGGCTCTCTTCCGTCATGAGCGCGGATCGGATAATCGTGCTCGAAGCGGGGACAATAGTACAGGAAGGCCCTCACCAGGACCTTATTACCATGGATGGCCCTTACAAGCGCCTCTACGAACTACAGTTCAAAGACGACGGTCAGAAGAAGATCCTGCGCATACCCAAAAGGTCAAAAAATGTCTAAAAAGTTGAGGCAGGCCCTTCTGGTTCACGTTGCGCCGCCGCTTGTCTTTGTTTTCCTTATGCTGCTCCGCCTGACGCTGCGCGTCACGCATGCAAACAGGGAACATGCCGAGCAGTTGTGGAAGGCGGGAGAGGGCGTGATTACCTGCTTCTGGCATGGTCGGCTGCTGGTGATGCCCTTCGCGCACAGGGGTAAAGCCAAGGTGCTCATCTCTCGTCACAGGGACGGGGAATTCATAGCGCGGGTGATTCGATACTTCGGCCTGGGCACCATCCGGGGCTCCTCCGGCAAAGAAGGCCAGGTATCATCATTCAGGGAAATGCTGAGCTCCATTAAGGCAGGCTGGATCATCGCCATAACGCCTGACGGACCCAAAGGTCCCCGCTATAAGGTCAAAGAGGGCTTGATCGAACTGGCCCGGATGAGCGGAAGGCCCATCGTGCCGGTGACGTACGGAGCTTCTAAAAAAAAACTTTCAATTCCTGGGACAGGTTTGTCCTCCCCTATCCTTTTTCCAGGATTGTCTTTCTGTGGGGTGAGCCTCTCTTCATAAGCAGGCAGACCTCCCGGCCCGAGCAGGAGGCAGCAAGGCTCTCGCTCGAACAAACCCTCCTTCGCATGACAGAACGCGCAGATGAGATGGCATGTGGAAAATAGTCTATAACTGCATCATCTACCTCCTTTTTCCTTTTTTTGCTCTTCTTGGCCTCACGAAGAAGAAGGTCAGGACCAATTTCGCAGAGAGGCTGTATATTAGGAACAGCCCTGCGGTAGATAAGGCCGTCTGGGTTCACGGCGCATCGATTGGGGAGTCTGTAATCGCCGAGAACCTTGTGCGGTACATGCGCAGCAAGACAGACTTTAAGAAGTATATCATCACGACTAACACGTACTATGCAGCTGATATGCTCAGGAAGCGGGCCGACGCGGACATCCAAGTCTTTTCCCTTCCCTTTGACCTGCCTGTCTCCATTAACCGCTTCATGAAGCAGTCGACCTTTCAGGCCCTCATTCTCGTGGAGACGGAACTCTGGCCTAACCTCTTGTGGGCGGCACGCAAGAGAAACATACCGGTGATCATTGTGAACGGCAGGCTATCTGACGCCACAATAGGGCATTACAGGCGGTTCTCCTTCTTCCTGAAGGATGTCTTGTGTTCGATCTCACTTGTGCTCGCGCAGTCAGCCGAGCATGCGCGCCGCTTCGCGTCAGTGGGGATGGACCCTTCACGGGTTGTTGAGACAGGAAATCTCAAGTACTACCGGTTCATGGAAAGGTCAAGACCTTCTACCAAGGAGAAGCTGATAACGTTCGGCAGTATTAAAGAAAGAGAGCTCCCCATCGTACTTCCCCTCGTGGAGCTGCTCAGGAAGAGCCATCCTCAGTACAGCGTCTATGTTGTCCCAAGGGAGCTCACCCTCACGGAGACCATCTTCGAGCAACTTTCAAAAAAAATGACGGTGACGCGTTACTCTCTTTCGAAAGACAAAGTGAAGAGTGATGAGGGCGCGGTCGTAGTGGTTGACACGGTTGGAGATCTCATGAGCATCTATGGGCGGAGCGAGCTTGCCTTTGTGGGAGGCAGCCTGGCGCCATATGGCGGCCAGAACATCCTGGAGCCGCTCTTCTTCGGCACACCAGTCTTGTTCGGGCCACACATCGAGAACTTCCGGGACATCGGGGATGCGATCCTTGACGCGGGCGCGGGCATCATGGTGCAGAACGGTGAAGAGCTTGGGCAAAAGATAGCAGTCTTGCTTGATGATGACGCCCTGCGAGAGCGCATGGGCAACGGGGGGCTGCGTATGATCGAAGATCAGGAAAGCGTCATGGCCAGAACAGCGAGCCTGATTACGGAGGTGGTATGGAATCATTCTCGCGGCTCGTAGGGCTCATGGAGGCGTTAAGAGGAGAGGAAGGCTGCGCATGGGACAAGAAGCAGACAGAGAAAGCCTTCAGGACGTTCCTGCTTGAAGAGGCGTATGAGGTGATAGACGCAATCGAGAACGGCGACGCAGCGATGCTCAAGGAGGAGTTGGGCGACCTCCTCTTCCACATCGTCTTCATCTCGCAGATATGCAGGGAGAGGGGTCTTTTTCAGATACAGGACGTGATCGATTCGGCGTACACAAAGATGTACAACAGGCACCCGCATGTCTTTCGCAAGGGGGAGGCAGATACACCCATAGAGCAGCGCTGGGAGGAATTGAAGAGGGCCGAGAAGAACGACTATGCTGCCGTGTCCGGCGTCCCGAAGATCCTACCCGCCCTGCTCCGCTCCTACGTGATCTCCAAGCGGGCGTCCCGGATGGGGTTTGACTGGGAGACGGTCGATGGCATCTACGAGAAGATAGAGGAAGAGATACGGGAGTTGCGGGAAGCTGAAAAGCTGGCCGATCAGGCGCTCCTTGAGGAGGAGGTGGGCGATCTTCTCTTCACTGTGGCAAACCTGGCCCGCTTTCACAGCATCGACCCTGAAGGGGCATTGAGGCTCACTCTCGACAAATTTGTGCGTCGCTTCGCTTACGTGGAGAAAAATATTGACAAGGCAAATCCAGACCCGAAGGTTATGGATGAGCTCTGGAACGAGGTAAAACGCCTAGAGAAAGGTGGGGAATAGCCCCCCTTCTTATTCTACTTTCTTGACGTTCGCAGCCTGCGGACCTTTTGGCCCACTGGTGATTTCAAACTCTACTCTTTCACCTGTCTTAAGAGTTTTGAAGCCATCCTGTTTGATGGCTGAGTAGTGAACAAATACATCTCCCCCCGAATCCTGTTCAATGAAGCCATACCCCTTTGAATCGTTGAACCACTTCACCTTACCTACTGGCATACTGCTGAACTCCTTTCGTACGTATGAAATAGTGCAACCTTTTCCTATCTTAATTTGCTCTTTTACTGCATGTCAAGCGAAATCTTAAAAATATTTAATGCTTATTTTTTGGCACAAAAAGGGCCCAGATGCTGACTCAGCTTGGCGGCCGTTATGGGGTTTCGTTGAATGCGATGACGCAGCAAAAGGAGGCGGGTGGTTATGGCGCTTCGTCGAATGCGATGACGTCGGACGGGCACGTAGACGCGCACAGCCCGCAGCCAAAACAAAGGTCCTTCTTCACCGTGGCAACAGGCACGACTGACGATCCAAGAGGACCGAAGATCGATATCGGCTTTTCTTTGCTCTCCATCTCAATGGCTCCGGCAGGACAGGCGTCACTGCATGACCCGCAGCCCGAGCAACGCGCCTCGTCAAACTCCGGGAGAATGCGCTCCTCGTCCTTCTCAATGAAATGCTCGCCCAGCGCCCCCAGGATCTCCCTCTCCTCCCAGCGTCCTGCCCTAGGGTAACGTATGAATCCCGCGTGGTACCGCTGCCTGTCCCACTTGGTTGGCGACCACCGGAGTTGCGGCTCGGAACGGTACTGCATGAGGAACTCCCGGTCGCGCAAGCCGTCGGCATACTGCTCCATGGTGATAATCTTGGCGGCAGGGAGCCGGATCTCTCCCCTGGGACCGGAGATTACCGCTTCACCCTTAGGCATGTCCACGCGCTCATCCTCTTCCAGGTGGATAAATATGACGCCTTCCCGTCGCGCCTGCTCGTAATCAAGCTCTGCGTACGAAGGGCACGCCAGATTCCGGGTAACTACCCGTACCTCTGCGCCCTGCCTGGCAAGGTCCAGAGCCATCCGGATAAACTTCCCGGAGAAATATTCATAAAGCATCTTGAGGCAGGGATCATCCGTAGCAAGGCAGAAAAGGAAAGAGCCTGCCTTGGGGTCAGGCTGTTCCAGGGCTGGCTCTGCTTCTCTGTATGCCTGGATCGAGGGCAAGTGTCTTCCTGAGTCCATCTCCCTCATACACTGCACCGCTGCCCCGTAACCGGTGAGGATGGCATCCTTGATGCTCATCGGCTCGAGACTTCCTCCCGACACATACACCCCCTGAGCGTCCGTCTTCAGAGGCTCACTTTCTTTCACAAAACCCCACTCGTTCAGGGAAAATCCAAAGAGCTGACCCAATTCAGCGAGGGACTGGTTTGGCCTCAGGCTTGTCGCCAGCACCACATAGTTAAAGCGCTCTTCATGCAATTGCCCGCCATTCACGTAGCGCACCGTCACGCCTTCATCATCCTCTTCAAGATAGCGCGTGTTCGCCCGAACAAAGGAAACTCCGAGGTCGCGGTAGAGGCGCTCCATGAAGAACTCCTGACCGAACAGTCTGAGGTCATTATAGAAGACGGTCAGGTGCGGCTCGATGCCTCTCTGAAACGTCCACTTAATCTCTCTAAGGGTGTAAGAGCAGCAGACGGAAGAACAGAGCGGATACTCCTGACAGCGGGATCCCACGCAGAGGACGAATGCGACCCGCTTCAAGTCCTCAGGCAGCGCATCGTTTCTCTGGTCTATGAGCCGGTCATAGTCAAGGCTGGCGAGAATCCTCTTGCCTGTTCGCTCCTTTGGCTCATGCGGCGAGAGTCCGGCCGAAATGATCACCGCGTCAGCCTCGATAAATGTGTCATCTTCCAGCCTCACGAGGCTTTTGTTGTACATCTTATCTACATCGACAATGGGGGTCGAACGGATTACCTCGAGACCGGGCATGCCCTCAATCTCGGCATAGAAGGTCTTGAAGCCCACGCGGCAATTTGCTATCTTCTCCATCAAGCCGCCCAATGCATCGGTCTGCTCAAGAAGAGTGACGGTGTGACCCGCTTTCAGGAGGACTTTTGCAGCAGACACACCGCTGATGCCACCGCCAATCACCAATACGTTCATAATCTTTTTCCGTCTCCGGTCACGTGGAGCAGGAGGTCCGTGAAGTAGATGATCCTTCGTCCTTTCGAGAATGACGTGAGCGCCATGTGACAGAGCGGACAGAAGAGCACTATGGTGCCCCTTGAGCCTTCCAGGACCATCCTGGAGAGCCTCTCCGTGCTCCGCCTGTTGATAAAGAACTGGTTGCCACCGCAGCAGCGCGCCTTGACCTTTTCCCCTTCTATCTCGCCCCCCAAGCCCGTGATGATGCGCTCCATCACCTGCTTATCGGAAATGGCAGTGGCTTCGGGCCGCATGAGAATGCAACCGTAGTATGGAGTGAAGACTTCTCCCTTGAGATCCCGCTTGATCAGGGAGGGAGAAAGCGGTTCTTTACCCAGAATCTCAAGGGGGTGGCGCACAGGATGTGCTGTTTCAGCGCTTGCTTCTCTGAGATTTTTATAGCACGCCGGGCACGGGGCAACAATTGCCTCGCTCTCCGTAACCGGCGCTGCCTTGCTCAAGTTTGTCCTGGACATCTCAACAAGCTCGCGGCGGTCACCATACTCGAACGCTCCGCAGCAGTTCCACTCCGGGATCTCCGTCAGTTCATGACCCAGCCTTGCGAAGATGGTTCGGACGCCCTTGTCGAGCTTCCTTGCAGAGCCTGTGAGAGAACATCCTGGATAGTACGCGTACTTCATGGGGCTCGCTTCGCCTTCCTGTCACGGGCCTTGGGCTCCCGCCCGGCAATGACCTCTTTTCCTGGCTGCGAAAGACCTGCACCCTTCACTTTGTGAGGCAGGTGAAAGGTGATGTATTCCGTCCATCTCGTCACGTACGCAAGATATCCTTCTTTCACCAGAAAGGGCAGTGCTCTGAGCAGCACGTACGGTTCATAGACTCGACCGAGCAGTGCAACGGACGCCTTGAACGCCTTCTCAAACGGAGACTCCACGGCCAGCTCTTTTCTGAGGGCCCGCACCACCTCGGGAATGCGGATCTTCCACGGGCATGCCTCCGTGCAGTTGTAACAGTTCGTACAGTTCGCTACGACCGGATCGTCTCCCTTGAGTTCCTTCTGGAGGAAGACCTTCATGAGAAGCTCCTGCGGGTTGGCTGACACCGAAAGGTCGTTGATCGTGCAGACCGATCCACAGATCTTGCATCCGAGACAGACTGAGAAATCCTCCCGCCTGTAACCCGCGAGTTCGGCTAGTGCTTCAATCTTCGGCATCTTTCAACTCATCCTCGATGAATGTGAGATAGGGTATCGCCTCATCGAAGCTGCGGCCCGACATGTACGAGAAGAGCGCTTGAAGGCGCTCCGACGTTCCTTTCATGTATTTGGTCACCGGTATGCGCTGGGGACACGCTTCCTCGCACGCACCGCATCCCACACAGGTCTGCGAAACATGGTACATGCGGATGAAGTGAAAGATCTCTTTGCCCAAAGGAAGGGCAGTGTCGCCCATGCGGAAGACTTTGTTGATGAAGGCGTCTCCCTTCGGCACGTATTCATCTCCCTGGAATACGCAGTCGATGCAGTAACAGACCGGGCACACGTCCCGGCAATTCATGCACATGATACACTTGGCAAAGTCTTTGGAAAATGTCTCCATGTCCGATTGAAAACGATCTCCAGGCCTTCCCCCAGCGATGGCAAAGCTGTCCGGTGCGGTCTCCTCGCTGCTATCAAGCAGCTCGAGGAACTCCTCACCGATTGGTGTGTATGCCTGGGCCCATAGCTTTCCCTCTGCGTCAACACGAACCCCTGCATCACCGAGCACCCCTCTCGGTTCCCTGCATAGGGTGCAGGCGTACCGGACCTTGCCGGATGCTTCCAAAGCGGATTTGAGGGCCAGCGGCTCCCCGAGAGGGAGTTTGAGGTCCTCTTTTGAAGACACGCTTCCGAAACAATCTACCGAAACCGCGATGATGCTCGTGCGCTCCACCTGCGTGAGCTTTGTCAGTTCCATGTAAGCCCGTATTTCACATGGCCGGAGTATCGCCAGGATTCGGGCGTCTTTTGAAAAGAAGCGGCGCAGGTAAAGCACGCCGTTGAGATCGAAGTAGGGATTGAAGAGCGTAAGGTCCCTCGGCTCCGTACGTTGAATCTGATGGCGCACACCCCCATTGCTCTCAACAAAACCGAAGGCAAGGCGGCCCTCCTTCGCAAGAAATCCTTTAACAGCAGCCCGGATAGCCTCTACATCAACCCTTTTTCCCTTCATGCCCCGCATCCTTTAGTTCGTTGTACATCTTCTCGACCTTCTCCACGAATCTGCGCGCCTCGGCCGCACTCACCCAGAAGAGCTTGAGCCGGTTCTTTATGTCAAACGTATTGAGCATCTCCTTGAGTCCTGCCATCTTCCTTCTCGTGTAGTAGTTTCCCTTGATGAAATGGCAATCCCCGGGGTGGCAGCCCGCCACGAACACACCATCCGCTCCTTCAAAGAGCGCCTTGATGACAAATGCCGGGTCGACCCTGCTTGAACAGGGTACCTGCACCACCTTCACGCCTTCCGGATACTTCAGCCTCAGGCTTCCCGCCATCTCGGACGCCTTGAACGAGCAGTAAGAACAGGCAAACCCGACAATCTCCACTCCATCCCGTTTTGCGTCATCGCTCATTGTTCATGTCCCCCCTATCGGGTCCCGTCGCCTGGGTCCCGGGTCCCGCCGGACAAATATATTTTGAGAGGTTAGCCCTCTTTATAGCCTCTTATGATTGGCCTCTTCACCTCTTCTGAAAGCTCTTCCGGCCCCCGGACCCAGAACCCTAGCCACTGTTCTCATATCGCTTCCATTATCGCCGCCACCTCATCGACCACGATGGCATCATCCCAGCCTCTGAGCTCTATTGCAGACGAAGGGCAGGTAGCGTTGCAGAGTCCGCATCCCATGCAGGCTGCTTCCTCCACATGGACGACCCTTTTTGCCTCATCATACTTTATCGCCCTTGCAACGCACGCCTGTTCGCACATCCTGCAGCCGCTGCACCTCTTGGGATCAACATATGCTATGAAGGGATCCACGTACGCATACCCAAGGTTCAGGAACCCGAAAAGCTTCACCGCCGAAGCCCTTCCGTGGTTGATCGATTCTTCAACGTCCTTTGGGCCCGAGCACGACCCTGCAATGAAGATCCCTTTCACCGCCGTATCAAAAGGCCGGAGCTTAATATGGGCTTCCAGGAAAAATTTGTCTTTATCAAGGGTAATTTTGAGGAGCGACGCGATCAGCTTGCTGTCCTCCGGAGGAGACATACCTGTGGATAATACGACAAGATCAAATTCCCTCTCAAAAGTCTCCCCAAAAAGCGTATCTTCACCGCGGATTACAACGCCTGCAGGCGCAGGTGATATTTCTGCCACATTAGCCCGCGTAAAAAGGACACCCTTCTCCTGGGTATCTTCAAAATACTCTTCTCCGCCGCGGGGATGAGCTCTCACGTCCATGTAGAAGGACTCCACATACGAATCTTTGTGCGTACGCTTAATGGCATCCGCCACACGCAACGCATTGACACAGCAGACCCTCGAACAATACGGTTTTCCTATCTGTTCGTCACGAGATCCGATGCAATGGAGTATGGCAACCCGCGGCTTCTCAGGGAGCTGCAACGTGTCCGCATGCTGCTCGAACTCAACGGTTGTGATGATTCTTTTATCCTTGCCATAATTCAATTCGGGCTTGACGCTTGGGTCAAAGGGTGAAAACCCTATAGCGACAATGGTTCCTCCGACCGCACGTTTCTTTTCACCTTCCGGGGTATCGAGCGTTACCTCGTAGTTACCGAAAAAGCCCTCAAAACCGCTGATCTTGGTTGAGGTAAATATCTCAACATTTTCTCTCGCGACCAGTTCCTTGACCATGTCGTCAACAATGCTCTTGCCGTCCCTTCCTGCGGGCCACACACTGTTGAGGGCCCTCACGTGGCCGCCCAGCTCAGCTTCCTTCTCGACAAGGTACACCTGCATCCCTGCCTTCGAAAGAAACGACGCCGCGCTTAAACCCGACACTCCGCCGCCAATAATGAGCGCGGACTTCGTCACGTCTACAATCTTCTCCTCAAGCGGAACGTAGTGGGCCGCTGAGTAAAGGCCTGCCAGTATCAGTCTCTTGGCCTTTTCCGTGTTCTTTTCGACGTCATCGCCGACCCACGAACAGTGCTCCCTGATGCTTACCCTTCTCAAGAGGAATGGGTTCAGATCTGATTTTCTCAGCACGTCCTTGAACATATCTCCGTGGAGCGAAGGGGTACACGATGCAATGATCACCCGGTCGAGCTTTTCTTTTTGAATGCTCTCCCTTATCATATCCTGGCCCGGCTCGGAGCACACAAAGACGTAATCTTGAGAAACCGTTACAGACGGATATTTCTTGAAGTATTCGCTCAACTTCTTTACATCAACGGTGTGTTTGATGTTATGACCACAATGACAGATGAAGATTCCGGTTCTCATGGTCTGGCTCCAGCCTCCAGTCTCTCGCCGTCGGCCATGATATATTCCAGGCAACTCGCGGCAGCTTCTCCTGCTGAGGCGACGGTGTCCGGAATATCCTTCGGTCCTGAGGCCATTCCGCAAGCGAAAATGCCATCTACATTAGTCCATGACGGATTGATTGAGTCTGTCCTGATGAAGCCGTATTCATCTCTCTCTACCGACATAATGCTGCAGAGTTCTTCCACGCCTTTGTGCGGCCTTACCCCCGCCGCAAGGACAACGACATCAACTTCGACCTCCAGCATTTCGCCGCTTAACATGTCCTCGACCTTGACCAGCAACCCGTTCTCTGTTTTCGTTATCTCCCCGGGGATACCCCGAATATAAAAGGTCCCGCCTTCCTGCGTCCTCTTGTAGAACTCTTCATACCCCTTGCCGTAGGCCCTCACATCTATGTAGGACACATAGATCTGCGCGTCGCTGATCCTGTCCCTCACGATACTGGCGTGTTTTGCCGTGTACATGCAACAGACCCTGGAACAGAACCGCGCCCCACCCTGTCTGTCCCTGGAGCCGACACACTGGATAAAATAGAATCGTTTCGGAACTCTCCCATTTATTAGAATATCGCCGCCTGTGGGACCGGTGACCGAACAGATCCGTTCGAACTCGATTCCCGTGACAACCCCATCCAGCGTGCCATAGCCGTATTCCCTCTTTTCGGTGGGGTCGTACACGTCAAACCCGGGGGCAAGGACTATGGCGTCAAACTCCAGGTCCGCGATCTCATCCTGCATGGTAAGATCGACTGCCTTTACCTCGCACAACCTGTCACATTCTCCGCATTGAATACATCCTTCCATGTGACCGGCAAGGCAGCGTGATGCCTCGGCACGCGCTTCGAGAGGGGTGTACCCGGCGGCTACTTCTTTGAAATTGGTTATCCTTTCTTCAAGCTTCTGCTCCGGCATGCGCACGCGTTCTGACCGCGGGAATCGCGCGGCCAGGTCAGCCTTCTCAGGCTCTGTCAACCTTTCCGGTTTCTTCCTCTCATTACCTGCATCGACGGGTTCGCCTTTCAGGTAGCGGTTTATCGACAGGGCTGCCTTCTGCCCCGCGGCAATGGCATCAACCACATAGGCTGGTCCTGTACAGACATCGCCGCCCGCAAATACCCCTTCGACATTGGTTACCCCGGTCAGCAGGTCGACCTTGATCGTCCCGTTTCCTGCGAGTGACACCCCGAGCCCCCCTACAAAAGAGGTCTGGGCTGCCTGGCCAAGGGCTGTGATGACCGAATCCACGGCCATAGAGAATTCCGAATTCTTAACGGGGATCGGGCGCCTCCGGCCGCTTTCATCCGGTTCGCCCAGTTCCATCCGGATGCACTCCATCCGAGCAAGGTTCCCGCCTTCTCCATAGAAACGCACCGGTGTTGTGAGGAACTCTATCCCTATCCCTTCGTGAAGAAGGGCATCTATCTCTTCTTGGGCTGCGGGCATCTCATCACGGGTTCTCCGGTAAACAAGTGTCACTGACCGACTGCCAAGTCGCTTCGCCGTTCTCGCGCAGTCAATGGCAGTGTTGCCCCCACCGATAACAGCAACGTGTTCGCCAAGCTTCGTTGGTTCGTTGCTGTTAACCGCGCGGAGAAAGCGTATGCCATCGATAACCCCGGAGAGGCCCTCCCCTTCCACGTTGAGCGGTAATCCTGTCGGGGCACCCGTGCCAATAAAGATCGCACTAAAATCGTTCTTCAGCGCGTCTATGGTGATGTCTTTGCCCACCTCGGTGCCACATCGGATGGTGACGCCAAGCTTTTCGATATACCCGATCTCTTTTCTCAACTCCTCCTTGGGAAGCCGGTATTCGGGTATGGCATAGCGCAGCATGCCGCCAGGCTCAGGAAGTGCCTCGAAAACTGTTACTTCGTGGCCCTCTACGGCAAGGGCGTGAGCGCACGCAAGGCCTGCCGGCCCCGCTCCGACGACAGCCACCTTTTTCCCCGTTTTCGTTATCTGGGGCACCTCCAACGAATTCACGTCAAACCCGTCGACTGCAAAGCGCTTCAGGTCACGGATAGCAAGGGGGTCGTCGAGCTGGCCCCTGTTGCAGACCGTTTCACAGGGTGCATAGCAGACCCTTCCGCACACGGAAGGAAATGGGTTTGTGGCCCTGATAAGCATATACGCGTCCGCAAATCGCCCCTCGCTGATATGTTTCAGGTATCCGAGCACATTAGTGTGTATCGGGCATGCATCGACACAGGCTGCCTTACAGGGACGATCCTCACGCTTGTCGATGCTTGCCTTGTTGGGTATGGCCTGCGGAAAAGGAATATAGATTGCTTTTCGCGGACCCGTACCCATGTTGAACTCGCTCTTCATTACTACGGGGCAGCCCGGGGAACAGGAACCACAGGCGGTACACTTCTTCGTATCGACATACCGTGGCTTCTTCAGGATGGTAGCCCGAAAGCCTGTCTCGGTTTTCTTGACCGCCAGCGGTTTTGCCCACGAGAGAATCTCAATATCTTTGTTGAGTGATACCTCAACCATCTTTGGCGATAGAGTGCACGTAGAGCAATCAAGGGTGGGAAAGGTCTTGTCGAGCTGTATCATGCGTCCGCCGATCGAGGGACCCTCTTCAAGCATGGTCACCTTGACCCCGCACGCAGCAAGCTCGAGTGCTGCGGTTATGCCTGCAATGCCACCCCCAACGACCAGGACTTTCCTTTCGCTCATGACCCCTTTACGGTTTCCAGCAGCTTGTCTCTCAGTTTATTCGCGTCCGCAACGACCCCGAAGTGCGCGTACTGGAAGATCGGTGCCTCCGGATCCTTGTTGATAGCGATGATGCAGTCGGAATCCTTCATGCCTGCGATGTGCTGAAAGGCCCCGCTGATACCCATGGCCAGGTAGACCTTCGGTTTGACCGTCTTGCCCGAGGTGCCAACCTGGCGCTCCTTCGCAACCCACAACTTGTCGACGACAGGCCTTGAGCATGAGAGCACTGCCCTCATGGACTGGGCCAGCTCCTCATAGCGCGCCACCTCATCTTTGTTTCCTATCCCCCTACCCACGGAAAGGAGAAACTCGGCCTTCGTTATGTCAACACCGCCCGCCGCCTCCTCAACGTATTCCACGAAGCTTCTCCCCTCAAGCGCACTGAAGTCGCCGACGCTCTGCGCGACCGCCTCCTGTGGACTCTGAGTCACATGCTCTTTGAAACTGCCGCTGCGAACCGTAACGACGGCTGGGCTGGAACCGGCTGAGATCCGCGCAAACACTTTGTCGGAGTAATAGCTCTTCAGGAAAGTGCCGCTGCCAGCATCGAAGCCGCTCACGTCAGTGATGACGGGCATGGCAAAATGGCCTGATACATACGCCGCGCACTCGGCTCCGGATGAGGAATGCGTGAACGCTATGAAATCGGGCTTGCCCTGGCTCTCGAATATCTTCGCAAGAATCGCCACCATGGCCAAAGGGTTGAGAAACTGCTCCTCATCGCCGCCAACCCGAAGCACGCTATCTACCATCCGACCATCGAAACCGTTCGTCTTTTCGGGAACCAGCAGGCGCACGGGTTTCTGCATGAGCCTCCCCAGGCCGATGCTGTCGAGATTCCTTTCTTCGAAAACACCCCGTCGCACTTCAGCAACAACAAGGAGATAGCTCATTGGTACACCCCCTTTTCCTTGAGTATAGCGACGAGCTTGGTACAGACCTCAACTGGCTCGCCCGTGATCATCGCTGCTCCTTCCTTTTTGGGAGGGTATACCCAGGTGGTCACTTCGATAAGATTCTTCACGCCTTCAGCGAAGTCATTCGCCTTGAACACCTTCCTCTCCACCTTGGATGCCTTACGCACGCCCATTATGGAGACGTACCGCGGTTCGTTGATACCGCTCTGAATCGAAAGCACGCAGGGCAATGCAATCCGGATACGCTCCTGAAGCCCGCCTTCCAATTCCCTCCTTACAACGAGGTATTCCTTCTGGACATCGTCCACCGCGATGACCTGTGCTGCATAAGGAATTTTCAGCATGGCAGCCAGGATTCCTCCGAAGCAGGCGAACTGGTCGTCCTCAGCCTGAACACCAGTAAATATGGCATCAAACGGAGTGCCCTGCTTCTTCAGGAAATTGTAGGCCAGGGTCGCGCGCGCAAACGGGTCCTGAGGCACCTCACCCGCCTCCAGCAGAAGGCCGTCGCGTGCACCCATGGCTATGGCACGCCTCAACACCTCATCGGCTTCAGCGTTCCCCATGCTGACGCTGGCAACGCCACCGCCGCCCTTCTCAACAATGCGCACCGCTTCTTCCACAGCGTAATTATCCCAGTCATTCGTGCGGTACGGCAGCTTGCTGAGATCGACAGCCCTGCCATCGTCCAGTATGCGCAGTTCCTCTTCCTGGGTAACGGGCACCCGTTTTGTGAATACAAGTATCTCCATGCTAGATCACCTCCAACAGGATTTCCGAAAGTTCTTTTACAGCGAGCCCCTTCTCGGTTGCCGGGTCTTCAAGGTTCATCACACAGAAAGGACAGCTTGTAGCTATGACCTCCGCCCCCATCTCAAGGGCTTCTTTCACCCGCGTCTCGCTGTTGCGCTGATACAGGGCCTCGACGTCGTAGAACATCCTTCCGCCGCCGCCCTCACAGCACAACGAATTCTCACGCAGGCGCGAGAACTCAAGCGGCTTCTCTCCCAGCGCCGCA
>Ga0316616_100000278_pt1 | contig 14984 bp, 14 predicted proteins | sample OWC_Aug_M1_C1_D1_FD_207660 | JGI IMG/M metagenome (GOLD analysis project Ga0316616, IMG submission 207660) | Wetland soil microbial communities from Old Woman Creek delta, Ohio, United States - OWC_Aug_M1_C1_D1_B | ecosystem: Environmental > Terrestrial > Soil > Wetlands | place: USA: Ohio... | reverse complement strand
GCCGCGATCCCCGCCCCCGTGTCGGACACGATCACGTCGACCCATCCGGCGGGAATGGCAATTGGGCAATTGGGCAATTGGGCAATTGGGAGAGACGCCTCACCTAATTGCCGAGTTGTCTGATCGCCGAGTTGCCCGGTCGCCGGTGCTCGTCGCACGGCGACCGAAACCTCACCGCCGCCTTCGACCGCATCCAGGGCGTTGGTCAGTAGGTTGAGAAACACCTGGTGGAGCATCTGCGGGTCGCCCTGCACCACGCAGCCGTCGCCGCCAGGCGACACCGAGATCCGCCGATTGGCCAGCCGCGCCTGCCGCTCCACGAACGCCACAGCCTCCCTCACTACCTGAACGACCTCTACGGGGCCGAAGGCGGGCTCGCGCTGCCGGGCAAAATCGAGCAGGCGGCGGACGATCGCCGCCGCCCGCGCCACCTCGGTCTGGATCATGCCGAGGTACTCGCGACAGTCTCCGTACGGCCGATCGCCCCCGCACTCGCCGCCGGCGACGTGCCGCTGCAGCGCTTCGGCAAATCCCGCCACTGCCGACAAGGGGTTGTTCAGTTCGTGGGCCACGCCGGCCGCCAGCCGGCCCAGCGAGGCCAGCTTCTCCTGCCGCACCAGCAGATCCTGAGACTGCTTCAACTCCTCGTAGGAGCGGCGAAGCTCCTCGTAGAGACTGGCGTTTTCGATGGCCACGGCCGCTTGCCCGGCCAGCGTGACGGCAAGCTGCTCGTCCTCTTTACTGAACTCTTCCGCCCCCTGCTTCTCCGTGAGATACAGGTGGCCGAACACCCGCCCCCGCGAGACGATGGGCACGCCGAGGAACGACCGCATCGCCGGGTGATGCGGGGGGAACCCGACGGCGCGGGGATCCGCGGTGAGGTCGCGAAGCCGCAGCGGTCGCCGCTCGCGCACGGCGACACCGAGGATCCCGCGGCCCGCCGGCAGCGACCCCATGCGCGCCCGCTGCTCCTCATCCAAGCCCGTCGTCACGAAGCGATCCAGCGCCCCCGCCGCATCCAGCGTCCCGAGGGCGCCATACCGCGCCTGGAGGAGGCGGCAGGCGACCTCCACGATCCGCTGGAGGACGGCGTCCAGCGAGCGCTCCGCGGCCAGGACCTTGCCGGCCTCCACCAGGGCACCCAGTTGCTCGCGCCCGCGGCCCACCGCCCGTTCCCGTTCCTGCAGGAACGCCATGGCCACGATCGTCAGCATCCGGTTGACGACCGGCTCGTACGCGTCCCGGACACCGGCCTCCATCGCGGAATTCCCGCCGCATCGCTCGTGCAGCGCGCGCCCGCAGACGTCCCGCAGGACCAGCAGCCGGCCGATGACCTGCTTGGCGCCGATCCCGCGGAAGACATCCCGCTCGGCCATGTCCTGGGCATACGCCTGCGCGCTGTGATAGCGGCCCGTCTCCAGGCACTCGATCAAGGCGTCGTAGATCCGAGCGGATTCGGCCGCCGCCTCCTCGGCCGTGAGGAGCCGTGCGAACCCGCGGCGGGCCAGCTCCGCCACCCAGGTGTGTCGGATGGTCTCGCGGCCGGTCCGGAGGTGCGCCACGATCTCCCGCCCGACATCGTCGCGGGAAGCGGCGGGATCCGGTGTCCCTCTTCCGGCAGCCTCGTTGGTCTTGAGTGTGCGTTGCCGCGGCATCGTTTCCCCCGAGGGGAGTGGCAATGTGGTGACTTGGCGATTTGGCACCTGGGCAATTAGGAAAAAGCAGATGCGCCGGCCGTCCCAGCTGCCCAGTCGCCCAGTTGCCGAGTTGCCGAATTGCCGAGTTGCCTAATCACCCGCCCCGGCGTTGCTGCCGCCGGCGACGAAAGGCAGAGCGACCGTCTCTGCGTCCAGAGCCTCGGGACCGGCATCGATGCGCACCTGCGTGCCCGGCTCCCAGCACTCGCGGCGGAGATAGCCGAGGGCGATCACGCGGTCCAGCGTCGGGGATTTCACCGCGCTCGTCACCTGACCCACCTTGCGGTCCGCCAGGTGTATTGCACTCTTGGGAGCCGGGACCGTTTCCCCCTCCACCACCAGGCCGCGGAGCTTCTTGTTCAGATGCCCCTGATGCTCGATCCGAGTGACGACTTCCTGGCCGACGTAACAGCCCTTGGTGAAGCTCACGTGATCCGGCGTCAGCGACTCCATCAGGAGGTTGGTCTCGTCGAAGTCCACGCCGAACCACGGCCAACCCGCTTCCACCCGCAGCCACTCCAGCGCCCGCATGCCGACAGGCCGGAGGCCCGCGTCCCGGCCGGCGCGAAGGAGCGCTCCCCATACGGGTCCCGCCGCGTCGACCGGGGCAATCACGTCCAAACAAGGGCGGGCCAGCCACCGGCTGGAAACGATCCGGAGCGGGATATCGCCGAGTCGGGCCTCTGTGTGGTGCCAGGGCGGAAGGTCGCTGACCGGCACGCCGAGGGCGCCGGTCAGCACGCGGTGCGCCTGGGGGCCTACCAGCATGAGACGCGCGTACCGGTCGCCGACGGCCTCCACCTGGACGTCGTCGGCGATGATGTGCCGCTCAAACGCATCCTTGACCGCGTCGGCACGATCGCGCTGCAGATCGACCCATGCCGAGTCCTCCAAACCGTACACAACGAGATCGGCCAGCAGGTGCCCCTTCGCGGTGAGCGCGGCCGCCAGCCGACCCTCGGTCGCCTTCAGGGACTTGACCTCATTGGTGATCTGGCCGTTCAGCCAGCGGAGCCGCTCGCTGCCGGTGAGCTGCAGCATCCCACGGAAGGAGAGGTCCACGAGCCCCGCGCCGGTCCGGGCCGCCTGGTACTCGACGCCGGGATCCCCGAACTCCTCTGGCACCTCGACGCCGAACCGCTGTACGAACGTCGCCCCCGACGCTCGTTCCTCTATCGCGAACGGACTCGTCATGACCATCGGAAGCCCTCGGCGGTCAGCGATCGGCTTTCAGCTCTCGAACTCCTGACAGCTGAATGCTGATGGCTGACAGCTCGCTCACGGCATCACCTGGCCGCCGTCAAGAGTTATGGCTTGCCCGACCATCCCGGACGCGGCGTCCGAGGCCAGGTACACCACCAGATCAGCGATCTCCTTCGGGTCGAGGATGCGCTTGATGGGGACCGCGTCGACCGCCTGCCGGCGGAACTCCTCCTTGGTAATCCCCATGGAAACCGCCGTCTCGGTCATGCCGCGATCGGCCATGGCCGTCTCGACCCACCCCGGGCAGATCGCGTTGACCGTGATTCCCCGGCCGGCCACCTCCAGCGCCAGCGCTCGGGTGAAACCGATGATCCCGTGCTTGGCGGTGCAGTAGGCCGTGTAACCCGGCACGCCGAACCGTCCCAGAACGGACGACAGGTTGATGACCCGGCCGCCGGCGTTATCCGGCATGTGGCGCAAGACCTCGCGCGTCACGTAGTAGCTTCCCAGCACCGTCGAATCCAGCACGGCGCGCCAGCGCGCGTCGTCGTCCGATTCGATCGGGATCCGGGCATTGACGCCGGCATTGTTGACCAGGATGTGGATCTGCCCCCAGCGGGCGACGATCGCCTGCACGAGATTCCGGACGTCGGCCTTGTCCGTGACGTCCGCCCGAAACCCGAGCACCCGGCCGCCCCCTGGCGAGATCTCATCCGCCGCCTTGCGCACCGCCTCCGCGTTCCTGGCGCAGAGCGCCACTTTCGCCCCTTCCTGCGCCAGCGCGCGGGCGATCGCCTTGCCCATCCCCTGGCTGGACCCCGTGACCAGCGCCACCCGATCCTGTAGGATTTCCATGTCGCCTCCCGACCCTGGCGCCTGCGCCGCCCTGTTGTCGTGCCTCAGAGACCTATCAGATGTTCCCCGCCGCGTCACGCCGACGGGCGGGAACCCGGTCGCCGGGCTTCGACGCATTGACTGGACGTCCGTGTCGGGGCGCTCGCTTCACCACGGACTCTCCGGGACCCCGGCCTGGTGGTTCGCCGCCCGCGCCAGAACAAAGAGCAGATCGGACAAGCGGTTGAGGTAGGCAAGAAAAACCGGTGGGACATCTTCCTGGGCGGCCAGGGCGACGAGCCGACGCTCCGCGCGGCGGCACACCGTTCGGGCCAGGTGAAGCCGCGCCCCCACTTCGGTTCCCCCCGGGATCACGAATGTTTTTAACGGGGGCAGGGTGTCCTCGGCCAGATCGATGGCCCGCTCCAGCATCGTGACGTGAGCCTCCGGGAAGGTCGCCTTCGCCGCGGGCGGCTCGCCGCCTTCGCGAGTGTCGGCGACCCGCGCGCTCAAGGCGAAGAGGTGCCGCTGAACCTCGATCAAGAGCTTGGCCGTCGTGGCGTCAGCCGGGGCGGCAACCGCGAGGCCCAGGCACGCGTTCAGCTCATCCAGCTCGCCGTACGCCTCGACCCGCAGCGCGCTCTTGCGGACGCGTCGCCCGCCGAGGAGCGCGGTTTCCCCGCCGTCTCCGGTCCTGGTGTAGATCCGCACGGCCCACCTCCAGCCCCCAAGACGAATCATAGCCGCTGCCGGCCCGGAACGCAAAGACGGATAGGGGCCGCGGCACCCCGCGTGACGCCCGCGGAGGTTCGACCCCGAGCTCGGCCGCTATCGGCCCCGGGATTCGCCTAGCCTGCTCAAAAAGGTCCAGATGCAAGGCGGCACGCGAAGCGGGGTGCGAGACGTACTCGGTCCGTACGTCGCAGCGCCGCGCGAGCGGGCCAACGCCGCAGATGGACCTTTTTCAGCAGGCTAGTTCAGAGCCGCCGCTCGCTGGCGCAAGTTGCGCAGGTGCTGCCGAATCGTCTCCGCATCGTTCGCCTCCGGCGCCAGCCGGAGATAGCGCGTCAGGTCTGCGATCGCATCGCCGTAGCGCCGGAGCTGGCACGACAGCAGTCCGCGGTCTCGGATCTCGCAGGCATTCTGCGGGTGGAGGATCAAGAGGCGTTCGACGATGGACAGCGCCTTGTCGTATTGCTCGTCATTGAAGTAGATGACTTTGAGGTTGGCGAGCATTCGGGTCAGGATGGTGCGGGTGCCGACGATGGCGAGCATGCTGGGCTCGAAGCTGCGCTTGCCGTCGAAGACGCGGTCCAGGATCCGCTGGCAGTCCTCGGGCGAAATAATCCGGCCGCCGCCGAACGGATCGATGACGATCTCCTCGCACGGGCCCACGTATTTGACCAGGAAATGGCCCGGCATCCCCACGCCATGGACGCGGAGTCCGATCCGGCGGGCCACTTCCAGATAGACGGCTGAGAGCGTGATGGGAATGCCGATCCGCCGGTCCAGCACTTCGTTCAGGAAGCTGTTCTTCGGATCGTAGTAATTGTCCGTGTTCCCGCGGAAGCCCAAGCGCTGGAACAGGTGCTCGCTGAGCCCCGCGATCAGACGACGCGGGTCTTGGATGGGCCCCGCGAGCATCCGGACATCCGCGCCCATTTCATCGAAACGCGCGAGGTATGCCGGAACGTCGAGGCCCGGGTATTCTTCCTTGGCAATGAGCAGCGTTGCCTCGGCAAGGTCTATGGACGTTTCGGGCTGCCGGACCAGCTGCGCGAAGGCGAGACGACACGGCGGCGGTGAGTTGTCGCGACGTTTGATCATAAGCGATTATTCGCCCCTAGGGATGATCACGCGCTTACCCCTTGCCGTACGGCCCCGCCTCTGGCATGCTGGCAGGGCACATGATTCCCCCGATTCGGACAATGCTCTGGCGCGTGCCCCTGCTCGCGGCCGTGTGCCTGGTGGGAATCCTGGGGGTCGTCATGATCCTGGGATTGGAGAAGTTCGCGCTCTACTTTCCCGACCGCCCGCTGGGCGCGACCCCGCGGTCCGAGGGGCTCGCGTACGAAGATGTGCGGTTCCCTGCCAGCGACGGCATCACGCTGCACGGCTGGTGGATTCCCGCGCCGGGCGCCCGCGTTACACTCGTATGGTTTCACGGCAACGCGGGCAACATCGGCGACCGGGTGCACAACATCGGCTTTCTCCACCGCGTAGTCGGCGTCAATGTGTTCATCTTCGACTACCGGGGCTACGGACAGAGCCAGGGCAACCGATCCGATCTGTCCGAGGAGGCCACGTATCGGGACGGCCGGGGCGCCCTTGCGCACCTGAGCTCGCGCCCTGACGCGTCCCGGACCCGCCTCGTGTACTTTGGCCGCTCTCTCGGAGCTGCCGTCGCCGTCGAGTTGGCGCGCGCGCGCCCACCGGCGGGTCTGATCCTAGAAACAGCGTTCACCACGCTCAAGGATGTTGCCCGCGTTCACTACCCGTTTGTGCCCCTGTGGTTCCTGCGGACCAAGTACGAGTCGCTCCACAAGATTCCGGAGATCCGGGTGCCACTCCTGATCCTGCACGGCGACCGGGATGAGGTGGTTCCCCTGGAGCAGGCCAAACGGCTTTACGCCGCGGCTAACGAGCCCAAGCAGCTCTACGTCATCCGGGGCGCTTCCCACAACGACACGTATGTGGTCGGGGGCGCCGCCTACTTCGACGTATGGTCGCGCTTCCTGCAGTCGCTGGAAGCGCGACCCGGACGTGTTATAGCACGCTAAGAAACTCGTGCAAAGGCGGGATGCATTTCCCCGGGTCGGCGACCGGGGAGATTTCGACGCGCTGTCATTGGCCGGGGCAGGTGTGCTAGAATCGCCCGGCTGTCGGTTGCCCGGACGCGTGCGGACGCTGAGGGAGGCCGCATGAAGGTCGAGTTTACGAACAACGCCCTGGCGCGTATGCTGGATCGCGGCATCGAGGAAGCCGAGGTGCAGGCCGCCATCGACGCGCCGGACCACCTCGGCCCCTGCCTGGAGAAGCGTTGGCATGCGCGCAAGCGGATGGAGGCGCGCGTGCTGGAGGTCGTGTTCACGCGGGACGTCGCGGAGACCCGTATCCTTACCGCCTATTGGCAGGACCTGGCCTCATGAAGATCAGTTACGATCCGAAGGCGGACGCCTTGTACATCAAGTTCCAGGACGCGAGCGCCGCCCGCACCCGCAAAGTGGAGGACGGGTTGCTGGTCGACGTGGACGGGGGTGGCCGTCTCGTCGGGATCGAGATCATCGGCATGAAGGGCCGCATCCCCATCCCCGAGCTGGGGCGCATCATTCTGGACTTGCCGCGGAGCGGACCCGAGCCGGCCCGCGCCTAACCGGCCGCTGGAAAAGGCCCACCTGCTGCGTTGGCGCGCCGGGTACCCATCGAAGATGGGTGCGGTGCTGCGGCGTACGTGGCAAGTACGCCTCGCACCTCGCATCGCTTTCCGCCTTGTATCTGGACCTTTTTGAGCGGCCTGGGCAAAGACACGTTTTCCGGCATCCTGCCAGCGTCCTGAGTTGCAAATTCGCTGACAACCTAAGGCCTTCGGGACCGCCCCGAGCCCGCCGGGCCACACCCACCCTCCGGGTGGGTACCCGGCCCGCCGGCGGGGTACCAGTTGCGGTCTTTGGCTGCAACGGGTCGTGGACGCCGGGACCTCCCAGCCACCAAAACGGACGTACCTACACCGCCCCCGGCGCGACGCGCCCGGAACGGGCGGCGGCGCCGGAGCAAGGCGGACCGGTTCCGGGTACCTGCGCGAACGCGTGGGTGCAGGCCCTAGGCGGGCGAGGAGCGGTCCCGAGGGCCGAGGGAATTGTCCGTGGACTTCCGATTCGGTCCGCTCGATAGCCATGCCCCAATCGACCCACCCGGCTGTCGCTCGGCCCTTGGCTCCGCCGGGGTTTGCGAGCGTGCGATCTCCTTCACCTCCGCAGACACGTCGCAATTTTGTCTTGCGCCCACGGGGCGGCAGGCATATTAGTCTGCCGTCCAGGACGGACGTGCTCGGACCCCTTGAACCCTTCGGAGGCCATACATGAGCTTTCTCGTCATCCACACCGACCCTCATCACACCGATTTCAGCCACGAGCAGACCGAGTTGGACGCGATCGGGGCCACCCTTCGCCCCCTCAACGTGACAACCGAACAAGAGGTCGCCGCTGCCTGCCGGGAGGCGGATGCGCTGCTCGTCACCTATGCCAAGATCGGGAAGATCGCGCTGGCCGGCATGCCGAAGCTCAAGATCGTCGTCCGGACCGGCGTGGGGTACGATTCTCTGGACGTGCCGGCGGCCACCGAGCGGAAAGTCATGGTCGCCAATGTGCCGGATTACTGCGTCAGCGACCTGACCGAGCACACCATGGCGCTGCTCCTGACCTGGTGGCGGCGTATCGTGGAGTTGGACAGGCAGGTCCGCACGGAGGGCTGGGGACGACCCGTCAAGCCCGTCCATCGGCTGGAGGGGAAGACGCTCGGCATTCTCGGAATGGGACGGATGGGGCAGGCCCTAGCCGTGCGGGCGCGGGGGTTCGGCTTGAAGCTCCTCGGGCATGACCCGTATGTCCCTCCGACCGCCTTTGCGGCGGTCGGCGTGGAATCGGTCGGTCTGGAGACCCTGCTCCGGGCCTCCGATATCGTGACGATCCACGCGCTCCTCAGCCCGGAGACCCGCGGCATGATCTGCGAACGGACGCTGCGCATGATGAAGCCGTCGGCGCTGATCGTGAACACGGCGCGGGGGGGATTGATTGCCACAGACGATCTGGTGCGCGCCCTGCAGGAGGGCCGGATCGCGGGTGCGGCGCTGGACGTGGCGGAGCCGGAGCCTTTGCCGCTCGACCACCCGATTCGGAATCTGCCCCGCGTTCTCCTGACGCCGCACGCCGCCTGGTACTCCGAGGAAGCCGAGCCCGAACTCCGGCGCCGCGCCGCGCGAACGATCGTGCAGGCCTTGCGGGGAGAGCGGCCAGCGACGCTCCTCAACCCGGAGGTGTGCGGCCAGACCCACGGCCTCCGCCAAGCATGAGGTCCGGCCGCACCTCCGGAATGGGCACGCATCGGCATGTCTTCCCAGTGCAGTCCGTCGCTGCCCGTCCTTTTCAAGGATTGGCCTGCGAAATCCCTGGACAGTCATATTCCGTTTGTGGTAAGGGGTTTTCATCCCGTTTTGTGAAATGCGGGGCGGAGTACGCGAAGACCAACCCTGGCCCACCGACAAGGCAACCACTCGACGCTGTAACCGCTCCCGGACGCGACCGCAACACGTCCGGGTTGGGAGTTCTTCTGCACCTGCGGCGACCAGAGACGTGCCGAACACATGTCCGCCGGAACGTCCGTGTCAGCCCCGCCCCACCGGGGCGCGCGGTCGGCACCGACGTCGGCCGACGCAGTGGGCACCTCGTTGGGGAAGACGCAGCGCGTTCGGCAAGAGGGCCGGCAAAGCTTTTTCATGACAACACGTTGGGGAGCACAGGCTTGCTCACAGGAGGGGGGCCATGGAAACCGTAGCGCAGAATGATCGGGAAGTGAGCTTGGATTTGTTGAAAAAGTATGGCATGAAGTGGGCAGTGTTGGCGGCATGGGTCATTGACCTCGGGAAACGAGGAATCCGCGTCCCGTCTGGCGTGAACGAGGAGCTCAAGGTAGCGCGGATGAAGATCATGTCCGGATGCTTCTCTCCATGCGAGATCGCTTGCGCATTTGGCAAGCTGGAGGGGCAGCTCATTGCGCTCGGCGCCTCGCTCGGGGAGGACTACCTGCGGCCATGGTCCGATCTCTTGGGTCAGGCCATGGAGGGCCGAATCGATCCTGGCCGGGTTTCGGAAATTCCCGCCCTCGAGCCGATCGCCAACGACTGCAAGTGGCTGGCCTGTCGCTGCGGCGAGGCGGCTACGCTCACCGAGTCCTTACATCCCGAGGCAAGCGACGGGTGCAGGTGACCGTAGTCATGGGCCTGTGCGTCTTGTGCCTCTCGTGGCATGTCGCGCAGGTTTAGGCGGGGGGCGGCGCTTCGAACTCTTTCTGCGTAAGGAACCGCCCCCCCTGGATTTCCTGGCTTTGAATACGGTAGGCGCTGTCGAAGGTGATCTCGGCCGCCATCAATCGGAAGCACTTGCTGTCCATGATCTCCTTGCGAACGTAGTAGCTCCCGTCCTCTCGTACGCTGATATCGTGCCGCCGATCCAGGCGGACATGGACCTTGGACTTGCACCGCTCGCATTCCACATAGATGTGGACGGCGTCGTCCCCTCCGCCTGCCCCCTTGGCGCCGAACAGCGAGGAGAGCTTTTCGAGGAGTCCCATCCGGATTCCCTCCTGCTCCAACTCGGTGAAACGAGTGCCGGGAGAGCCGACCCGGCGTTCCCGAAAGAGACCATACCCCACTCGGGTTCACCCGGCAAGGCTTGTCTCCCAGCGGGCACAAGCTGTGGATTGCTCGCGCTCTCGTGTGGACAGGTGACCGGAGTCTGTGCACATCCCCGCTGCTCCCGAGCCAAATCCTGGGGACGGCTTCCGGATTTTGCTCGCGGGGCTGTGGATGAGCTGTGGATATCCCTGCTATTCCACCACCAACGTCACCGGCGTGACGCGGTGAATGTTGTCCGACACGGGGCAGCGGCGGTCCACCTCGTGCAGGAAGGCTTCCTTTTCTTCCTTCGTCAGGTCGGCGTCGATCTTTGCCCGCACCGTGATGCCCCTGAACCCTGATTGGGCATCCGGGTTGCGCCCGAGCAATCCCTCGACATCCAGCTCGCCCTCGACCTTCACGTCCATGCCCCGCAGGTTGATCCGCTTCTGCTTGGCCGCGATCCGCGCGATGGTGGCAAAGCAGCCGGCCACTGAGAGGAAGAAGTACTCCAGCGGGGTCGGTCCGGCATCCTCACCTCCGCCCGTTTTGGGTTGGTCTACGACGACGGTGTGGTTCCCGATTGTGCTCTCGATCTTGAAGCGCTCGCCCATGCGGGCTTCGACCACGACGTGCTTGATGGTAGCCACAACGACCTCCTTGGGTGTGGGCGATCGAGCGCACACACGGTTGTCCCTGACACCCGCCGGGGGTCGCGGCGTGCGCCCTCGTCTCTCCTGCTGTTCGACCGCCCGCTACCGCGCGGGGCGGGCCGCACCGGCCGTCCGGCCCGTCGCGTCCTTGAAGTACCGATAATAGTCGGCGTCGGTGGTGAGGATCAGCGTCGAGTTCTTGTTCTGCCCCTCCTTGTAGGCCTCCAGCGTGCGCGAGAAGGTGTAGAACTCGGGATCGCGGCTGAAGGCGGCGCCGTAGACCTTGGTGGCCTCGGCGTCGGCCTTGCCCCGGGTCTCCTGGACCCGCCGGTAGGCGGTGGACCGGATCTGACGCAGCTCCTTCTCCATGGTCCCCAGGATCTCCGCGCTCCGCCCCTCCCCTTCGGAGCGGAACTTGGCGGCGATCCGCTTGCGCTCCGAGATCATCCGAGCGTACACCTTCTCGCGGACGCTCTCCACGTAGTTGAGGCGCTTGATCCGCACGTCCACCAGCTCGATCCCGTACTGGGGAATGACCCGGCGGGCCTCGGTCAGGATGGTCCGGGTGATCTCCTCGCGGCCGCGGGTGACCGCCTTCGTCAACTCCTCCCGCACCTCGGCGGGGACCTCTTCCAGCACCTCGCCCTCGGGCACCTCCCAGGAGGCGCTCCGGACCAGCTCGACCAGCTCGCTCCCCGAGACCTGGTCGCGGACCACGGAGTCGATGATATCGTTCAAGCGCGACTGGGCGCCGCCCTCCGTCGCGACGCTCTCGAGGAACTTCTTGGCGTCGGCGATCCGCCACCGCGCGGTCGTGTCCACCCAGATGAACTCCCGGCCCTTGGTGGGAATCTGGTTGGGGTCGCCATCCCAGATGAGCAGCCGCTTCTCGAAGCGCCGGACCTCCTGAATGAAGGGGAGCTTGACGTGCAACCCCGCCTGGGTCACCGGCGCCCCCACGGGCCGGCCGAACTGCACGATGACCGCCTGGTGGCCCTCCTCCAGCGTGTAGAAGGTGCCGGAGAGCACGAGGAGGCTCACCAGCACCAGGATCCCCAGCGTCGCCTTCATCACGGTCTTCATGGCTGCTTCCCTCCTGCCGGCTGGGACGCGCCCGCCGGCTGCGGGACCGACTTGGGCGCCGCGTCCAGGGGGAGCCAGGGGATCAGCGTTTTCTGCGCGCCGTCGACGATATACAGGGCCTTCGCCTCGGGCAGGACCGCGCTCATGGCCTCCAGGTAGAGGCGGCGCCGGGTGACCTCGGGGGCGCGCTGGTACTCGTCCAGGACGGCCCGGAAGCGCGTGGCCTCCCCGCTCGCCCGGTTCACGCGCTCAATGGCGTACCCCTCGGCCTCGGTGACCGTCCGGGTGGCCTCGCCCCGGGCCTTGGGGATCTCGCGATTGGCCTGCTCCTGGGCTTGGTTGATGGTCCGCTCCCGGTCCTGCCGCGCCTCGTTCACCTCGTTGAAGGCCGGCTTCACCGAATCCGGGGGCGTCACGTCCTGGAGCTCCACCGTGACCAACCGGACGCCCGTCTCATATTCGGTGAGAATCTTCTGCATCTCCTCCTTCACCTCCGTGGACACGGCGACCCGGCCCACGGTCAGCACGTCGCTCCCGAGGCGGTTGCCGACCACCCGGCGCATGACCGCCTCCGCGATGTCCAGGATCGTCTGCCGCGTGTTGCGGACGTGGAAGAGAAAGTGGATCGGGTCCTCGATCCGGTACTGGACGATCCACTGGACATCGATCACGTTGAGATCCCCCGTCAGCATGAGGGACACGTCCTTGAAGGCCTTGTCCGCGTACTGCGTGCGCTGCCCGGCGGGCGTGGCCACCGTGCGGAACCCGAACTCCTCCTTGAGGACCCGGGCGGTGGGGACCAGCCGGACTGTCTCGATCCCGTACGGCAGCTTGAAGTGCAAACCCGGCTCCACCGTCCGGACCACCGCCCCGAAACGCTGGACCACGCCGGTTTCCTCGGGCTGCACCGTGAACCAGCCCGACCAGAGCAGGACGACCACGAGCAGCAGCAACGCTCCCGCGCCGAGCCGCCAGCGCCCCGGGCCGCGGAAGAAGTCTCGTACCTGCTCCAGTATGCGCTCCAGGTCGGGTGCGGGCGGCCGGCTCCACCCGGTGCCTCCAGGGTCAAATCCAGCCATGATAACCTCCTTTGCGTGAAGTGCCCCCGATGGGATCCCCGAAGCCTTGGTCAAGGCGCGGGCATGGGAAGGGCGTGGGAAGGGAACCAGAACCGCAAAACAACGACCGCGCGGGAGAAAGCCGCCCGAACCTTTGCGGGCGGTTGTGCCCGGTCATCGCGGCGGGACGTTTTCCGACCGAGTGACAGATGGCGGAGATGCCCCTCGCGCCGCCGTCACATCGAATTCGCACGCTGGTGCTCGGGAAGCTCTGCCCAGGGCGCGAGCGGTTGCGCCGGCTGCGGCGACATGGGCTTTCCCGCTCGGATGGTCGCCCGGTTCACCAGCCGCACCTTGCCCGATCGGGCGGTCATGAAGACGTCGTGGAAGGTGTACGCGCCATCCTCTAGGCCGAACACCGCGACGTCGGCAGGCGCACCCGGCTTGAGGGTCGCCAGGTCCGGGCGGCCGACGGCGCGCGCCGGCCGTGCCGTCGCGCGGTCTATGACATCGGGCAGGCTCATCCCGAGATTCAGGAACTTCGACAGCGTCGTGGGCATGTCGAACATCGGGCCCTGGATGCTCAACTGGTGCGCGTCGGTGCTGATGACGTCGGGGGGCATCCCCGCCGCCAGCATCCGCTCGGCAACCTCGTAGCTGAAACTCCCGGTCCCGTGGCCGACATCCATGACCACCCCTCCGTCCCACGCGCGGCGAACGAAGTCCTTGAGCCGCCCGTCCGGTTCCAGAATGCGGTTGTGCTGTCCCGTGAAGCAGTGGGTGAGGATATCGCCCGGGCGCAGCAGCGTGAAGATGTCGTCCAGGGGCGGGGGCGCCTTCGCGATGTGAACCATCATCGGCAGGCAGACCTGATCGGCCAGCTTGCGGGCCAAGCGCATCGGTTCGAGGCCGACCCCGCGGGTGGTGTTGGCGTCGATCCGGGCCTTGATTCCTACGATGACGTCCCGATTGGCGTCCACGATCCGGCGCGCGAGGCCGAGGTCGCAGTGGTCGAGGTTGGTCAGTTCGTAGGTGGGCGCGATGAGCCCGATCGAGGAGACGTTCAGGAGGGCCAGGACGCGCACCTCGCTTCGCTCGACCACGTATCGGCGGAAGCCGGGGAAGCTATAGCTGCCCGCCGTCCCCGCGTCGAGCCACGTGGTGACCCCCGTGCGGGCGGCGACGGGGTCGGGCTCGATTCCCCAATAGGTTGCTCCCCAGTAGACGTGCGTGTGCAGGTCGAAGAGACCGGGCGTCACGATCTGCCCCTGGGCGTCCAACGTGGCGCCGACTTCCTGGGTCGGCAGCGATCGTTCGACGGCGGCGATGACGCCGTCCCGGATTCCGACATCCATCTTTCCGAGCAATCCGCTGCCGGGATCCACAACCTCACCGCCTCTGATGACCAGGTCAAAGCTCATGGTCACACCTCATCTCGTTTCGACCGTCCTCTGGGCTCTGGGTGTACGGTCCGGGCGAATGCATCCGTCGGCGATCGCCGCTCGACACACGCTCGGCCAGTGCGGGCCATCTATCCGGACTCTCCTGGGAGGATTCTAATAAGTCTGTTCTCGCTCGGGCTGCTCAAAAAGGTCCAGGATGCAAGGCGGCACATCGCAGGCCGGGGTACCCACCGTAGGTGGGTCCAGGCGTACTGGAGGTACGTCGCAGCGATCACCCAGCCTGCGGCTGGGTACCCGAGGCGGGCCAACGCCGCAGATGGGCCTTTTTCAGCAACCCGCTAAAGGCTACCGCCGGCGCAGGACTCTCCCCGCCCTGACGTCCGTCAGCTTTCCGTTCTCCACGGCGATCCGGCCGGCTACCAGGACGTGCGAGATGCCGATCGGGTACCGGTTCGGCTCTGCGTACGTTCCCGTATCGATGATTGTAGTCGGATCGAAGATTGTAATGTCCGCCACCATACCTTCCCGGATTAGCCCGCGGTCCTGCAGCCCCAGGCGCTGGGCGGGAAAGGAGGTCATGCGTCGGACGGCCTGAGGAAGGGACAGCACCCCTTCCTCCCGCACGTACTTCCCCAGGAATCGGGCACAGGTGTTGTAGACGCGCG
>Ga0316616_100000275_pt1 | contig 15021 bp, 14 predicted proteins | sample OWC_Aug_M1_C1_D1_FD_207660 | JGI IMG/M metagenome (GOLD analysis project Ga0316616, IMG submission 207660) | Wetland soil microbial communities from Old Woman Creek delta, Ohio, United States - OWC_Aug_M1_C1_D1_B | ecosystem: Environmental > Terrestrial > Soil > Wetlands | place: USA: Ohio... | reverse complement strand
CGGCCTCGATGCTGGAACGGCTGCTCAAGGCTGATCTTTCCGACTGCCGGTGCGCCGAGGCGCTGAACTGGCTTGGCAAATCCTACAGCAGGCTCGGGCTCCGGGAAGAGGCCGTCGAATCCTTTCTCAGGCTGGCGCGCACCTATCCGGAGAGCGACTGGGCGGATGACGCGCTCTATCTTGCCGGCAACGTGTATCGGGACGCAGGCGACATGAAGATGGCGGTCAAGTATTACCGCCGGCTCGCGACGGAATATCCGGAGAGCTCCTTTGCCGACAGCGCTCTCTGGTGGGAAGGGTGGGCCGCCTATTCCGCCGGCGATCTCAAGCGGTCCGTCCAGACGCTGCAGGAGATCGTCCGCCGCTATCCCCGTTCCTGGCTGGTGAACCAGGCCCTGTACTGGCAGGGGAGGGCCGCCGAGAAGGAGGGCGACGTCGTCCGGGCAAGGCGGCAGTACCGCAGCATCCTGAGCCGCGGGCCCTATACCTATTACGGCCATCGTGCTGCGGAGCGGCTGAGCGGACTGGAACTCCCGGTCATGGTCGTTGCCGACGAGCCGGTCGTGAATCCCGCGGACCCTGAGGAGAACGGCCAGATCCCGGAGGGCGGACAGGACCTGAGCGACAGCGAGGCTGATGGACCTCCTGTCTGGACCGAAGAGGCCATTGCCGCGCTGTCCTCCCATCCCGCCTACCGGAAGTGCCTTGAGCTCATGTACCTCGGTATGAAGAAGGAAGCATCCATCGAGCTGTGGTCGCTCCGGGACGTGATGCCGGCCAGATACGGCGCGCTCCTGGGTGTGAGCAAGGCCTTCTTCGAGCTGGGCGACTACTACAGCTCGCTTGTCGTTGTCCTCCGCGGTTTTGACCGGCATCTGGAGCGGCCGTCGTCCCGGTTCCCCGAGGACCTCTGGCTCCTCGCCTATCCCCAGGGGTTCTGGCAGAGCATCGTGGCCGTCGCGACGAAATACGGCATCGACCCATACTTCGTCGCGGCCATCATTCGCGAGGAAAGCCAGTTCCGCCCCGAAGCGGTCTCGCCGGCGGGCGCCCGGGGCGTGATGCAGGTGATGCCCGCCACGGGAGAATGGGTCGCCCGGACGACCGGTCTCGCCGGATTCGACCGTTCCCGTCTCTTCGAGGCCGACGTGAACATCACGGTCGGAACGTGGTACCTGGCCCATCTGATGAAGCGTTTTCAGGGCGATCTGTACCGGGTGAGCGCCGCGTACAACGCCGGACCCGAGGTGGTGTCCGCGTGGAACGCCAGGAACGGCGGTTCCGGGGATATCGATGAGTTCGTCGAGTCCATCCCCTACCTGGAGACCCGGGGATATGTCAAGAAAGTGATCAGGAATTACGCTGAGTACCGCCGGCTTTACGGCAGGAACGGGGCGGCGCCGGTCTCTCCGCTATCGCGTCCGGCCGAGGGCCGGGCTCCGGCTGACGGCGTGGCGGTCTGCAGGGCGATGGGAAACTGTCCCTGATGAAGACGGAGGCGTCATGAAGGACCTCGGCGCGCGTTTTACCGAAGTTGAGCGGCGGGTAAAAGCGCTGGTGGCGGAGAACAGCGAGCTCCGGGGCCGCCTCGGCGAGTTCGAGAAGGCGCTGGCCCAGGCGAAGCAGGAGGCTCAGGAGGCGCAGTCCCTCCGCACCAAGACGTCCCGCGTGCAGGAGCGGCTCACCCGCCTGCTGAAGACCCTCGAGTCGATCGAGGCGCCGGAGGTCGTTGAAGAGGCAAAGGGTTCGGAGCAGTCGTCGTAGGAGGGGCGGGGAAGGGACGGCATGTCGGACAACAACGACTTCTATCGCGATCTCCTCGACAACCTCTATGACGGCGTATATTTTGTCGATCGCACCCGGACGATCACGTACTGGAACCGGGGGGCCGAGCGGATAGCCGGCTATACGGCCGAGGAAGTGATCGGCCGGGGGTGCTCCGACAACCTGCTCGTCCATGTTGATGAGCATGAATGCAGCCTCTGCAATGGGAAGTGCCCTCTGGCGTTCACGCTGGGGGACGGCAAACCGCGGGAGAAGGAGGTCTATCTCCTGCACAAGGACGGCCACCGTGTTCCGATCTCCGTGCGCGTGGCGCCCCTCCGGGACGGGGCGGGGACCATTACGGGTGCCGTCGAGATCTTTACGGAACGGACTTCACGATCGGTCGCGGCCGAGCGGGCCGCTGAGATCGAGAAGCTCGCCTACCTTGATCCCCTCACCGGCCTCGCGAACCGGCGGTACGCGGAGATCGCGCTCTCGTCGCGGCACGAGGAACTGCAGCGCTATGGGTGGCCCTTCGGGGTCATCTTCATCGATATCGACGATTTCAAGAAGGTCAACGACCGTTACGGTCACGGAACGGGCGACGACGTGCTCAAAATGGTGGCCAGGACCATGACGCACAGCGCCCGGTCCTTCGATGTCGTCGGCCGGTGGGGCGGCGAGGAGTTCCTCGCGGTCATTGCCAACGTGGAGCGGGACGAACTGATGAGGACGGCGAACCGCTTCCGCTCCCTCGTCGAGCAGTCCCGGCTTCCCGGCGCGGACGCGGTCAGCGTCACGATCTCGATCGGCGCGGCGCTCGCGCGCGACGGCGAGCCGGTGGCCGAGCTCCTGAAGCGCGCCGACCGGCTCCTGTACCAGAGCAAGGCGGCGGGCAAGAACCGCGTCACCGCCGACGTCTGACGGATCCTCTCGAGCCTTATTCCCACGATCCTGATCGCGCCCTCGCCGCATACCCGTTCTGCCGTATCCCGTCAGGAGGGGCTCCTCCCATTGCAAACACCCGTCAAGTGTGCTACTATCACATCCCTTGGAGGGAGCATGATCGGCTTTCTGTTGCGGTGGTCCATCAACCTGCTGGCCCTCGTGGTCGCGGCAAAGTTCATTGACGGGATCATCATCCGGAGCATCGGCATGGGGATCCTGGCGGCCGGCATCCTGGGCGTCGTGAACGCGGTCATCCGTCCGCTGGTGATGCTGCTGACCCTGCCCATCACCCTGCTGACCCTCGGCCTGTTCACCCTGGTGATCAACGCCCTTATGCTCCAGCTCGTCGCCTATCTGGTGCCCGGCTTCGTCATCGAGACCTTTTCCGCGGCGTTCTGGGGGGCGCTGATCATCAGCCTGGTGAGCTGGCTCCTGAACATCTTCATCGGGGGGGACGGCAGGGTGGTCTTCATCAGAACGAGCCGGAAGGACGGCGACGGGCGGTGACGACCTGCAGGGAGGCCGCATGACGCACATGCACATCCCCGACGGGATCCTTCCCGTCTGGCTCTGGCTTTCTGGATTCCTGCTGATGGTCCTGGTCCTCGCGTTCAGCCTCTACCGGCTCCGGGGCATGGACGGCAAGCGGAAGATACCGCTCCTGGGCGCTCTGTCGGCGGCCATGCTCGTCACCATGAGCCTTGAGATCTTTCCCATCGCCTACCATCTCAATCTTTCGGTCGCCGCCGGCATCCTCCTGGGGCCGTCGCTCGCGTTCGTGGCGGCGTTCACGGTGAACCTCATGCTGGCCCTGCTCGGACACGGCGGCATCACCGTCATGGGATTGAACACGCTCCTGCTGGGCGCCGAGGCCATGCTGGGGCATACGCTCTTCTACCTGCTGCCCGACCGGCTCGACACCTTCTGGCGCGCCGCCCTGGCGACGGTCCTCGCCCTGTTCCTCGTCTCCCTGCTCCTGATCGCCATCGTCGGCGCCTCCCATGTCGATGTTCAGACGTTCGGCCACACGCACCCACCGGAGGCCCTTCCGGAGGCGGAGCATCCCGGCGCGGGATCTCCTGCGCTCTCGACATTCGCGGTCATGGTGCTCTCCCTTGGCGCCGTCGGCTGGCTCATTGAGGCCGCCGTCACCGGCGCCGTCATCCGGTTCCTCTCCCGCGTGAAGCCCGACCTGCTCGCCCATGTCCTGCACAAGGATACCTGCGCGGCCCATGCAGCGGGAGGCAGGAAATGATCGATGTAGCGCGCATCGATCACTGGGCGGCCAACGGCACGGGGCCGTTCCACCGGGCCTCGGTCATGTCCAAGCTTTTCTTCCTTTTCTGCGTCGTTGCCGCGGCCGTTCTGTCCCGCGACCCGGCGCCCCTGGCAGCGGCGATCGGCATGCTCATCATGCTCGCCATCCTGTGCGGCCTTCCCTGGACGACGATCGGGTTCCTGTCGCTCTACGCGGCGGTCTTCGCGAGCGTCTACGCCGTCAGTCTTCGGGGCGGAGGACGGATTGCCGCCGTGGTCCTCCTCAAGGCGGTCACGCCGGCCTACGCGGCGGGGATGCTCATCGTGAGCACGCCGTATCCGAGGATCTTTTCGTTCCTGAGCGCCTTTCTGCCGGAGGTCCTGTCCGCCGGACTGTTCATGACCTACCGGACCCTCTTCATCCTGCTGGACATGATGGACAACTTCGCCACGGCCATCCGGCTGCGGGGAGGATTCACGCCGGGGAACTTCCTGAAGAACGGCTCGAACTTCGCCAAGGGAATCGGCGCCCTCCTCGTCAGGGCCGTGGAGCGGTCCGCGCGTCTGTACGCCGTCATGGCGGTGCGGGGTTACAGCGGCAGCATGGCCGAGCGGTCGATCGGCACGATCAGCAGGAATGACTGGCTGCCGGCCGGCGCAGGGATATCCATCCTGGGGCTGGCGCTCTGGTGGAACTAGGCGGGGCGGCGGATGTCCCGAGCAAGGAAAGGCTGTCACGACAGGCATGATCGAGCTCAAGAGCACAATTGAGAACATCGTCACCGTCAGCTGCCTGAAGCATGTTTACCCCGACACCACGGAGATCCATATCTGCGGGCTGGACTTCATGGTGAACCGGGGGGAACGGGTGGCGGTGCTGGGCGGGAACGGCTCCGGCAAGACCACACTCCTGTATCATATCCTGGGGCTGCTCAAGCCGGACGAGGGACGGGTGTCGGTCTTCGGTGTGAATCCCTCGACCCACTATCCGGATATCAGGAAGCGCATCGGCGTCCTTCTCCAGAACGTGGAGGAGCAGATCCTCTCTCCTACGGTGTGGGAGGACGTCTCGTTCTCTCCGCGGAACTACGGCTACGACAGAGAGGAAACGCGAAGACGGGTGGAGGCAGTGCTGGCGGAGTTCGGCATCTCCCGGTTGCGGGACAAGATCTGTCACTATCTTTCGGGCGGCGAGAAACGGAAGGTGGCCCTTGCCGGCGCTCTGGTCATGAGCCCTGAGCTCCTGGTCCTCGACGAGCCCTTCGAGGGCCTGGACACCCGGTCCCGGACGGAACTCGTGGAGATCCTGAACCGGCGGAACCGCGAGGGCATGACCATCATCATGTCCACCCACGACCTGAACCTGGTGGGGAGCTTTGCCGACCGGGTCTATGTTCTTGCACGGGGGGAAGGGGTCGTCGCCGCCGGGACGCCCCGCGAGATCTTCACGCAGGTCGAAGCGCTCACCCGGTCCAGCATCGACCCGCCGGTCCTGACGGAGCTCTTTGCCAGGCTCCGGAAGAAGGGCCTCGACGTGCCTATGCCGGTGAATGTGGAGCAGGCAGTGGAGGAGCTGACCCGGTTCCTGAAAGCATGATATAATATCCATGATTTCGCGTCACGAAGGAGGAGCAATGCCGAAGAGGAAATGGGACCACGGCATGATTGCCGGGGGAGAGCAGGGGGGCAGGTTCAGCCTTATCGTCGGACTGGTGGCAGTCCTCCTGGTGGCGGCCGTGACCGCCGGTACGGTGGGAGGCTCCCTCGTCTCCCATGGTGACTGGAAAGGGATGTCCCTGTTCCTCCTGATCGTCCTGCTCATCCCGATCTTTGCCTACGTCCTGTTCCGGACGATGATCGCGCCCTACTACCGGAGGCTGGAAGACGCAAACCTCGAGCTCCAGATCAAGCAGGAAGAGCTCCTGGACATGAAGGATGACCTCTTCATCAAGTTCCTGGGCATCTATGACGCGAACTACGCCGCGAACTCGCCCCGCCTGTTCCCCGAACGGTTGCGGGATGTCGCTGATATCACGGCGCGGGTCATGGACGCCGAGGTATGCTTCATCTACCGCTACGACCGGAAGAAGGACGAACTGGTCCTGGCTGCGACGAACGGCGACCGTCAGGATGCCGTCGGTATGGTGCGGATCCCCGTGGGACAGGGCATCGAGGGATGGGTGGCGCGCAGGATCGAGCCGGTCATGCTGAAGGACGCTGCCAAGGACAGCCGGTTCAAGGAGGCTCCCGGGCTGTCCCTGTCCAGCTATGCATCGCTTTACTGCCTGCCGCTCTACGTGTACTCCAGCGGAGCGCTGATGGGCGTCATCGAGCTCCTGTACGCGAACACCAGGACCTTCACCGACGAGCAGATCAATTTCTTCACCACCCTCTCGGGCATCCTGTCCAACACCATGCATAACGAGGCGCTCCAGGCGGAGCTCCGCAAGATGAACATGGAGCTGGAACAGTGGGTCGCGGAGAAGACCGAAGAGCTCCGCTCCTCGGAAGAGCGCTACCGCACCCTCGTCGAGAACGCCACCGAGGCCATCTTCGTCCTGTCCGAGGCCGGGGACATCGTGTTTGCCAATGAGCACGCGGTGCGCCTCTCGGGATACGGCAAGTTCGACCTGGTGCACAAGAACCTGGCCGAGCTTCTTGCCGATACGGCCCAGGTGCAGGGCCTGCTTGCCGAAACGGTTCAGAACGGCCAGTCGCTCAGGAGCGCGGGGCTGAACCGCCATGACGGCTCGATGGTCCCCGTTGAAGTGAGCTGCGTTGGCCTCACCCTCCTGGGACGTCGATTCATCCAGGCCGTGGCGCGCGACATGTCGGCCTATGTCCGTCTGGAGCAGCGGCTTGCGGAGAAGGACCGGGAGATCGCCGAGCTCAAGACGAGGGCGGGGCGGTAGCGTATGCGCGGCAACGGTCGATAGCGAACGGCGCAGGGACTGGCGTCCGCTGGTCCTGGGTGCCGGCGTATCTCACCCGTCAGCTGTATGAACGATGCTCATGATGCACTGTTCGCGAAGGACGACAGGGCCAGGCAGGGATCATGCTTGGCCTTGTCCTTTTTGCGGGTTCCCTGGTTTCTGGGCGAGGGCCGCGGTCGGGCTGACAGCCTGAGGGACGGCAAGAGGCGAGCAGGGGACCTCAGCATCCCTTTCGGAAGATCGAATCGCGGCGGCCGATACCGTTCCACGACCAGCTTCTTCTTCCGTCCGACCTCTGCCTCAAGAAGCGAAGGCCTCCCTGCGGTGCAAGGAACTTCAATGGGGGAGCACGGCATGCGGTCCGCTTTCCGGATGATGGTCGCCATCCTCTTCGTCCCGTTCATCCTGTCGGCTGCCTGGGCCGGTGCCGACGGCCTTTCTTCCGCATTGCCGTCCCCCGGTACGCCGGCAGGGCAGGATGTCCAGACCGCCGGGACCGCTCCCGTGGAGCATCTTGAGCCCGCGGTCCCTGACAGCCGGGACAATGAGGAGGTGTCTGCACCTTCGTCGGGTTTACAGCCGCAGACGAGCCCGACCGCTACCGCCGCTCCTCCTATCGCTTTGCCGCCTGGTCCGGAACGGGACGAGACGGACCTTTTCGACACGCTCCACAGATCTCTATCCAACGGATTCCTTTCGACCGCCACCTGGCTTGACTCTTTCTTCGGCGATCAGCGCTATGAGGCCGAGTCCAACAGATCGCAGCTGAAGGTGCGTTTCGACGCGTTCCGCGAGGACGGTACGGGCATGCAATACCGCAATCCGAATTTCAACCTGCGGCTGGTGCTTCCCCAGCTTAGGAAAAAGACCCGTCTGGTGATCGAGGGAGACCCCAATGCCAATACCGATGCCGAAGCACCGTCGGCCCCGCCGGGAGCCACGGCTTCTCAGCTGCAGCCGACGACCGGCAATCGGGTCACGACGGCGCTCCAATACTTCCCCGTCGAGACAGCACGGAGCAACTTCAGCATCCGGGCAGGAGTGAAGCTGCATCAGGGAAAGCTTGCCGCCCTGATCGGCCCCCGCTACCGGTACCTCATCCCCCTTGATCCGTGGGACCTGCGGTTCACCCAGGAGGTGATCTGGTCCTCGGACCAGCGGTGGCAGTCGAGGACCTGGTTCGACCTTGAGCGGCCGCTCCCCCATGACCTGTTCTTTCGTGCGAGCCTCCAAGGGCTCTGGTCGGAGAACGTGAACGGCTATCCCTATGCGCTGAGCATCCTCCTGCGCCAGCCGCTGGACCGGGCCCGCGCCCTCGAATATGAGTGGATCAGCAGCTTCCAGACGAGCCCCACCAATATACTGGTCGAGGAGCTGTTCGTCTTCCGCTACCGCCAGCGAATCTGGCGGGACTGGTTGTTCCTGGAGATCGATCCCCAGTTCCGATACCCGCGCGACCGGAGCTTTGTGTTCACACCGGGGATCCTGTTCAGGATCGAGATGGTCTTTGGTGATATTCAGAGGATCTTCTGATGACGAGGCGGCGGTCCTGCATGAGGCAGGCCAGCCGAGGAGTGTCGCGCGCTTCCGGACCGATGCGGAGAAATGCTGCGGGAGGCGACGTTCCCAAGCCTCCCGTATGGCGCCTTCTCGCGCGCTCTAGAGTGAAACGACCCGGTCCCTGCCCTGCTGTTTGGCCAGGTAGAGGGCATTGTCGGCCCGCGCGAGGAGGGCCTCGGTAGTTGCGTCCTGTTCACTGAGGGACGTGATGCCGGCGCTCACGGTCACCGATATTGGATCGGCCATGTTCATGACCTCTCTGTCCTTGATGGTCACCCGTACCCGTTCCGCCAGCCCCGCCGCATCATCCAGTGTCGATCCGGGAGATGCGATGAGGAACTCCTCTCCTCCGACGCGCCCCAGCAGGTCATAGGCCCTGAGGCTCGACTGCATCGCCTGCGCAACCTCCTTGAGCACTGCATCGCCGACAGCGTGGCCGTAGGTGTCGTTGATCCGCTTGAAATGATCGATGTCGAGGAGGATCAGGGAGAGGGTCCCTCCCGTTCTTGCGGCGCGCTGGTATTCCTTGTCAATCTGTTCCATGATATACCGCCGGTTCTTGAGGCCGGTGAGCTCATCAGTGACCGCAATGTGCTTGAGTTTCTTCTGCACCTCATCCACCCGCCGTACCAGTTTCCACGTCAGGAAATACAGGATTGCCAGCAGGACCCCCGTGGTGGCCAAGGAGTCAGCGATGATCTGGTTCCGGTTGGTACTCATCTGGCCCACGAGACGCTCCGCAGGGAGTATGACGCTAATGCCGCCGCGGATGTCCCCGACACGGTAGCCTTGCTGGCGATGGCACCGCAGACAGGGCTCTTCGACTTTGAGCGGGAGGACATACCGGAACGCGGTGACCGGGCCTGCACGGTCCAGCTTCCATGACTCGCTATCGCCCTGCTCGAACCGTTCCAGGCTGGTCCGTTCAAAGTCATCAGGACGGTTCACGGGATTCAGGGTCCTGAGGCTGACCAGGCGGAATCCCACGATGTTCTCCTGGAGCGCAAGGTCCGAGATCTCCCGGGTCATGAGCGCGGGATTCCGGAGGGTCAGGACCCTGCCGTCCACAGTCCTGATGTCGGGATCGATGCCCAGGTCCATGAGGAAGGGATTCGATTCAACGCCCTTCTTCTTCTCCACGTAGACGCCGCCGTACTGGGCGTTCCAGTGCCGGGTCAGCACAATGAGCCGCGCGAAGGACTCGGCGCTCTGCTTCATGCTCTGGAGCAGAAGGTCGTTCACCGTCAGGTAGCGAAAAAGGAAGATGGCCGCCACAAAGACCATGACCACCGCACTGATGCTGATCAGGAACAGGCGGGCGTCCTTGAAGTAGAGAAAGGGTTTTGGCCAGGTCTTGAGCGTCATGATAGGGTAGTTCTCGGGCAACTTTCTCCGATCGCTGAGCATCGGATGATACTGCGGCTGCAGCCCTGCTGATCTCCTCCGGAGCCGCCGAGTCCCGCTGGAAGGGCTTCAGGGGATCCGCGGCGAGAGACGCTTTCGCAACCCTATGCCATCATGATCAAGTGTTCGCCGGAGGCCGGATTACGCGGGCGCCTGCATCAGCTCCCGAAGGCCCCGGCTGAAGGAATCCGTATCACCCTGTTCGAAGAGGTCGAGAACCTTTTGACGCAGGCCCCGGAACCGGGCCGCCCCATTCCTCCGCGCCTCCTCAATGATGCTCCAGTCCCCGTCCCGGAGAAAGCGGCCGTAGGCCTCCCGGATGCCCGGGAACAGGAACCTTCGGAAGCCGTCCAGAGACCCGACCATGAGGCTCAGGGATTGACGGTCCTGGTCCGCCACGATGCGGTGGAGCGGCCCCACGTCCGATGTGTCGGCAACGAGGTCCTGCACCGCACGGAGAAAGTGTTCGGCATTCCGGTCCCCCGCCTTCGTAAGGACCTCTTTCCACTGCGGCGCGGCCTCCCGCGACTCTGCCAGCTCATGCTGGAGCAGGACACCGGAATAGGCCAGGACCATCCGGTCCAGTTTCGCGGAGAAGTCCTCGTCGATGGGCTGACCGGATCTGATACCGCCGATCTGGAACGCATGAAGAACGGCGGTATCGCAGCCTGGCCTGATCCCAGCGAATTTGTCCCAGAGGAGCGCCTTCAAGGGCTCGAGACGAAGAAAGATGATGCGGCCCTGCAGCATGGCGGCTGACGTGAAAAGGTCCCGCACGATCTCACGCTCCGTTGTGTAAACCCGATGTCCGTCCATCTCGGCTACGGACCTGATGCGGCCGAGGAGGAAGGTCGGCTTCAGGTACATGCCGTACCCGGCGCCGTACGCGTATCCATCCCCATTGAGGGCCTCGTTGATCCCTTCGATATCGAAAGGGGGATAGGTCTTCCCCTTTATGGTCAGGTCGCGGAATCCCTGAGCCTCCAGGTCCGGCCACCGGGATTCCTTCCGATCGATCCATGCAGCAATCTCCTCACGGGGGACCGGTGTCCACGGATCGTGACCCGCTTCCGACCGGAACAGGTCCCGGTAGCGCATCAGCAGGCCGCAGATGGAGAAATATCCCCAGTACTGTGCATCGGAGACATCGCAATTGAATTTTATGTCCTGCACGAACGTATCAGCCATGGTCCTGACCTATTATTCCCGAAGGGCAGACAAAAGTAAACGGCTAAATACCCTTCAATCCTCGATGAGCGTTCCTCGCCCGCTCATGCAGAGGAGCACGAATCAGGGATGAACCATTTTAACCTTTACATCATGCCCCGGCATATGGTATAAAATATGCATATGGCGGCCCGATCCAGGTCGCCATAACAACTTTCAGGCCATGATGCGTTCGCGTTTAAGATTTCTGGCGGTCCTTGCCGTGGTCATCGCCCTGGCGACGCTGCTCTACGGCAGCTATGTGCTGCTGCGTGACGTGGATATCAAGCTCCCCGGCCTGCTCCAGCCCGCGGACGGAAAACGGTTGCTGATCAGCATGGAGGGTTTCCGGCTCGCTCAAACGGAGAAGGGAAGGGTCACGTGGCGCATGAGCGCCAGCATGACGGAACTGTTCGAGAACAAGGAAGCGCTGATGAAGGATATCGAGATCGTGTTCTTGAATCCCGACGGCAGGAACGTGGCGCTCATCGGCGAGAACGGGGTCATGGACACGACAAGCGGGAACGCCACGATCCGTCGCGGCGCCCGGGAGGTGCGCGTCGTCACGAGCGACGGTTATCTGATGACGACGAACTCCCTGTTTTGGAAGGCCGACGAGCGGCTGGTCAGGACTCCGGACCCGTTCAAGGTCCTGGGCAAGGAGATCTATCTCGAAGGAAAAGGCTTTTCCGCCGAGGTGGACATGCGGAAAGTGGTGGTGGACAGGGATGTCAAGGCGGTTCTTCAGGAATAGCCAGCTCATGCTTGCCGCGCTGCTGCTCATGGGGGCTGCCCGGGAACCCTTTTCCCCGGATAAGGGGAGTCGTGAGCCCATGGTGGTCACTTCCGACCGCATGGAGGCCGACCAGCTGGGCAGCACCGTGACGTTCATCAGCGATGTGACGCTCAAAAAGGAAACGATGACGCTGACGTCCGATCGGCTCGTCGTCCACTATGACCCGCCCTCCAAGAGCGTCCGGGAGATTGAGGCCGTCGGCAACGTGGTGGTGCGGAAAGAAGGGCGGGTCGCGCTGGCGAACAAGGCGGTCTATTACAGCAAGGAAGAAAAGATCGTTCTTACCGGCGAGCCGCGCATCATCGAGAACGAGAACCAGCTTGGCGGCGAGCGGATCACGCTGTTCATGAGGGACGACCGCAGCATCGTCGAGGGCGGAAAGGTCCTGTTCTATCAGGACAAGGCTGACGACGGCAAGCAGAAGCCGGTGCTGCGAAAACCAAAATAAGGGTGGCGAGGCCCCCCTCTCCGATCGTGCCAGGGATCAGGACATATACCTATGGAAGCCCTTGAGGCTAAAAAACTGGAAAAGACCTATCGCAGCAGGAAGGTCGTAAAGGGAGTGAGCTTCCAGGTCAAACACGGGGAGGTGGTCGGCCTCCTCGGACCCAACGGCGCGGGCAAGACCACGTCGTTCTACATGGTCGTCGGGCTGGTGAAGCCGGACCAGGGCAGAGTGGTGCTTGACGGGATCGATGTGACGCGGATGCCCATGTATCAGCGGGCGCGGAACGGCATCGGCTATCTCGCCCAGGAGCCGTCTGTCTTCCGGAAGATGACGGTCTCCGATAACCTCATGGCCATTCTTGAAACGCTCAGTCTTTCGGACTATGAGCGGCGCGACCGGCGGGACAGCCTGCTGGCGGAGCTGGGCATCGCCCATCTCGCCGACAGCATGGCCTACACGCTTTCCGGCGGCGAACGCCGGCGGGTGGAGATCGCCCGCGCCCTCACGATGTCGCCCAAGTTCATTCTGCTCGATGAACCGTTCGCGGGCATCGATCCGCTGGCTGTCGCGGACATCCAGGGCATCATCTCCCTGCTCAAGAGCAAAGGGATCGGCATCCTGATCACTGACCACAATGTGCGGGAAACGCTTGCCATCACCGACCGCGCGTATATCATCAACGACGGCAAGATCATCGAAGCGGGCACCCCGGCCGATATCACGGCAAGCCCCCGCGTCCGGGAGTTCTATCTTGGAGAGTCGTTCAAATTGTGATGATGGAGCCGGTAGGCAGCAGGTGGTAGGCGGCAGTTGCTCTGACCCTGGACCCTTGACCCTGTATTTCCTATGGAAGCACGACTCGAACTAAAACTCGCCCAGAAGCTCATCATGACGCCGCAGCTTCAGCAGGCCATCAAGCTCCTGCAGCTGTCCCGCCTCGAGCTCACGCAGACCCTCGCCCAGGAACTGGTGGAGAACCCGGTCCTGGAAGAGGTCCCGTCGGATACGGCGGAGGATTCCCCGGAGGGCGAGCTGGGTCCGGACGACCTTTCCGCGGCCGGTACGTCGGCGGAGACGGCGCGGGACAGCGGCGCCGATACCGAGGGCGAACGGGAGCTGAAAGGCGAGTTCGACCAGGTCGGCGCGAAGTGGGACGATTATATCTCCGACATGAACGACGGAAGGGACTACGGGACCCTCGATACGTCCGAAGACGACCGCCCCTCGTACGACCAGACCCTTACCCGCCTGCCCTCCCTCAGTGATCACCTCATGTGGCAGCTCCATCTTTCCGCATCCGAGGACTCCCTCCTTGCGGCCGGCGAGGTCATCATCGGGAACATCGACGACGACGGCTACCTCCGCGCAACGCTCGATGAGATGGCCCGGGACGCGGGGGTGAAGACCGCGGACATCGAACAGGCGCTCGAACTGGTCCAGACCTTCGATCCCGTCGGAGTGGGCGCCCGGGACCTGAAGGAGTGCCTGCTGATCCAGACGCGGCATTTCGACATGCAGGGGACCCTCGTCGAACGGATCATCCGGGACCACCTCCCCGACCTGGAGAAGCGCAAGTACCAGCAGATCGCCAGGACCCTCAACGTCACGCAGCAGGAGGTGATGGAGGCGTCCGCGGTCATCATCAGGGACCTTGAGCCGAAGCCAGGCCGGCCCTTTGCCGCCGCCGACACTTACTATGTAGTGCCGGACGTTTACGTCGTCAAGGTCGAGGACCGCTACGTGATCCAGCTGAACGAAGAGGGATTTCCCCGTGTGCGCATCAATCCCTATTACCGCAAGATCCTGGGCCAGAAGGAGGGCGTGGACAAGACGACGCGGGACTATATCGAGGAACGGCTGCGCTCGGCCCAGTGGCTCATCAAGGGTATGGAACAGCGGAACAAGACGATCTACAAAGTGGCGGAGAGCATCGTAAAGTTCCAGACGGACTTCCTCGAACATGGCATCTCGAACCTGAAGCCGATGGTCCTGAAGGACGTCGCCGAGGACATTTCCATGCACGAGTCCACGATCAGCCGGGTCACGACCAACAAGTACATGCACACGCCGCAGGGGATCTTTCCCCTGAAGTACTTCTTCACAACCGGGTTCACTACGGCCGGGACCGGCGCCGAGGTCTCCTCCCTGACCGTGAAAGACACGATCCAGAAGATGATCAAGGAGGAGGATATTTCCGCGCCGCTCAAGGACCAGCAGATCGTGGAAGCCCTCAAGATGCGGGGCATCGACATTGCCCGGAGAACCGTGGCGAAATACCGGGAAGAGCTCCGGATCCCGCCCACGAGCGTACGCAAGAGGATGGGGTAGGGGAAGCACGTACCGGAAGGATCCCCCCAACGGCATGACGGTTTACCCCTCTCCGATCGGCCGCATCGGGTCGTTCGGATTCGGGGAACCGGAGAAATTTCCATCATCAGGAGGTGACCATGCAGGTAACAGTGATCGGAAGGCACATGGAAGCGACGGATGCTCTCAAACAGTATGCAACGGAGCGGTTCCAGCGGTTCGAAAAATATCTGCCCCACAACAGCCATGCGACCATTACGCTCTCGGTGGTGAAAAAAATGCATCACATCGCCGACGCAACGATCAAGGCGAACGGCATCCTGATCCAGGCATCGGAGGAAACCGAGGAGATGTACTCCTCCATTGACCTCCTCTACGAGAAGATCGAGCGCCGGGTG
>Ga0316616_100000273_pt1 | contig 15112 bp, 10 predicted proteins | sample OWC_Aug_M1_C1_D1_FD_207660 | JGI IMG/M metagenome (GOLD analysis project Ga0316616, IMG submission 207660) | Wetland soil microbial communities from Old Woman Creek delta, Ohio, United States - OWC_Aug_M1_C1_D1_B | ecosystem: Environmental > Terrestrial > Soil > Wetlands | place: USA: Ohio... | reverse complement strand
TCAACCTCCACCGCCATCATCGGCTCAAGCAAGACCGGATTGGCTTTACGCATCCCGTCCTTGAAAGCCAGAATTGCGGCCAGCTTGAACGCAAGCTCGGACGAGTCGACGTCGTGGTAAGAGCCGTCAAACAGGGTGACCTTCACGTCCACCACAGGGAATCCTGCCAGCACACCATTGGTCAGAGCCTCTTTCAAGCCCTTTTCGACCGCCGGAATAAATTCGCGCGGCACAGTACCGCCCTTGATGGCATCGATGAATTCGAAACCTTTGCCCGTCTCGTTCGGACCCATCTTGATCCAGACATGACCGTATTGACCCTTACCACCCGACTGCTTGGCGTGCTTGCCTTCCTGTTCGATTTCTTTTTTGATCGCTTCACGGTAGGCCACTTGGGGCGCACCGACGTTGGCTTCAACGCCGAATTCGCGGCGCATGCGATCCACCAGAATCTCAAGGTGCAACTCGCCCATGCCCGACATGATGGTCTGGCCGGATTCTTCATCGGTACGCACGCGGAACGACGGATCTTCCTGCGCCAAGCGGCCCAGCGCGATACCCATTTTTTCCTGGTCAGCCTTGGTTTTCGGCTCGACGGCAACGTGAATCACCGGCTCCGGGAAAATCATGCGCTCAAGGATGATTGGATCATTCAGCTCACACAAAGTATCGCCGGTCGTGCAGTCTTTCAGCCCCACAGCCGCCGCGATATCACCTGCACGCACTTCCTTGATTTCTTCGCGCTGGTTGGCATGCATTTGCAGAATACGGCCCAAGCGCTCTTTGCGCCCCTTGACCGAGTTGTAAATGGTGTCACCCGACTTGACCACGCCGGAATACACGCGGAAGAAAATCAGCTGCCCCACATACGGGTCGGTTGCGACCTTGAACGCCAATGCCGAGAATTTCTCATCGTCAGCCGCCTTGCGCTCGCCTTGCTCGCCACTTTCCAACTCACCTTTGACCGGCGGAATGTCCGTCGGCGCCGGCATCAACTCGACCACTTTGTCAAGCATGGCCTGCACGCCCTTGTTCTTGAAAGCCGAACCGCACATCATCGGCACGATTTCGCTGGCGATGGTGCGCGCACGCAATCCGGCGATAATTTCAGCCTCGGTCAGATCACCCTCCTCGAGGTACTTGTTCATCATCTCTTCAGATGACTCTGCCGCCGCCTCGACCATGCCTTCACGCCATTTTTTGCAGGTATCAAGGAGTTCAGCCGGGATCTCGCGCAGGTCGAATTTCATGCCCTGGCTGGCCTCATCCCAATAGATCGCCTTCATCTTGACGAGATCAACCACGCCTTCGAAGTTTTCTTCTGCGCCAATCGGCACCTGAATCGGAATCGGGTTGGCCTTCAGACGCAAACGCATCTGGTCATAAACCTTGAAAAAGTCCGCGCCGGAGCGGTCCATCTTGTTTACAAACGCCAAGCGGGGCACGCCATACTTGTTAGCCTGACGCCACACAGTCTCAGATTGCGGCTGCACACCACCCACAGCGCAATACACCATGCACGCACCGTCCAGAACACGCATGGAGCGCTCCACCTCAATGGTGAAGTCCACGTGGCCCGGGGTGTCAATGATGTTGATGCGATGCTCGGGGAACTTGCCATCCATCCCCTTCCAGAAACAGGTGGTCGCAGCAGAGGTAATGGTGATGCCGCGCTCTTGCTCCTGCTCCATCCAGTCCATCGTGGCTGCGCCATCATGCACCTCGCCAATCTTGTGCGACACGCCGGTGTAGAACAGAACACGTTCGGTGGTGGTGGTTTTGCCAGCGTCAATGTGGGCTGAAATGCCAATATTGCGATAGCGTTCGATAGGAGTCGCGCGAGCCACGGTATATACCTGCCAATAATTGCGTTGTGTTTAAACGCGTTAAATACTTAAAAACGGAAATGCGAAAAGGCTTTGTTTGCCTCAGCCATACGGTGAATTTCTTCACGCTTCTTCACCGCACCGCCACGCCCCTCTGCCGCATCCAGCAATTCGCCGGCAAGACGCTGATCCATGGACTTCTCTCCACGCTTGCGCGCCGCATCCTTCAGCCAGCGCATTGCCAGCGCGGTACGACGGCTCGAGCGAACCTCGACCGGGACCTGGTAGTTGGCGCCGCCGACACGACGGCTCTTGACCTCAACCAGCGGGCGCGCCTTGTTCAGCGCTTCGCCGAACACCTCCAGCGGATCCTTGCCGGATTTCTTGGTGATCTGCTCAAAAGCGCCATACACAATGCGCTCAGCGACAGATTTCTTGCCGCTGGACATAACGACGTTCATGAATTTTGAAACTTCCTGATTACCGAATTTCGGATCAGGCAGAATTTCACGTTTGGGTACTTCGCGACGACGGGGCATATTCCAGTCTCTCTATCTAATTAGGCTTGTTTCGAGCCGGTACAAATCAGGCTTTTTTCGGGCGCTTGGCACCGTACTTGGAGCGCGATTGCTTACGGTCTTTCACGCCAGCCGTATCCAGGCTACCGCGTACCGTGTGGTAACGGACACCCGGCAAATCCTTGACCCGGCCGCCGCGCACCAGCACCACCGAGTGCTCCTGCAGGTTATGGCCTTCACCACCGATATAGCTGATGACCTCGAAGCCACTAGTGAGCTTGACCTTACACACTTTACGCAAGGCGGAGTTCGGCTTCTTGGGCGTGGTGGTGTACACACGGGTGCACACACCACGACGTTGCGGGCAAGCCTTCAAGGCCGGGACCTTGCTTTTTTCCACCGGCGCTTGACGCGGCTTGCGGATCAGCTGGTTAATGGTTGGCATGTCAAAAATTCCGAAAAATTAAGGTGAGCATTCAATTACTAAAACAAGCGGGACAGCACCGACCGCTTTTAGAAGCGGTGCCGTCCCGGATTTTATTGCTGCGCTTTCCGCCCTTGGCATATGGCCGGAAAAAGACGCGTGATTCTATGGGAGAGCTTGGCGTGTGTCAAGCCACTTCCTGATTCTCTGTTGAAGTCTCTTCGCCACCCATTATCAGGTGTGCCGCGCCCATATCCTCTCCTGCCGCCTGACGACGGCGAGTTGTGTGGTAAGCCAGACCAGTACCGGCAGGAATCAAACGTCCAACAATGACGTTTTCTTTCAGCCCGCGCAACTCGTCCCGCTTGCCCATGATGGCCGCTTCGGTGAGTACGCGCGTGGTTTCCTGGAACGAAGCCGCCGAAATGAAAGAATCGGTCGACAGCGATGCCTTGGTGATTCCCAGCAACACGGGTTCATAAACAGCAGGTTCTTTACCCGCAGCCAGCATCTCGTCATTGATCTGCAACACTTCAGAACGCTCGACCTGCTCACCGGGGATGAGGCCGGTGCTACCCGGATCAACCACGACAACGCGACGCAACATCTGCCGCACGATGACTTCAATATGCTTGTCGTTGATCTTCACGCCCTGCAAGCGATACACGTCCTGTACTTCGTCGGTAATGTAGCGCGCCAAGGTTTCTACCCCCTTCAGCCGCAGGATGTCGTGCGGATCGAACGAACCCTCGACGATCATCTCGCCCTTCTGGACGACCTGCCCATCGTGCGCGGTCACGTGCTTCTCCTTGGTGATCAGGTATTCGTGCGCGACACCGTCGACTTCGGTAATGACCAGGCGCTGCTTACCCTTGGTGTCCTTGCCGAAGGAAACCGTACCGGTCACTTCAGCCAGGATGCCGGCATCTTTCGGAATCCGCGCTTCGAACAGCTCGGCCACACGCGGCAGACCACCGGTAATGTCACGCGTTTTCGAGGATTCCTGCGGAATACGCGCTAGCACGTCGCCGACCAGCACGTCCTGACCGTCTTTCACCGTAATGATGGAGCCAATCTGGAAGGTGATGTTCACCAGCGTGTCCATACCGGCGATCTTGATCTCGTTACCGGCTTCATCCAGCAGCTTGACCTGAGGCCGCAAACCCTTACCTGCGCTGCTTGCCTTGCGCTTGGGATCGATCACTACCAGGGTCGACAAACCGGTGATGTCATCGAGCTGCTTGGCCACGGTCACGCCCTCTTCGATATTCTCGAAGCGAACTCGCCCTGCGTACTCGGTAATAATCGGACGGGTGTGCGGATCCCACGTGGCCAGTACTGCGCCCGCCTTAATCTTGGCACCATCGTTCACCATCAGCGTCGCGCCGTACGGCACTTTCTGACGCTCACGCTCGCGACCGCTATCGTCCGCAATAATGATTTCGCCATTGCGCGAAATCGCGATCAGATCCTTACGGGCATTCGTCACATAACGCATCGATGCGGTGTACTGAATCGTGCCGTTGGATTTGGCTTCGAGCTGGCTGGTTGCTGCCGCACGCGATGCCGCACCACCGATGTGGAAGGTCCGCATGGTGAGCTGGGTACCCGGCTCGCCGATCGACTGAGCGGCGATCACGCCGACCGCTTCGCCAGCGTTGACCATATAGCCACGCCCCAAGTCGCGGCCGTAGCACTTCGCGCACAGACCAAAGCGGGTTTCGCAGGTCAGCGGCGTGCGCACTTTGACTTCATCAATACCCAGGGCTTCGATCGCATCCACCACGTCTTCCACCAGCAGCGTGCCGGCTTCGTAAACGGTTGCCTGGGTTTCGGGGTTGATGATGTCGCTGGCGGCCACACGACCCAGGATCCGCTCACGCAGCGCCTCGACCACTTCGCCGCCTTCAACCAGCGCCTTCACTACCAAGCCATTCTTGGTGCCGCAATCATCTTCCACCACAACCAGATCCTGCGTCACGTCAACCAGACGACGCGTCAGATAACCGGAGTTAGCGGTTTTCAGCGCGGTGTCGGCCAGGCCCTTACGTGCACCGTGGGTCGAGATGAAGTACTGAAGCATGTTCAGACCTTCGCGGAAGTTCGCCGTAATCGGCGTTTCGATGATCGAGCCGTCCGGCTTCGCCATCAGTCCGCGCATACCGGCGAGCTGACGAATCTGCGCTGCCGAGCCACGTGCGCCCGAGTCGGCCATCATGTAAATCGAGTTAAACGATTCCTGGTTGACTTCCTTGCCATGGCGGTCGGTGACTTTTTCGACGCCCAGTTGCGTCATCATGGCCTTGGCCACGGCGTCGCCTGCGCGGCCCCAGATATCGACCACCTTGTTATAGCGCTCGCCTTGGGTCACCAGACCCGAGGTGTACTGCGACTCGATTTCTTTCACTTCCGCTTCGGAAGACGCCAGAATCTGGTTCTTCTCATTCGGAATCAGCATGTCCTTGATCGCAATCGACATGCCCGAGCGCGTCGCATAAGTAAAGCCGGTATACATCAGCTTGTCGGCCAGCAGCACGGTTTCACGCAGTCCGCAACGGCGGAAGCTGGCGTTGATCAGACGCGAAATCTCCTTCTTCTTCAGCGCCCGGTCGACATAGCTAAACGGCAAATCAGGCGGCAGAATTTCGGACAGCAGTGCGCGACCCAGCGTGGTTTCGACGCGCTTGATGGTCTCCACGCGGTTCTTGTTTTCGTCCAGCGTGACTTCCTTGATCCGCACCGTAATGCGGGCATGCAGTTCCGCTTCGCGGTTGTCGTAGGCGCGGCGCGCTTCCACAACGTCGGCAAACATCATGCCTTCGCCTTTCGCGTTGACCTTTTCGCGCGTCATGTAATACAGGCCCAGCACGATGTCCTGCGACGGCACGATGATCGGCTCACCGTTAGCGGGTGACAGCACGTTGTTCGATGCCAGCATCAGGGTACGGGCTTCGGTCTGCGCTTCCAGCGACAGCGGCACGTGAACGGCCATCTGGTCACCGTCAAAGTCGGCGTTGAACGCCGCACACACCAACGGGTGCAGCTGGATCGCCTTGCCTTCGATCAGCACCGGCTCGAACGCCTGAATGCCCAAACGGTGCAAGGTCGGCGCGCGGTTCAGCATCACCGGATGCTGGTAGATGACCTCTTCCAGCAAGTCCCACACGACGGGCTCTTCGTCTTCCACCATCTTCTTGGCGGCCTTGATCGTGGTCGCCAGTCCCAGCACTTCCAGACGATTGAAAATGAACGGCTTGAACAGTTCCAGCGCCATCTTCTTCGGCAAACCGCACTGATTCAGCTTCAGGGTCGGCCCCACCACAATCACCGAACGACCGGAATAGTCGACGCGCTTACCCAGCAAGTTTTGACGGAAACGACCGCTCTTGCCCTTGATCATGTCGGCCAGCGATTTCAGCGGGCGCTTGTTGGCACCCGTCATGGCCTTGCCGCGACGGCCGTTGTCGAGCAGCGAGTCAACCGACTCCTGCAGCATGCGCTTTTCGTTGCGCACGATGATTTCCGGCGCCTTCAGCTCAAGCAGACGCTTCAAACGGTTGTTACGGTTGATCACGCGGCGATACAGATCGTTCAGATCGGAGGTAGCAAAACGACCGCCGTCGAGCGGCACCAGCGGACGCAACTCGGGCGGCAGCACCGGCAACACTTCAAGAATCATCCACTCAGGCTTGATCCCGGATTTCTGGAAACCCTCAAGGATTTTCAGGCGCTTCGACAGTTTCTTCAGTTTGGTTTCGGAACCGGTGCGGCCCATGTCGGCATGCAGGGTTTCAACCACAGCCGGCAAATCTAGCGAGCGCAGCAGTTCGCGCACCGCTTCAGCACCCATCAGCGCACGGAACTCGTCGCCGTACTCTTCAAGCTTGGCAAGGTAGTCATCTTCAGTCAGCAACTGGCCGCGGTTGAGCGGCGTCATGCCGGGCTCGACCACCACAAAGCCTTCGAAATACAGCACGCGTTCGATGTCGCGCAGCGTCATGTCGAGCACCATGCCCAGACGCGACGGCAGCGACTTCAGGAACCAGATGTGCGCCACCGGCGAGGCCAGTTCGATGTGGCCCATGCGCTCGCGACGCACCTTGGACAGCGTGACTTCAACACCGCACTTTTCGCAGATCACACCGCGATGCTTGAGACGCTTGTACTTGCCGCACAGGCACTCGTAGTCCTTGACCGGGCCGAAGATCTTGGCGCAGAACAAGCCATCCCGCTCCGGCTTGAAGGTGCGGTAGTTGATGGTCTCGGGTTTCTTTACTTCACCATACGACCAGGAACGGATTTTCTCCGGCGACGCCAGGCCAATCTTGATGGCGTCGAACTCTTCCTCGTGGGTGGCCTGCTTGAAAATATCTAACAGTGCTTTCATGGCTGTGTCCTCACCCTAAATTAATAACGTTCCAGATCGATGTCGATGCCCAGCGAGCGGATTTCCTTCACCAGCACGTTGAAGGACTCCGGCATCCCTGCTTCAATCTTGTGTTCGCCCTTGACGATGCTTTCGTACATCTTGGTACGGCCGTTCACATCGTCCGACTTCACGGTCAGCATTTCCTGCAGCACGTAGGACGCGCCGTAGGCTTCCAGTGCCCATACCTCCATCTCACCGAAGCGCTGGCCACCGAACTGCGCCTTGCCGCCCAGCGGTTGCTGCGTAACCAGTGAGTACGGACCGGTGGAACGTGCGTGCATCTTGTCATCGACCAGGTGATGCAGTTTCAGCACGTGCTTGTAGCCTACCGTCACCTGGCGATCGAAAGCCTCGCCGGTGCGGCCGTCGTACAGCGTGACCTGGCCACCTTCGGGCAGGCCGGCCAGCACCAGCATGCGACGGATTTCCGCTTCGGACGCGCCGTCGAACACCGGCGACGCAAACGGAACCCCCTTTTGCAGGTTGCGCCCCAACTCGATGATTTCGTCATCGGTGAAGCTGTCGATATCCTCGACCTTGCCCGACTGGTTGTAGATTTCCTTGAGGAAGCTGCGCAGCTCCTTCACCATCGTCTTGGTTTGCGCGGCCAGCATCTGCCCGATTTTCTCGCCCAGACCTTTAGCCGCCCAGCCGAGGTGGGTTTCCAGAATCTGGCCGACGTTCATCCGCGACGGCACGCCGAGCGGATTCAATACCACATCAACCGGACGGCCATCGGCCATGAACGGCATGTCTTCGACCGGAGCGATCTTCGACACCACGCCCTTATTTCCGTGGCGGCCGGCCATTTTGTCACCAGGTTGCAGGCGACGTTTGACTGCCAGGTATACCTTGACCATCTTCTGCACGCCAGGCGGCAATTCGTCGCCAGCGGTCAGCTTCTTCTTCTTCTCTTCAAACATCGCATCAAACTCGATGCGCTTCTGGGTCAGGCTGTCTTTCAGGCCCTCAACCGCACGACTCGCTTCGTCGTCGGCCAGACGGATATCGAACCAGTCATGACGATTAACCGACTCCAGGTAATCCTTCGTAATCTTGCTGCCCTTCGCGAGTTTTTTCGGACCGCCGTTGGCGACCTTCAGGTGCAACAGTTTCTCCAGACGGGCAAAGGTATCGTCTTCAACGATACGCATGCGGTCCGTCATGTCCTTGCGGTACTCGGCCAGTTGGGTGTCCACAATCGACTGCGCGCGGACATCACGCTCGATGCCTTCACGGGTGAACACCTGCACGTCGATGACCACGCCCGACATACCGGATGGCACTTTGAGGCTGGTGTCTTTCACATCGCTGGCCTTTTCGCCAAAGATGGCGCGCAACAGTTTTTCTTCCGGAGTCAGCTGGGTTTCACCCTTGGGGGTGACCTTGCCGACCAGCACGTCGCCGGCTTCGACTTCGGCGCCGATCGCAATAATTCCGGACTCGTCCAGACGGCCCAGTTGACGCTCAGCCAGATTGGAAATGTCGCGGGTGATTTCTTCCGCGCCCAGCTTGGTGTCACGCGCAACTACCGACAGCTCTTCGATGTGGATCGAGGTGTAGCGGTCTTCAGCCACCACCTTCTCGTTGATCAGGATCGAGTCTTCGAAGTTGTAGCCGTTCCACGGCATGAAGGCGACCAGCATGTTCTGGCCCAGTGCCAGTTCACCCATGTCGGTCGACGCACCGTCTGCAATCACGTCGCCGCGCGCAATCATGTCGCCCACCTGCACCAGCGGACGCTGGTTGATGTTGGTGTTCTGGTTGGAGCGGGTGTACTTGATCAGCGAATAAATATCCACACCGACCTCACCTGCACGCGCTTCTTCATCGTGCACGCGGATCACGATCCGGCTCGCATCAATGTAGTCGACGCGACCACCGCGATGCGCTGTCACCACGGTGCCGGAGTCGACCGCAGCGGTGCGCTCGATGCCAGTACCGACAAATGATTTTTCAGGACGCAGACACGGCACCGCCTGACGTTGCATGTTCGAGCCCATCAGGGCGCGGTTGGCGTCGTCGTGCTCGAGAAAGGGAATCAGCGAAGCTGCAACCGACACGATCTGTGCAGGCGCAACGTCCATGTATTCGATGCGGTCAGGCGTCGACAGCGTGAATTCATTTTTGAAACGGCACGACACCAGGTCGTCCTTGAACTGGTTCTTCGCGTCGAGATCGGCGTTGGCCTGCGCGATCACGTATTTGCTCTCCTCGATCGCCGACAGGTATTCGATTTCATCGGTCACCTTGTTGTCGATCACCTTGCGGTAAGGCGTTTCAATGAAGCCATACCAGTTGGTGCGGGCGTACAGCGCCAGCGAGTTGATCAGGCCGATGTTCGGGCCTTCCGGCGTTTCAATCGGGCAGACACGACCATAGTGCGTCGGGTGCACGTCGCGCACCTCGAAGCCCGCACGCTCCCGCGTCAGACCGCCCGGTCCAAGAGCCGACACGCGGCGCTTGTGGGTGATCTCGGACAGCGGATTGGTCTGGTCCATAAACTGGGACAGCTGGCTGGAACCGAAGAACTCCTTGATCGCTGCCGACACCGGCTTGGCGTTGATCAGGTCATGCGGCATCAGGTTGTCCGACTCGGCCTGGCCCAAGCGCTCGCGCACCGCACGCTCGACCCGCACCAGTCCAGCGCGGAACTGGTTTTCCGCCAGCTCACCCACCGAACGCACGCGGCGGTTACCGAGGTGATCGATGTCGTCGACTTCGCCGCGGCCATTGCGCAGATCAACAAGAATCTTGATCACCGCAACAATGTCTTCAGTCGACAGCGTGCCCGAGCCGGTCAGCTCATCACTGCCAATGCGGCGATTGAACTTCATGCGGCCCACGGCCGACAGGTCGTAGCGTTCGGCATTGAAGAACAGATTGGTGAACAGGGTATTGACCGCATCTTCGGTGGGCGGCTCGCCCGGACGCATCATGCGATAGATCGCCACCTTGGCGACATATGCGTCAGCAGCGTCGTCGGCACGCAGAGTCTGCGAGATGAACGCACCCTGATCAAGCTCATTGGTGTACAGCGTGTTGAACTTTTCGATCCCGGCCACGGCCAGCGCATTCAACAGCTCTTCCGTGATTTCGTCGTTGGCGCGTGCCACCAGCTCACCGGTGGACTTGTCGACGACATCGTGTGCCAGCACACGACCCACGACAAACTCGGCAGGCACGGCCCATTTCTTGACGCCCGCAGCTTCCAGTTCGCGGATGTGCTTGGCGGTGATGCGCTTGTCCTTGGCCACGATGACATGATCATCCTTGCCGCAGATATCGAAACGCGCCAACTCACCGCGCAGGCGCTCAGGTACCAGTTCGAACTGGATGCCCTGGGTGTTGATGTAGAAGGTATCCTTGCTGAAGAACGCATCCAGAATGGTTTCCGGGGTATAGCCCAGCGACTTCAACAAGATGGTTACCGGCATCTTGCGACGGCGGTCAACCCGGAAAAACAGTATGTCCTTGGCGTCGAACTCGAAATCCAGCCACGAGCCGCGGTATGGAATCACGCGAGCCGAGAACAGCAGTTTGCCCGAGCTGTGCGTCTTGCCCCGGTCATGCTCAAAAAACACGCCCGGCGAACGGTGCAACTGCGACACGATGACGCGCTCGGTGCCGTTGATGACGAAAGAACCTGTCGGCGTCATGAGCGGAATTTCGCCCATGTAGACCTCCTGTTCTTTGACTTCTTTAATCGTCGGCTTGGACGCTTCCTTGTCCATAATCACCAGACGCACCTTGGCGCGCAGCGGCGCACAATAGGTCAGGCCGCGCTGCTGGCATTCCTTGATGTCGAACACCGGCTCGCCCAGAAAGTAGCTGACGTATTCGAGGCGCGCGTTCTTGGAATGGCTTTCGATCGGGAAAATCGACGTGAACGCGGCCTGCAGGCCTTCGTTCAGGCGTTCTTCACGCGAGCGGCCTTCCTGCAAGAAAGCACGATAGGACTCAAGCTGGGTCGCCAGAAGAAAAGGCACCGGTAGGGTGTTGGTCCGGCTGGCAAAGCTCTTGCGCAGACGTTTTTTCTCGGTAAAGGTATAAGCCATGGGGTCTCCTTGACGATCAGGGGCAGGCCGGCACGTGGGTTACGCGCCGCGCGATGTGAGGCACACGCAAAAAGCAAACGACCCGGAAGCCGATTCCGGGTTCCGGGTATTTGCTACTTGCGTCTGCTGCGGATTTCCCCGCAACACACCACAGAAATAGTTGTGGCGAAATAAATGCGTCTCCGGAAGCGGGCGATGCGCTTGCGCGCGCCGCCCTGGTTACCGTTGACTTACTTGACGTCGACGTTAGCGCCAGCTTCTTCCAGCTGTTTTTTCAGCGCTTCGGCATCAGCCTTGGACACGCCTTCTTTAACAGCCTTGGGAGCGCCGTCAACCAGATCCTTGGCTTCTTTCAGGCCCAGACCGGTTGCAGCACGCACAACTTTAATGACTTCAACTTTTTTGTCGCCAGCAGAATTCAGCATCACGGTGAATTCGGTCTGTTCTTCAGCAGCAGCAGCGCCGCCAGCAGCGGGGGCCGCTACAGCAACTGCAGCAGCAGCAGCGGAAACGCCAAACTTCTCTTCCATTTCCTTGATCAGCTCGGACAGATCCAGAACGGTCATGCCAGCGATTGCGTCAAGAATTTCAGCTTTAGAAACAGCCATGTGTATTACTCCTGTCAATTGTGCTTCAGATTAAAAACTATATCGTCGAATAGGTTGTCGACAAACCGCCAGCCAAAGGCTTAAGCAGCCTGCTTGTCGCGCACAGCAGCGAGTCCGCGAACGAATTTGGTCGGCACTTCATTAAGCGTGCGAACAAATTGCGTAATCGGAGCCTGCATCGTGCCCATGAGTTTGGACAACAGTTCATCACGGCTGGGCATGCTGGCCAGATTCCCCACATCCTTGGCGGACATGATGAAGTTGGGCATTGCACCTGCCTTGACGACAAACTTGTCGTTCGTCTTGGAAAACTCGTGCATCACCTTGGCTGCTGCAACCGGGTCCTTGGACATGCCATAAGCAAGCGGGCCAACCATCTGGTCAGCCAATCCTGCAAACGGGGTATCCGCAAACGCGCGGCGCACCAGCGTATTTTTCAATACGCGCAGATAAACGCCTTCCTTGCGTGCGCTTGCGCGCAGCTTGGTCAGGTCTTCCACCTTGATGCCACGATATTCAGCAACTACAACCGTCTGAGCACTTGCAACTTGCGCAGCAACTTCAGCAACGACGGCTTTCTTTTCTTCAAGATTCAGACTCAAGGTCTTACCTCCTTCTCAGTTACGAAGCGCTACCCGCTTGTGTCCACGGGACGCTCCGGCTGGCGGCCTTGACAGGAAAATCCTGCTCGGGAACACCATCTGCGTAGGTTCTGCTCGATGCAAACAGAGGACAGACAACCATCACCCATTTACACTCGGCCCGACTTAACTCCTTGCGGAGGCCTACGGTCTTTGACAACTCGTCAACCCCGACAGCTGGCCAACGACCCAAAGTTCAATCGGACATCTCTTTTCAGAGACGCCCACCATTCAATTCATGCAGTAACGCTGGCCTGATCGACACGCACGCCCACGCCCATGGTGCTAGACACCGACATGCGCTTGAAATAGACGCCCTTGGAGCTGGCGGGCTTGGCACGCTGAAGCGCATCCATCAGCGCTGCCAGGTTTTCTTTCAGGTCTTCCACTGCAAACGAGGCACGGCCGATGGTGCAATGCACAATGCCGCCCTTGTCGGTGCGGTACTGGACCTGACCTGCCTTGGCGTTTTTAACCGCACCGGCGACATCCGGCGAAACCGTGCCCACTTTCGGGTTCGGCATCAGGCCGCGCGGACCCAGAATCTGGCCCAACTGACCGACCACGCGCATTGCGTCAGGGGTTGCAATGAGGACATCGAAGTCCATCTTGCCAGCCTTGATTTCAGCAGCCAGATCGTCGAAACCGACGATGTCCGCACCGGCGTCTTTAGCCTTCTGCACGTTGTCGCCCTGTGCAAACACCGCCACGCGAACCGTTTTGCCGATACCTTTGGGCAGCACCACCGCACCACGAACCATCTGGTCGGATTTACGTGCATCAACGCCGAGGTTGATTGCGATATCGATTGACTCATTAAACTTGGCGGTAGCCGCTTCTTTAACCAGACCCAGTGCATCAATCACCGGATAGTTGCGGTTGCGGTCGATTTTTTCTTTCAGCGCACGCAGGCGCTTGGATGTATTGGCCATGTCAGACTCCCTCCACGACAATGCCCATGGAACGGGCTGTGCCTGCAATGGTACGAACCGCTGCGTCCATATTGGCCGCAGTCAGATCGGGCTCTTTTGCCTTGGCGATTTCTTCCAGCTGGGCGCGTGTAATCGTGCCCACCTTGTCGAGGTTCGGCTTAGCGCTACCCTTGTCGAGCTTGATCGCCTTCTTGATCAAGACCGTCGCAGGCGGCGTCTTCATGATGAAGGTGAAGCTCTTGTCCGCAAATGCGGTAATCACCACCGGAATTGGCAGACCGGGCTCCATACCCTGGGTCTTGGCGTTGAACGCCTTACAGAATTCCATGATGTTGAGGCCGCGCTGACCGAGCGCGGGACCAATTGGGGGCGAAGGATTGGCCTTGCCCGCCGGGACTTGCAGCTTGACATAGCCGACAATTTTCTTTGCCATGATGGCTCCTAATAAATGAGTACCAACGCGCTTTGGGTTGCCCTACTCGCGCTCCTCTCCGGCTTAACCGGAAACCGCTGCCCGCCTGAAGCCGGCGCAGTTTTAAGCTACCGAACCTACGCCCGAACTAGCTTTTCTCGACCTGACCGAAACCCAGTTCGACGGGTGTCGCCCGACCAAAAATCATCACCGACACGCGCAATTTGCTCTTGTCGTAATTCACTTCTTCGACGTTGCCGTTGAAGTCCGTAAACGGACCATCAATCACACGCACCGTCTCGCCCACCTCGAACAGAATCTTGGGCTTCGGCTTTTCAACGCCTTCGCGCATCTGATCCATGATGGACTGCACTTCCTTTTCGGAAATGGGCGCCGGCTTGGTTGCCGTACCGCCGACGAAGCCGGTCACCTTGGGCGTACTCTTCACCAAGTGCCAGGTATCGTCATCCATCTCCATCTGCACCAGCACGTAGCCGGGGAAGAACTTGCGCTCGGCGGTCTTTTTCTGACCGCCCTTCATTTCCACCACCTCTTCCACCGGCACCAGGATTTCGCCGAAGCGATCCTTCATGCCCGCACGCTCAACACGCTCAATCAAATTGCGCGCAACGCTTTTCTCGAAGCCAGAGTAGGCATGAACCACATACCACCGCATACTCAACCCCCTTGTCCTAAAGCCAGTTTGACCAGCCACAGCAAAATGCTGTCAACCGCCCACAGAAAGAGTGCCATCACAACCACAAAAGCCATGACCACACCGGTCATCTGAATGGTTTCCTTGCGCGTCGGCCAGACGACTTTTTTAGCCTCATCGCGCGCATCAAGCGCGAAACGGAAAAACCGCTTGCCCGGTGCCGACATCCCCGCAACCACGCCGGCCAGCACCAAGCCCGCGATCACCGACAACACCCGCACCACGGCAGGCGCATCCGCAAAAAAATAAAAGCCGGCCAATCCCGCGATGACCAGCAATACTGCTACCAGCAGCTTGATTTTGTCAGCCATGAATGCTGTACGCCTTGCGGCTTATCCTGTGGCAGGCCAAGAGGGTCTCGAACCCCCAACCTTCGGTTTTGGAGACCGACGCTCTACCAATTGAGCTATTGGCCTGTATTACTCAAGGGCGGAACAGGCCTGCACCCATTCCGCCCCGCCGGCTAAAACAGTCCGGTTAATTAAAAATCATTCTTCGATTTTCGCCACGACACCCGCGCCGACGGTACGGCCACCCTCGCGAATCGCG
>Ga0316616_100000272_pt1 | contig 15144 bp, 31 predicted proteins | sample OWC_Aug_M1_C1_D1_FD_207660 | JGI IMG/M metagenome (GOLD analysis project Ga0316616, IMG submission 207660) | Wetland soil microbial communities from Old Woman Creek delta, Ohio, United States - OWC_Aug_M1_C1_D1_B | ecosystem: Environmental > Terrestrial > Soil > Wetlands | place: USA: Ohio... | reverse complement strand
TAAGCAGAAAGGGCCATCGAGCTACAAAGTATACGGTTCCAATTGTTCCGTTAGAAAAAGGAAATTCTTTCCCGGTTTATAGGTCTATATTTGAGGGTGGAAATTGGTTTATGTCAGGGGAGATAGGAAGGGCGGCCTATATTGCTATGCGATATTTTGGATATTTTGATTCAAGCGAATTAAATAGTCCGGCTGACTTTGACGATGAATATAAAAACAGAGAGCATGACTTTTGTGAAGCTCCGCGCGAAGTAATTGAAGAATTTTCTGGACTTTCAAGAAGGTCGTCTTACAATTACATGAAACAGCTCAAATATTCAGAGCTTGCAATAGGTAATAAAATAGCGGTGAATCCAACAACAACATTTAAAAGGTCTTTTATGAATGAAAAGATTTCAAAAAAATTTGCAAGCGAAAACAAGGTTTGTGCACCGTTTACTCATTCACTTGTGCACGGATTACCCATGGCTTGTGCATAGATTACCCATTGGGTGTGCACGGATTACCCACTAAGTATATTAAGATGTATCTTAAGAATATATATAGTAAGAATAGATTGTTTTGGGAAAACAATCGGCTTTCTCTCACAAAAGGATAAGGCAAAATGAGATCATACACCGACAAACAATACAAAAATGATTACCTGTTGAAATATCGGAACAACATGCTTAATAAGCCGCAATATCACGAAACCCTGTTTTCAACAATATCCAATGCGGTTGGTAACATGGCTGACTTTCGCCAGCAAGTAATACATAAACGGTTCATTCTTGACTTCTATTCCGATAAGGCTAAACTTGCTATCGAAATAGACGGCGAGTATCACAACACGCTTGAACAGCGAGTCAAGGATCGTGAACGAACGATTGAGCTACAGAAGGACGGCATCGAAGTAATGCGCGTCACGAATAAGGAGCTTGATGAAAACTTCTTTGCGGTGATCGATAGGATTCAACGAAAATATTTCAGCCGGTTAACGTTCAATCAAATATACAACATAATGCGCAATAGCGACGGCCGCCGGGCGCAAGAGGTGTTGCGTGAAAAGTACGGGGCCGATGCCGAGCGAAAAGTGTGGAACGGCGGGTACGATAAGAACCGAATAGGATACAAACTATTCTTCACGTTCGCAAAGAAGGTTCGGCATTAATTCCCTCCGCCACCGCCCCTGGCACAAATAAATCTTTCGCTTCCCTCAGAAAACTGTTGACACCGGCCATTTTTTGCTGTATATTATCATCATCAACAGCAAACCAAAAGGAGTAAAGTTATGTCATTCAAAACAATCCCGCTCAAAAGAGGTTTTAACGAGATTAAGCCATTTTTTAATCTCTGCCAACAAACAAATTCGGTTATTTGCGGGGGGTATGCCAGGTATTGCGCCTCCCCATTGCCGACATCCAAAGTCATCCCCGCTGGCGATGTCGATTTGTTTCCGACATCCGAGGAATCGAGCAAAAAACTTTACGATGCTTTAGTGGCAATGGGATTCGTAACGCAGCATGAAAATCATGTTTCGATTACGCTGAAGGCTTCCGATGAGAAAAAGGAAGAGCTTGAGTATTTGCCGACGCCTCAGATTATTAAGCCGGTTATAGAGGGTAATATTGTTACGCTTGGGACCACCGAGGAAATATTGAAAAATTTCGATTTTACAATTGTTCGTGCCGCTATTGTTTCCCCGGAAGAAGTAATGGTTGATGAGGATTTCGAAGAAGACGAAAAGCACAAAAGGCTTAATCTTAAAAATATTCATTGCCCTATTTCTTCGCTGTTGCGGTGCTGCAAATATGCTCGAAAGGGGTATTTTATGCGCCCGCTGCAGGCACTAAAACTCTTTGTGGACTGGACTGATCGAGGTGAAGATTATCAAACAAGGATATTTGACCTTTTTACAAAATCATCTAAAGGCGAGGCTGGAGAAGACAACCCAGACGGAATGACTCGAAAGGAAATCGATGAACTTGAATCGCTAATGCGCATAGATTGATGATTGAGCATTGAACAATAAACCAAAAGGAGGTACTCATGATCAACGCTATCATGTATGGGTTATCGGCTTTCGCGGTGTGCCTTTTGCTGTGCACTACACAGGAGGCCGTCGGTTGCGGGTTCATGGTTTTTGGGTGTGTGGAAATTATTGAAACGTTTTTTCCGTGATCGTAGGTGAAAAAAAATAATTACTTTTGTTATTGACAATCGTCCGAAAGTTGTGTATACTTATCATCATGAACGGTAATGGCGGCAAACTTCAGCAAGGAGTAAGTATGAGCGACATTCTCGAAGCGATCGACTACGAGCTTGGCCTGCGATCAACGGCGCAGCTTTTGCGCAAGACACGGGAAGCGGCAGGCCTAACGCACAGGCAAATAGCGAAGATGTCGGGGTTGAAGTTTGCGGACGTTCAGCGCATAGAGGACACGCGGGACGACGACTTGGATATAGGCCAGGCGCATAAGTACGCTGCGGCGCTGAGTGCGTATGCCGATGAAATTCAAAGGAGGCAATCGTGACACGGACAGCCGGTCGGCCATCGTGCTATCGGTGCGATTACACTGTGAAAAAGTATGGACATGCCATATGCTGGTTAGCGCTGAAGCGGTTTCGCGAGGTTATGAAGGTAGATAGAACATGGGCTTGCGATGAATTCTTGCAAAACAAGGATTTGCCTGCGGTGAAAAATAGCAAAGGAGCGAGCAATGAAAAATCATGACGACATACGAGCGGTGCTGCGGTACATGCGCGATCAATCTACGGCGCAAGGTTTGAGCCCACTCTCGACCGAATACGTTGCGCGCATGCTTATCGCAATCGCAAACGGTGAGCGCGACGACCTGCTTGAGGAGTTGGTTATGGATGAGATAAAGCGAAAAAGTAGAAAAATCAATTGACAACCATGCGCTTTTGTGGTAGATTGTAGCATAAAAGGGGGAGCTAATGGACATTCTTGCTGAAAAAATAGTCCGCACGCGCAAAACGCACCGGTGTCTATGGTGCCTCGAAGAAATACCGGTGGGAAGCGAATGCCTGCGCTCGGAATGCAAAGAGGATGGCGATTTCTACAAAACGCACATTTGCCTGTGGTGCTGGGAGTACGTCCAGGCTCACAAGAACGAGTTTGACGATGAGATTGAAGAGGGGGCGCTTTGTAACATTAAACACGGGAGGAAAGAATGAACGAGACTATTGGACGACTTAAAGGAATAAAAACGCCAGGCCACATGAGACACCCAATACACGTAGACAAAATAAAATCCTACGAAGGGCTGGCGTATCAGTTGCGAGGAGGATGGGTGATTAACGAGTTGTTGCATCATATATGTTTAAAGCGATCAGAAATTGTAAAGCTTGAGCGCATGACACGACAAAAGAAGAAATCGAGAAGGAAATCATGACAATAAAAGAACTGCGTGAATCTATTGCGAACATGCCCGATGATCTTGATGTGCTTTTCAGAAGAGTCTCGCCTATTACCGGGAATGTTGAACCGGCGGGCCATATCGAAAAAAGTACTTACGGATTTTTTGGGCAATCAATACCATGTGTAATAATCGAATCATATAACGAGGAGGATTAAGCATGAAGGTAACTGTTTCGTACGACAAGTTCACGAGCTATCATGCGCCTGGAAGCAGATGGGTCACTCTTGAGACGCGCAAGTATGGTGCGGCGCATTTCCCGTGCGGGAATCACCCGCTTGAGAGGGAAGGGCGTAGGGGCGCTATTAAGTACTGGAATCAATTGCGGAAGAAGGAGGAAGAATGAGAGTGCGAATCAAAACAGGAATGACGGTACAACAAAAATACGGGTCAATATATCTTCTTGACGACATGAAAGCGTTGGAAGGTAGGGAATTTGATGTTATTCGCAAAACCGCCGAGGGGAATTACGATATTGTCGGGTGGTATTTTAGCCATGAGATGCTTGAGTTTATCGATGACTCAACAAAGCCAATAGCAACACTTCCGATTTGCACGCTAAAGGATCCTGCTAAATGCGATAATGCCAGGCAAATCATTGGGTGCGTTGGCAAATTTATGATGTGTATGCTCGGCAGTGATTGCCCAGGGGGGTATCGCATGATTGCCGATTGTGTTAATTTACGAAAGGAGTCGTGATGAGGGCGAGGTTGAAAACCGGATTAATCGATGAAAGATATTACGGAGATGTGATATTCTGGAGCTCTATGCGAGAGCTTGAGAAGAGAGAATTGAATGTGGAATTAACGGCAACAGGGAATTATGAGTGTGAAGGCTGGTATTTAAGCCCGGAAATGCTTGATTTAATAGATGCCCCAGACTTAAAAGATACTCGAATCAAGGAGCTTGAGAGCCGTGTTGCGCAACTTGAGGAGCAGTTGCGCAGAATGTCACAAAATATTTTAATAGGAGGTAAGTAGTATGCGCGCTTTTTTGCGAGACGGGCTTCTACCAATGGCGTGTTACGGTGATTTGCAATTTCTACATTCTATGCGAGAACTTGAAGGCCACGCTCTTGATGTGAAGCTAAAGCCGAGCGGCAATTACGAATGCGGCGGTTGGACATTGAGCCCGGAAATGCTGGAATTCCCTGATGCTAATGTTGACAAGGATAAGCTAATCGTAGAATTGATTGCTGATCTTGCCGCTAAGGATTTATTGTTGGATAAGATGACCTTTAAAATAGAGCGCCTTGAGAAGATGTTGGCAAGCAAAGCGCAAAGCGGAAAGGGGTTTTCAGTATGACAGGTGCAGCCGTGAAAACAGTTTACAGGACATTACGCATTAGTGCCGCAGCGTGCTTTATGGAGTGTGGAGTAATATTCCCTTCGCTGCATAATGGAAACTATACGTTGAACGGGGTATTGTCGGCGCTATGCTTTTACTGTGCGATAAAGATCATTACGAGCATGAGTGTAGTTGATAGAATTGACCTTGAACCAATGGAGGATAAATGAAGAGAATTGTTGTTGTTTATATTGCAAGTCAGTATACCATAGGAGATCAAGCGGTAAATGTTCGTCGTCAAATGGACGCAGCGGACGAGTTGATGAATCTGGGATTGGTTCCAATAGCTCCACTGTTGAGTCATTTTCAGCATCTGGTCCATCCGAGGCCATACCAGGACTGGTTGAAGTTTGATCTTGAGCTTGTCCTGCGTAGCGACGCTGTGCTTAGATTGCCTGGAGAATCGAAAGGTGCGGATGGCGAGGTTGGTCATGCTAATAACTACAATATTCCTGTTTTTTACGGAATTGATTACCTCAAAGATTACCTCAAAGATTACCACAAAGTGCAAAGTGAGTGCGAATGGATAGAAACATATTAAAAGCTATTGTCGGGGTATGCGTGTTGGAATGCTCAATTTGCATAGCGATATTTGCATATCTTTCCGTGTCACTATTGAGCGAAAAGAATATTATCGGGTCGTTGTACTTCTTTGTCGGTTTTGTAGTATTCACTGTCCTTGGTATAATCGGCATAAGAACATTAAATGATTTAAAGCGATAAATTTTTCTTGCCAAAATAGTAACCAAGTATTATTTTAACGGTATGAGTAACGACGGACCCTCTGACAAAAACTCTATCGGTCTCGCAGCTCTAAGTGAGTTGAAAGCTATATCTAAGGATCACGAGAATGTCAGCGGGTCCGTCACGTTTTACGTTAATCACGGGAAAGTGAATAACATTGAGGTTAGAAAAGTAATTAACTAATACATATTCGGTCAAACGTTAAAAGGACGTTTTCGATGGTCGAGAAATCGGCGGTCGAGATCGTCCTTTTTTGTTTTAAGGAGAAAAAAATGGCTTGTGGTGGAAACAAAAAGAAAAAAGTAAAGAAGGGGAAGTAAGATGAAAATTTTTGCTATTTTATCTGTTTTAATTGCTTTCTGTGTCCCAAGTTTTGCTCAGATTAAAAGCGAACAGGACGCGGCGTCGATCATTACGCAGGTGCGTCGGAGCGTGCGGGGGGACTCGGTGCATCTTTCGAGCAACAAAGCTGCGCCAAACCATGCTAACAGGGCAGTTGCGAGCTTCAAGGGCGCTGCAGTAGTAGCCCCCGGGCATAGCGGTTTTCTTGCTGTTCATCTTGTAGGTGACCCGGCCGGGTTTTGGTACAAAATGTTTTTAGATTCAGCGGCTGGACCCGTAGGCGCGGAATACGACTCGGTTGCGGATTCAACCAAGGGCACCACGGTTCATTTTGACACGACTTTATACCTTATCCCGTACCTGTACAAATCAAATTAAGGCAGCGGGAAGGCTAACCATAAACCCAAGGAGTACGAACATGGCTCTAAAATTTCAGGGTGGATGTTTTTCACCCACAGACAACGCGGTAGGGTACGACATAACGGTTGGAACGTTTTCATCCGCAACCGCTGGTCACGGAAAGAAACTTTCGTCCAGCAAAACAAAATCGCTCGATATCCTTTGCGATGACGGCGGGGCGTTGCTCGGCTCGGGAACGCCGGTAAGGGCTGCCCGTAATCGCATGCTTGTAACTTACGCGCAGACCGGGGAAGCGGTTGCATACGGCAATCAATCACAAATTAAAATCACTTCCGACTGCTCCGCCGCGACCGGCTTCTTTGCTGGTATTTGGGGTTACGCAGAACTTGTCAGCGGTGGGAAACCTTCCAACAAAACCGCCGGTGTTAACGCTATGATTGACGTTCCTTCGGGCGCGACAATTCCGGCTTCATGCTATGCCTCGGGCGTGCTGGTGTCAAGCTATGATCTTGGTGGAACGCATACCGGTAAAGCGGTTGGAATGCACATCTCGACACCTCGTACCGGTGCCTTTGATGCCGCGTTTAAGTTTGACACGTCAAGCGGAATTACAACTCAAGCAGGTGGAACGCTGACGATCACAAAGAAAATTGCAATAGTCGATGACGCTGGAAACACAATTTATATTCCCGCGGGCACGATAGCATAATAACGTTTAAAAGGAGGAGATCATCTCATGTTTGACAAAAAGTTTTACGAGGACAGAATTGAAGCGCTTCAGAAATCACAGGAAGTCGTCAAGGAACGGTTTCACGCGATTGATGGGGCGATAAGTGAAGCGAAGTATATGTTGGAATTGATTGATTTGGAATTGATTGATAAGGCTGCGGCTCAGGAAGTCTCGGCAAAAGAACCCGTGGAGGTTGTTGAAACATCAGAAGCCCAAGGAGGCACAAAATGACTTTGAAAGAATTAGCGGAAAAGTACAAGATTACAGAAGAGGAAATTGCGGAAGTCGAGAAGGCTAACGCAGCGCTTGTCCAGGCTGAAAAGGATCGAGGGATTTCCGAAAGCCGAAAGAAAAACAAAGAAGCGGTGGAAGCGAAAACGGCATTCGGGCAGTTAAAAGATTACCTGAAAAACCTGGGCGTGGACCCTGAAGGCGATCTTGAAGCGCAAGCGGCGGCAATCAAAGAGAAGGTTTCCAAGGCAGAACAGACCCCGGTAAAAGATGATGCAATGGAGTCGTTCAAACGCGAAACTAAGAACATGATTGACGGCCTTAAGAAAACAATCGAGGAAAAAGAGAGGGCCGCTAAAGAAGCTGAAACGAAATTCCGCAACAGTAAGACAAGCGAGATTCTTTCAAAGCACATGGCAGATACGTTTATCGGTCACGATTTGATTATCGAGAAATTTATCCGCGACGGCAAAGTAAAACTTGCCGACGATAATACGACCGTTCTTTTTGTTGAAGGCGATGAAGAGCTTGACCTTGCAAAAGGTCTTGAGAGCTTCAAGAAAACGCGATCCGATCTTGTTCGAAACGTCCAGGCCGCAGGGAGCGGGGGAAGTGGAGGTGGGCGGGTAGATTACAAAAAGGCAAAAGAAATTTCCGAAAGTCAATTTAATGGCTTGTCGTTAGATGAGCAAAAGAATTTCCGCTTGAATGGCGGGAAAGTCAAAGTACCACAAACAATCGAATAACAAAGGATTAAAGAATTATGGCTAACACTCTTACCGCAATCGTCAACAATGTTTATACTCGTCTTTTGAACGCGCCCAAGGCCGTTCGCGGCGTGCTGGATGCGGTCAGCATGGACCTTGACGGTACCCCGGTTGACATTGGTCAGCCGCTTGTAGTGCCGACTGTTGGCGCAAAAACTTCAGGCGCATGGGCTCCCCGTATGTATGAGACTTCCGTAGGCGACCAGACCGCAGGATCGATCAGCCTTTCCTTGGCTGGTGCCGAGGCGGTTTTCAATCTTACCGATGCAGAGCGCGGGAATCTTCTGCGCACCGGCGACGCTGCGTACGAATCTTTCTTTCAGCAAAACATCCAGGAATGTCTCGCAGCGAATAGCGCAACGGTTGGCGCTGCCGCGATTACCGCTCTCAAGCAGGGCGCAGCGCGCGCAAGCGGAACAGCCGGGACGACTCCTTTCGCCTCTGATACGTCAGATCTGGAGACTGCAAAGTATCATTTGAAACTCAATGGTTGCCCTCAGATTGACCTCGTGAGCGTCCTCAGCTCCAAGGCATGGTTGAACTTCCGTAATCTCGGGATTGTTCAGCAGGCTTCCCTGAATGGTGGCGCGGATCGTAAGACCGGCCTCCTGACGACTGAGTCGGGTTTCGAACTGTACGAGGATTTCGGGATTTCTTCGCATACAAAAGGTACGGCGACGGGCGAGGACATTCTCGGGACCGGTGGTTTTGCCATTGGTGATACTTCGATTGTGTTTGACGGTGCAAACTCAGGAACGGTACTTGCTGGCGACATAATCACGTTTGCTGGCGATACTGGCGATCTTGACAGCGCTGCTTACAAATACGTTGTGAGCGGTCTGACTGCCAACACTCTGACCGGCGCAGCGACAGGGACAGTTTACCTTGGACGCCCTGGTCTTCGCACGGCGATTGCCGAGACGACCGAAGCGACAATTGGTGCAAACTACACGCCTTCCTTCTGCTTTACGCGCTCGGCGCTGAAATCGGTTGTTCGACCGGTTTCCTGCAATGTCGGCGGGCAGGTTGTTGGTGTGTCGATCATACAGGACCAGTACGGACTTCCCGCGACGCTTCTTGAAATTCGCGGAACCGGCATGAGCGTGTTTGCGGTAGCGCAGGCCTACGGCTTCAAAGTCGTAAAGCCCTACGGCGTGCATATCATCCTCGGGTAATCTTAAAAAGGGGTGAACGATGGTCTTTGTTGTTACAAGTAATACCCCGGCGGGCGGGTCAGCTATTAAAATAGTTGACCCGATTCGTGTCGAGTATTATAAGTCTTGCGGTTGGGATACGATAGAATGCGCTTCAATTGAAGAGGCGTCAGAGTACGTGCGAATGTACAAGGCGTCTATCAAAGAGAAGCAAACGAATGTAATGTCCCGAGAAGTCGAGGCTGTTGCAGTTGTTGAAGTCGTTGCTCCAGAGCCGCCCAAGGAACCGCCCGCGGTTGGTTCCACTCCTCCTCCAAAGCGCAGGCGTAGGTAGAGTATGGGGCGGGTAAAACCGTCCCACTCTATTTTTACCATGGCTGCGTTCTCCTTGTTGTTCGACGCTACAAAGCTACTTGCGTCATTGCAAAAAGCGCCTATTCAAGTATCGAAGGAATTGCGTCTTGAAATGAAAAAGTCAATGCGCGATGTGCAAGTTGACGCACAAACTCACCATCGTTTCAAGAAGCAAAAAGGAATGTTGGAAAAAGCGATTACGACAAACGTTTCGGCAGACGGTCTTACGGGGGAAGTTTTGATTGACCCCGGTGAAGCGTCCTACGGTGGATACGTTCATGAAGGCACAAGACCGCATGTGATCAAGCCCAAGAGCGGCGGCAAGGGAATGTTTTTCGTGAAGGGTGGTTCAGGGTTTTATGTACCCCCTTCTCCGAGCGGGTCGTATAAAGATGAGTCTGGAGTTTTTCACATTGGCAAGGGTTATGTTAACCACCCAGGAACGCGACCAGACCAGTTTGTCTACCAAGCGATGGCGCGAATGAAATCATCAATCCTCGCCCGCATGCAAGGCGCGGTGGCGCGGGCGTACAAAATAGCGGGGTTCAAATAATATCATGGCCTATATAACACCAGCAACCGACGTATCAGACGTGGACGTTCGGCAAATAATCACGGCGCTAACTGCCACAAGCGATTCACGGTTGACGCTATGGTCAGGTGACGTTGACGCGGAATTGGTATCGATGGCTTACGGGTTTGGATTGGACGACGATTCGATAACGACTCCCGTCAATGCGATTGTTAAGCGGTACCTTGTGGCGTATTATTGCTACATCGTTTTCCGCGATATCATGGGCGCATCGAATACCGACGACATGGCGCGGGAGAAGTACAAACAAAAATTCGAAATATACGCCAATGAGTGCATGCGACTGCGCGGTGCGGTGACAAAGAATATGATCTATTACGGTAACGCAGACGATTCGATCGATGAATACGACCGGGTCAAGGTAAACTTTTTCGTGCGCGGGTAAACAATGGGAAGACTTGCAGAAATAAAAACCGAAATAAATGCGCTATTGTCCGCGATTACAATTGCGAATGGGTACACGTTCACGATGGGTACTGTTGGACAGCCGGACCGGGCGAAAGTTACCGCGTTCCCTGCGGCATGCTTATCGATTGTAAGTGAAGCCCCAGCGTCTGAGCCTGCAAGCTATCATGGATACGATCTTTGCCAATGCGAGATAACGGTATTTTGCACTATGACGGCGCTTCAGGCGATACCAATACAGTCGATTGACGCAGAATATGACGTGGTTATTGCCGCGATAAAAGACAAATTTCACGCATCCCTCGGGGCGCTGCCCTTGACGGGCAATGCGGTTTTACGATATACGGGATTTAAAAAAATTACTTCGCAATCTGGTGACGCTTTTGCGCCTGATAAAGCAATAATTTCGTGTGAAATACTCTATAATTCGAACGAATAAGGGGGCTATGTGAGCTATAAAGAACTTGACATTCTGCTTTTGAAAGAGCAGACCAATAGAACGACCGAAGGAACGGCGCTTGATGAAACAAATTTTTCAATGGTTGGTACCGACTTTGAATTTTTAATGAAGCAGGATCCGAACAAAATACCTTTCGCCCTTGGGCAATTCGGGAAATACAAGGATCTTCCTGGTAAAGCAAGCGTGGAATTCAAGGGTAAGTCTTATCTTTCGGTGAACGGAATAAACGAGCCGATGTTTTCAAAGCTCTTGAAGGCCTCCGGATTCGTTATGTCGCGTATTACCGGGACAACTACCGCAAATACGACAATAAGCGATGCAACGGTAACACCGGCTGTAATGACCGGGATCGAAGCCGGGACTGTTTGCTCATTCTCCGCAGGGTTCCCGCTTACGACGCAAGTATACGTCGTATCAAGCGTAGATGTGTCGACAATCGAAATGGATACCCCGGCATCGTCCACGCAAACGGGCGTCACAATGGTTTTCTACAAGCGCCAACGTCGATGGGCTCCCTCGTGCGACTACGCCAATTGGACGTATCTAACCGGGTGGAAATACGCAGGGATCAAGGGGTCAAGCGCGTCAAAGTTGACCAAGGGCTATTCGATGCTATGTGACGCGACGATATCCGGCGAAATAGGCAAACCGATAGAACTTGAATTCATCGGCAAGTGCTGCTTGAGCGCGGTTCCCGCTGATGCAACCTATCCGACCGGGACGTTGACCCCGCCGAGCGATACGATTTGCACCATGCTTAAGGCGTCGGCGGCAGCGTTTGCAGGGCAGACGTATTCGATTCTGAAATTTTCCGTTGCGAACAAGAATTCTGTCGAACTTGTCAAAAGCGGCACCGGGACGTATGGATACAAATACGCCGATATCAATAACTCGGATATCGAAGTAAAGTTGACGGTGTACCAGAATTCCAACGATCCTCACGCCTCATTAGTTGCCGGAACGATCGGAACCTTTGATATTGCCTGCGGAGATACGCTTCTCGGGGCAAGGATTTATTCCCCGAATAGCAAATTCGAAATTACCGACATTTCCGAAGGCGAAGATGGAAAAATAAATACTTGGGAAATTACCGGGAAGATTACCGAAAACGACCTTTATATTGAAACAGGAGCGGCATAATATGAGCATCAAAGAACTTAACGTATTGCTTGCCAAGGCGCAAAGCGATCGAGCGACAAAAGAAGCCGCTCTAACCTATTCTGACTTTGCTGCTATTGGCAACGAATTCGAATTGACTTTCAAGCAAAGTGTAAACGATCTTCCTATAACAACCGCTTCTTTCGGAAAACATGCGCGTGTTCCCGGTATGGCGGGCGTTGATCTTAAGGCAACAACTTACTTATCTGACAACGGATCGTCTGCCCCGATGTTTGAAAAGTGGCTTATGTCATGCGGGTTTGGTTTGTCTCAAGCGGGCGACGTTCGCACGTATGCCCCAACGAGTACGCAAAGCTCATGGACGTATCTGACGGCATGGGGGAATACCGGGACAAAACTTGCGGCGAATAGCGTGATTACAAAGGCGTATTCAATGCTTTGCGATGGCACAATTGACTTTGCGATTGGGGAACCTGCAAAATTATCACTCACGGGTAAAGGCGTTGCCGATGGTGCGCCAGCATGTGGGAATTACGTTAGTGGTACGCTTGCATTGCCTACGGATACTATCCCCGTTATGATGGCGTGTTCAAGCATGGCCGCAATGGGCTTTTCGTGGGATATTCTCAAGGGCTCTGTGGCGTTTAAAAACCAAGTCGAACTTGTGAAAGAAATTGACAGCACTTTCCCGTTTGGTTATCGATACGCCGATATATCGGACCGTGATTTCGAAATCAAATTGTCGGTATACCAAACGACTGATTTGCCGTATCCTGCCCTTGGCGCGGGGACGCTTGGGAGCTTCAATATAGCTTTCGGGGCTACTGGTGCAAAGGTTAGAATATATTCGCCATCGAGCAGCTTTCAAATTACCGATGTTGCGCCAGGGGCTGACGGAGGGCAGAATACTTTTGAGATTACCGGGACGATTCAATATGAAGATTTTGCCGTTAAGACCGGTGAATAATAACAGTTAAAAGGAGGATTCGATGATACCATTAACTTGTAGACCCGATGTTTTTGTGACGCACACGGACGATGATGGTGTGGAATACAAATTTAGGCCCAAAAGCGGCGTATTGGAAGCGGAATATTTCGAATTTGTCGGGCGTCTCGAATCGATGACAATTGCCGAGTACGTCGCTCAAGAAAAAGCGTTTGTCGACAAGATACTTATAAGCGTAAATCCCAAGGGCAAATTCACAATGCCCGATGGCGCTTTCTCGAAGATATACAACGCAAAAGAACGCAAAACGATTATTGACTATTGGTTTATCGCCAATACGCTGACGGACGAGGAAAAAAAAAGCTCTTAATAGCGGTAGAATTACAATATGAACCACGTAACAAGAAGTTTGATTGCATCACGTGTGACGACGAAGACAAAGAGCGATACGGATGCAACGAAGAAAAGCCCGCGGCGGTGGACGCTGTTCGATGCTTCTGTTGGGGCCGAGATCAAACATGCGCTGTTTGCGGCGGTACCGGAAAGATCAAACTCTACTCCTGCCCCGGCAAAATAGCAAGGGAGTTTCCCGTGTCTATCGCCACAAAATACTTCGCCCATTATCGCAATCAAAAAGAATACCCGGACGGTGGGGCAATAATTGATCAGCCTGTCAAGCTGGTGTCTGCGTTCAATTTTATGGAAAACCTTTGCATGGCTCATGAAAGGGCTGCGGTAAAATAATGGCCAATGAAAACGATATAATCTCCCGCTTGGTGCTCATCGATGAGATGAGCGAAGAAATGAAGGCCATCAGAACTAATATTGAGGGCAATCTAAAGCGCGTCAATGTAGCGGCAAAGGAATCCCAGGGGGCTTTTGGCAATCTTGGGAACGAGATAAAGGGCAGTTTTGTCAGCGCTGTGAAATCCGGCATTATGGCTTATCTTGGTTTCGAGGTAATAGGGAAGATAACCAACCTTGTAAAAGCTGCGCGCGCCGAATCAAAAGAATACGACATGGCGCAAACTCGCCTGCGTTCCGCTATTGGGTATACGTCCGCGGCGCTTGCCGAACAAGCCGACGCAATGGGGAAGAAGTTATCAATTGACGGCGACGAAATTTCAGCGGTCCAGGCCATGCTTGGGAACTATGTGAAAAGCGCCGACGCAATCGCAAAATTGACCCCTGCGGTAATGAATCTTGCCGCCGCTACTGGTATGGATGCGGTTACCGCTGCCAATATGATGGCCCGCGCAACCGCTGATGATGGCGCGGAACTTGGGCGCTTTAAGATTGCCGTATCGGGCGCTGCGGGCAGCATGGAGCGTATCAATTCAATTACCGAAGGCGTAACGCGAAACTTTGCAGGGCAGGCCGAGCAACTTGCGCAAACGCGGGACGGGTGGGATCGTTTTGGCGTTACCATGAAGCAGGTCTTAGAGGACATGGGTAAAGCGATTTTCGGGACAAGCGACGCAACAAAAAAGCTCGATCAATATCGTGAAGCTCAAGCCAAAGTTGCGAACCTTGAGCAAATGTTGAAAGACGCCAAGGAGCAAAACCGCGATGAAACTAATCGAGGTTCCGCTGCGATGGGCGTATACATGCAAAAAATGACCGCTTCTACGAGCGAAATACAGCAACAACTTGATATTGCAAAGCGGGCGCTTGCCGAGCTTGAAAAAGCCCGCAAAGAAGATGAAAGAAACGCTGCGGTAAAAAATCTCAATATCGATCCTTCCGGGGAATTTAGCAAAGAGAATATTGAAAAGAGAAAGAAGTCCGCAGACAAACAGCTTGAAGAAGACAGAAAGCTTGCCGAGGCAAAACTTCAGCTTGAAGAAACCGTAAATCAGGAGATCCTGCAAAAGACCGAGAGGCACGCAAACTTTGTATACAACCACAATAAGCAAGATAGCGAACGGTTGGCAGCGCTTAAACGGGCATCCCTGCAAGACGAAGAAGATCGGTTTTTCGCTTCCACACAAATTCAAACGCAGATCGAGCAGGACAGCGTGGACTCTCGAATCCGAATGGATGAATGGAAAAAGCAATCAGCGCAAATGGCGGTAATGTCAGGGCTTGATTCGATTGCCACTATAGCCAAAGCAACAAAGGCGGACGCACAAACACAAAAAGGTATCATGATCGGGCAAGCGATAGCAAACACG
>Ga0316616_100000271_pt1 | contig 15178 bp, 7 predicted proteins | sample OWC_Aug_M1_C1_D1_FD_207660 | JGI IMG/M metagenome (GOLD analysis project Ga0316616, IMG submission 207660) | Wetland soil microbial communities from Old Woman Creek delta, Ohio, United States - OWC_Aug_M1_C1_D1_B | ecosystem: Environmental > Terrestrial > Soil > Wetlands | place: USA: Ohio... | reverse complement strand
ACAGATGAATCGAGAATCTTGAAGGCACCGACCGGCGCGACCTTGCCGGGTCTGTAAATCAAACCGACGCGGATGGCATCGCCGCCGATCAGGCCGGTGTCGACGGAGGCATAAGTTCCCGCTCCCGGCATACCGTTGAGTCCCGCCACGATTCCATTTGTCGGGTCGCCGAGCGGGTCGACGCCTGCCGTATTCTCAAGTTCGTTGAGCCCAACGATATCAGCGTCGAGACCGGCGATAGCGGCAAGGAGTTTGTCGCGCTGACGAGTGAACTCCTGCGGTTGATCGGCATCGGCACCGCGGCATTCCAGATTTTGCAGCGGACCACACTTGTTGTCGAGCGAACTGCCTGTCGGATAGTCCTGCGTGATAAAGAAGTTGAACGTGTTTACCGCGGCCACCCGCACATTCCCCCCAACACCATCAGGCGCGGCAGGACGCGGATTGACAGACGTGTATTCCGCAGGCGCCGTCGGCTCGATCCGATGCAAACCAGAGTCCTGAGCCAGAACGCCGACAGTGTTTGTCAGAGTATCGCCGCCACGGAACAGGTTATCGAGCCCGAAAGGGTCGCCGTCCGGGTGGCGGAGGGAGGCGGGGAACTGAATCCCGAGTCCATCGTCCAGAGTGATACGGCGCAGGCTGTTCGCGAGCGTACGCGCATTCGCAGGCGCCCCCGGCTCATCAATCGCCGTCCCGGTAAATGGGCGAGTTTCGCCGTCAAGTGGCAGCGCAATGACGATCTCGCCGAAACGGCCATAGTTGAAATATTCAGAGATAACCAGAGACTGCGGGAAGCGGACGAGCATGCCTTCGTAGCGCTCCGGGTAATCGGCGGAATCAAATGGCATCGTAACAACCGTTGGCGCGACGCTTCCGGTTCCGCAACTGATGATGTTTTCAGCAGGCACTGCTGCGGAATTGCTGTTTGAACTGTTGAGGGTGGTTTGGTTGAAGCGTTCGCGTGCATAGCCCGTCACCCGCACCTTCTGCCCGGCGCTCACAAGATCTGCGTTGCCGGTGTAAACGAAAATGCCGTCCGAGGTCGCCGCGTCGCCATCGCCAGATGCATCCTGGAGATAGAATCCCCCCAGCCCGGCGCTCCCTTCGAAATCACCCACCACGACACCTTGTGTTGTAACAGCGCCGGCGACCGCGGCGGAGAGACCGCTGCCCTGGATCGCATAGATCGGGGTATAGGACGTGACGCAGATGTCATATGGGGTGAACCCGACGACTAAGTTCGCCATCATGTTGTCGGGCGGATCACTTGTATCCTGGTCGCCGACCTGATTCGCCAGAATGGTCAGGGTGCAATTTTCTCCGTGAGCCAGCGCCACAGCTGGGTCGATGGTGAAGGTTGTGGGCCCTCCGGAAAGACTCGCCGCAACATTTCCGCTAAGCGAGCATGTCAACGTAAACCACGAGGCCGTGACATTCACAGGCTCGCTGAACGTTACAGAGAGGTTGGCGCTGACCGGAAAATCCGTGGCGCCATTCACAGGGAAGGTGCTGGTTACTTCCGGCGCCGCGTCCGCGCATGGGTTGAGAGAGTACGAGGTGTTGCGCGGGATCGGCGTGCCTGCGGCAAAGTCTGCGGCATTGTTGTCAGTCTCCAGGCACCCGTTGAGGGACCGTAGCGCCGCCGTTGTGTTACTAAGAGCAGGGGCGGGCGCTCCTTCGAAAAAGTTGGCGCTGTCGTAACCGATCAAGTCCTTTATCAGCGCCAGCTGTGCGGCGGTGCAGGGTGTCGAACCACCGTTGCAGGCCAGACCAGAGGGGGAACTCACCAGCGCAACTTTACCGCCTGTCGCGCTCATGCTCACGGTCCCGGTCGCATCAGGCGTTGGCAGCAGCACTCCAGCCACTCCCCCGGAAGCCTGTTGAACGAGGTAGTATTGCCCGGGGGCAAGGGATCCTGAGAGCAGAGTGACGGGATTTGAACCGAAATTACCAGTCCCGGTGGCACTCGCATATTGAACCGACATGCCGGCCAGCGACACTGGCGCTGTTCCGCGATTAAACAGTTCAATGAAATCATTTTGGTATGGCGCCCCAGAGTTACCTCCACCGCCATACACCTGGCTGATGACGACATCATTAGACACTGCCTGCGCCGTCTCAATCGGTAAAGCCTCAAGCATCAAAACGAGGACCGTTGTCACGCGGAATACTCTGCACAAGATTTCACCCATATCGTTCTCCTTACACTCTTTCAGTGCTTTGCACCCTGCCCTTAGCCAGACTTTCTTCGTGCCTTGAACCTATATATGCATCCCGACATAGAGCCGCCCGTCACGGCTGCGCTTGGGTGCCGCACGAGGTCCTGGATCATGAGGATTCCGAACCCCGTTCGAATAGGCTGCTGCAAACGCCGTCCCCAGGTGTTTGTCTGTGAGCCCGGGATACACAGCGCTCTCCCGGGCCTCCTGTCCCCGATCACTCTGCTCCACCCCTCGCTCCTCAGTTCCCCTTGATGGCCACGTTCCCGCCGCCCATCTCTACCGGGGCATTGCTCGCGCCAATCTGGTGGGAGAGGTTGCCGCTGTTGTCCAGCACGGTGATCCCATAGAGGTCGGAGCCTTTCGGGCTCAGCAGGTCGCCGTCGCGGATCTCAACGGTGAAGGTGTAGTTGCCGAAGGAGGCGACGATTGTGCCCGTGGCCTTGTCGATCTTCTGCACGGTCGCACGACCGTTGAAGCGCGCTCGGGTGATCGGGTTACCCAGGAAGACCAGGCTCCCGCCCTGCCAGCTTGTGCTCTTGATCACGTAATCGAAGCCATCACCACCGTGGAAGACGAAGAGGGAATTCCCCTTCGGACTGCCATTCCTTTGCGGGCTGACCGTGAATCCGAAGCTTCCCTTACCGTTGCTGCTGGCGCCGTCAGGCGCCCATCCGCCGCCGGTTACTCGCCGCTCCGTGCTGCCGACCGCTACGGTGATGGTGCTGGTGTCGTTCGGGCTTGTCCAGTAGCCGTTTCCCTGTTCCACCCTGACCTTTACCGTCCAGTTATCCGCGCTCAGACTGGCGGTCGCCGCCGCTTTGCCCGCAACGTCAACTGTTACGTTGCCCACTGTCTGGTCGGGTGTGCTCCCCGAGTTGCCGTATTTGAACAGTTCGAAGGCGACCGTTGCCAGACTGAGATCGCCGGGATGCCCGTCACCCTCCTGGGCCAACCTGGCCGCCAGTGTCACCGAGGCAGAACTGGTGTTCGGTCCCGCGGTAGTGACGAACTGATCACCGGTGTAGGTAGCCGTTGCGGTCTCCTTTGTCACCGCCAGTGTCCTGGGTCCGGCGCTGCTGCTGTTTACACCTGCCGGGCCGCTCGGAGTGAAGGTCGCCGTCACGTTGTAGCTGCCCGCCGCCCGGTTGTTGGGCACGGAAAGGCTAGCCAGGCCGCTGCTATCGATCGCACTGGAGCCAACAGATGTGCCGTCGACAAAGAACTCCACCGAGCCTGTCACCGTCTGGCCGCCGAATACGGAAGGGTTCACCGTGGCGCTCAACGAGACCGGGTCGCTGTACTGTGTGGAAGCCGGGGTGTTTAGCGAGAGCGTCGGGATGCAACTAGCCGGCAGGTCGAAGGCTTGCACACCATCCGTGACGTTGTCGGGATTTCCCTGGGCAGCACTGATTCCCAGGCCGCGTTTGGCAAAGCCTTCCCAAATTGCGCATTGATTTGCGCCACCGGTCAGGATCGAGTCCGCTTGCAGGATCGAGTTGCGCCCATCGACGAAGCCGGGACTGCAGGGCTGCAGTTTCATACCGTCCATCACCAGTTGGACGGCCAGGTTGTTGCCTCCAGTGGTCCAATCCTCATACACGTCCGGGTTGTAGCCGTGCTTCTCCACAAGGTTCCAGTACACCTCCCACAGCATGGATGACCAAACGTAGCCGACGTCGTGTGACTCCGGCATGGTCTTGATCGTGTCGTAGGTGGCAGGATTGACCGACATATCCGTGGTGTATGGTGCCGGTCGGATTCCGGTGCCGTCGGGGGGTTCGTAAACCAGGTAAGTGCCTAGACCTCGGTGGGTTGTAGCAGTGTCTGCGGAATTCGCCGTCAAGACCAGGGCCAGCCAGTCGCTCCAGCCCTCGCCCATCTGCTCCTGGTTCTCCAGGCATAATACGTTGGACGGGCCGCCGGTCAGACGGTTGCTGATACCGTGCCCGTATTCGTGGGTGATCACAACGTCGTCCAGATCGCTGTCGCGATTGATGTAGCCTGCGTCCTTCAGGGTCGCATTGACCGGCGCGTTGTCCTTGTACAGATTTCCGGTATCGCGGCTGACCATTACCGAGGGGATCGTAATAGTCGCGTCGGCTCCGCCCATAGTGATCGGCGAGCCAGCCGCGTTGTTGGCCACAATCACTCCGATCGCCCCGGCATTCTGGGCGTTCTTTACTTTGACGGTGAAGGCGCAGGTCCCGCGATCCAGCAAGGCAATCTTCCCAGCCACATCCGCTGCGCTGGTCAGCGGGGAACAGGCGTCGGTTGAAGACGGTCCGGCTGCGTCAGCCGGATCAAGGGCCAGGATCACGCCCGCTGTCAGCGACCCCGTCGCCCCCAGTGTCGGGCCAAAGGCCGCCCCGGTGGCTTGGTAGTCGCCAGCGATCGCGGTGGGTGAATTCACTGTGATCAAATTCGGAAGGGGGTAAGTCCACACAAACATTTGCATGCGCGGTCGGGCCCCATCCGGCGGTGTGGCGAAGTTGGCGTTATTAGTATCGGCGCCATCCTGGGCTTCGGCGCGCACGTCGTCGTTGCCCACGCCGCCCCGGCCGTAGTTGTTCACCTGGAAGTTGCCGGACGCCTCGTTGAAGCCGTAGCCGTAGAAAACGTCGTGGACGATGTTGTTCCAGTAGAACAGGTTGGTTACCGCCGATGGCCTGTAGTTCGAGGGGGCTTTCGTAAGGTCCAGCGGGAAGTCGAACTGCAGGCCTGGCCCGCCGTCTGGATCGCTGCCAGAGTCAGCCACATTATTGGCGTCGATGTCTGTGTAAGCGTGCACATTGTTGCCGCGCGTGACGGTGAATTCCGGACCCTCTGCGCCGTTCGTGTCGTGCCAGCCAAAAGGTGAGGCGGTGGAATTGGAGGGATTCAATTCCAGGGTGCGTGCCCCGTCGCTTGGACTCTCCTTGGGCAGGGCGAAGACGTTATACCCAGCCCCGTCACTCGCTGCGTTCACGCTCGTTTGCTGGGAGAGCAGGTTTCTGCGGCTGCCGGTCCCGTTGGCGGCCACCATGCCCCAGTTCTCGTGGTCGACGTAGTCATGCTGGGCCAGCACGTCCCCGTTCTCGGCATCCACTGCCATGCTCCACCAGTGCTCGGCTGTCATTTCGTAGATGTCCACCTGCCAAGCCAATCGAGCCCGGTTGGGAGCAACCGGCTGGTAGACCAGCTTGGCAGGGATTGGCTCTTGCGAGATACCGGCGTCGTTGTACAGTGTCTCTTGTGTCGCGCCGCCCTTATAGTCGAGCGCACGCAGTTCCTGGCCCAGCATGAGTCCCAAGTGCTGAGCGGCGGAGGCAATCGCCTGCGGGGCGCTGCGGCCGGGTGCCTGGCGGTTCACCGATGCCGCCAGGTTGGAGACGAAGCTATTTCCAAGGTTGATCACGCTACCGTCCGCAGCGATGTTGATGTTGAGGTTTGCGTTCATCACCTCAATGCCATTGAAACGCTGGCGCATGTAGATGTGGGTGACGCCGTTATGGTCGTCAGTATACTGATCAGTCACGATGATGTCCGAGAGATCGGAACCAGTCAGACCCAATAAGTGAGAATTCCGCTGCAGATATTGCAGGGCAATGTCGCGGGGGTTGCCTTGCTGGGGACCGGAGAGGAAAGCGGTGTCGCCCTGCTTGCCGGGTGTGGCTCCCTTGACGATGAACCCCGGGTTTTCCCGCCTCCGCGGTTCGTCGCTTGTCTGCGCTACAATATTGGAACTTCCAGCGAACGTCGCCAAGAGTAACAAACAGGGTGTGAGGTGCTGAAAACGTGCCATGGGGTCTCTGCTCCTTACGATATGCTCGTCCGATCTTGGGAATTCTCTTGCTCATGGATATTCTGTGCCTTGAGTGCAGCACCCTAGCAGCGCTGAGCGTAACGCCCGCTCCGGAGGATTCATGTTCGATATGGAACACATTTTCACTTTTTTCGGCGGGACGGATGGGCCAAGCTTTCAACAACCAATCCTTTCCGAGGATCAGGGATTCATCACTCACTGTGGGACCAGATCGGCGTGATCTGCCCGATGGCCCTGGCCGATTACGAACGGACGCTCGCCAAACCCGTGAGCATGCTGGAAGGAGCGTAGAAGACGGCGAGGAGTATGGATACGCAGTCACACAGCGCAATGTGCGGCGGCAGGCCTACTACACCTGCCACGCCGATGGTTTCCATGGTACGGTCACAACGATGCCTGGCGGGTCAAGTCGCGGAGGCCTGGCCGCTGCCGACCAGCTGTCCGCAATCGTCGCAGATACCGTAGCCGTTGGCGTCATGGATCGTGTGCCGAGACTGCTCCCGCGATTGTCACCACTGCCAGCAACTTCGTGGATCGTTCAATGGTCTGACTCCTTTCGCTTGAACCATCCGTCGTCCGAGTTACCGGCACGACCCATGCCAACAGGTGAGGGTCAGGGGTAGTCGTATCAATCCAAGCAACTTACGAATCCCCTGCTCTGCCCCAGTTTTCACATCACAGTGCAGAACCTGCCGCTGAAGGACTCCTGTCGCGCAATGCCTGCACCAGTTAGCTGGCAGTTCAGCCCCGTCAAAACTGCGGATGTCGCTTGGCATCACTGGCGCGACGTCGTCAGCTCCCGCACAGCGAAACGTTCTCTTTTGAACAGACTCACCGCCGGAGAGCCGTCAGCATATGCGGGTGCCCGCCGAACCAACAACAGCATAACGATAGGAGGCATCTGTGAAGGACAACCTAGTCAGCATGACCAGTGCGCTGGTACTGTTTCTCGGCGTTGTTCACGTACCGCTCGCAGACGCTCAAGATGTCTCGAGCCCAGCCCAACCACCGACCTCAAAGGTGATCTTCTTTGTCTCCGATGGGATGCGCCCCGATATGATGGAGAAGTACGCCGCCCTTGGGTCGATGCCGACCTACGCGGCCCTGATGTCGACCGGCGTGCGTGGTGACAATGGCCTGGTGCAGGCCTTCCCGCCAAACACTGGCGTTGGCTGGTTCACCCTGGCCACCGGTGCGTGGCCGGGAGAGCACGGTTCAACCAACAACACCTATTTCCGGACTGGCGAGTCGAACTTCAACAACCGCACCAGCTTTTCGGCCCTGGGAACACTCCAGGCCGACACGTTAGCCGCTGCCGCTGAGCGAGCCGGCAAGAAAGTGGCACAGATCGAATGGGTCGGAGGCACGAGCGCAGGGATTGCCGGCCCGACGGTCGATTTCGTCAGTTTCTTCTCGACGCGTGGCGTGCTGGCTGCGCCTCTCAATGCGACCGAGCAGGCCGGAGCAGCTGCTTTCGGCATTTCCTACCAGGCGGCCGCATTTGCCCCCGCCAGCGGCTGGACCAACGTGCCTGCGGGGGACCCGGCAGCCCCGGCTCAGCAGACTCAGCTTACCGTGGCCACGACCTTTGCAGCCCAGAACCCTACCCGCATCTACGATGTTTATGTCTATGACAGCGTAGTGAACGGCACACCGGCCTATGACCGTGTGATTCTCGTCCGTAGCAGCGCCGCAAAGAATGGCAGCCAGGCGGCCGTAAACCTGGGCATTGGCGATTTCAAAGAGATCAAGTTGCGCGGTGCAGACGGCCTGATCGGTGTGCGGGCGGGGCAGACGGCAGGCTTCTATACCAAACTCATTACCCTCGCCCCGGACCTTTCGTCCTTGAAGTTGTACTTTACCTCGGTGGAACGATTGAGCGCCACCTGCAGCGTGCCGGCATGTGCTGCACTGCCAGGGGGCTCACTCGAAAGCTACCTTGCGGATAACCTGCCAACGGCTGTTTCCGCCGATTTTGCGCCGCTCGAAGCGCGCATCATTGATGAGGACACGTATGTCCAGCAGGGGCGAGATCTTGAGAAGACCTATGGCGATGCGGTGCTCAACTTCATTCTGGGTACGCTCCAACCGAACACGGATCTGGCCTTCGTCGGCTATCCCGTGACCGACGAATTTCAGCATCAGTTCATGGCGTTGGTCACTGCCACGGATACAGACGGTGCTCCCAATCCGACGTACGACGACGCCGACTTCAATGGCATCCCCGACGGTCGGGTAAGCCAACGCCAAGGCTATCTCCGCAGCGCGTATCACGAGGCCGATGCCAAGCTCGCGCTGGCGCGCTCTTACTTGCCGTCTGCGACCGTCTTCGCATCGTCTGACCACGGCTTTGCGCCGCAGTGGTATGCAGTCAATGCTCGCAAGGTGTTGTTTGATAACCAGGTCAACGGGACGTCCCTCTCTGCGAGCAGCGGCAGCACTGCCGCCAACTGTGGCGCTGCTGCCACCGATCTCACCAAAGCCTGTTCGGATGGCGGTACTGCCCAAATCTATGTGAACAGCACGTTACCAACCGGCACGACCTACGAACAAGTTCGGACAGCCGTCATCAACGCCTTCCAGAACTTAAGCGATCCCGCCAACCCGGGGAAGCAGGTTGTTCTGTCCATATTCAGGAAAGAGGAACTCAGGAATGTAGACGGAAGCGATTCACTGCACCCTAGTCGCAGCGGCGACGTGGTGGTCGTGTTGCGGCCCCCGTACCAATTCGACGCAGCCACGCCGGGACAGACGATCGATTACTCACAATTCTTCGGGCAGCATGGTTATCTGCCGAACACCGTTGACCTGGCCCATAACATCAACATGCACGGGACGTTCGTCGCTTCCGGCCCAGGCATCCGTCGTCAGAATCCTGTGGCCGGCATTCGAGCAATCGATCTCGCACCGACAATTGCGTTCCTGATGCGAATTCCGGGCCCACAGAACGCGCGCGGCCGGATCATGTACAACCTCTCGCCGAATCCTGGTCAGCTGAAGGAAGCGATGATTCTGGGTGTCAGCGACTATCATGGCCAGCTCGTTCCTCTTTCCGAGGCGGCTGATAATCTCCCGGCGCCGGCCGTGAACCCGTTCTTCTCAATCGGAGGTTCAGCGTTCCTGAAGCCGTGGTTCGATGTCTATCGTGCTGAGGCTCCGGGTGGATCGCTGACCGTAGCCGGCGGTGACTCTGAAGGCGCCACCCCGCCTATCTCGGCTTTCTTTGGGGACCAGCCGACGATCGAGATCATGAACATGATGGGCTTCACGTCCGACGGTCTTGGAAGCCATAATTTCGATCACGGGCAAACCTATCTGCGCACTCAGCTGATTCCGCTGGCGAACTTTCCCTTCCTGACCGCCAACCTTGTCGATCGCGCTACGAACAAGACGCCACCTGAGTGGACACCCTCAAGGGTCTTTGATACGACCTTCGATAGCCTCAAACTCGCAGTCATCGGCTTCTCGGACAGCGACCTGCCTACGTCAGTCTTTCCCGGAAACCTGGACCCCTTCATCGTTACGAACCCAGCTACAGCGGTCATGGCTGAGGCGCAGAGGCTTCGATCGAAGAACAAGGTCAACGCCATCGTCGCGGTCGGGCATGAAGGAGCAACCGCCGGGACTCTCACCAACCCAACCGGTCCGCTGATCGATATCGCGGATCAGTTGGGTGGTTTCGTGGATGCTGTCATCGGCGACAAAACCAATTTCCAGGTCCTTGCGACCCGGCCAAACGGTATCCTGGTCACAGAGAACCTCAGCAAAGGAGTCCGATTCACGCGAGATCGCCTCGTGGTGGATACCAACACAAAGGCTGTCATCTACAAGACCGCGGACTTCCACAAGCCGTGGAATTCAGGGGTGGCTCCGGATCCGGCCATTCAAGCACGGATCAACGATCTCAATACCCAACTTCAACCCATCCTGGGAATTGTCATCGGGAGTTCAACCGTTGAAATCCTGCGCTCCGATGTGTGCGGCCGCGCGGACGGGCGGCTGTGCGAGTCGTTGGTGGGGGATATTGTCACGGATGCAGTGCGACAGACCTACAGTCCGATCGGAGTCGAATTCGCCATTACGAACTCCGGCGGCCTGCGTGACCGTCTCACCTGCCCTGACGCAGGTGGTGGCACCGGGTTCTGTCCGCCGTCTACACCTCCGCCTTATCTGATCACTCGCGGACAGGTGCTGGCAGTGCTGCCTTTCGGCAATGTCGTCGTCACGCTCGATGTCAACGGCGCCGAGCTGAAGACGATGTTGGAAAACGGTGTATCGGAGGTGCCGGCCGCTCAGGGACGATTCCCGCAGGTCTCCGGGCTGTGCTTCAGCTACAACATCGAGGCTCCGGCAGGCAACCGGGTGACTGGTGCCGTTCGACAGGCTTCGGACGGAAGCTGCACAGGCGCACCGATTGACCTGACGGCGGGCTCGACCTACAAGATCGCCGAAAACGACTTCATGTCCTCCGGCGGAGACGGCTATCCGGACTTCTTCGCGAGGGCCACAACCCAGAACATCATGGATCAGGTTGTAGCCGATTACGTCACGGCCAACTCGCCGATCAGTCCGGCCATTCAAGCCCGGATCCAATGTGTGGACGCTAATCCGGGCTCTGGCAACGACTGCCCGGCTGGCTCGCCGTAAGGCCGCGAGTCTCCGGGGTCGGACCGACGCAAGTCATATACCCTTGATCGGTTAGCTGAAAGACGAGGGCCGAAAAGCCCGTTAATCACGGTTTTTGGCCCTCCTTTTTCCATTCAGGCGGATCAGTGGTTCCGCTGCGTTCCGCATTGCCCGTTGCAGCCGATAGTCCGGCGCTGCTTCCCAAACGACCCGGTAACCGTCTGGACAGGAACTCGAGGTGACGGCGATTGGCTGCGGCGAGGAGTTCGCGCAGGGCCGGAAGACTGTAAATGGTCTTCTGCATGAAAGCCCACTTGCTTACTCGGCTGCTGCCACAATGTTCTACCTCACGGTAGTGTTCGAAAAAGGAGACGTCGTTGACTGTGGTTTCGATGCCGAGGATGAAAGAGAACTTGTCGTACATCTTGATGGACACGGGTCCATCGCGTGTTTGATGCGAGTGCCTTCAATGCGGATGTTGAAGCGATTGCTCATTACGTCCTGATAGTTGCCGTCGAGTTTGCGGCCGAGGAAAGTAGCGATGTTGTCGGGTTTGACGGGGTGGATGACAACCTGACGATTGCCCGCGAGCCCTTTACTGGCGCGAGTTTCGGGGGAATTTCAGGCATTCACACGAGTTTCAAAAAGTGGCTTGAAGGGACTTCGAATCCGCATGCCGTTCGTTCGAGTCAGGGGCGGGTGCGCCAGCTCCCTTTATTCCCCGCTATCGCAATGGCCTGATCAGGTTTATAATCACCGGCATTGGTCTCCCCAGTAATCTCGACGTGGAGTGGTCATGACCGAGACTGCCCGCCCCGACGATCGGTTCAGTCGGATCGAAGAGATCTATCATCAGGCCCTCGAACGCCCTGAAAGGGACAGACCTGCCTTTATCACCCAGGCTTGTGCCGGCGACGACGCTCTGCGTCACGAGGTTGAGAAACTCCTCAGCTTCATGGAAACTCCGGCCTTGGACGTGGTGGCGCGGGCACTCGCCGGAGAAGCAGAGCCCGGCATGAAGCTGGATTTCGTCGGGCAGACAATCCTTCATTACAGGGTACTGGAGAAGATCGGCGAAGGCGGGATGGGGGTTGTCTACAAGGCACTGGACACGCACCTCAATCGTCCGGTGGCCATCAAGGTTTTGCCGAGGGCGATAGTCGCAGACCCGGAACGCAGACTCCGTTTTGTCCGGGAGGCCAGGGCCGCCTCGGCACTGAACCACCCGAACATCGTCACGATCCACGACATCGACCAGACAGAAGGTACGGATTTCATTGCCATGGAGTACGTCTCCGGCAAGACTCTGGCCCAGCTCATCCCGCACAAAGGTATGAAGCTGAACGACGCAGTGAAGTACTCGATCCAGATTGCGGATGCCCTGGCCGCGGCCCACGTCGCAGGAATCGTACACCGGGATTTGAAACCCGCCAACGTGATGATCACGGAAAAGGGTCTGGTGAAGGTGCTCGATTTTGGGCTGGCCAAGCTGACTGAACGCGCAGAGCCGGACGCCTCTGAGATGACCGACACCCTCGAACCCCGAACAGAGGAAGGAACGATCCTGGGCACGGTGGCCTACATGTCGCCGGAACAGGCCGAAGGGATGCAGGTCGATGCCCGTTCGGACATCTTCTCGCTGGGGTCGGTGCTGTACGAGATGGTGACGGGGCAGAAGGCGTTTCAGGGCAGGAGCAAGATATCCACGCTTTCGGCCATTCTGCACGAGCACCCGAAACCGGTAAGCGGCATCGCGCCGGCAATTCCGGCTGATCTCGAGAAGTTGATTAACCGCTGCCTGCGCAAAGACCCGGCGAAGCGCTTCCAGCACATGGACGACATGAAAGTCGCCCTCGAAGAATTGAAGGAGGATTCGGATTCAGGACGATTTCAGGTCACTCCAGCCAGGGCAAAACGCTTCCCGCCCGTGCGGCTCGTGGGGGCTGTGCTTGCGGTCGTCGCACTGATCGCAACCGGATGGTACTGGATGAGTCGGCAGCACCTTGCCCGGACGGAAGCGCCGTTGACGCCCGTACCTCTCACCAGCTATACAGGCAGTGAAAGGGGTGCTTCCTTTTCTCCGGATGGAAACCAGGTAGCCTTCGCCTGGAACGGGGAGAACGAAGACAACTGGGATATCTACGTCAAGTTGATCGGTTCCGGTCAACACTTGCGTCTCACCGCCAATCCTGCGCGTGACACCTGGCCTGCCTGGTCCCGGGATGGACGGCAGATTGCCTTCTGTCGCGATCTTGGCACGAGCAAGAGGGCCGTGGTCCTGATTTCTCCGCTGGCCGGCCCGGAACGGATACTAACCGAACTCGACAATCACGCGGATTGGGTTGATGACCTTTTCGGTCCCTTCCTCTCCTGGTCTCCGGATGGCCGGGCCCTGGCCATGTATGACCATGGCCGCCTGGACTTGTATATGGTGGAGACCGGTGAAAAATACCCCTTAACGAAGTCCGGAAAGCCTGACAGTTGTCCAGCCTTTTCCCCTGATGGCCGCACCCTGGCCTTTCGCCGGTGGGTTGCATGGGCTAACAGCGATCTCTACTTGTTGGACCTCTCGCAGGATCTCAAACCCGTTGGGGAGCCTCGCCGTCTGACATTCCAGAACCTATTTGCTTCAGGAGTGGCCTGGGGCGCGGTCTCGGACGGAGGAGTGGCCTGGGTGCCGGACGGAAGGGCATTGGTATACTCAGCAGGGGGATATCTCTGGAGAGTAGCGTCGTCGGGCACCAGCCAACCACAGAAGCTGGCGTCCCTCGATCGCGAAGACGGTTCCCCTGCCATTTCCGCTCGGGGTTCACGACTGGCTTATGCTCACACAGCCTTCGACTCAGATATCGGGCGCATAGAAATCTCTTCTCCTGATGGAAGGGTTGATCCACTGACCCAATTCATCTCTTCGACGCGTTTCGAGGGGTTCCCGCAGTACTCTCGTGATGGGAGGAAGATTGCCTTCGTTTCGGAACGATCAGGCAGTCTGGAGATTTGGGTCTGTGACGCGGATGGATCGAATGCCATCCAATTGACGCACTTCGGCAGGGGGCAGACAGCGGATGAACGATGGTCTCCAGACGGCAGTCATCTGACTTTCGATTCAAATATTGAAGGGCACCCCGAAGTCTATGTCGTGAATGTCAGCGGAGGAAATCCGCAGCGCCTGACGTTCTCCTCCTATTCAGAGAACCCAAGCTGGTCAAAAGACGGGCGTTGGATCTACTTCAATGCGGCGGGACCGGAACACCGCATTCAAAAGGTGCCAGCTGAGGGAGGACCGGTAGTGCTCGTGCTCAGGGACGCCCCTGGTTTTGCCCCGGTCGAATCCGCGGATGGTAAAGCTATCTTCGTGACTGACACAAACATGGGCTTGTGGAGGGTCCCGATCGAAGGCGGAGAGTCCAGGCAGGTCCTTGAATCGCTCGCTAACTTCGATGCATATGAAGTTACGGACGACGGGATTTACTTCATTCCCGGTCCCGGTCCAACCAAAAGATACTCAATCCGATTCCTCAAACTGGCGACGGGGGAGATCAGAACCATCGCCGAACTTGGGAAACTGCCCTGTGGGGATCTGGCAATTTCCCCGGACCGTCGCTGGGCACTTTACACTCAGACCGATCAGTCCGGCAGCGACCTGATGCTGATAGAGAACTTCCGATGATCGGTCAGACGGTTTCGCACTACGGGATCATTGACAATCTCGGCGGAGGGGCCTGGGCATCGTATGCAAAGCCGAAGACATCAAGCCCGGTCGCGCCGTTGTATTGAAATTCCTGCCTGAACAATTGTCCAAAGACGAGCATGCACTCGAGCGCTTCCAACGGGAAGCTCGGGCAGCTTCTGCCCTCAACCGTCCCAGCATCTGCACTATCCACGACGTCGACGAACATGAAGGCCGGCACTTCATCGCGACGGAGTATCTTGAAGGCAACACGCTCAAGCGCCGCATTCAGGGACAATCACTCGGCACGGACGAGATCCTCGACCAGGCAATCCGGATTGCCGACGGTCTCGACGCCGCACACTCGAAAGAGAGCATCCATCGCGACATCAACACCATGACCGGCCGCACTGTCTCCCATCATCGGATGCTCAACAAGCCCGGCTCAGGCGGAATGGGAGGGTCTGTCGCACCGGGGACACGAAGCTTTCAGGGCAGGCGGCGATCAAGCGCCTGCTCGTCGAGTCCGCACGCGACGCCGAGAGGCTTACCCGGCTTGAGCTGGAGGGGGTGCGAGTCTCGCAGCTGACCGTGCCGGCATCACGGCCGCAGCGGAGCCGGGCGAAAGAAGACGGTGCGTGAACCCGGCAGGATAAGAGCCGTTCACGGGTCGCCTGCGTTTCGGCCCTCCAACGGTCGTTCTTCCGTATGCTCTACCGTCAGGAGATCTTCCTGGAAGCATGCTCACCGGACGACCTCCTTCGAAAAGTGAACGCGGGTAAACCGCTCCGGGATGTGATTGTCGCTGTCCCCGATTCGTCCCCAGGACCAGGATGGGCTGACGACGCCATTCCC
>Ga0316616_100000270_pt1 | contig 15193 bp, 16 predicted proteins | sample OWC_Aug_M1_C1_D1_FD_207660 | JGI IMG/M metagenome (GOLD analysis project Ga0316616, IMG submission 207660) | Wetland soil microbial communities from Old Woman Creek delta, Ohio, United States - OWC_Aug_M1_C1_D1_B | ecosystem: Environmental > Terrestrial > Soil > Wetlands | place: USA: Ohio... | reverse complement strand
CGGCACTCCGCATCCGGATTCGTTCCAGTTGCAGCTCGAGATTTGATCGACGCGATGTGCCACCCAGCGCAAGCGATTCGCGGACCGTCCGGCGTCAGCCTGATCGAGCTGATGGTGGCGTTGCTGCTCGGCATCCTGCTGGTCATTGGCGCCGTGACGATGTTTGCCCAGTGCCAGCGCACGGTGCACACCCTCGAAACGATGGCGCGGCTGCAGGAAGTTGCGCGCCTCGCCTTCGACGTGCTGGAGAACGACGTCCGCATGGCCGGCTACTGGGGCCTGGTCAACCGGGCGGAGCTCATTACAGGCCGGGCTGCACCGCTGGCGGATCGACCCGCCGTGTTTACGCCGTCGCAAGGCGCTCGGATCGACCATTGCGGTGGGACCATGAGCAACTGGGCGATCGACCTGGAGCGTTACCTCGACGGCTCGAACAACGTCTACGGGCTCAGTTGCGGGGCATTCGGCGGCGACCCGGGCGTCGGCAGCGACACACTGGTCATTCGGCGTGCGGCCGAGTCGGCGGACGCGAGGCTCGACCCCGAGAGGATCTACGTCCAGGCTGGCCGAACGGCGGGCGCGCTGTTCGTGCCGGCAGCGACCTGCACCGACTCGACGAATGCCAGCTGCGTGCCGGCCGTCGAGCCACCGTCCGCAGCACAGTCCCGCGTCCTGACGGCTCGGGCCTATTACGTCGCCGGACGATCCACGCTCGGCACGGACGTCCCGTCGTTGCGCCGCAAGTCGTTCGGCAGCCCGAACGCAGCCACGGCGGCGAGTGCGGTCACGGATGAGGAGATCGTGCCGGGCGTCGAGGACCTGCAGGTTCGTCTCGGCGTGGACAGCGATGCGGACACCAACGCGGACCAGTACGTGAACCCGGGTTCGGTGCCGCCGGGAGCAGCAGTCGTCTCGGCCACTGTCTGGCTGCGCATTCGCGCCGAGGAGCGCGAGATCGGTCACGTCGATGACCGCGCGTACCAGTATGCGGACATGGCCGCTCCGCTGACGCCCCACGACGATTACCGACGAATCCTGGTCTCGAAGACCATTCATTTGCGCAACACACGCAGATGAGCCCGAGACCTGCAACGCGGCCGACTCGCCGCGGCGCACCGGCGCGCCGTCCACAGGGGGCCGCGCTCGTCATCGGACTGCTCCTGCTCACCGTGATCACGGTACTCGCGATCTCGGTCATCTCGACTGCAAGCCTCGAATTGCAGATGACCGGCAATGAGCAATTTCAGGAACAGGCCTTCCGTGCCGCGGAAGCCGGCATCGAGCAGGCAATCGCGTCCGGCGACTTCACTACGGACCCGGCAGCGATCGCGGGGCAGTACGCTGCACCGACATCGGCCGAGGCCACCCCGCAACGCGGCACGGGAACGCCGATCGCCGGCTGTGCCGATCCGCCCGACACGGCATCCAGCCCATGCGAATACTTCCTGCGCTTCGACCATGCGACGGGCCCAACAACCGTGCCCGGAGGCGAGCCCACACTCGCAACCGAGCTGCGCGCTTACCACTTCGTCGTCGATTCGTTCGGCGTCGCCGGGCGCGGCGCCCATTCGCATCAGATCCAGGGCTTCTACATCGTCGCTCCGAGCCCCGACGATCTGACGAGCCCGCCCGTGCGGACCGACTGGCGCCAACGCGGCATCGACCTGGACTGATCGGAGAACAGACATGCCGACCCGGCCGCAGGGCGTCACGCTGATCGAACTGCTGGTCGTGATCGTGATCGTGGCCATGATGGCGTCGGCCAGCGTGCCGAGCTACCGGCGCTACGTGCTGCGCGCGCATCGCGTCGAAGCGAAGACGGCCCTGCTGAACCTCGCGACGGCACAAGAAAGGTTCTACCTGCAGAACAACGGCTACGCAGGTCACTCGGCGCTGGCCACTGCTCCGCCGGACGGCCTCGGCCTGCCGGGGACGACTGGCAATGGCTGGTACACGATCGCGATCACCGCGGCGAGCGCGACGGCCTTCAGCGCGACGGCCACGGCCGCGGGCGCGCAGACCGCCGACGGCGATTGCACGACTTTCACGATCGACTCACTGGGCGTAAGAGGCGCCACCGAACGCGGCGGCACTCCCTCTACGACGTGCTGGAATTGACCGACCCGGGCCGCAACTCCCGCGGCAACGCGAACACCACGTTCTCGGCGCGGCCGACCAGCTCATCGGCGCCCTGCCCGCCCCATTCCTTGAGCCGCGCGACGACGCGCTGCACGAGCAGCTCCGGCGCCGAGGCACCCGCCGTGACGCCGACGGACTGCTTGCCCGCGAACCACTCCTCTCGCAGGTCGTCCGGTCCGTCCACGAGATAGCCCGGCTTGCCGGCCTTCTCGGCGATCTCGCGCAACCGATTGGAATTCGAGCTGCTCTGCGACCCCACGACGACGACGACGTCGCAGTTGTCGACGAGCTTCTTGACCGCATCCTGCCGGTTCTGTGTCGCGTAGCAGATGTCTTCCTTGCGCGGCGTCAGCAGGGTCGGGAAGCGCCGCTGCAACGCGGCGAGCACCTCGGCGGTGTCGTCCACCGAGAGCGTCGTCTGGGTCACGACGCCGACGCTCTCCGGATCGCGCACGTCGAGCTCGTCGACGTCGCCGACGTCCTCGACGAGGCAGATGCGCCCGCCGAGCGACTCATCGAACTGGCCCATCGTGCCCTCGACCTCCGGGTGGCCCTCGTGGCCGATCAGGATCACGTCGCGGCCCTCGCGCGCGTAGCGCGTGACCTCCATGTGCACCTTGGTCACCAGCGGGCAGGTCGCGTCGAACACGCGCAGGCCACGGCGCCGCGCCTCGCCCTGCACGGCCTTCGAGACGCCATGCGCGCTGAAGATCACCGTGGCGTCGGTCGGCACCTCGTCGAGTTCCTCGACGAACACCGCCCCGAGACTGCGCAACCGGTCGACCACGAACTTGTTGTGCACGACCTCATGGCGCACGTAGATCGGCGCGCCGAAGAGCTCGATGGCGCGCTCGACGATGTCGATGGCGCGGTCCACGCCGGCGCAGAAGCCGCGGGGATTGGCGAGCAGGATCTTCATGGCTGGCGTTTCTCGCGGAACGCATCGACGATCAGCAGTGCGGCGCCCACGGTGATCGCGCTGTCCGCCACGTTGAAGGCCGGGAAATACGCCGCACCCCAATGGGCGTGGATGAAGTCGATCACGTAACCGTGCACGATCCGGTCGATGACGTTGCCGAGCGCGCCGCCCAGGATCAGGGCCAGCGCAAGCGGCAGCAGCTTCTCGCCGCGCGGCGTGCGCCAGATCCACACCAGCAGCATGACGCTGACGGCCCCGGCGAGCCCGATGAAGAACCAGCGCTGCCAGCCCGACGCGCCCGCGAGCATGCTGAATGCGGCCCCGGTGTTGTGCAGCAGCGTGAAGTCGAGCACCGGCAGCACCTCGACGCGCTCGTAGAGTGCGAGGAAGCGCGTAACGAGGAACTTCGTGGCCTGGTCGAGCGCGATGATCAGCAGCGACAGCCACAGCCAGGCCGCCGAGTGCGTCCGCTGCACGGGGGGCGGCACGGGCACCATCGGCGGGATTGGTTGCTCTGCGTTGGCCATCTCAGGCATATCGCCTCGTCTCGCCGGTGCCTTCGAGATTGACCACGCAGCGGCCGCAGAGTTCGGGGTGCGCCGCGACCGAGCCGACGTCGTCACGCTTGTGCCAGCAACGGGCGCACTTGGCCGCGGTGGAGGGCCGCACCCGCACCCACAGGCTCGCCTCGCCATCCGTGGCCGCAGGCACGGCCTCGGCTGGCCGCGCGTCGGCCGCGTGAACGCGCGCTTCGGACGTGATCATCACGAAGCGCAGCTCCTCGCCCAGTGCCTCGAGCGGCGCGCGCACCTCCGGTGCGGCATACAGGTCCACGACCGCGTCCAGCGGCGCGCCGATCTGCCCCGCGACCCGCAACCGCTCGAGTTCGCGCAGCACGGCACCGCGCGCCTCGAGCAATGCCGGCCAATTGACGAGCGTCGCCGTCTCGGCGACGGTCGGCAACGTGCTCCAGGTCGAGAAGAAGACGGACTCGGGCCGCGTGCCCGGCATGTGCCGCCAGATCTCCTCGGCCGTGAACGACAGGATCGGCGCAAGCCAGCGCACCATCGCCTCGACGATCGCCTGCATCGCGGTCTGCGCCGAGCGGCGCGGCAAGCCGCGCGCGGGCGTCGTGTACAGCCGGTCCTTGATCACGTCGAGGTAGAAGCCGCCAAGGTCCACGACGCAGAAGTTGTGCACCTTCTGGTAGATCAGGTGGAAGTCGTAGTTGCGGTAGGCCGCCACCAGCTCGTCCTGCAGTTCGCGCGTGCGCGCGATCGCCCAGCGATCGAGCTCGACCATTTCGGACACCGGCACTGCGTCTTCCGCCGGATCGAAACCGGCGAGGTTGCCGAGCAGGAAGCGCGCAGTGTTGCGGATGCGCCGGTACGAATCGGACATCCGCTTCAGGATCTCGTCCGACACGCTGATCTCGTTCGCGTAGTCGGTCGACGCGACCCACAGGCGCAGCACGTCGGCGCCCAGCGTGCTGACCACCTTCTGCGGCAGCACGACGTTGCCGAGCGATTTCGACATCTTGCGGCCCTTGTCGTCCACCGTGAAGCCATGCGTCAGCACGGCCTTGTACGGCGCATGGCCCTTCTGAGCCACGGACGTGAGCAGCGAGCTGTGGAACCAGCCGCGATGCTGGTCCGAGCCCTCGAGGTAGAGGTCGGCGGGGTTCAGGACCTCGGGGCGCAGTCGGGTGACGCAGTGGTGCGAAACGCCCGAATCCACCCAGACGTCCATGATGTCCGGGACTTTCTCGTAGTGCTCCGCCTCGGCACCGAGCAGTTCGCGCGGGTCGAGGTCGAACCAGGCGTCGATGCCGCCCTGCTCCACGATCTCCGCGACTCGATCGACGAGCTCGGGCGTGCGCGGGTGCAGCTCTCCGGTCTCGCGGTGCGTGAACAGCGCCAGCGGCACGCCCCAGCGGCGCTGCCGCGAGATGCACCAGTCGGGCCGGCTGGCGATCATGCCGGTGATGCGCTGCTCGCCCCAGTCGGGCATCCAGTGCACCTTGCGGATTTCCTCGAGCGCGGCGGCGCGCAGACCCGCCTGCTCCATGCTGATGAACCACTGCGGCGTCGCGCGGAAGATCACCGGCGACTTGTGCCGCCAGCAGTGCGGGTAGCTGTGGCGGAACGGCTCGTGGTGCAGCAGCGCACCGCGCTCGCCGAGCACCTCGACGACGTGCTTGTTCGCGTCGAACACCTTCTCGCCGGCGAAGAGCGGCGTCGACGTCAGGAATCGCCCGTCGCCACCCACCGGATTGTCGACGGCGAGACCGTAGCGCTGGCCGATCACGAAATCCTCCTGGCCGTGACCGGGCGCGGTGTGCACCGCACCCGTGCCGCTGTCGAGCGTCACGTGGTCGCCGAGGATCACCGGCACTTCGCGCTCGTAGAACGGGTGGCGCAGCGCGAGTCCCTCGAGCACGGCGCCCTTGATCCGGGCAACCTCGCGTTGCAGAGCGGCACCGGCGCGTTTCAGCACCGACTCGGCCAGCTCGCTTGCGAGCACCAGCAGTTCTGCGCCGTCGGCCGAATCGACAGCCAGCAGCGAATAATCGAAATCGGGGTGCAACGCAACCGCCTGGTTCGCCGGCAGCGTCCAGGGCGTCGTGGTCCAGATCGCGATGCTTGCGCGGCCAGGCGGCAATGCAACGAGCCCGCAGCGCCGCGCGAGATCCGCGCGATCGACGACCTCGAAGCGCACGTCGATCGACGGCGAGGTGCGTTCCTCGTACTCGACCTCTGCCTCGGCCAGCGCGGAGCGGCAGTCGAGGCACCAGTGCACGGGCTTGTAACCTTTGTAGAGGTGTCCGTTGCGAATGATCTGTGCGAAGGCGCGCAGCTGCTCGGCCTCGTAGCGCGGCTGCAGCGTCAGGTACGGATTGGCCCAGTCGCCCATCACGCCGAGGCGAATGAAGTCGCGCCGCTGCACGTCCACCTGCTCGGTCGCGTAATCGCGGCAGGCCTGCCGGAACCCCTTGGCATCGAGCTGCCGCGTTTCCTTGCCGCCCGCCTTCTCGACCTGGTGCTCGATCGGCAGTCCGTGGCAGTCCCAGCCCGGCACGTACGGCGCGTCGTGCCCGTCGAGCGTGCGCGACTTGACGATGATGTCCTTGAGCACCTTGTTGACGGCGTGGCCGATGTGGATCGCGCCGTTCGCGTACGGCGGGCCGTCATGCAGGATGAACGGCGGCCGCCCCCGTGCGATCTCGCGCAGCTTCGCGTAGGTGCCATGCTCGTCCCACCAGGCCAGCATTTCCGGCTCACGGCGGGCGAGGTCTGCCTTCATCGGGAAGGCCGTCTCGGGCAGGTTGACGGTTTGCTTGTAGTCGGCCATTCGGAAGGGGATGCGCGCTAGTGGATGGCGGATAGTGAACCGGAGATTCTTACCGAATTTTCCTTTTTCTTCCAGCGGTTACAGACCGAGGACGGCGCGGGCCGCGGCCGCGTCGCGGTGCATCTGCGCTACCAGCGCATCCAGCGATGGAAACTTCTGCTCGTCGCGGAGCCGCGCGACGAAATCGACGTCGAGGTAGCAGCCGTAGAGACTGCCGTCGTAATCGAACAAGTGCGCTTCGAGCAACGGGTCCGTGCCGTTCACCGTGGGCCGGGTGCCGAGGCTGGCGACCGCCGGGTGATCCACCAGCCCGGCACCGCTGACCCGGACGGCAAAAATGCCCCACAGCGGCACGACCTTGCGGTGCAGCGCGAGGTTGGCCGTCGGGTAACCCAGCGTGCGGCCGAGCTTCTTGCCCATCCTGACGCGCCCGGCCATCCGGTAGGGGCGCCCGAGCAGGCGCGTCGCGCGATCGAGGTCGCCGCGGTTCAGCGCCTCGCGCACCAGCGAGCTGCTGACTCGCTCGCCGTCCAGCAGGAACTGACCCACTTCCGCGACCGTGAACCCGTGCTGGATGCCGGCTGCCCGCAGCGTCTCGACCGTGCCTTCGCGGCGCCGCGCGAAATGAAAATCATGCCCGACCACGATGTGACGCGCGCCGAGGCCGTCCACCAGCAGCCGATCGACGAACTCGCCCGCGCCCATGCCGCGCGTCTTTGCGTCGAAGCGCAGCACGACCACGCGGTCGACACCGTAGAGCGCCAGCGCTTCGAGTTTCTCGCGCAGCCGCGTCAAGCGCGACGGCGCGGCGGCGCCCTCGAAGAACTCCCGCGGCGTCGGCTCGAACGTGACCACCACCGCCGGTACGCCCAGCTCGGCCGCCTTCGAGCGCAAGGCCGTGATCATGTGCTGGTGTCCGCGATGCACGCCGTCGTAATTGCCGATGGTCACGACGCAGCCACGGTGCCGCTCGCGAAGGTTGTGTATGCCGCGGATCAGCTCCATCGTCACGACGGCCCGGCGGGCCGCACCCGCAATTCGTGCACGCGCATGCCGAGCAGGTACATCGTGCCGAAATAGATCCCGGCGCCACCGACCACGAGCAACGTCATCCATTGCGCGCGCGACCACGCGCCCATCTCGATCCAGCGTTGCGTGTCGCCCGCCACCCACCACAGGAACGCCACCATGAGCAGGTTCCCCGCCGCCACCTGCCAGAGCATCCGCCGCCAGCCGGATGCATGGTGCAGTACGCCCTGGCGGCGCAGCCCCCGGTACAGCATCGCGGAGTTGTACCAGGCGCCGATGCCGGTGTTGAGCGCCAGCAGCGCGTGCAGGCCCGGGCGGCCCGGGTAGACGAACGCCAGCGGCAGCACGACGACCAGGTTGAGCCCCATGCTCACGGCGAGCGACCGGACGCCGATGCGCACCGGCGTGCGGGTGTCCTGTCGCGCGAAGTAACCGGGCGCCAGCACCTTCACCATGCTGAACGCCAGCAACGCCGATGCGTACGCCATCAGCGCCAGCGACGACATCCGCACGTCGTGCTCGTCGAACTTGCCGTAGTGGAAGATCGTCACGGTAAGCGGCCCGGCGAGGACCACTAGCGCGAGCGTCGCCGGCAGGACCACGATCACCACGAGGCGCAACGCCCAGTCGAGCGTCGCAGCGAAGCGCTCCGGGGCCTGCGCCGCATGCTGCGCGGCGAGCCCCGGCAGGATCACGGTGGCCAGCGCGATGCTGAAGACCCCGAGCGGGAACTCCATCAGCCGGTCGGCGTAATAGAGCCAGGCAATGCTTCCGGTGGCGAGGAACGAGGCGATCAGCGTGTCGAGCAGCACGGCCACCTGCGAAACGGAGGAGCCAAAGATCGCCGGCAGCATCAGCCGCCCGATCTTGCGCACGCCCTCGTCGCCCCAGCGCCAGCGCGGTCGCCGCAACAGGCCCATCTTCACGACGAACGGCAGCTGGAACGCGAGCTGGACGATGCCCGCCACGAACACGCCGATCGCGAGCACGATGCCCGGCCGGTCGAACGACGGGGCGATCCACGCCGCGAACAGGATCATGACGAGATTCATCAGCGTCGAGGTCAGCGCCGGCACGGCGAAGCGCCCGTAGCTGTTCAGCACGCCCGCCGCCAGCGCCGCCAGCGAGATGAACAGGATGTACGGGAACGTCCAGCGCAGCATCTCGACGGTGAGGTCGAACTTGCCCTCGTCCGCGCGGAAGCCCGGCGCGAATATCAGCACCAGCAGCGGGGCCGCGATCACGCCGACGATCGTCACGACCGTCAGGAACCACGCCAGCGTGCCCGCGGCGCCGTCGATCAGCTCGCGCACCTCGTCCTGGGTCCGGCGGACCTTGTACTCGGAGACGACCGGCACGAAGGCCTGCGAAAACGCGCCCTCCGCGAACAGCCGGCGCATGAAGTTCGGGATCTTGAAGGCGACCAGGAACGCGTCCATCAGGACGCCCGCGCCGAACATCCGGGAATAGACCATGTCGCGCAGCAGCCCGGTCACCCTGGACAGCAGGGTGAAGGCGCCGACGATGCTGGTGCTCTTGAGAAAGCCGCCGCTCAAGCGGAGTCCTCGGTGACTGTCGGGCCTCGGGCGGCCAGGGTGGATTTCATGCCCGCGGCACTATAGCGAGGGTTGACCTCCCGCGCATCCTCGGCCAGAATGCGCGGCTCAATTTGGAGACCGAATTCGTGGCGAACATCAAGTCCGCAGAAAAGCGCGCCAAGCAGTCCGTGAAGCGTCGCGCCCACAACATGGCGGCCCGCTCGCGGCTGCGCACCTCGATCAAGAAGGTGCTCAACGCCATTGGCGCCGGCCAGAAGGACGAGGCCGCCGCGGCGCTCAAGGCGGCCCAGCCGGTCATCGACACGATGGTCACCAAGGGCATCATCCATCGCAACAAGGCCGCGCGTCACAAGCGCGAGCTGAACGCGAAGATCAAGGCGATCGCGGCCAAGTAACGATCCGCAACGCACCCAGCAGGACGCCGGCCTCGAGCCGGCGTTTTTGTTTGCGCCGGAGACGCAGCCTTACGCTTCCTCGGGCCCGACCCGCGGCGACTCCGCAGCCAGATCATCCAGCCGGCGCATGATCGCCTGGCACAGCTCCTTCGTGCCGGCGCGGGTGGCTCCGGAGATCCTGAATACCGGCCCCTTCCAGCGCAGGCGCCGGACGATCTCCTTGCAGCGCTTCTCCGCATCGGCCGGCGGCAGCAGGTCGATCTTGTTCAGCACCAGCCAGCGCTCGCGGGTCGCGAGCTCCGGGCTGAACTTCTTCAATTCGGCCGCGATCGCCCGCGCATCCTTGACCGGATCCGCTTCCGGGTCCGGCGGCGCGATGTCGACCAGGTGCAGCAGCACCCGCGTGCGCTGCAGGTGCTTCAGGAAACGAATGCCGAGGCCGGCGCCGTCCGCCGCGCCCTCGATCAGTCCCGGAATGTCGGCCATCACGAAGCTCTGCTGTTCGCCCACGTAGACGACCCCGAGATTCGGGTGCAGCGTCGTGAACGGGTAGTCGGCAATGCGCGGCCGCGCGGCCGAGACCGCGCTGATCAGCGTGGACTTGCCGGCATTCGGCAGGCCGAGCAGGCCGACGTCGGCGATCAGCTTGAGTTCGAGCCGCAGCTCGCGCTTTTCGCCGGGGTAGCCGGTCGTCGCCTTGCGCGGCGAGCGGTTCGTGCTGCTCTTGAAATGCTGGTTGCCGAGGCCGCCGCGGCCACCCTTGGCGACCAGGATGCGTTCACCATCGTGGGTCAGGTCGCCGAGCGTCTCGTCGGTTTCGGTGTCGTAGACCACGGTGCCGATCGGCACCACGATCTCGAGATCCTCGCCACCGCGGCCGCTGCAATCGGCGCTGCCACCGGGCTGGCCGTTGTCGCCCTTGAACGTGCGCTGATAGCGGAAGTCCGCGAGCGTGTTGAGCCCCTGGCGCGCCACCAGGTAGACGCTGCCGCCGGTACCGCCGTCACCACCGTCCGGGCCGCCGAACGGGATGAACTTCTCGCGACGGAAGCTGACCATGCCGCGCCCACCGTTGCCGGCCTGGACCTTGATCGTGGCTTCGTCGACGAACTTCATGGGGAGCGGATAGTGAAGAGTTGCGAGCCGGAAAAGCAAAGGCCCCGGGGGTGCCGGGGCCTTGGCGATGCTCCGGCTACGCGCCGGATCAGTTCGTCGCGGGCTCGACGAACACGTGCATCCGCTGGGCCTCGCCCTTGCGGCGGAACTTCACGGTGCCGTCGGTGAGCGCGAACAGCGTGTGGTCCGTGCCGACGCCGACGTTGTCGCCCGCGCGATACACGGTGCCGCGCTGGCGGACCAGGATGTTGCCCGCAGCCACGCGCTGGCCGCCGAACTTCTTCAGTCCGAGTCGCTTGCTTTCCGAATCGCGGCCGTTCTTGGTGCTGCCGCCTGCCTTTTTATGTGCCATGGCTGGACTCCTTTACCGGGCCCGGGCTCAGCCCGAGATCCCCGTGATCTTGACTTCAGTGTACTGCTGGCGGTGCGTGCCCTGCCGCATGTAGTGCTTGCGGCGGCGGAACTTGACGATCGGCACTTTGCGGGTCTGGCCGTGCGTCTGCACCGTGCCGGTCACCTTGGTGCCCTCGACATAGGGCTTGCCGATACGGATGTCCGCGCCCTGGCCGACGACCAGGACCTTGTCGAACTCGACGGAGGCGCCCGCCTCGGCCGTCAACTTCTCGAGACGCACCACGTCGCCTTCGGCGACACGATACTGCTTGCCGCCCGTCGCAATGACCGCGTACATATCCTTGGAGCTCCACAGGGGCCAGGGCATGCCCCGGCAGAAAGACGCGGAAGTTTACGGGTCCGGGCCGTCCGAATCAAGCGCTTAGGGCCAATCCGCCATTCCCTCGCCCGGGCCCGCCGGGTACCATGCGGCGTCTTTTTTCACGGATCCGCGGCCGGAATGCAACTCGACAAGATCAGGGAGCCCGTGGCCGACGAGCTGCGCAGCCTCGACCGGCTCATCGTCGCCCGCCTGGCGAGCGACGTGGTGCTGGTCAACCAGGTCTCACAGTACATCATCGGCGCCGGCGGCAAGCGGTTGCGGCCGCTGAGCGTGCTGCTGGCGGCGCGGGCCTGCGGCTACGCGGGCGACCAGCACGTCGATGCCGCCGCGATCATCGAGTTCATCCACACGGCCACGCTGCTGCACGACGACGTCGTGGACGGCTCCGACCTGCGCCGCGGCCGCGACACGGCCAACCAGGTCTTCGGCAGCGAGGCCAGCGTGCTGGTGGGCGACTACCTGTATTCGCGGGCCTTCCAGATGATGGTGGCCCTGGGCGACATGCGCATCCAGGGCGTGATGGCCGACGCGACCAACACGATCGCCATGGGCGAAGTGCTGCAGCTGATGAACGCCCACGACCCGGACACTTCCGAGGAGAGCTACCTCGAGGTCATCTACCGCAAGACCGCCAAGCTGTTCGAGGCCGGCGCGCAGATGGCGGCGATCTTGGCCGGGGCCCCGCCGGCCATCGAGGAAGCCATGGTCCGATATGGCCGCCACCTCGGCACCGCTTTCCAGCTCGTGGACGACGCGCTCGACTACCGGGCCGATCGCGAGGAGCTCGGCAAGAACCTCGGCGACGACCTCGCCGAAGGCAAACCGACGTTGCCCCTGATCTACGCGATGGCCCATTCCTCGATCGAGGACACGGCCCGGATGCGGATCGCCGTCGAGCACGGCGGGCTCGGTGAGCTCGAAGCGATCACACGCGCGATTGAATCGGCCGGGGGCCTTGAGTACACTGCCCGGCTCGCGCAGCGGGAGAAGGATCTCGCCATCGAGGCACTGGGCCGGCTACCCGAGTCGGCACACAGACAGGCGCTTCAGGCGCTCGCGGAGTTCGCGGTCGGTCGTTCGTACTGATCCGGACCCCGGCAGATTCGGCGACGGGATGTAGCTCAGCCTGGTAGAGCACTACGTTCGGGACGTAGGAGTCGGAGGTTCAAATCCTCTCATCCCGACCACCTCTCATATTTTTTCGTGCCAGCCGAAGCCACCCGCGGACTCTCAAGCGCCGAGCAACCGCCGTGCCAGCAACCGCTGCATGTCGCGCCGGCCGTCCGCGACGACGTAAACCCAAACCGACGGCGCCTGCACGCGGTAGATGACCCGATAGGGCTTGAAGAACACCTCTCGGTACTCGCGGATACCGAGTGACAGGAGTTCTGGCGGGTGCACGCCTCGCTCAGGGAGTTCCTCCAGGCGCGCGATCGTCGCTTCGAACTGATCGAGCACCCGCCGGGCCCGCAGCGGGCCGTCGGCGGCGACCACATAGTCGACGATGTCCGCGAGATCCGCCGCCGCGTCGTCGGTGAGCAGCACCGCGTGCTTCATTCGCCGGATGTAGCCCGCTCGCGCAGCGCGCTCAAGACGTCACGCGCCGGGACCGTCCGGCCCTGTTCCACTTGCTGGCTGCCGAGCGCAAGCACCTTGAGCAGCGCCAGGGTCTGCTGCGTCTGCTCGAACGAGACCACGTCCTGCAGCACGGCGCGCGCCTCCCCGTTCTGCGTGATGACGAGCGGCTCCCGGTCGCGACCGAGCTGGTCGAGGACCTCGGCGGCATTCGCTTTCAGGTAGCTGATCGGCTTGATTCGTGAGGAATACTTCATCGGACTGAATTTAGTCCGAATTCAGTCCTTCAGCAAGTTCACTAATGCGCCTGCCGGCTGACCAGCACCTTGTCCACGCGCCTCCCGTCCATGTCCACGACCTCGAAGCGCAACCCGTCCCAGTCGAAGTGCTCGGCGGTCTGCGGGATGCGCCCGAGCTGGTGCAGCACGAAGCCCGCGACCGTCGTGAACTGGTGTTCCTCCTGCCCCGGTAGTGGACCGAGGTCCAGCGCATCCTGCAGGTCTTCGATCGGCAAGCCGCCCTCGACGAGCCACGAGCCGTCGTCACGAGCCCGGATGCCCGGCGGCACCGGCGTCCCTTCGGTGCCGATCTCGCCGACGATGGCGCCGAGGAAGTCCGAATCGGTGACGAGTCCCTGCACCTCGCCGTACTCGTCCATGACGAGCGCGATCTGGCGTCCCTGCTCGCGGAACGTCTCGATCAACGAGGTCGTGGTCGCAGTTTCCGGCACGCGCAGCGGCTCGTGCACCCTCGAGGCAACGTCGAGCGGTCGTCCGTCGAGCACGTCTGCGAGCAACTCGGTGACCTCGACGACGCCGAGCACGTTGTCGGTGCCGCCGCGGCAGACGACGATGCGCGTATGCGGCGCGCCGGCCACCCGCGCGCGGACGGTCTCGACCGGGTCTTCGAGATCCACGGCGTAGAACTGCTGCCGCGGCGTCATGATGCTGGTGACCCGCCGCTCGTCGAGTCGCAGCACGTTCGACACGTAGGTCTGCTCGCTCTCGTGGAAGATGCCGGCGGCCGCGCCCTGCTCCATCAACACGGTGATTTCCTCGTCGGTAACCGGCGGCTCGCCGTGCGCGCGGCGCGGCACCAGTGCGAGCACCAGGTCGCTCGATCGCGACAGGATCCACACCAGCGGCGCGGCGATTCGCGCCAGCCAGGTCATCGGCGCCGCGACCAGCAGCGCGACGCGCTCGGGCCCGAGCAGCGCCAGGCGCTTCGGCACGAGCTCGCCGAGCACGACCGACAGGTAGGTGATCAGCACCACGGTCACCGTGAACGCCAAACCGACCGCATGGGGCGCGAGGAGCGGAAACGCGGCGAGCCGCTCCGCCAACGGCTCGGCCAGCACCGTCTCGCCGACGGCGCCGGCCAGCACCCCCACCGCGGTGATGCCGATCTGAATCGTCGACAGAAACCGCGCGGGATCCTTGCGCAGCGCGGCCGCCGCGGCGGCGCCGGGGCGCGCCTCGTCCTCGAGTTGCTGGAGCCGCGCGCTGCGCGAGGCGATGACCGCCATTTCCGAGAGCGCGAAGATCGCGTTCAGGCCGATGAGTAGCAGGATCAGCGTGAAGTCCATGGGTTGGCCGTGAATCGTGCGAAGGTGACCCATGATAGTCGCCGCGGCCGTAAGTCCGGTCCGCGAGGTTCTCTCGCGAGGTCCGGCCTGCTACGTTAGGCATCCACCTCGCGGAGAGCTCCATGTCGGCTACCCACCAGCGCATCGTCCTCGCCAGCCGCCCCAAGGGCGCGGTCTCGCCCGACAACTTCCGGCTGGAACAGGTGCCGACGCCGCAACCCGGGCCGGGCGAGGTGCTGGTGCGCAATCATTACCTGTCGCTCGACCCGTACATGCGCGGGCGCATGGAGGAGTCGAAGTCGTACGCCGAGCCGCAGAAAATCGGCGAAACGATGATCGGCGGCACGGTCGGCGTCGTCGAAATCTCGAACCATGCGGGTCTCGTCGCCGGTGACACGGTCGTCGGCCTGCTGGGCTGGCAGGAGTACGGCGTCGCCAACGGCCGTCAGCTGATGAAAGTCGACACCCGGGCCGTGCCGATTTCGGCCTACCTCGGTCCAGTCGGCATGCCGGGCGTCACGGCGTGGTACGGACTCAATCGCATCTGCGAGCCGAAGCCCGGCGAGACCGTGCTGGTATCGGCGGCCAGCGGCGCCGTCGGCAGCGTCGTTGGCCAGCTTGCGAAGCACGCGAGTTGCCGGGCGATCGGCATCGCAGGCGGGCCGGACAAGTGCGAGTACGTGGTGTCGGAACTCGGCTTCGATGCGTGCCTCGACCACCGGCAGTTGACCGACGTGAAATCGATGGTCCGCGCGCTGCGCGAGGTGGCTCCGCAGGGTATCGACGGAC
>Ga0316616_100000267_pt1 | contig 15219 bp, 14 predicted proteins | sample OWC_Aug_M1_C1_D1_FD_207660 | JGI IMG/M metagenome (GOLD analysis project Ga0316616, IMG submission 207660) | Wetland soil microbial communities from Old Woman Creek delta, Ohio, United States - OWC_Aug_M1_C1_D1_B | ecosystem: Environmental > Terrestrial > Soil > Wetlands | place: USA: Ohio... | reverse complement strand
GTCATCTATTACCGTACAGCTCCCGTCGTGGTGGAGGATAACGTCAATATTATTACAATATCCTGCCAGGGACTCGTCCACGCTGTTATCAACAGCCTCATATACGAGATGGTGCAGCCCTTCCGGCCCGGTAGAGCCGATATACATGGCAGGCCTTTTCCTGACAGCACTGAGGCCTTTGAGCACTTTGATGTCTTCAGCCCCGTAGGTTGCTTGCGTAACGTTCTTTTGCATCTCTTTGTCTTCCATTTTTCCTCTGTTTTTCCTCTATTTTCAATATTGATGTCTTCGCAGTATCACTCTAAGTCATTCGTATGTCATTCTGAGCCCTTCGCTTTGTCACCCTGAGTGAAACGAAGGGTCTCGTCGTTAAGCTCAGCACAGGCTCCATGAAGGGTCTTTCAACGTCTTGAAAATCAAGATTCTTGGCTGCTCTCAGAATGACAAGCAGTGCATTTGTAGACCTTTTACTCCTCAGTTATATTCTCATGGGCATGATTACACAGCGGTAGCCTTCATCATTTTCACCCCTTACAAGGACCGGACTTAACGCCGCCTGCATCTCCAGGATGATCTTCTCCGAAGACATTGCAGAAAGAATGTCTATAAGATACCGAGCGTTAAAGCCCAGGGAGAGCTCTTCTCCGGCATAATCAACCGCTATCTCATCCTGCGCTTCTCCCATATCAGGGTTCGAAGAGGTGATCAAAACACGGTTGCCGGACAGGTCCAGCCTGACTGCATTTGACCTTTCTTTAGACATGATCGAGACCCTGCGCAAGGTCTTTACGAAGGCGTCCTTCTGGAATACGACCTTCTTTTCATTCCCTGCTGGTATCACCTGTTCATAATTCGGATAGGTGCCTTCGATAAGCCTGGTAAGGAACTGGATGGCTCCGATGCTGAACATCACATGGTTCTTGCAAAACGTCACCTTGATATTGTCCTCGGACTTGTCCAGGAGTTTCCTCAACTCTATCGCGGCCTTCCTCGGGATTATATTTTTTCTCTCTTCCTTGACAGACCCCTCTATGGTCCTGGCTGTCATGGCAAGCCTGTGCCCGTCAGTTCCGACAACATTGAGTTTCCCGTCCGGAAGCAAATGAAATAGAATGCCGTTCAGCGTATACCGCGTATCGCTCTCACCTGCGGCAAATACGGTCTTGTCGATTACTTCGGTCAGGATCCTGGCATTAATATATATCTCTTCCATGTCCTCCATGCCGGGCCATGCCGGAAATTCCTTCGCAGACAGACAGGCAAGCCTGAAATTACTTGCACCAGTCTTGATCTTCAACCACTGGTCATCTATTGATTCGCAGAGGATATCATTGTCCACCTCTTTTACTATCTCAAACATCTTCCGCGCAGGGATGCAGATCCTTCCTTCCTTTTCCACTTTAATCTCGAGGGGTTCTTTCAGTGCCGTTTCCAGGTCAGTAGCAATGAGGTACGAGCCTTCCTTGCCGGCCTCCAAAAGAAAATGGCTCAAAATGGGCATGGTATTTCTCTTCTCAACAATGTTCTGGATATTTGAGAGTTTCTGCTGAATTTCGTCCTTGGAAACAATTAATTTCATGGCCCCTCCTTAGTTTTTTATCTTCTGCAAAAGATTTTCTATCATTCTGTTGAAGCTCTCGTCCTTGCCTCTTCGCTCCTCTATCTGCTTACATGCATAGATCACAGTAGCGTGGTCTTTGCCTCCAAAGGCCTTCCCGATATCATTCAGCGATAAATCCGTAATCTGCTTTCCTATATACATGGCGACCTGTCTTGGCAGCGCGATCTCTTTTGTGCGTTTTCGAGCTTTTATATCAGCCATTTTAAGATTATAGAAATCACATACTGTTTTTTGAATGCTTTCTATGGTGATGGGCCTTTCATCATCATGGATGATGTCTTTCAGTATCTTCTTTGTAGTCTCAACGTTTATCTGTTCCCCGGTCAGTGATGACTGGGCGGCTATTCTGATAAGACTTCCTTCGAGTTCACGTATATTGGATTTTATCTTGCTTGCAAGATAATAAATAACATCCTCAGGTATGTTCTTCCCCATCATCTCGGCCTTCTTGTAGATAATTGCTATCTTGGTCTCTATATCCGGAGGCTGTATGTCCGCGATCAGGCCCATATTAAACCTTGACCTGAGCCTGTCAGTGACATCGCTGATCTCTTTCGGAGGCCGGTCGCAGGAAATAACTATCTGCTTCTGCTTTTCGTACAAGGCATTAAAAGTATAAAAGAACTCCTCCTGGGTAGCTGTTTTGTTGGCGATGAACTGGACATCGTCAAGCAGGAGTAAGTCCAGGTTCCGGTATTTCTCCTTGAGCTCGGACATCTTTTCGTGTCTGATCGCTGATACCACCTCATTGGTAAACTGCTCAGAAGAGACGTACAGGACTGAAAAATCGTGTTTCCCGTTCAGCACCCTATTTCCTATAGCATGCATGAGGTGTGTCTTTCCAAGTCCTGCGCCCCCATAGACAAAAAGAGGATTGTACGTCTTGCCCGGTGACTCAGCAACCGCGATCGCGGCCGCATGTGCAAACTGGTTGCTGTTCCCTGTAATAAAATTATCAAAGGTATACTTCGGGTTGAGGTATATCCCTTTGTTCGCAAGCCTTATCCTCTTGTTCTCAAGCTGGCTGATGATCTTTTGTTGCGTTGTGTCCTGCTTTTCTTCAACCCTGTACTTCAGCGTCACCGGATAACCTACCACTGACTCCAGGGAATCCTTGATAAGGCTCGGATATGAATCCTCTATCCACTCCTTAAAAAATCTGTTCGGGATTTCCAGAGTAACTGCCTGGTCTTTAATGCCGGATATTTTTATCGGCTTGAACCATAGATCAAAGACGCTGTTTCCTACTTTGCCTTCTATTTTCAAGAGGCTGTTACTCCAAATTTCTTCTAAGTTCATGTTTTTTAAGCCTTTATCAACAAGTTATAAACATTGTGTTAATAACTCACAAATGGAATGCAGGGTATTATAGCTTAATTTCATTTAGGTGACAACATCCCTGTTCATTCACTGTTAGTATTTTGTATGGTTCTCTTCATTGTTAAATCTCTTAAGAACTCCCTTTGATTCTGCATATACTTACTAGTGAATTTTATTCTTCTCTGTCAATCTGTTCCCGCTGTTTTTCACTTACTGACAAGCACTATTATAACGGCTACTATTTTTGTATATTTAAATCATTAAAGAAGAGAAGAACTCCTTTTGTGCATAACCTACCCTTTTTACGCAAACAAAACTTCCCTTTGAATAATATATAACCACAGAGTTCACAGAGGAAATTACTATCTTGTTTCTCTATGTGCTCTGTGGTTAATTGCATTTGTCGGATTAACCATCAGGACAATGTCACCCTTATTTTTAGGGACTCCCTCAAAAACCTGTCGATATTGCCGTCAAGAACAGAATTAACATCACCTATTTCAAGACCGGTCCTATGGTCCTTCACCATTTGATAAGGCTGAAGTACATAAGACCTAATCTGATTACCCCAGGCGATATCTTTTTTGTCTCCCGCAAACTGCTCCATCTGTTTTTCCTTTGCCTTTACCTCAAGGTCGTAAAGCTTTGACTTAAGTATCTTTAAGGCAACAGCCTTATTTTTATGCTGAGAGCGTTCATTCTGGCAGCTTACAATGATGCCGGAAGGCAGATGTGTCAAACGAACTGCCGAAGAGGTCTTGTTCACATGCTGACCACCTGCGCCGGAGGCCCTGAAAGTGTCCATCTTTATATCATCATCCCTTATCTCCACAGGGACGTCGTCCTCAAGCTCAGGCCAGAGAATCACGGAAGCAAAAGAAGTATGCCTTCTTTTATTTGCGTCGAAAGGTGAAATTCTGACCAGTCTGTGTATCCCGGCTTCTGCCCCCAGATAACCATAGGCATAGTCGCCGCTGAAGGTAATTGTCGCACTTTTTATTCCTGCCTCTTCACCAGGCTGGATGTCGACGATCTGGGCCTTGTAACCGCAACGTTCAGCCCACCGCAGGTACATCCTCATCAGCATTTGGGCCCAATCCTGACTTTCAATACCGCCGGCCCCGGGATGGATGGTCATAATCGCATTGTTTTTATCCAGTTTTCCGGAAAGCAGGGTCTGGAGTTCTATATTTTCTATGTCATCTTTTAAGGCGTCGATTTCCTTCTTGATATCCTTTAAAAAAACATCTCCGCCTTCTTCCTCAAGTATGCCTATGGATTCCTCTATATAAAGCAGCTTGCTTTCGATCGTGTCAAAAGGCAGGACAGTATTTTCAAGCCGGGATTTCTCCTTGAGAAGCTCCCTGCTCTTTTCAGGAGAAGACCAGACCTGTTCAATTGCAAGATCTTCAGTAATTCTTTGAATGGTTTCTTTCTTTTTGTCTATTTCAAAGATAACCTCTTAAGGCCCTTGTCTTGGACCCCAGAGACGAGAGTTCGTCTTTCAGCTCTGACTGCAGCATAGTTACCTCCAAGTCTTTAAATTTATAAATAAAACAGCGGATATAAGGATACAGAAGTAAGTGAAAAGATCACCGTACCGGCTGTAAAAAGTCAGGGTATTATCGGTCTTTATTTCTCCATACAAAACCTGTCTTTTAAATAGTTCTGTTCTTGATATGATCCTTCCACTGCTGTCTATGAACCCTGAGATACCAGTATTTGCGGAACGCATCACAGGTTTTCTGTTTTCGATCGCCCGGAAAACAGCCATACTAAAATGCTGGTATGGCCCGGCTGTTTTTCCGAACCAGGCGTCGTTTGTAACCGTTACTATAAAATCACCGTTTGTTGAATAAAATTTTCTGACTAAACCAGGAAAGATGATCTCATAGCATACCATCGGAGCAAAGCTTCCAAAAGGGGTTTCAGCCTTTATATACTGGTTGCCGGGAACATAATCTCCAATACCCGCTACAAGTTTGTCAACAAAGAAAAGAATGTTTCTTAAAGGTACATATTCCCCGAAAGGTACCAGATGTATTTTATCATATTGATATGCTATTTTTCCTTCTTTGTCGAGTAGGAGCACGCTGTTTGTCAGGGACGGTTGCTGAGCGGCAGTATTCTTCTCCAGTACGCTGCCGAAGAGCAGATACGAGTTCAGCGTCTTCTGGAACTGGACCAGTTGTTCGGTGTTTTCCTTGTCCTCACCGAAAATAAAGGGAACGGCTGTTTCCGGCCAGATAATCAGGTCGGGAGATTTTCCGGCAACATCCTGAGACAGACCGACATATGTGTCCATGACATATTTCTGAAAGGCCAGATCCCATTTTTTGTCCTGTTCGATATTGCCCTGCGTGAGACCAGCTTTGACAAGATGTCCTGTCCTGTCCTGCCCCAACCGCCAGAAACCGTAGCCAAGGGAGGATACAATTACGATAAATAATATGACAAACCCGATTATCGTGTAGGAAAGGGGGAATAGAGGCATCTTCCTGATGCGGGCCTTGAGGAGCAGACCGTCTACGATAGCACAGTTGAAGGCGAGTACCAGAAATGAGATCCCGTATACGCCGGTGATGTCAGAGACCTGGATGACTGAGAGGAACTTGTACTGGCTGTATCCTATGCTCGACCAGGGGAACCCGGTTAATGCATATGTCCGTGCAAACTCCAGGACGACCCAGAGGACAGGTCCGATGAGCAGGGCAGGCAACCTTGTATTTTTAATAAATGACGAGAAAAAATAAGCAAATACGGCTGGATAAATACTTAGATAAGAGGATAATAAAAAGACCATGGAGATACTGGCCACAAAGGAGATGCCGCCGTAAAAGGTTATCGAATGGTATATCCAGTAAAGTGTCCCGAAGAAGTATACGACTCCGAACAGAAAACCTGCCTTAAAGGCCTCGCCGGGAGATTTTCCCCAGAGAGACAGCAGGAAGGGAATAAACGCCACCCAGGCGACGAGATACAAATCGAAGACAGGAAAGGCGAGAACTATCAGCGCTCCGGATATAAGGGACGGCAGATAATCAATTAATTTATGCGTAATAATTTTATTCATAAGTTGACAAGAAAAAAAGCTAAATAGTATAGTTATTATCCGTGGGCAGTTAGCTCAGTCGGTAGAGCAGAGGCCTGAAAAGCCTCGTGTCCGCAGTTCGATTCTGCGACTGCCCACCATGATTTTATGTATCCGCAGGCATAAGAGTCAAGGACAAAGAAGTGATAAGGTGCGAAAGAAAAGGCGTTTGAAGAAAAAAGGGCAACCACAGAGATTACAGAGGGCTTTTTTTAAATGCCCGATTCCCAGTAAAGACTTAGGAATGCCAGACTCTTGTAAGCGCCGCGTTACGTTCTCTTTTTTTTAACTCAGTGTTCTCTGTGGTGAAAATTGTTTTATATTATCGGATAGTCAGGCCAGGACCTTCAGGTAATAACAGCACATATGGTTATCCAGGATTTTGTCCACGACATCCCGGGATACGCCGCTTTCAGCTATCCATTTTTCCGCAAACCCCTTCTTCCCCGAGCCTGACTTGCAGCCGAGCTGAAAGATCTTGATCTTCTTTCCGCCTATCATAATCTTTTCTGCAAAGGCGCTCCTCATCGGCTGGTGGACTGAGCAGAACGGGCTTACGCCGGCCCCCTCGCCAACACGGTACTGGTCGGTTATGTTGCTTTGTTTGTTGAACTCTGCCGTGAAATCAGCAAAGCCCTCTGGAAGTTTTTCGAACACCTGGGTGTAATTCTTGATTGAAGGCCCGAAGGGACAATTCTGGAGTCCGAAGACAAAATTGCCGGAATGCGTTGCCTTGCCTTCAATCATGGTGATGGGGTTCGAGGCATTTTCTATCGCAGCCAGATAATCATCAAAGGTCGGATAGTCCACCTCGGCAATCTTGTCAGCTGTCTTGATGGCGTTTCTGATGAGGGCGCCCTTTGCGCTTGCGGCCCCGCTCATGGTGATCATGATCTTGATCATATCGAGAAAACTGATGTGGGCGATATCGAGGATCTTGCCTTCACTCATGTCTCACCCCTATATTGCCGCAGCCATTGCAAGCTCGCCGCAGTATTTCTTGATTTTCAGCCTGATCATGCCGAGGTTCCCGTCCTTTCCGGCTATGATGACCAGGAAGGCGTCATTTCCTATAGGGGAGAACATGACCGGTCCTTTTTCGAACTCGATCATGCTTATTATCATGGCCCCCTTTTCAATCTGTCTACCCATTGCTTCGGATGCGCCAAACCCGCCCGAGGCGATAGCTGCTATCATCTCGGTGTCAGTGCCGGTCCTTGCTATACTGTCAAGTAAAAATCCGTCCCGGGCCACAAGACAAACTGCATCAACGCCCTGCAGCTTGGCAAGCTCATTCAGAATTTCCTTTGTTTGTGCCACTTTGTCCTCCTTTGTATCTGGTTCATATATGTCTTTCTCCAGGGGCTTTTCCTCTTCGAGCATTCCCGGCGTGAGAGGCCATAGGTCCTCGAAGCCTGCTGCGTTAGCGACGGTGGTGGATGAAGAGGTGCGAGCTACGTTCTGCCTTTGCTGTTCATCCTTGATCCTATATCCCTCCATGAGGATATAATTCAGCGGTTTGTCGATCTGCCGCATTTTTTTTCTGCAGAAGCTTTCTATCTCGATCCGCGTGTCCTCCCAGCAGCCTATTGTGCAGGCCGCACTTTCGTGCTGTTCTTTATCGGTCTCAGCGTCTATCAATATGCCGTCCTGAAAATAAAGGAGGCCTTTTTGCCCGTGCGATTCAATCCTCAGAGTGCAGGTCTTCTTTTCCATTTCAACTAGCTGGAGAAAGGCAGGGAGGGCTATACCCTGGATAAAGCCCTCGGAAACCGCTTCCAGTCCCAAAAAGATTTTGTTGACGAGGTCCTGAAAGTCAATCGGTTTTTCCAGAATAGTGAAGGCGCCGCTGTCTTTGAGCATGGTCTTTATCTCGCTGGTGCAATAGGCGCTCATGACAATGACGGGAACGCCGGGATAGTTTCTGCTCAGGTAAGCAAGGAGCTCGAAACCATCCATCTCAGGCATCTTCAGGTCTGTCACCACGAGGTCGATGTCCCTGGATTTCATTACTTCCACAGCCTTTTTCCCGTTTTCCGCTGTCATGGTATTAAAGTCTGCGGCATAGCTTTCGAACCCGAAGATCAGGCTGCTTAGAAAAGATTTCTCGTCGTCAACAATTAGGATATTTTTCATTTTTCGTAAATTTTCCATGGCTCTTTTATAAATGCAAAAGCCTTGCCAAGCATACGTGGTGGATGCTGGCGGCAGGAACGGCTTGAAGGCTGGCGGCGTAAAGGGGGCAAAAACATCTGGCAATTCAAGAGGTTGCAGGCATTGGTCCCCGGAGCGCCGACCATTTCATAGAGAGGATGCAGGCACACATCCGGCGCATTTGGCTACATCAATTTGAATGACCTAATCTGACCTATCCATTAAGGACTCTTTCCTTTAGCCGCAATATCGTCAACTAAGAAGTATACAGACACAAGGAGGTTGGGGATAATTACAATTTATTATTGATTAATTAAACGAATTGCTTTACAATCTTCGATGCTCAGGAAGTCAAAAACTTTCTCTAAAGGAGTGCTTTACCATCTAAAATGGAAAGCTGATCTTAAAGAATTTATCGCCGGCAAAATAAATGTCAACGTGGCAGAAATTTCTTCTGAAGATTGCAAGTTCGGGAAATGGCTGCGTTCCGCTGAAATGACTAAATATGCCTCTACCCTTGAAATACGTCAAATTAACAGCTTACATACCGAACTACATGAAATTGCTAAACGTGTTTGTGAACTAAAAATGTCGGGCCAAAATGTTGCCTCACGGAGAGAATTTAAAAAAATGCAAACAATCAGCATGAAGCTCAATTCCTTATTGCTTAACCTGATGATATTAAACAACAATTAGAACCATATCCGGATGATTTTATCGTAAAATCCGGCTCCCGGCCCACTATATTGGCGGGGCTATCGTATGTGCACGCCTCCAGAAACTCCGAGGCCGGGCAGGGTGTGAAGTCCGGGTCACAAAAGAGAATCTTCCACTTTTTTTTATGTTGTAACCGCTTCAGGTGTTTAGGTTGAAGACTGAAGGCTGAAGTATATCAATCTCCAGCTGTCCAACTGAGTAATTAACGATTTTTATTAATGTCATATTTTTTTATTTTTCTCTTGAGTGTTGAGAGAGATATGCCGATCGCCCTGGCGGTCCGGCTGAAATTTCCTCCGTGTTCGGCGAGGGTTGCCTTGATATGTTCCCTCTCTATATTATCCAATGATGCAGTGAAGCCCGACGGTTCTCCCTTTGCCAGGAGGCCCGCAGGCAGAAACGACGGTTGGAGCGCCGTCGAAGTCAGAAATTCCGAAGGCCTTATCTCAGGCCCCTGCCGGAGGAGCACAGCCCTTTCCAGTACATTCCTCAACTCCCGCACATTGCCCGGCCAGGGATAATGCTTCAGCTTCTCTATTTCGTTTTCGGCTATGCTAACCTTTTTGCCCTTCGCCACTTTCTTTAGAAGGAAATCGCAGAGCAGGGGGATGTCGTTCCTGCGTTCGCGCAGCGGGGGCATGTGGATCTTGATGACGCTGAGCCGGTAGTAGAGGTCATTCCTGAAGGTCTTCTTCTTTATCGCCTGTTCAAGGTCTACACTTGTGGCCGCGATAGTCCTGACCTGAAGCTCTATCGTGGAACTGCCGCCGAGCCGCCTGATCTTTCCGTCATCGAGCACTCCAAGCAGTTTGGACTGAAGGGCTGCGGGCATCTCTCCGATCTCGTCAAGAAAAAGCGTGCCCCCGTCAGCCATCTCAAAAAGGCCCTTTCTGGCAGAGACAGCGCCTGTGAACGCCCCTTTTTCGCACCCGAAGAGTTCAGCTTCGATAAGGTTTTCAGGAATAGCCGCACAATTGATGCATATAAAGGGCGCATTTTTCAGGGGAGAGCGGTAGTGGATCGAGCGCGCTGTAATGTTTTTGCCTGTGCCTGTCTCTCCTGTAATAAGGACCGGCGCGTCAGAAGTGGAAGCAAGGGTTATAAGTCTCCGGACCGCTGAGAGACCATCTTCATTTCCTATGAGGACGTTCTCCTCGCTCTCTTTGTCACTCTGATAGTTCTGAAACTGCTCTACTTTTTCCAGGGCCAGGGTCCTCACGGCCCGCTTTACGGCGAGGTCCAACTCCTCGAGTTCAAAGGGCTTGGAGAGATAGTCGAAAGCCCCGGCGCGCACAGCCTTTACCGCATTATCGAAACTCGGAAAAGCAGTGGTAAAGATAATTTTCGTCTGGTCATTATGGTCCAATATCGAGGGGCAGAGGGCATGGCCTTCCATGTCGGGAAGTTTTTGGTCCAGGAGGACGACGTCGATTTTCGCTGATGAGCAGAGGGCAAGGCATTCAGCTGCAGTATGGACAACGTGGACTTCAATATTACTGTCTTGCAGATATTCCCTGAGGGATGCGGTGAAAATCCTGTCATCGTCAACGATCAGCAGGTTATTCCTTGCCTTATGCATGTTAAGACCGCTTCCCGGGAAGTGTCAGGATGACCGTAGTTCCCATGTTCTCCTCGCTTTCGATCTCGATTGTGCCATCCATCCTGAACATCATTTTTTTCGCAATAACAAGACCGAGTCCTGTCCCGTAGCTCTTGGATGTTGAAAAGGGCTGGAACAGAAGCTTCTTCTGTTTTTCGGAGATGCCTGAGCCGTTGTCCTTGATCTTGATGACGATCCTGTCGGCAATAGTAGAAACCGTTATGACAATCAGGGGCGAGGCCACCCCCTTGAGGGCATCCGCAGCATTAGTGAGAATATTCAGCATGACGTGTTGCAAGGCCCTCGGATCAAAGACGCCCAATGCTACAGAAGGCTGAAAAGCGGTCTTGATAAGTATTTTGCTCTGGGTGAAGTCCCTTACGACTATCGAGAGAAGATCGTTGATGAAAGTGGGGACGTGAGAGTCTTTCATTTCAGGATTTTCATACATACTGAAGTTCCTCAGGTCCTTCAGCAAGACTTCGACGCGGGATATGTCCGAGAGAACCCTGTCTGCGAATTCGTGTATAGTGTCCATCGAGTAATTATGCACGTTTTTTTTAAAGACGGTCATCGTTGTCTTTATGGAGTTTATCGGGTTTCCGAGTTCGTGTCTGATCCCGGAAAAGATATAGCCGAGATTATTCATGGTGTTGACCGCCTCAGCAATGGCGTTAAGGCGGACCTTTTCAGTGATGTCCGAAATATATACCCAAAAATACACTTCTGAAATAAGATAGATCGTGTAACCTATAAACTGCTTTCTGATGCGCAGGACTTTCTGGTCCAGGATGTGCGGCGAGGAAATGAACGCTTTGATATCGGGTATCAGAAGGGAGACGATAGTGTGGTAGTCCACTGGCTTTCCTGTCCCCCTGAATATCTCCCTTGCAACTTTGTTCTGGAAAAATATATGCTCTCTGGAGATATCGAGGCCGATGATGCCCAGGCTGATGTCATCGAGAATATTGGCATAGATGCATTCGCCAAGACACGGGGTCTTGCTTATGGGACAAAGTTTTCCCTCTGCTTTGTGTGAACAACCGGTCATTTGCATGATTATAACCTAAAGGGCCGTCAAACGTGAATGGTGAATCGTAACGGGCAAACTGCGCAGGCATAAGACCCGTGAAACGTTAATAGTAACGACGCTGCAAACGGAAAGACAACAAATCCACATTTTTGCCTCTGCATGCTGATTGTAGTATTATGATTAAGCATGGAACAGATGAAGGTCCTGGAGGACACGAAGCTTGTGGTGAGGATGAAATTCGGTTCTCATCTTTACGGCATAGCAACGTCTGATTCTGATATCGATTATAAGGGGGTATTCCTGCCTTCTAAAGAACAAATCCTGCTTGGTCGCATCCCGAAATGTCATTCCTGGTCTACCGGCGAGGGAGTATCAAAAAACAGGCCCGGCGATGTCGACGTGGAGACCTACTCCCTTCACTATTTCATCATGATGGCCTGCGAGGGTCAGATGGTCGCTCTCGATATGCTTCATGCCCCGGATTCCTTAATCGTCGAGAGCTCGGACATATGGAAATCTATCGTCGGGCAGCGCCACAGGTTTTATACAAAAAGTCTCAAAACTTTAATAAGTTATGCCAGACGCCAGGCAGCCAAATATGGAATTAAAGGCTCCCGCCTCAACGCTACTGCGACTGTGCTCGGACTGTTGAAAGCCGAAGACCCGTCTCATGCCCTTCGCTCAATCTGGAATAAATTGCCGCTCAATGAGTATTGTTTCGAATCCGGGATTGACCCGCAGGGCTTACGCCGATACCAGGTGTGCGGCAAGCAGTTTCAGGAGTCTGCTGCAATAGGTTACGTTGCGCCGGTCCTTGAAAAATTCTGCGAGGAGTACGGCAAAAGGGCAAGGCTTGCAGCAGAAAACAGGAATATCGACTGGAAGGCGGTTTCCCACGCGCTGAGGGCCGCTTTCCAGATAAAGGAAATATTGACTTCGGCTACGGTTACCTTCCCGCTGAAGGAGGCCGAATTTCTGTTGCAGGTGAAGGAGGGAAGTTTGGATTATCTGACAGAAGTTGCGCCGGTCCTTGAAAAAATCATGGAAGAGGTCGAGAAACTGGCAGTGGAGAGCGTGTTGCCGGAAACAGTTGATAGGCTGTACTGGGACAAATTCATATGTGATACGCTTGACAGCGAGTTGTTCCGGTGTTCATGAAAGTCGTAATTGTTCACCGCAGAGACGCAGAGAGCGCAGAGGTTAGAGTTGAGAGGAAGAAAAACAAAAAGATCCTGCATATAGCTGATAAATTGCAGTCTTTAGACGTTTCTCCGCGACCTCTGCGCCTCTGCGGTGAACTATATTTGGGTTAACATGGAGGCGGACAGGTGAAAAAAAGACTTATTGTGGTCGGCATTGTCCTGCTGATCGGACTTGTCATTTTGATGGTCAAACAATCAGGAAACAAACCTGAAGAAGGTGTCATCAAGGTGTCCGGCAATGCGGAAGTTACCGAGGTTAATGCCGGGTTCAAACTGGCGGGGAAGATTGAAAAACTTTTCACGGACGAGGGGATGAAGATCAATGAGGGCGATAAACTGGCAGTCCTGGACAGCCCTGAGATCGAGTACCAGCTTGAGCAGAGCAAGGCCTTTCTCAGCGAGGCGCAGATACGTCTTGCAGAATTGAAGGCAGGCACGAGGCCCCAGGAAATTGTGCAGGCAAGGGCCCAACTCAACTCAGCAGGGGCTGAACTGGAGAAGGCAAAAAAAGACTACGAAAGGGCGGAACGCCTTTTTAAAAACAACGCTATTTCTACACAGCAGATGGAACTTGAAAAGAAGGTATACGACGTGTCCCTCTCCCGGCATAAGACAACTGCTGAGGCCTTGAGCCTTGCAAAGGAAGGCCCCAGGATAGAAGAGATAAAGGCAGCAGAAAGCCGCGTCAGGCAGGCGGAGTCTGCTGTCAGCATAGCCGAAGAGAGGATGAAAGACACGGTCCTGGTTGCACCTCTTGCAGGGGTTGTTCTGAGAAAGAATGTCGAGGCCGGGGAGGTTGTTTCAGCAGGAATGCCTGTCTTTACCATCGGTGACATTGAGAACCCCTGGGTAAAGGTTTATATCAAGGAGGACAAGCTCGGGCTGGTCAAACTCAACCAGAAGGCAGAGGTCACCACAGACTCATATCCAGGCAGAAAATACGAAGGTATAGTGACCTATATATCATCAGAGGCGGAATTTACGCCCAAGAACGTCCAGACGCAGGAAGAGCGGGTCAAACTCGTCTTTGGAGTCAAGGTGAGCGTTAAGAATATCAATGATGAGCTTAAGCCCGGCATGCCGGCTGATGTAAAGATCCTGCTTAAATAGATCAGCATTTGCCACAGAGCGCAGAGAAATATTTCCGCGCTCTTGAGGGGAGGGGATGAAGGGAGGGTGATGCACGTGGCCGTTGACAGGAAGGGGGTTGCAGCTTAATTCGAATAATGCAATATTGCGGAGACATGTGAAAAAAATCTTTATAATGTCGCAACTTCGCTACTGATAATATCCATAAGCCGGTCATATAGATATCCGCCTGTTTGTATCACATATGTCTTACAACGGTGGCGCAGATAAAGATCTTTTTTCACATGTTTCCGCAACTTTTTCTATAAACGCATTTTTTGGGTTAAAATGATGCGAGTTGTCTTCCTGATTTCAGGGGGAGAAACGGACAACATCAATAACTTAAAACCAAAGGGGGGAGTGGCATGAGAATGAGAGCTGGTTGTGGTATTTTGTTATTGGTTGGTATTCTTTTGGTACTTGATGGCAGCGCGCTGGCGGCGATTACCTTCAATGGCGTGAAAACATTTAAGACAGGTGATTATCCTGAATCTGTTGCAGTGGGGGACTTCAATGGAGACGGCAAGGCCGACCTTGCTGTCGCAGGCACTGCAGTGACCACACTTCGTGGAAAGGGCGACGGGACCTTCTCCGCAGGGAATCCATCTTATTTTACGGGATCATCTTTTTTCCCCTCTCTGGCGCCAGGGGACTTTAACGGTGACGCCAAGCTTGACCTTGCGGTCCCTGGCTTTTACGACAACATAGTCTCAATATTTATTAATACGACAAAGCCCTATCCTGCTGCCTCGATTGTCGGGGCGGCCAATGGGCCGGAATAGCCTTTAGTCATCTCCTGACAGGGCGGGACAGCTCGCCCTGTTTATTCTTTCATTGAGGAGGTTGCATGAGAAAGAGACAGGTGCCGTATCCTACACCGGGAGAGATATAGCTTGAAGAGTTTTTGGCGCCGATGGGGCTTACCCAGTATCGGCTTGCAAAAGAAATAGGTGTGCCGCAACGCCGCATCGGGGAGATTATCAGCGGCAAACAGGCAATCACCACGGACACAGGGCTTAGGCCGGCCTGTTTTTTCGGCCTGAGGGACTGGATCTGGGAACGGTTGCAAATTGACCACGATCTATCAGTTGTCCAGGGACGAAACGGCTGAAACACTCAGTAAAAAAAGCCGCATAGTAGTGCGGTTGCGTAGAGGGTCAGTAAGCCCGAACTTTGCATAAATCGCAAGAAGGAACCAAAGAATAAGGCCTTGCAAATGATGAGTGCTTTTTCTTTGGCGGCTTATCTTAACGATTGTTGCGTTGTGTCTATTCCAAACAATCTCTGGAAAGACTTGGAGAAAAATTAAAATACAAGAAGAATGAACATCTGATAAAATAGGCATATAAGGGA
>Ga0316616_100000266_pt1 | contig 15237 bp, 12 predicted proteins | sample OWC_Aug_M1_C1_D1_FD_207660 | JGI IMG/M metagenome (GOLD analysis project Ga0316616, IMG submission 207660) | Wetland soil microbial communities from Old Woman Creek delta, Ohio, United States - OWC_Aug_M1_C1_D1_B | ecosystem: Environmental > Terrestrial > Soil > Wetlands | place: USA: Ohio... | reverse complement strand
TTTTCCACCCACCCGACCAACAATAACACGGAGATAATCGTCATCTCCAGCCGGAGAAGTAACCTTTCGGGTAACGATCGCTTCGATCTCCTCTTTCTCCAATGGATTCCTGCCCAGCCATCGCGCGATAAGTGGTTGAACGACCAGCTCTCCTGTCAATGCAGCGGAAACAGGGTAACCCGGTACCCCAACAATGGGGATTTCTCTAACGGGTTCAGTTTTATTCTGCACTGATCTTCGAACCATACCAAGGATCACTGGATGCCCAGGTCGAATCGCGATCCCATGAACCAGGACGGTTCCCAATGACGCGATCACCTGACTCGAATAATCCTCAGCTCCTGCGGAAGAGCCCGCATTAAGAAGTACAAGGTCGTTTTCATTCGCCATTTTCTGCACTGCCTCGCACAAGCATGGCAGGTCATCCCGAACGATCGGATGACGATTAGCTTCTCCTCCCCACTGAATGATTTGAGATGCCAACATTATTGAATTAAATTCAATGATCTCCCCTTTACCTGCCTGATCTGAAGGCTGGATCAATTCAGATCCTGTAGGTATGATCCCAACCTTTGGTTTTCGAACAACTTGTATTTGGGAATTTCCGCTGGCAGCCAATGCTCCAAGATCATAAGCGGTTAGAACCTGGCCTTTTGCGAGAACCAGCTGGGTGGCGACCATATCTTCACCCATCGGGCGAATATGGGACCAGGGGGCAACGGATGCCCTCACACAGATCATGCTAGGCTTTCTGGGATTCTCAGGCGGTAAACCATTGATCCCAACCGGTTCAACGTCTTCGATCGGTATCACAGCATCTGCCCAATCCGGGATTGGGTCGCCTGTATCGACGTAAACCACCGAATCTCCATAAGACAGGCGAATAGGTTTCGAAGGCGAAGCCTCTTTGACGCTCTCAGCAGCCAGGGCAAATCCGTCCATCGCAGAAGCATGGTAATGAGGCGATGAGATTTTTGCCCAACAGGTTTCGGCAAGAGTTCTGCCTGTGGCATTTTCATCCACCGGGATACATTCGGATTCTGTTGGAGTCCCCCAACCTGATTTCTCGATCTGCTCATAAAAAATTGAACACGCTTTTTCAAATGGAAGATCATGCAGGTAAATATTCATTTTTTATTATCTCAGTGGGATGAAATCGATCAAGGATCCTGCCTCCACGCCGTTCGCGTCTTCGGGGATGATCGCCAGTGCGTCCGCGTTCACCAGGGTAAAGATCAGGTTGCTTTTATAAAAGATCGGTTCGGCAACCCATTCGTCATCGATCTGTTTAATTCGTACAGGCCAGAAATCTTCCCGGCCAGCGAGCGACGCAAGATTCACTTTTAACCTGGCTTTTCCCCGTATCTGCGGGATGGGATCAACCTCCCCTGTTAACCTGCGAAGCATGGGAATCGCGAATAGACTCGCGATTATATATGCACTCACCGGGTTTCCCGGCAAGCCAATCACAGGTTTTCCGTCGCACACAGCCAGGATTGTCGGTTTGCCTGGTTTGATATTTACCCCGTGGACGATCACTCCCGGATCTCCCAGTGATTGGATTATCCTCGCAGTGTAATCCCGGGTGCTGGCGGAGGAACCCGCCGTGATCACCAGGGAATCGCAGGATTTGAAAGCTTCCTCCGCTATTGCTAGCATTTTCTCCGGGTCATCGGGCATCAGTTCAAATACCTTGCCTATCCCCCTATGGGAGGTAATCAGCGCAGAAAGCATCGCCGAATTTATGTCCCGGATCTGTCCGGGTAAGGGAGTCTCGGAAGCTGTCACGAGTTCATCCCCGCTGGATAGAATTCCAACAACCGGTTTACGAAATACTTCAATCTGCTGGATGCCTACGGCAAGTAATCCCCCGATCTCCACTACCCGGACCAACTTACCCGCACCGATGATCTCCTGCCCCGGACTTATGTCTTCACCTGCCAGAATTGTATTTTCTCCCTGGCTCACAGCTTTCGAAACCTCGATCTCATTCTCCCGGGTTGTCTGCGTCTGCTCGATCATGATCACAGCATCGCACCCCTCGGGCAGCATCCCCCCTGTGTGGATCAGCGCGACCTCTCCGGTTGCCACTTTGAAATCCGGTTTCTCGCCCATCCGCACTTCACCGATGATTTTGAAAAATGCTGGCACTCCTTCGGTGGCTCCGAAGGAATCAACAGCGTGCACTCCGTAACCATCCACGGTACTGCGGTTGAAACCTGGTGAAGATTCGGGGGAAATGACCGATGATGCACAAATCCTACCCATCGCATTTATCGTTGGGATTGATTCGGTTTTCAATTCTGCAGCAGGTATTTGAGCCAGGAAATTTTTCAAGGCTATGGAAGGCTTTTCCAATCGAAGAAACTCACTCATCTTAACCAGTCCAGAAAAACAATGATAGGAAATATGCTGGGAACACTACCAATGCGATCGCAGCCGATTCTAAAACCAGCCAGTGTGGTTTGGCACCATCCCGGATACTCTGTAATTGCCAGACCAGAAAAATACCGACCGGAAGCGTTAATAGTATTCTCCACAAGACGGACCAGGTCAGGCCAAACATACTCCCAAAACCTGCAGAAACAAATGCACCCAGGATCAGGTATATCGTAAGCTTCAGCGTTTGGTCTGATCCCACCCTGCCCACAAGGGTGCTCCGCTGGTAACTACGAGGATCGTTGGAGAATGGTTTTAAGGAACGGATGATTTCCATCGCCAAATACAGCAATGTCATTGGTAAGGTGATGAATATGAGGATCCTGGTTAATCCACCTGATTGAATTAAGAAAGCGATCAGTGGGAAGAGGAATCCTCCCTGGATAGCCCAGATGGTTTCTCCAAGTCCCCTTGTAGTCAATCTTGCTGGAGGCACGCTGTAAAGAAGCATGAGCACCATTGATAAAAGCAGGAAAAAGTACACCTCATCCGGGATGCTTGAAGTTCGCAGGATAAAAATAATAAGGGAAGTTGTTATACCGAAGGACATTACCGTCAATAAAATACAATTAAGTAACCGTTTTCGACCGGTTTCCTGGGGTGTTCCCGGCGTGATATTGCTGTAAGTAATCCTCAGGCTGTAGCCCTTCTCCATTTGGGCATAACAACCTGCTAAAGCTGATCCCCCAATAAGAATTGTCATAAGAATGATGAATCCCGCCCAAAACATCTGCCAGCTTACAGTATGGCCGAGATAATTAGCCAATCCCGCACCCATGAGGGATAGGATCAGGTTGATCAGGGCTTCCCAGGGTCGGAACATTGCCAGATAAAACTTGGATTCTTCGCTGATTGCCATTCCGTGCGGTATTCTAACATACCACTTTCATAAGTCGGTATCAGGAATAATGTTAAAATCGATTCATGGAAATGGACAATAGATTTTTCAAGATTAAGCAGGAAGTAAAAGAAGCGCTTGAAGGTCATTCACCGATTCTGGCATTGGAATCCGCAGTTATCACCCATGGTTTGCCTCGACCGCTCAACCTGGAACTCGCCCTGGATTTGGAGTCCATCGCCCGGTCCAATCAGGTCACACCCGCCACCATCGGAGTGATCGATGGTGTGATCCATGTAGGACTGGATCAGGAAGAATTACGGTATTTGGCGTCCACGGATGGCCTGGGGAAATTCTCTCGAAGGGATCTTTCCATAGCCTGCACAGTGCATAAATCCGGGGGGACAACGGTGGCTGCCACGTTATTCTCAGCCAATTTTGCCGGGATCAAAGTTTTTTCCACCGGCGGAATTGGCGGCGTGCATCGCAATGCACCCTTCGATATGTCCGCGGACCTTCCCGAACTTGCCCGAACACCGATGATTGTAGTATGTTCAGGCGCAAAAGCCATCCTGGACCTGCCTGCAACCAGGGAAGTTCTTGAAACAATGGGGATTCCTGTAATCGGTTATCAAACTGACGAATTCCCCGCTTTTTATTCCGCCTCGAGCGGTCTGCCTGTCGATCGCCGGGTGGAATCCGCTGAGGAGATCGCCTGTTTATTCTTCACACACAGCGATTTAAGATTGGATTCCGCGCTCCTGGTTGTGAACCCGCCCCCCATGCCAACCGCTTTACCCGGTCATATTATTGATTCAGCCGTGAACCAAGCAGTTAAGGAATCCGAAGAGTTGAAAATCGTAGGTGCATCCCTTACCCCATTTTTACTTCGCAGGGTGAGTGAAATCACAGGAGGTGAAAGCCTCGCAGCCAATATGGAGCTGCTCCGTGAGAATGTCAGGGTAGCATGCCAGATCGCCAAAAACTTGGTAACGGAAAACAAATGATGGTTTTCTACTTGATTATTTTGTGGAAGTCGGTTTTGGCGTTACCGAATTACTCGGTGTTGGCGTGATTGTGCGGGTTACAGTTGGTGTTCGGGTGGGTGTAAAAGTCGGTGGTTGCCCGGTGATCGTAAAGTACCCGGATGTTGCCCATTCTGTGCCGACAAATATTTGAACCTGGTAATCACCTGGCTGCCACGGCTCGGTGGCAGGTACGCATTCTGTAAACCCATATCCGCCAGTGTTTCCATCCCAGGGTTTCGTCTCAGAACAGACGATAAACGCATCCTCCATACGCACCCACAGCGCAGACCACTGCGATCCGGGCACCATCTTATCGTAGCTGAATGTGCCAAATAAACCTTTGATGGGATTCTTAAAGTTGGCTGCTGCACGGATGGGTTGAAAATCTGCATCGATTGCGATGGAAATCGCTACGGGACTGAAAACGGCGTTCGGATTCACATCCTCCGTAGCTGAAAACTCAGCGACAATTTCGGCTGGAAGTGTGGGGTTGGGAGTGATGGACGGGGTCTCTGTGATCGTTGGCGTGAGGGTGATCGTGGGGGTAAGCGTGATCGTCGGGGTAAGCGTGATCGTGGGGGTAAGCGTGACCGTAGGAGATGGGGGAAAGTACCTGTAGGCAACCGGCTCGGCGAAGTACCGGAGCATGCCCGCAAGGGCAACAAATATCAAGGCAGCACCAATCCATTTCCAGCCGCCGGAGATCAAATCCTTGCGTTTCCGGTAATAAAATAGTTTGTTTCCCTCCCGGATACGGTTGTACCCGATGAAGAAACTTAACACCACCGCGACCACCACCAGCCAGAAAGCTGTGATCACGGCCGAATGGATATCCAAATTCATTGTGGTTTCCAGACATGATTATAGCATGTGGGTTGGTTGTGATTGGATTGCAGAATGAAATAGAAGAATGTAGAATTCAAACACCTGATAAGAATGGCACTACAACCTGGCGAGACAATTCATAACCGCTACCGGGTGGAAAGCATTATCGCCCAGGGTGGAATGGGTTCGGTTTACCTTGCCCGCGACCTAAGCCTGGATATTCAGGTCGCAGTTAAAGAGAACCTGGGGGGCACCGAAAGCTACGCCCGTCAATTCCGTCGCGAAGGAACCGTTCTGGCTGGCCTTGTCCATCCGAATCTTCCCCGGGTTACCGATCACTTCGTTTCTGAAACTGGTTCCCAATTCCTGGTGATGGATTACATCGCTGGGGAGGATCTGCGGGAGATGATCAAAAGGCTTGGCTCTCTCCCGGAAGAATTCGTTATTCGTGTTGGCATCACTATCTGCGATGCTTTAACCTACCTTCATACACAACACCCCCCCATCCTTCATCGGGATATCAAGCCAGGAAATATCAAGATCAGTCCGGAAGGAGAGATTTTTCTCGTAGATTTTGGTCTAGTGAAAGTCATGCAGGGCAGCGGTGCGACAACTACTGGTGCGCAATCCCTTACCCCGGGTTATGCTCCCCCGGAGCAGTATGGTGGCGGAACAGACCAACGATCGGATATTTACTCACTGGGTGCAACCCTCTATGCCGCCTTGACCGGAAAAATCCCTGAGGATGGTATCTCCCGCGCCATGGGAAATTCCAGGCTTACACCCATCGCGAATCACCGGAGAGATGTATCCTCAAATCTGGCTGAAATTGTTGAAAAAGCGCTAGCCATTGAACCAGAAAAAAGATATCAAAATGCAGCGCAATTCCAGGCTGCGCTTCTGGCTGCCATGCCCGTCTCCGAAACCACCCTGGATCTAGCAGCGGTATCCCCTACGGTTTCCCAGGAACGAGGAAAAACCATTGATAACAATAAGCAATCAAAACGCTCGCTTAGGCAGTTGCTTGGTATCACGATCGCCGTAATACTTTTCATCGTATTGGTCGCATCCGCTGAATCGATCATCCGCAATCTCATCGCAATGAATCCCTCACCTCCACCAGCACATACCACAGAACTACCCAAGACTACACATGACACAAAAAGTCCTGCAACCGTCCCACCAAATCCAACCATTACATCAGTTGCGCTTGAACCCGAAATACCGACCGAACCTGGAATAAATGCTTCAGCGGTACCAACCGAAAATGAACCTTTCGGGCGGATAGCATTCGCGTCTGATAGTACTGGTGTCCCCCAAATCTTTCTGTTAAATCTTGCAGATTTATCGATCACCAAGATCACAAATCTTGCAAATGGTGCCTGCCAACCGGATTGGTCCCCAGAAGGTGACCGGCTGGTGATCGTTTCACCTTGCTCCGGGGAATCAACTCCCCACAAGAATTCGTCACTCTTCCTGATCAGCGCTGATGGCAGCGGACTGACTCCCATCCAAACGATGCCGGGTGGTGATTATGATCCCGATTGGTCTCCGGATGGAAGCCAGATCATATTTACTACCTTGAGGGATAGCACAGCAAAAACCCTAAAAACCTTTATTTATGCTTTCAACCTTGCTGAGGATAAAGCCAGCCGATTGTTGAAGACAACCCCCAATCAGCAATCCCCGCGTTTTTCACCGGATGGCACCCGGATTGTATTTGAGATGTTCCAGACGAATAATCCGCAGCTTTTTGTGATGAATTCCGATGGAACAAATCCAACCCAATTGACGCTTCCAACAGAAGGCTCCACCCGTTACCCGAACTGGTCACCGGATGGTACTAGGTTGACATACACACTTGCAACTCAACCCTCGGCCATTCTTATAAAAAATGTTGCTGGAGAAGCTTCGGATCCAGAAAAAGTGAGTGGTTTGATGCCACCGGCAAAAAAATCCTCCTTCTCTCCCGATGGGAAGTGGTTGCTTTTTGAATCCGGTGGAGATTTATGGATGATCCCTTCATCCGGCGGGGATGCGATAAATTTGACCAACTCTCAAGCCAAAGAATTTGACGCGGCCTGGATACCTTGATTCACTTTATTAATAACCGGGAATACTTATCGGAAAATATTGCAGGAATGCCACCAGTGTGCCAAAAAAGAATCCTTTCATCCGCGGAAAATAATCCCTTTCGGATCATGTCGATCATCGCAGCTGCCGCTCTGGCGGTGTAGACCGGATCCAGAATAATTCCTTCCATTCGTGCGAATAAACGGATCGCTTCCAGTTCATCTTTCGTTGGATTCCCATAACCAGCATCTTGATAATCCTCATTTATTAGGATCTCACCCATATCAGCCATTGGATTATCACCGATTCTATCGCATGCCTCTGTACATAATTCCGAGATCTTGCCTCGCAGATCTTTTTCTTCAGAACCAACGTTCACACCAAGGACCTTGCCTTTCCAGGCATTCTTTCGTTTTCCCAATTCCAATCCCGCTTGGGTTCCCCCGGATGAAGAAGCCAGGATGATCCAATCAACTTCGATATTTTGAGAAATGAGTTCATTAAATGCACTGAAATAACCCATTGATCCGATTGGCGTGGAACCGCCCATCGGGATCAAGTAGGGACGTTCTCCTCTGCTCCAGCTTTCCTCAAATATTTTTTGAAGGGTTTCAGCTCGATTGGCTTTTTCGCACCAGGTAACCTCAGCACCGAACAGCATATCTATTAATAAGTTGCCATCCTTTGGTTCGGTTGGATCCCCGGAAAGCACAAGCTTGCATTGGAAACCTAGCCTGGCGGCTACCGCTGCAGTCTGCCTGGCATGATTGGATTGGGCAGCACCGGTGGTTATAAGACATTTTGCTCCGTTGGTTTGGGCTTCCGCCACCAGGTATTCAAGTTTTCGGATTTTATTCCCCCCTAATCCAACCCCGGTAAGATCATCTCTTTTTATGAATATTTTCGGTCCCTGGAGCGCCGCGCTCAGGCGGGAAAGCGATTCTACAGGCGTGGGCAGATTGGCCAACCGCAGCCTCGGGATCACCCTCCAGCCTCCTGGATGGTGGAACGTCGGCCTCTCCTGCGCATGATTTCCAATACCTTGGGCAAAACTCGGGAATAAAGCGAGTATTCCAGTTTGCGTGCAGGGTAATCCCACGCCCCGATCAGGCGAACGACCTCACCCCCCAGACCCGTCTTAAATCTGAATACTCCGGCCATCCGGTCGTTGCCGTCGAAAATATCCGGCGCTCCCCATAGATCATACTTTTCGCATCCCAATTCTTTTGAAAGCCGAATCGCTTCCCACTGCAAGCCGTAATTGGGCATCAATTCCCGATGCTCGTCCGAGGACATTCCATAGAGATACCATGATCTTTTTCCGAGATGAAACAGGAACAATCCTGCCAGAATCTCTCCTTCGTACTCAGCCACCAGCGGGATCGCCATATCTGCATTCATGAATTTCATCCATACATCCAGGTAGTATTTTCTTTCCCGGATCGCGAAACCATCTCGCAAGCTGGTATGGGCATAAAGCTGGAAAAGTCGATCCAAATCCCGGGTCCCACCCCTTCTAATGACCACTCCCTTTTTCTGGCAAAGCTTGATGTTGTACCTGGTTTTCTGTTTCATTTTCGCTAAAATAAAGTTTTCATCATCAACAAGATCGATCCAAACTGTATTTTGGAATTGAATTTGATCTTTCGAGAACCTCCATCCCCGGGATTTTAGCAGTTCCGTAATTTTCGCGGCAGTGCTTGAATTTGATTCACCTGGCTCTCCCGGGATACCGTAGCCCAGGACGATTTCAGGATCGATTTTGATAAAGATCGCTTTTCTATCCAGGGCCAGCCTCTCCATGGTTTCGAGCAATCCTGGCAATTCATCCAACTGTTCCCAATCTACAATGGGTCCCCGGGGTATGTATAAAACGCGGGCTGGAGAAAGCAATGGCAAAAGTTGCTGACTGCGCTCCAGGATTATCGCATTGGCGTGTCCGTTTTTACCAAAGGGAATAGCAAGCCTGGTAGGATGCCAACCATAATTAGATTTAATTTCCGCCCACGCTTCTGTCTGGAAAATGTGGCTACCTGGAGTAATATAAAGGGCTTCATCCCGATCAGAGATCATCAATTCGTCTCCCCTAGTTCCGCATCCTGCTAGGGAGGCGTTTGTAGATCGCATATATTTTTTTATCGATCACAAAATCTACAGCCTGTGCTGAACGGATAACAATTCCTCCAAAACCTCGCTTAAACCTGTAAACCCCCCAGAGACCATCGGATCTGGTTTCGAATTGGTCTTCCAGCTCCTTCTCATCTTCATCTGGGATTCCCCAAAGGTCATAAGTCTTGCAGCCTTTTTTTCGAGCCCAACGCATCGCTTCCCATTGAAGCAGATAGGTTGGCATACGATTGCGTTCAAAATCGTTGGAAGCACCATAAACATACCAGGCGGTGTTTCCATTTGCCAGAACCATTAATGCGCCCAAAGCCTGGTCTGCAAATTTTGCGAGCAGAATTGTGCATTGTCCTAGGGGTTTGAAACTGTTGAAAACCTTTTGGTAATATTCCCGGCTGTGAATTCCGAATCCATCTCTTGATCCTGTTGCCGCCATCAGCTTGTAAAACAAATCGATATCATCGGTTTCCGTTACAAGAACATCCTTTTTTTGCGCAAGCCGGATGTTATACCGGGTTTTCTGTTTCATGCGATTTAACCAATCCTCCTCGCTTCCTTCCAACGAAATGAGGATCGTCCTTCGCGGTTGAATATTCCTGCCGGGTTTGAATTCTAATCTGGTGGGAATCGAAGATATATCACCCTCCCATAGATTGGCTTCCAGGGTGAGCAAGAAAAGGCGCATTTCCTTCGCTTTTTCGTTCAGCGTATCAATGAAATCGGATGTTATCTTTCCCAGAGGTCCTTTCGGCATGTACCCCAAGCTGACGCCGAACGGACCCCGCTTGATCAGTATTTGCGCACCTGCCTCCCCCTTAATGATCCTGTTCGCTTCCCATCCAAATTCCTCTTTAACGTCCCCCCAAGCAGGGGATTGTAAAAAACTCGCATCCGTATGCGAGCGGAAAAATGAATCCCATTCTTCACGATTAACTTCTGGCATCAGTCGATCGAGGTGTAGGCGGGTGGTTCCTGGCTGCCGATTGTTGCGCCGGGGATGATGTCATCCATGAAATTGATCAAACCTTTGGAATCCCCTTCCACGGCGAGGTCCCGCAGGCGCGTGACAGCGGCTCTCAATTCCCTTCCGGAAAGTTGCTGATCATGCCCGTTCACGCGGAAGATATCCGGATGCATGGTGGTCATGAACTCGTGACCTTCATCCCAAAGATCTTCACTGATCTTCTCTCCTGGCCGAATCCCGGTGAACACGATCTCGATATCCTTACCGGGTTCAAGACCTGACAGGCGGATCAAATCTTCCGCCAGGTCAACGATCTTCACCTGCTCTCCCATATTAAGCAAAAATGCTTCACCGCCTTCCCCGAGGGTGGCTGCTTGTAAAACCAGGTACACAGCTTCGGGAATCGTCATAAAATAACGTTTCATATCCGGGTGGGTTACGGTTACTGGTCCACCTTTGGCTATCTGTCGCTTGAACAGGGGGACCACACTTCCCCGACTGCCCAGTACATTTCCAAAGCGGACGACCGAATATGGTTTTCTGCTGCGTTTGGCTGCGTTCAGAACGATCATTTCGGCTATTCGTTTGGTTCCGCCCATTACATTCGCAGGCCGAATGGCTTTATCTGTTGAAATCAACACAAAACGGTTTACACCTGCGTTGAGCGAGCCTTCCACGACGGATAAAGTTCCTAGAACATTATTCGAAACCGCCTCTGGAACATTGACTTCCATCAGGGGAACATGCTTATGAGCTGCAGTGTGAAAAACAACCCCGGGTTTGTATTCCCGCAACAATTCTCCGATCCGTCTTTCATCGCGGATATCGGCGATCAATGGTTTTAAGGAAAGATTTGGATTGCTACCTTCCAGCTCCAGAAAGCTCTCGAAAATGCTATTTTCTCCATGACCCAGTAGCAAAAGTTTCCCCGGTTCCCATCGGGAGATCTGCCTGCATAATTCCCGGCCGATCGATCCACCTGCCCCCGTCACCATCACGGTTTCACCGTGCAGAATCTTTCCAATCTCCTCGTCGAGCATCTGGGTTGGCTGGCGACGCAAAAGGTCCGAGATCTCAATTTCTCGCAAACGGCTGATATTGATCTTCCCCCCAAGCAACTCATACAACCCGGGCATCGTGCGGAAAGGTATCCCTTTCTTCTGGCACACGCTGGCAACCCGTCTGACAACATCACCAGGCGCGCTGGGAATGGCAATGATTACCTCATCAATGTGCTTTTGCGCTAGAACCTTCGAAAGGTCATCAATGGACCCGATAACTGGCACCCCCAGCAATTGCTGTTTTAATTTATCGGGATTATCGTCCAGGAAGCCCACTGGTTTCATGTTCAGATACTTGCTTTTTTGCATCTCGCGAAGCACCAGGGCTCCAGCATCTCCTGCACCGATTATCAGGATATGCTTCTGATGGCTTGGCTCCCGGGAAGATTCCGCAAAGAACCTGCTTTCCGCTAAAACCCGCAAGGCGAATCGCAACCCCCCCACGGCAAGCATGCTTAGCAATGAATAGATTATCAACACAGATCGCGGAAACCCCTGAAACGCGCCAAATGTGAATAAAAGGATCATGACAGCAGCGATAGCCGCGGAGGCGACGATAACCGACGTGAAAATGACCTTTAAATCCTGGATGCTCGCATAAATCCACATGCGCCGATAAAGTCCAAAGGCTCTATATACCAGGGGTGCGATAATGACAGCCACTACAACCATATAATAGGCAGAAGGAAGGTAATAATTAAAGATCGGGCCTAATTCCAGTCTCAGCGCGAAGCTGGCAAGTACGCAAAAAACAGTCAGGATAATGTCTCCGACCAAAACGTAACGGTTGCGGATATGAAGCCTGCTTCGCATCAAATACCTTTCAAACCAAAGACTTGGCCAACAGTTTTTAGGAGGATATAAAAATCCAGCAGCAGGTTCTGGTTTTTGATATAGTAAAGGTCGTACTCAAGCTTCACACCGGTTTCTTCCACCGTTGCGGCATAACGCTGGTTCACTTGCGCCCAACCTGTCAACCCAGGTTTAACGAAAAGCCTCGCCCTGTAAAAAGGTATTCGTTTCTGGAGATGGTCCACGAATTCAGGCCGCTCCGCTCTTGGGCCAACCAAGCTCATTTCCCCCTTAAAAACGTTGAGAAATTGGGGTAATTCATCCAGATGGCTTTTCCGCATCAATCTGCCCAGCTTCGTTACCCTCTCGTCATTTTCCTGGGCCATTCTGGCTTTTCCATCACCTTCTGCGTTTTTGATCATCGTTCGGAATTTGGTTATCGTGTATTCCCGGCCATTTTTTCCAAGTCTGGTCTGCTGGAAAAATACAGGTCTGCCGCTTTCCAGGAAAATCGCTATGTAAATTACAGGCAGGAATAATAATAAGATGATCATTCCGAATATCGCGCCTACTAGATCTACCATTCTCTTTCCAGCTTCATAAAACCCGCTGGTGTGGTATTGATCCACAAAAGATCTCACCAACCAATCCGATTGCAGTAGAAAGATGGGAATTCGATTTAGGTGCTCTTCATACACATTCTGGTAGGTGGATACCTCGATACCCTTTTCCTCTGCATTTAACAAGGATTGAAGCATACCCGGATTGATCTCCCCGGTTATGGCAAAGATCAATTCACTGATCTTCTCTTCACTGATAACCCGGAATAGGTCCTCGCTCCTGCAAAGTACCGGGTGTCCATTGATCTTCTTTCCCTGCTTCTTAGGGTCATCATCCACAAAACCGACGACGTGAAATGGCGAGGGGTGGATATCATTCAACGCCCGGACCAGAGTGGTCCCAGCCAGACCAGCTCCAATGATCAGCACTTTTCGTAGAAAGATCGGCGCGGTGAAGATTTGGATATAAATCATTCTCCAAATAATGGTGATTACCGAAGTAAAAAGAATAAAGAATGCGATTCCCCGCCTTGGAAGTGAGTTCGGCTCAGATGTGAAATAAACAATAAGGTAAAGAAGCACACATATCAATGCTGCAGCACCGATGCCCTGCAATGTCTCCTTGCGTCGTCCTGCGCGGCGTATGTCATAAAGATCGACCATCAGGATCACCCAAATCAACGGTAGCACGTAGAACCATGCTGGTGGCCGGGTGGTGAGGAACTCCATTGAAAAATGAAACCAGCTATCCTTTTGCGCCCAGAAATATAAAGCCAGGATCAATCCGAAATAAGCCGACACCAGGTCGCCAAGGATCAACAGTATCCGTCTTTCCCCGGTGCTCAAGCGCCAGCTGGTTTTTTGGGATGCTCTTTCGGAAGTCATTGATTCCTGCTCGTCGCCGGTTTCCAAATAAAACCGAAAAGGAATCCTGTACCCCAGGAAAAATGCATCGTCGCGATGGAAATTGGAATCCCGATTAACATTTTGATATCTTTTTGCCTGGCGGTTGATGGAATGCTGGCAGCTATCAAGCTCGCCAGGTAAATCCCACACACCAATGCTAAGGTTAAGCGTGCATATTCCGAACCAATTGATAAAATTGTTAAAACAGCGATCATTGCTACAAAGATCGGCGGAAGTGCCTGCCTCCATCTCATTGTCTCCGGGTGCAGGTGGAGCATGCGGTTTTTCCAATAGCCATACCGCCAGTATTGCCTGGCTAGGTCACGCCAGCTCTTTCTGGCAATGTATTCTGAACTGATCCCCGGGTTTAACCAGATCACACCACCTGATTTCCGAATGCGAGTGTTGAACTCGTAATCTTCATTAGTTAAGAGTGACTCATTAAAACCACCTAATCTTAGTGCAGTTTCTTTTCGAAAAGCACCGAAAGGTACTGTATCCACTTCACCAGCTAAGCTCCCAATCCGATATTGTGCATCGCCGACTCCCAACGGGTTGGCCGCAGCCAGCGCAATCGATCTTGAAACCCACCCTTCACCACCAGGTTTGATTTTCCAAATTCCTCCCACATTCGCGCCTTTTCCATCTTGAAGATCTTTCACCGAAAGTTCAATGTAGCTCTTGGAAGGAAAGGAATGCGCATCCAGCCTGATGATGATCTCTCCACTTGCGGTTGCGATTCCATTATTCAAAGCAGCAGGAATTGTTAATCGTGGATTATCGATCAATCGCACAGCCAATCCCGAACATTTCCGGATGAACTCTTTTACCTTCTCTCTGGTTCCATCCGTGGATAATCCATCCACTACAATGACTTCAACCAACTCCAACGGATATGTTTGCAGGGTCAGGGTCTCCAGAACCTCCCTGATCGTAGCTTGCTCGTTTCGGCAGGGAATGATTACAGAAACACTTGGCCTGTTTTCTGGTGACTCTTTCACGATTTTTAAGATTAGAAAAGTTCCTGGCGCGAGAGCTTACTTTGAACCACACCCACAGGCATGCTCTTCTTTTAATGCGATTAATTCAATTTCCACCATAGCCCCTTTTGGCAGTCCTCCCACCTGTACGGTGGAACGGGCGGGTGGATTCTCATCGAAGTATTCTGCGTAAATCGCATTCATTCTGGCAAAATCAGCCATATCTTTTAGAAACACTGTCGATTTGACAACGGATTTAAAGCTCGATCCGCCATCGCATAAAATGCTACAAAGGTTTTCCATCACCTGCCGGGTTTCTACGTCGATCCCGCCTTCCACAAGGGTGCCGGTTTTCGGATCAAGACCAATTTGACCGGCAGTAAATATGAATGGCCCTGCCAATATCCCAACAGAGTATGGACCAACTGGTTTTGGTGCGTTTGCACTCGTTACTACTTGCTTTTCATGTGGACTCATTGAAAATCCTCCAAACTAGGCTTAATAATGCAAAGATTCCTTCTCGCCAGTGACTTTCTTCCGCAGAAGCCAATAGCTCCAGGATTGGTAAATCAGCACAATCGGGACAAAAACTACCGCAACCGCGGTCATGATCTGGAGAGTGGTCACACCCGATGAGGAATTCCAGA
>Ga0316616_100000265_pt1 | contig 15242 bp, 11 predicted proteins | sample OWC_Aug_M1_C1_D1_FD_207660 | JGI IMG/M metagenome (GOLD analysis project Ga0316616, IMG submission 207660) | Wetland soil microbial communities from Old Woman Creek delta, Ohio, United States - OWC_Aug_M1_C1_D1_B | ecosystem: Environmental > Terrestrial > Soil > Wetlands | place: USA: Ohio... | reverse complement strand
CTGTCAGTACCTTCGAAGAGCTGAGAAAGCCATGAATATGTAGTCAAACCCTTCACCTAATGCTTTGATCAGGTGTGTTACCTAAGGGATATTCTCAAAATGTGCCTACCTGCCTCCTAATAAATATGTTGTTCTGTTAGGTGAAGGATTCCGATTAAGCTAAGCTAACCATCCATTCATTTAGGGGATAGAATGAAATGCCCGAAATGCCAGTTTGAAAATCCAAAAGGAGCCAAATTCTGCAACGAATGTGGCAGTAAATTGGAGATTGCCTGCCCATCATGCAGTAAGATAAACCCGCTTAGCAGTAAGTTTTGCAACGAATGTGGGCACAAGATAACAAGTGTATCTCCAGTACAACCTCTAAAGAAAGTTTCCATTGACGAAAAGCTTGCTGAGATCCAACGGTATCTCCCTGAAGACCTAACCCAGAAAATCTTGGCACAGAGAGACAAGATAGAAGGGGAACGGAAGCAGGTCACAGTGATGTTCTGCGACATGGAGGGATTTACTTCGCTTACGGAGAAGCTTGGTTCAGAACAAATGTACTCCATAATGGATGAGGTTTACGAAATCCTCATCCACAAAGTCCATGACTATGAAGGAACAGTCAATGAACTGACTGGCGATGGGATTATGGCTCTTTTTGGAGCTCCGATTGCTCTTGAAGACGCTCCCCAGCGGGCCATCCGATCTGCCTTGGCTATCCATCAAGCAATAAATAAATTCAGTGATCGGATAAAGCGAGAAAGAGGGATTCCAACTCTTAGAATGCGTATTGGGATCCATACTGGTCCTGTGGTTGTTGGTACTTTGGGTAATGATCTTCGGGTAGAGTTTAAGGCAGTAGGGGATACGGTAAATTTGGCCTCCCGAATGGAAGGATTGGCTGATCCAGGAACAACCTATGTGACCGAGGATACTTTCAAGGTTACAGAGGGATTCTTTCGATTCGAGGCTCTTGGAGAAAAGCGGATTAAAGGCAAAGAAGAACCTATCAGGGTCTACCATGTAATCGCCCCAAGCACCAGGAGGACAAGATTTGATGTCAGTGCCGAGCGGGGGCTGACCCCTTTTGTTGGAAGAGAACGGGAGCTTGAGCTTCTACTCGATGGTTTTGAGAGGGTTAAAGTAGGTAAGGGCCAGGCCTTTTCCATTGTATCTGAAGCAGGAGTTGGCAAATCGAGGCTCTTATATGAATTCCGGAAGGCTGTGGCAAACGAAGATGCGACTTTTTTGGAAGGAAGGTGCCTTTCTTATAGTAGAAGTGTTGCCTATCATCCAGTGATAGAAATCCTGAAGTCAAACTTCGATATTCACGAGGGAGAAGGCGATCAGGAAATCAGAGAAAAAGTCAAAAAAGGATTAAGATTAATGGGAGTCGATGAAACTTCAACCCTTCCTTATATCCTTGAGCTTCTCTCAGCCAAAGACAGTGGAATTGATCAAATCTCCATGAGTCCTGAAGCAAAGAAAGATAGGATTATTGAGGCATGCAAAAAGATTGTTTTTAAAGGTTCAGAGATACGGCCCCTTATTATAGCCTTTGAGGACTTACACTGGTTAGATAAGAGTTCAGAGGATGTAGTAAAAAACCATTTAGAGAGCATACCTGGGGCAAGGGTTTTATTGATATTCACTTACCGGCCGGAGTTTGTTCACACCTGGGGCGCAAAATCCTATCACAATCAATTAACTTTGCATCGGCTTTCTAACCGGGAAAGCCTTGAGATGGCAACCCATATTTTAGGGACAAAAGAAATCGAAAAGGGGTTAGAGGAGTTGATTCTTGAGAAGACAGAAGGTGTCCCATTTTTCATCGAAGAGTTTATAAAGTCACTTAAAGACTTAAAGATCATAGAAAAAAAAGACAACTCATATCGTCTATCAAAAAACATTCAGCAAATGGCCATTCCTTCAACAATCCAGGATGTGATCATGGCGAGAGTAGACTCCTTGCCCGAAAGGGCAAAAGAAGTGCTTCAGACCGGCTCTGTCATCGAGAGAGAGTTCAGCCATGAGTTGATAAAATATATTATGGACCTCCCGGAGCAGGAATTACTCTCCGATTTATCAGTGCTCAAGGACTCAGAGCTTTTGTATGAAAGAGGAATATATCCTCGCTCGGCCTATGTCTTTAAACATACGATGACCCGTGAGGTAGTCTATGACTCGATTTTGACCAAAAGAAAGAAAAAGCTTCATGAGCAGATCGGAAGCGCCATCGAAGAACTGTATAAAGATAGTTTGAGTGAGCATTACGAAGCCTTATCAGAGCACTATTTCTTGAGTGAAAATTATTTAAAGGCGGCTGAGTATTCAAAGTTAGCAAGCAAGAAGGTTGAAAAGACAGCTTCGTTTAGCGATGCGATTCCCCACGCAAAGAGAAGAGTAACATGTCTTGAACGATTGCCCCAGACAGTTGATGTGCAAAAGCAGGTGATTGATGCAAGGGTGGGTCTTGGGCTTTACTTGGCTCAAATGATATACGATGCTGACGCTAAAGCAGCCATCGACCCGATTATTGATTTGGCAAAAAAACACAATGATAAGAGGAGGCTTTGTCAAATATACAGTATCCTTGGTGTATACTATTGTTTTGTGGAGGAGAATTATATAGAGGCATTTAAAGCTTTGGAACAAGCGGTAAAGATATCAGAGGAAATAAAAGACTTTATTACATCAGTTTTAGCAAGCTTATGGTTCGGATGTCTTTTAGGTTGGAATTGTGAATTTGAAAAGGCGGAACAATACATCCAAAGAGCTCTTGATATTAATGTGACGGCAAAAAATCTTTGGGGGATCGCAGTGATGAAGAGCAATCTGGCCTGTTTTTGTTATCATTACCCTGGGAAAATGAACCTTGGATTCCAGATTACTGATGAGGCTGTTCAGACTGGTGAAGAAAGCGGGGATTCTCTTTCAAAAGGTATTTCGTATGTATGTCACGGAATGTCTTGCTTCGGAAAAGGATTATTAGAGGAAGCAGAAAAACATTTATTGAAAGGGCTTCATTTTTCAGAAAGGATCAATCTCCATTCATGGAACGGGACTGCACGAATCTCCCTGGGGGAGACATATTTCGAGATGGGAGATTTCCTCAGATCCAAAGAACATTACGAAAAAGGAAGTTGGATCTTAGAGCATAATCGACTGTGGCCCTCCTGGGCGAATCTTGGGAAGGTAGGTTTGGCGAGATCAAAGGTAGTGAATAAGGAGAAAGATGTCGATTTAGAGACTTTGTATGCCCATTGTCGAAATAACAAGATAAAAGCAGCTGAAGGCTATGTTCACAGATATATTGGGGAGATCCTATTGAATATCGATGATCAGCACATATCTGAAGCAGAGCACTGGATTCGAAAGGCTATCGAAGCCGACCAAAGGAACCGAATGATGTTTCATCTTGGAAAAGATTATGCCCTTTACTCAGACCTGTTCAGACGAAAAGGGGATAGATTAAAAGCCCAGGAGAATCTCGGCAAAGCCATAGAGATTCTCCTGGAGTGCGGCGCTGACGGCTGGGTCGAAAAATACGAAAAAGAATTAACTGAATTCCTATAGCCATTTTCTAGAATTGTTGCAGATGCCATGAAGTGCCTAAAGTGCCAAATTGAAAATCCTGAGGTCGCCAACTTCTGTGGGGAGTGTGGAGCCGAACTAGGGAAGGTATGTCCGAAGTGCAATTATTTGAATCCACCCCAATTCAAATTCTGTAATAAATGTGGAAGCAGTCTCATTTCCCCTGCACTGGAAACACCCAAAGACCTATCCTTTGAAGAGAAGCTGGCCAAGATTCAGCGTTACCTTCCGAAGGACCTGACTCAGAAGATTTTTGCCCAAAGAGATAAGATTGAAGGGGAGCGGAAGCAAGTCACAGTGATGTTCTGTGACATGGAAGGGTTCACTTCGCTTACTGAAAAGCTCGGCTCAGAACAAATGTATTCCATAATGGACAAGGTCTATGAAATCCTCATTCATAAGGTCCATGATTATGAAGGGACAGTCAATGAATTGACTGGTGATGGGATCATGGCTCTTTTTGGGGCGCCAATCGCTCTTGAAGATGCTCCTCAGCGGGCCATTCGATCTGCATTGGCAATCCACCGTGAGATAAACAAATTCAGCGAACAACTCAAAAGCGAAAAGAGAATACCACCCATTAAGATGCGAATCGGTATTCATACAGGGCCAGTGATTGTGGGCACTTTGGGTAATGACCTTCGGGTTGAGTTTAAAGCAGTGGGGGATACGGTTAATTTGGCATCCCGAATGGAGGGATTGGCAGACCCTGGGACGACCTATGTCACTGAAGATACCTTCAAACTCACAGAGGGGTTCTTTAGGTTTGAAGCCTTGGGAGAAAAGAAGGTCAAGGGCAAGGATGAACCTATCAGGGTCTACCAGGTAATTGCCCCAAGCACAAGGAGGACGAAATTTGATGTCAGTGCAGAGCGAGGTTTGACTCCTCTTGTTGGAAGGGAGAGGGAGCTTGAACTTTTGCTGGACGGATTTCAACGAGTCAAGGCAGGTAAGGGCCAAGCCTTTTCCATCATATCTGAGGCAGGGGTCGGCAAATCCAGGCTATTGTATGAATTTAGAAAAGCTGTGTCCAATGAGGACGTAAACTTTTTAGAAGGGAAATGCCTCTCCTACAGCAGGGGTGTGGCCTATCATCCAGTGATAGACATCCTGAAGTCAAACTTCGACATTCGGGAGGGAGAAGGGGATCAAGGGATTAGAGAAAAAGTAAAAAAGGGATTGGAATTAATGGGAGTTGATGAACCCTCAGCCCTCCCATATCTTCTTGAGCTATTATCGGTGAAAGATAGTGGGATTGATAAGATTCCCATGAGTCCTGAAGCAAAGAAAGATAGAATTAATGAGGCCATAAAGAGGATTGTTCTGAAAGGTTCAGAGGTGCGACCTTTGGTCATAGCCTTTGAAGACTTACACTGGATAGATAAGAGTTCCGAGGATGTAGTAAGAAGCCATTTGGAGAGCATCCCAGGATCAAAGGTATTGTTGATATTTACCTATCGGCCTGAATTCATTCATACCTGGGGGGCAAAGTCCTATCACAATCAGCTGACTTTACACAGGCTGTCCAACAGGGAAAGCCTTGAAATGCTAACCTCTATATTAAACACAAGGGAAATTGAAAAATCACTTGAGGAGATAATTCTTGAGAAAACAGAAGGTGTCCCATTTTTCATCGAAGAGTTTATAAAATCTTTTAAAGACTTGAAGATCATAGAGATGAAAGACAACTCATATCGTTTATCGAAAGATGTCTACCAACTTACCATTCCTTCAACAATCCAGGATGTGATCATGGCAAGGGTGGATTCACTGCCTGAAAGAGCAAAGGAAATTCTTCAGACGGGGTCAGTCATCGAGAGAGAATTCAGTTATCCATTGATAAACCGTGTGACAGGGCTTCCAGAAAAAGAACTGCTCTCTTATCTTTCCATCCTTAAAGACTCTGAGCTTCTCTATGAAAGAGGCATATACCCTCAATCTAATTACATCTTTAAACACGCCCTGACCTGTGAAGTAGTTTATGACTCGATATTAGCCAAAAGAAAGAAGAAACTCCACGAAGAGATCGGGGACGCTATTGAGCAACTATATAAAGATAATTTGAGCGAGCATTATGAAATGTTGGCTGAGCATTTTATTAAAAGCGAGAATTATGACAAAGGAGCTGAGTATTCAAGGTTAGCAGCCAGGAAAGCTCAGAAAGCAGCCTCATTTAAAGACGCAATCATCCATGCTGAAAAAAGAACATCCTGTCTTGAGAAATTACATCGGACTGAAGATGTAGAAAAGAATATAATTGATTCCCGACTGACCCTTGGGCTTTATAACATTCAAAGTTCATATTTTAACGAGGCAAAGGAGGCCATTGATCCAATAGTTGAGTTAGCTGTAAAACGTGGTGACAAGAAAAGGCTCTCTCAGATTTATACCATTTTAGGGACACACAGTTTTATTAGTCAGGAAGATTATCCTAAAGCCTTCCAATATCTCAAAGAGGCTTTAAAGATTGCTGAGGAATCAAAGGATTTTACTACTTTATGGGTGGCAAGCCACTGGATGGGGCACGCCTTGGCAGAGAATTGTGAATTTGAGAAAGCCCTTATTCATTTAGAAAGAGATTTGCAGATTTCTACATTCGCAAATATCCTCTGGAGCATCTCAATAATGAAGAGTTGCATAGCAATGAATATTTATTGTAACCAAGGGAAGGTTGATCTTGCCTATCAAACCAGCCAAGAAGGTTTAAAATTAGCTGAGGAGAGTGGCGATACATTTTCCAAGGCAGAAGCATATACGAGTTGTGGATATTCATCTTTATTAAAAGGGTTTTTGGATAAGGCAGAGGATTACCTGATGCGAGGAATCGTTTCATCTGAGAAGATTAATTACTCTACTATGAATATGTTGGCAAGTTTTTGGTTAGGTATAACTTACTTTGAACAAGGGGAATATCCAAAATCTCAGTATTATTACAACAAATTCATTTCGGTTGGCGAGCAAAGAAAAATTTTCCCATCCTGGACAAACTTAGGGAAAATATTTTTGGTCAGAGCTAAGGCAATGAACAGTGATAAGGCCCTTAATTTAGATGCCTTGAATGAATATGTTGAGCAGAACAAGGTTAAATCATTCGAAGGTCATATGAAAAGAGGTATCGGTGAAATCCTAATGAATATAGATGATGATCGTATAGTTGAGTCGGAGCATTGGATTCAGAAGGCTATCGAGGCAGACCAGAAAAATCGCATGTTGTGGAACTTAGGTATAGATTTCGCCCTTTATGCACAGTTGTTCAAACGAAAGGGTGATAGATCAAAAGCCCAGGAGAATCTTGGCAAAGCCGTAGAAATCCTTAAGGAATGCGGTGCCGACGGCTGGGTTGAAAAATATGAGAAAGAATTGGCAACAATTTGATTAAAAAGGGGATAGGCTACTTTTTTCCCCCTCCACTTCATGCCTCATTGGGTTCTTCCGGAAGTTGAGCACCATGCCAGGCAGCTACGATCCAGACAGTTTTCCCTTTTAAACGATAAAAGAAAAGATAAGGACTTACAATAATTTCACGAAAAGGAAGGTCGGGAAATTCCGGCAGTGCCCTCCCAGATTGTGTGAATTTCCTGAGTCTGGATAAGACCTTTTCCACCTTGCGTCGGAAAGCAACTGCCGCTGATGGATTTTCGCGGTAAATATAAGCAATGGCTTCAAGGAACTGTTTGCGTCCTGAGGGAGTGAAAAGAACTTTCAAGGTTTTGTCTCTTTTAACAAGGAGTCGGCTTCAGCAAGAACGGCATCAAGATCATACCCCTTGCCCGCCTCGATCTCTTTTTCGCCAAGAGCGAGGAGGCGTAAAATTTCCAGTTCATGCTGGGAATGCTTGTAAGCTTCCATGCTGACCATCACTGCAGCAGCCCGCCCTCTCTGGGTAATGACAAGAGGTTCCCCGGAAGCAGCCACTCGCTTTACGATAGATGTGGCATCCTGTCTAAGATCGGTAATTGGTATGATGTTAGGAATTTTAGCCATTGGTAATACCTCCTACACTAGCATTAATGATACTACCAATTATAGTAGAAATCAAGAATGATTTTTGCGCAAGGGGGGTAGGGTTTAATTTTTTGAACCTTCTTTAGGCTTATGAAATGTGAACCCAGCCCTGGTTTCTTATTTTTGTCCTCTCTTTTTTTTAGATTCTGAAATCATATCGGTAGTGTCCGATAATCCCGAACTGGAAAAGAATGTTTTCTTCCCTTGCTCCCTGCCCAATATTATGGATTACAAGGGGTATTCTGTCGGATGTCCAACGGTCGGACACGATACCAATGTGGAGGATACCTTTTCCGAGGTTCCAGGCGACGAGATCTCCCGGATGGTAGTCTTGCGGATTTTTAGAGATTTTGATGGAGTCGGCTTTTCGCTCAAAAAATTTCATCAAATTCGAAACCCGTCGGTGGTCAATATTCGTATCAGGCGCTTTCATACCCCACTTCCGGGGATAATAAGAAAAGTTGGATTTCATGTCTTCATGTACGAGTTGTTGAAGATCGATATCGAGCTTCCGAAATGCTCGGATGAGGACATCTGTACAACAACCGGTTTGGATCGGGACGTCTCCTCCTGGATATTTCAGAGCCATGTAGCAGGAATTATAAGAGGTCGTGACGCCGATCTGGCTCCGTGCTGCAGTAATGAAGATAAGGATTTTTTCGTCTGGAAGTGCTGCGGTTGTTGATAAAATGAAAAAGAGGAGGGTAGCGAACGCGATTCGAAATTTCATATAGGCTGACGGCAAGAGTGAAGCAGCATCGACGATTGTCCTCTATTATTTGTCTTTCTCTTTGATCATTCTTTCATATTCATCGTGGGTGCCAATCCAGACCCAGATGAAATCTTCGCCGTCCTCAATTGCAAGAGCCCTATAATCAAGACCAATGCGAGCCGACCAAAACTTTCCAACTTTCTTGAAATGGATAGATGGATACGAAGGATCAGTTTTAAGCAATTCAAAGTTCTTTTTCGATATCTTTTGAACAGGTTCTGGAAGCTTCGCATAGCATTTCCAGAAGCGATCCGTTGTCCGATGCATTTAGAGTTCCTTGAGATTTCCTTTCCCTTTTTCATCAAGGGCTTCTTTAATCAGAAAATCCAGCTTTCCTGACTCTGAGTCTAAGTCAATCTGTCTATCCCATCTTTCCCAATCCCTTTCAGAAAACCATCGCCTCAGCTGGGCATATTCATCTTCAGAAAGTGCTTCAATAGCTGCCCTTATTTCGTTTGCTTTTATTTTTCCCTTCGACATTGATACCTCCTCCTTGTATTCATTATAACTGATTTCACCTAATTCCGGCTAAAGTTACATTTTATGTTGCTTTGATAATCTTATGAGATTTAAAAACAGCAAGGATTTTTGGAGATTCTCTTTTACCCAAAATAGACAATAATCTAATAAAAAGTGCCTTTTGGTTTGAAATATATACCTTTTTTAGAATTTTTGGAAGCACAGAATTCTAGGAGGAACCGGTACAAACTATACTGGTCGAAGGTTATAGAATTTAAATGATCATCTTTTTAAATTCTTCTTCGGTTAGGGTTTTAATACCTAATTCCTTGGCTTTGTCGAATTTGGAGCCAGGGTCTTCGCCCACCACAACAAAATCAACTTTCTTTGAGACACTGGAGGTAGTCATACCTCCCAAAGATTCCACCACATTTCGAGCTTCATCCCTTCCAAATGTTTTAAGGGCTCCTGTAAATAAGAAGGTCTTGCCTGCAAGCTTTCCTTTTTCTTTTACTTTGGGCTCAATCACCTTTACCCCGGCCTTTTTCAGCAATTCGATAGATTCCTTGTTTTTCTTATCCCTGAAGAATTGATGCACACTCGCCGCCACTTCAGGCCCTATCCCTTCTACCTCCATGAGATCCTCTTCCGAGAGATGGAAGAAATCGTCCAGCCGTGGGAATTGACAAGCCAGGTCTTCTGCAGTGGTTTCACCTACATGACGGATGCCAAGGGCATAGAGAAATTTTGATAAGGGTTTAGTTTTACTTTTTTCAATAGCATCGATGATGTTTTGGGCTGATTTGTCCGCCATCCGCTCCAATGCGATGAGTTCATCTTTTTTAATGGTATATATATCTGCTACGTCCTTGATCAAACCTTTCTCGACCAATTGATCAGTCAGTTTAACACCAAGGCCTTCGATATCCATGGCCCTTTTGGAAGCGAAGTGTTTGATCCGGCCTTTCAGTTGGGCAGGGCAGTCCAGGCCAATGCAGCGATGGATAGCCTCTTCCTTGATCACCTCTGCCCCGCACACCGGACATTTCGATGGCATCCGGAATTTCTTTTCCGTCCCTTTTCGTTTTGATGTAATGACCTGGACCACTTCAGGAATGACATCTCCTGCCCTCTGAATAACCACGGTATCGCCCACCCTGACATCTTTTTTATCGATCTCATCCTGATTGTGAAGTGTGGCCCGGCTGACCTCGACCCCTCCAACTTTCACCGGCTCCATCACTGCCACGGGTGTGAGGGCTCCGGTCCTTCCGACTTGGACGATGATATCCAATATCTTCGTGGTTTCCTGTTTGGGTTGAAATTTAAAGGCCAATGCCCAACGCGGACTTCGGGCAATTTCACCGAGCCTTGTCTGAAGATCAAGATGATCCACCTTGATCACGATTCCATCAATCTCATAGGGAAGGGTTTCCCTCTTTTCATTCATCTTGTGATAATATTCCAAGACCTCGTCAATGTCCTGGCACCTCTGAATATGGGGGTTTGTCCTCAAACCCCATTTGGGAAAGGTCTGGAGGATTTCCGAGTGGGTTTTAAATGTCCTTCCGGTAACCTCTCCGAGGCCATAACAGTATATTTCAAGAGGTCGTGCCGCAGTGATCTTTGAATCGAGTTGCCGGACCGATCCGGCTGCAGCATTTCTTGGATTGGCAAAAGGAGGTTCCCCTATCTCCTCTCGTTTTCGATTCAGTTCTTTGAATTTTTTAAGTTGTATGATCACTTCACCCCGAACCTCTAACCGCTCCGGAGCTGGAATTTCTTTTCGGATCAATTGAAGAGGGATGGTCTTAATGGTGCGCAGATTCTGGGTAATGTTTTCGCCATTGACACCGTCGCCACGGGTGGAGCCCACAACAAACTGTCCCCGTTCATAGACGAGTTCAACCGCCAGCCCATCAAGTTTAGGTTCTGCCACATAGGTAATGTCTTCAGAGGAACCCAAAAACTTCTTCACCCGTTTATCAAAATCCCTTGCCTCTGTTTCGTCAAAAGCATTAGCCAGACTAAGCATGGGAAGGGTATGTCTGACGATTTCAAAGGCTTCTAAAGGAGGGGCACCAACTCTTTGTGTGGGTGAATTTAGAGAACGAAGCTCGGGGAACTGCTCTTCGAGCTTCTCCAGTTCCCTCATCAGGCGGTCATATTGCGCATCAGAGATTTCTGGTTGGTCCAGGACATAATAAAGGTAGTTGTGATATTCAATCTCCTCCCGGAGTTTTTCTACCTTCTTTTTTATCGCCTCCGATGCCATCAACCCCATTTTAGACAGGATGGAAAGGCTTGTCAAATCAGATAAATCGCATAGGGCACAGAGCATATCGCATAGCGTAACAAAATAAGATTAGGCATGAGTAAAGGCGGTTTCTCTCGCCTAAAAAGCACCTGCTTCATAGAATCCTACCTAATGCTCATTTTTGTCATTTGCACCTATCTCCCGATTTTCAGGGAGGTATATCTGTTAAAAAATTCGATAAGCCAAAGAAGGTCTAAATGTGGGGTATCCCCCCCTTTTTGGGGGCAAATATTGGGGTCTTGTGAATTGAAAGGAAAAATTCAATTAAGTATAAAATTTTACTTGACAAATTTAATTTTTCATTATATTTCTAATCCCCAAGTGGTAAAAAGTGGGAAAAGGTGGTATGGTTTCCTAAAATGAGGGGGATAAAACGATGTTCCGGGGTCGTTATGAACACGCCATAGATACTAAGGGTCGCATCAGCATTCCTTCGAAATTTAGAGAGATCCTCAACAAAAAATATGATGATCGATTGGTCATCACCAATTTTGATGGCTGCCTCGTCGCTTTCCCTAATGAAGAATGGGACCAATTAGTGGAGCAAAAGATTGGGTCCTTTTCCATCATGAGAAAGGAGATGAGTGCCTTCTTGAGATATTTTTATTCGAGCGCCATCGATTGTGCGATCGACAAACATGGAAGACTCCTGATCCCTCAGACCTTAAGGGACTACGCGAACCTTCAGAAGGATGTGGTCTTAGTGGGCGAAGGACGATTCATAGAAATATTTTCTAAAGAGCGTTGGCAGTTAGAAGCCCAGAAGGTGGAGGAGGGGTTTGATCAAATCAGAGAAACTCTGGCCAATCTGGGAATCTAAATAATGATGAAATCAGAAGCACGAAATTCGAAATACGAAACAATTACAAAATACGAAATTCAAATGTTCCAAACTCGCTGAGGGAATAACAGGCAAACTCTTTTGGTTAGAATTTTGGTCATTCGATATTAGGCTTTGTTTCGGATTTCGATATTCGGATTTCGAATTTATATAACCCGATGGGACTTCAACATATTCCTGTGATGGTGGAAGAAGTGATGACCTTTTTGAGATGTGAGTCCGGTTGTACTTATGTGGATGCCACGCTAGGAGCGGGCGGGCACGCTTCAGAAATCTTGAGGCAGAGCACGCCGGATGGAGTGGTCATCGGGATGGAATGGGATGAGGACGCCCTCGCTACAGCAAGGGATGTATTAATGCCCTTTGGGGATCGGGCCAAAATATTTCGAGAAAATTTTATTCATCTCCCCACCTTTGTGAAGCCTGAATCCGTCGATGGGATTCTGCTCGATTTGGGACTTTCTTCCATCCAAGTAGAAAAAGGGGAAAGGGGATTCAGCTTTAAAGGAGAAGGGCCTCTGGATATGAGGATGGATCAACGGGAGACTCGAACAGCGGCTCATCTGATCAACCATCTTTCATCGGAGGAATTGGAGGATACGCTCTTTCACTATGGTGAGGAGAGGTGGGCGAAGAGGATTGCCAAAGCAATCGTCCAGGAAAGAGAGCGAGAACCCATCGCGACAACTCAAGCGCTGAGAAAGATCATCCACCGTTCAATTCCGAGACGGTTTCATTCCTATAGGATTGATCCTGCCACCAGGACCTTTCAAGCCCTTCGGATCAGGGTGAATGATGAATTGGAAAATTTGAGAAAGATATTGGAAACCGGATGGAAGGTCTTAAAAAAAGGAGGACGGATGGTCATCATCTCTTTTCACTCCCTCGAGGACCGAGTGGTGAAGGAGACCTTTCGAAGGCTCGAGAAAGAAGGGGAGATGCATGTCCTGACCAAAAAACCTGTCACGCCATCTGAGAAAGAGCAGAAGAGGAATCCGCGATCCCGCAGTGCTAAACTGAGGTGCGCGGAGAGGATTTAAGATGTCAAAGGCCCCAAATAAAAATGGCGATCGGATCCTCTGGACCGGGGAAGATTCGAAGGCCAAACCGAAAGGAATTAAATTAAATCTCCTCATCCCCCTCATCCTCCTCCTGTTTTTTTTCATTGGGGGTTCCTTGTTCTATGTTTGGTCAAGGATTCAGGTGATCCAACTCGGATACGACATTTCAAATGCCCTGAAGGAGGAAAAGGCACTCACCGAAGCCAATAAAAAATTGCGGCTGGAGATCGCTACGCTTAAGTCCTATGTGCGGATTGAAAAATTTGCCAAGGAGGAGTTGAGGATGGGCAAGCCTAAACCCGAACAGGTGATCGTGATCCGATGAAACTCAAATCTATCAATTGGTTCAAGATCCGGATCATCTTTCTCTCAGGTCTCCTCTTCGTCTGTTTCGTGCTCATTGTGGGGAGGATGTTTCAGCTCCAGGTGCTGAAGAAAGAACAGCTTTATAAGCTGGCCGCTCAACAGCAGCATATCCAGATTCCCCTCGTTCCAAAGCGCGGGACGGTTTACGATAGCAAGGGGAATGAACTGGCCGTCAGCATGGAGGTCGATTCGGTTTATGCCGATGCTCGAAAAGTGATCGATGCAGGGAAGACAGCCCGTGCGCTTGCCTCGATTCTCCAGGTGGATCGAGAGGAATTGGAAAAAAAATTGATGAGCCAGCGCCCCTTTGAATGGGTGCAAAGAAAAATTTCGTCAAAAGAGGTCGAACAGATCAAAGCCCTCCAACTCCCCGGCATTTTTTTCTTAAAAGAGAACCGGCGGTTCTATCCCAATTCCCAATTGGCTGCTCACCTCGTTGGCTTTGTAGGCCTTGATTCCAAAGGGCTCGAGGGAATCGAATTTCAATACGATGCCCTGCTCAATGGAGCAAACCATGTATGGACCAGTGCGAGAGATGCCCTGGGTCGTGAAATCACCTTGGGGAAGATTCCCTTTGAGAAAGAGGACCATTACCGGAATATCGTCCTAACGATCGACAAATCCATCCAACATGTCACCGAGGCGGAGTTGGGTCGAGGTGTTGAGCAGTGGGGAGCGAAAGGCGGGATGGCCATCGCCATGGATCCATCCACCGGAAAGATCCTGGCCATGGCTTCCTATCCCACGTTTAATCCAAATCAATTTATTCAGTCCCGATCTAAAAGCTGGAGGAATCGAGGGGTCTCGGATGCCTTTGAGCCCGGTTCTCTTTTTAAAGCCTTTCTCGCCGCAGCGGCTCTAGAGGAGCAGGTGGTGCGACCCTCGGACTCTTTCTTTTGCGAGAATGGTTCTTATACGGTTTATGACCGAACGATCCACGATACCACCAAACATGGGTGGCTTACCGTTCAACAGATCATTAAACTCTCCAGTAATATTGGGGCATCGAAGGTGGGCGAAAAGATGGGGAGAGACCGTTTCTACCGATATATTTCTGCATTTGGATTTGGTGAGAAGACTCGGATTAATCTCCCGGGGGAAGGGAAAGGAATCGTCCACCACCCGAGATATTGGCCTCCCGTTGCTTTGGATACGATCTCCTTTGGTCAGGGGATTTCTGTCACTGGGATTCAATTAGTGACTGCCCTGGCAGCCATCGCCAATGGGGGTTTCCTGATGAAACCTTATGTCGTCGAGAAGATTATCGATGAGAAGGGGAAAGTGGTCCAATCCTTTAAACCAGAAGTTATCCGGAAGGTCATTTCAGAGGAAACAGCTAAAAAGGTGACGGGACTCCTTAAAGCGACCACTGAGAAGGGAGGGACCGGGGAAGGGGCGGTGCCTGCAGGATATGAGGTGGCAGGAAAAACTGGAACAGCCCAGAAAGCAGATGCTTTATTGGGTGGGTACTCCCCAGACCGTTATACCAGTGGATTTATGGGATTCGCACCGTATCATGAACCTAAACTCGTTCTCTTGGTTGTCATCGATGAACCTCAGAAAAACAACTACGGGGGAGTGGTCGCTGCCCCGATATTTAAAGCGATTATGGAAAAAGTTCTTCCCTACCTCAATGTTGTTCCAAGAGGGACAATGGTGGTGAAGAATGAAATCGACTTTACTCCCCAAAAAGCGGTATGGGTAAGCGAACCCATCATTGATGAAGTGAAGGTGGGGAAAGGGGCAGGGATAATCATGATGCCCGATCTCACCGGATTATCGATGCGCAATGCCTTGAGCCGCATGGAAGGGAAGGGACTGATCATTAAAGTTTCAGGA
>Ga0316616_100000264_pt1 | contig 15274 bp, 13 predicted proteins | sample OWC_Aug_M1_C1_D1_FD_207660 | JGI IMG/M metagenome (GOLD analysis project Ga0316616, IMG submission 207660) | Wetland soil microbial communities from Old Woman Creek delta, Ohio, United States - OWC_Aug_M1_C1_D1_B | ecosystem: Environmental > Terrestrial > Soil > Wetlands | place: USA: Ohio... | reverse complement strand
TGCCCTTGCCCTCAATCTGCCGAGCGATCCACTCGCCGGCCTGCTTGCCCGCGGCGTGGTTGTCCGTCGCGATGTAGGTGACCAACTTGCCGCCGTCGGCGCCCGTGTCAACGGTGATCACCGGGATACCGGCCTTGTTGGCGTCTTGAATGACGGGGATGACGCCCTTCGAGTCCACGGGCTGCAGGCCGATCAGGTCGACCCGCCGCTGGATCATGTCCTCCACCTGTTTGATCTGATCGTTCAGCGCGGAGAATCCCATGCTCGACAGGACGGTGACCTTGACCCCCATCTTCGCGCCCTGCTTCTCTGCCGCATCGGCGATGTTCCAAATGGCCGGGTTGCTGAGGCTCTTCAAGATCAGCGCGACATGAAACTCCTTTGCCGCTCTCGCGGCCGGCGCCGGGGCGGCGGCTTCGCTTGCGCTTCCTGCGAACATCGGCAGCGCGAAGGCAAGCAGGATCACGATCACCACCAGACAATTCCGTTTCATCATGGACCCTCCTTCGAAGTGCTCTGGGTGTTTGTGGACCGTACAGCGCGGTGACGAATACCGCGCGCACGTCGAAGCGCACGCGTCGGCGCCACGTTACCCTCGCTGGCGCGGGTCATCAACCCGCGCGCTTTGCCTCCGCGATGAACATCAACTTGACGAGTTCCTCCTCCGTCGTCTCGCTGGTGAGAACACACCCCACCCTCTCGCCGTTTCTGAGCACCAGGATTCGGTCCGTCACCTTGAACAGGTCCTGGAGCCGGTGAGTGACGAAAATCTGAGAGATCCCGTTGGCCTTCAGCCGCAGCATGAGATCGAGCACCCTGTTCGCTTCCTTGACGGCGAGGTTCGCGGTAGGCTCATCGAGAAGCAGGGTCCTTGGCTCGAATCGGATTGCCTTGCCGATAGCCACGGCCTGTTGCTGCCCCCCGGACAGGTTGTTCACGACTTCCCGGGGATTGTGGACATCGATGTTGAGCCCTCGCAGGGTGTCGACCGCCATCTTGTCCATGACGCGCCTGGACAGAAGGTTGAACAGGCCGAAGAAGGACCGACAGAGTTCTCTCCCCAAGAACAGATTCGAGGTCACATCGAGATTCCGGCACAGCGCCAGGTGCTGATACACCATCTCGATGCCGAGCTCCCTCGAATGCCGCGGATCGTGGATCTTGATCGCCGTGCCGTCGAAGTAGATTTCACCCCGGTCGGGCTTGTGCGCGCCGGTCAATACCTTCAGCAGGGTCGACTTGCCCGCGCCGTTGTCGCCGACGAGCCCGAGGATCTCCCCGGCGTGCAAATCGAACGACACGTCGTGCAGCGCACGCACCCCTCCGAAGTATTTCGTGATCCCCGAGAGTGAGAGTCTGGCCGGCGTGTTCTGCAAAGCAAGCGCCTCCTTCCCAGCGAAACCTGTCAGCGCATTTCTACAGGAGACCGCATCCTCGAACAGGGCTCGAGGCACGGCACCGAAGCGACCGCTACCGCCGCATGTCCCGGGCGTCGCGGCTTCCGCAGGGCCGTCCGTGGCGCCCCGGGCGCCCCGAATCCCTGCTGCATCGTCGTGCGGACTGCAGGAACCACCGCACAGGAAGGAACCCGTCTCGGCTGGACGCCAGGACCGGAGACGACGGACCGGCTAGGGGACGGCCAAACCGAGGGAAGACCCCTCAACGACGAAAAACTAACAACAGCCGGCGGGGGGTGTCAAGCGAATGGGGCAGGATGTTGTTTCTTTCATTCCTTTAGTTCGTCGGGGTTCTCCTCCACTCGCTTGCCGCCTCCTGCCCCCGCTGCTCGTGGGAAGTTGCATTCGGGATCTCCTGGCGGCTAGTCGCCAGGACCCCAGGCCACCGGGTGCGCGGGCGCCGGGTCGCCGGTTTTCAGCAGCGACGGTCTCGCCGCGCGCGATCGGTCGCCCGCTCCGGCTCCTCCCGAAGGCGTGGACGCCGCTCGACGCCGCGTCTCCGGATACCGCCCGCGCCAGGGGGTGCAGCCAGGCGGGCCCGGCAGGGGCAGCGCGGGGGGGCCGGCACTCAGAGATCGTCCGGAGGCGGCGCCGCTCGGCCCTCCCGCCCTTGTCCGTCCGGACCGAGTAGAGGTGCCTGTCTCACGCTTCCGTTTCATCTTCACTACTTGTAAGCTTTGACCTGGGCTCGTCGCCGTTTCAGTACGTTCCAGAACAGCTCCTACTGTCCAGGCGTTAGGAGCATTTTACTTTTGTTTTGCTGAAGGCCAATCTTGGCCCATTTTGGAGGCTCCTGTTAACCTTTGTTCACCAAGATCAGCCCGAAGCGTCAGCTCCGTGCCAGCGCACGCATTCGCGATCTCCTTCAACCACCGAGAACCCTCCGAGTGTCGCGCCCAAAGGGTTCTGCATTCAGCAGCGGACGCCCCTGCTAGCGTTAACCGCGATACATACGGTCGAAGTGCCGCTGGGCGCTCACCACGGCGGCGCGCATCAGGTCTTCGGCCTTGGCCGTCTGGCGCGCGGCAAGGCAGGCCAAGAGCGCCCTGCTGTCCAATTCCTTCGCCGCCTGTTCGCAGGCCTCCCAGCTCAGGATGGAGCGAATGACGCGGTCTAGTCCCTGCTGCGCATCGTCGTAGGGCCGCACCTGCATGTCGTGGCCCTTCCAGCGCTGATACCCAGCCTCTTGCACGAGGCCGGCGATGGCGACGTTCAGACCGTTCACGCGTGCCCCGTGGTCGATGTCGTATTTGCCCGGCCCTCCGTGAATAAGACCGTCGTTGAGCCCCTGGCTGTTCAAGTGCATGTGTACCATGGCCTCGTTGTCCAACTCCTCCACGGAGTCATAGACCGGATCCAGGCCGATCATCTCGCTGTGGCCGAACTCCTTATTGACCCCCTTGCCCCTCCGCGCGGTCCCAAATTCTTCTTCCAGCCTCCGCCAGAAGAGAATGGCACTGGCCACCGTGGGGATGAGCATGGCGGGGTGGCCCTCATTTGGTTTGGGCTCCAGAGCCACGCACATCGCTCCGCCGGCCTGCGCTTCGTATCGGCAAAGTCCCGCCACGCTCGCCTTCAGGTGCTGGTACATCTGCTTGATCCCCACGGACGCCAGATCGTAGCCGTAGGACCCGTTCCACAGAACCAGCGTCGGCGCCAGCGCGCCGTCCGGATGCCAGGCCGGCCGGAGCGGCCCGTAGACGAGGTCTACCGTTTTCCGCCCCAAGTCCTCGGCGGCCCTGCGTTCATTCGGATCGGGGGAGGCGATCCCGCCATATCCGAAGTGGCTGTGGGCACCGGGTGTGATCATCCCGAGATACATCTGGCACTCGCCCAGAGCGTCGGCCACTGCGGGTGCAGTCCGCTCGTCCACCTCGGTATTGTAGTGCGCCTCGACGCCGAGCTGGACATGTCCGGGCAGCCGGGGGGCGATCTCTTTCTTGATGAGTCGAATCGCGCCAGCGGTGTCCAGCTTGCTTCCGTCCCACTCGGGCCGCATGCTCGCCGGCACGAACCCTCCCTTTCCCGCGTTGAAAGTCCACCGACAGACGCTGTGTAACGACGTGCCATGATGCGCCATGATTGCCTCCCCGTGCTTCTGCGCGATTGGCTGCAGCTGCACCTTACCGTTTCTGGCTCCTCTCCACTTCGGTCTCCAGGATCGCGACCCACCGCCGGTAGGCCTCCTGATACGCTGGGATCAGCGCAGGCGTTGGCTCGATGGATCGCACTGTCTCCAGCCCGACGAAGGCCTCCTGCATATTCGGATAGATTCCCGCCCCGATCCCCGCGCCGCGCGCCGCCCCCTGCGAGCCATCCGTCCGGTAGAGCTCCACGCGCGCCCCTGTGATCGCGGCGAACGCTTCGCTGAAAAGTGGGCTGAGGAACATGTTGGCGTAGCCGGCCTTGACGGTTACCAGCTCCAGGCCCATCTCACGCAGGGCACCGATCCCGTGGTTCAGAGCGAAGACAATCCCCTCCTGCACCGCCCGGGCGACGTGGGCCCGGGTGTGAATGTTGAGCTCCAGGCCGTGGAGCGAGGCCCCGATGTTCCGGTTCGCCAATGTCCGCTCGGCACCATTCCCGAATGGGAGGATGGTCAGCCCAGCAGAGCCTGGCGGGGCCGCTGCCGCAATCGTGTTGATCGTCTCGTACGTGGCGGCTCCGTCGGGCCAGAGCTCGCGCTTTAGCCAGCTATTCAAGATCCCTGTGCCGTTCACACACAGGAGGACCCCGTTGCGCGGACGATCCGGCACGTGATTGACATGGACGAAGGTATTGACCCGTCCACGCGGATCGGACACCGGTCGCGCGCTCACCCCGTATACCACGCCCGAGGTGCCGGCCGTCGCCGCCACCTCTCCGGGATGCAGCACATTCAGCGACAGCGCGTTATTTGGCTGGTCCCCGGCCCGGTACGCCAGGGGAATTCCGGCCGGAAGGCCGAGCGCCTCCGCAGCGGGCCGCGTGAGCGTGCCTTGCACGGCGAAGGTGTCGACGCGTGGCGGGACGAGGTCGGGAGAAACCCCGTAGTGGTCGAGGAGAAGGCCCGCCACGCACCCCTCCGCGAAGTCCCACAGGATACCCTCCGAGAGGCCCGACACCGTCGTGGAGATCTCCCCCGTCATCTTCGCGGCGATGAAATCGCCGGGCAGCATGAATTTGTGTATTCGCCGGTAGACCTCCGGTTCGTGCGCTTTCATCCAAGCGAGCTTGGACGCCGTGAAGTTCCCGGGGGAGTTAAGCAGGCGCGTCAGACATCGGTCCGGCCCGATGGCTGCGAACGCGCGCTCGCCGATGTCGATGGCCCGGCTATCACACCAGATGATGGCCGGGCGGAGCGGCTCCAGGTTCTCGTCCACCACGACCAGTCCGTGCATCTGGTACGAGATCCCCACAGCTCGTACATCGGTGAGCCGCTGGCCCGCCTGCTCACGGATCTCCGCGGTCGCCCGACAGACGTGTTCCCACCAGACATCGGGATGCTGCTCCGCCCACCCCGGCCGCTCCGTCAAGATGGGCAGCTCGGTCTTCGGCGAGGAGCCGCTGGCGATAAGGCTGCCCGTGGCGGCATCCAGAAGCGAGGCCTTGATCGAGGAACTACCGATGTCGTACCCGAGCAGGAACATGTTCGCCATCCGTCACAAAATCATCTCAGTTCACGTGTGCGGGCTGAGGGCGCCCTGAAGCCGCATGGCGGAGGCGTCGTGAGACCCCCCTCCACCGCCTCCGACCCGTGCCCGTCAACGCGTCGAGCTACTCGATCTCGATCCGGCGCGCGCGCGCCTTCACGACCACGATCTCACGGTCCAGGGCCCACCCTGCTTCGATTTCGACCAAACCTTGCAACTCGACGCGCGCGAGGCCCGTTCCGTCGGCCCGCACACTGGTCGGCGTCTCGCACTGGTGTACTCGCAGGATATAGGTGCACGGCGCATCGCTGGCCTCGAAAGCGATCCGGCCATCCTGCCGCCGGCAGCGCAGGACAACCTGGCCCGCGTCCCTTCGGAGAGTGAACTCGGCCTGGGTCGCGACAAAGACCTCCACCGTCAGAGGGTCGGCCGGCCGCTCGCCCACGTGGCTGCGCTCGGGCCCCAGCGGGAGCAAGCTATTTTCTCGGAGGTAGAGAGGCATTTCCTGGAGCGGGACCTGTCGCCGCAGCGTCGTCGGCCCGTCCATGACCGCCCCACTCCACCAGTCCAGCCACCGCCCTCGAGGCAGATACGTCGTGACCCGGCCGTCCGCATTCACCACCGGCGAGACGAGCAGTTCCCGCCCGAGACAGTACTGGAGATCGAACGCGTAGCCCGCTGGGTCCTCGGAGAACTCCAGGACCATCGGCCGCATCAGCGGAATGCCCGTCTCCGCGGCTTCCCACGCATAGCTGTACAGATAGGGGACCAGTCGGCTGCGCAGCTTGGCATACTGCCGGAAGACGTTCAACGCCTCCTCGCCAAACAACCACGGGTCGCGTGCGGTCGCGCCGTGGTAACGACTGAGCGCCGAAAAGAAACCGCACTGCGACCAGCGGACGAACAGTTCCGGCGTCGGGGTGCCCCAGAAGCCGCCCATGTCCTGGCTCCAGTGGGCCAGGCCGCTCATCGCCGCCGCGAGGCCGCCACGCAGCGAACTGGCAAAGTCCGCAAAGGTGCACTCCGGGTCGCCGGACCAGTGTCCGGGATAGCGCTGGCTGCCCGGGGCGCCGCTGCGGGCCCAGATGACAGCGCGGCCCGCGTGCGCCCTTGTTGCCTCGAACACTTCCTGCTGGTAGAGGAGGGCGTACGGGTTGTGCATTTCAGCCCCGGTCAACCCATTGTGGAAGCGGGCATCCTCGGGGATCTCCTCGGCGAAGTCGGTCTTGAACGCGTCCACCCCCTGGGCCAACAATGCCTCGTGCTTCCTCCGAAACCACGCCACCGCTTCGGGATTGGTGAGGTCCACGATGGCGCAGAGGCCCATCCCTCGCTCCGACCGTTGACTCCAGACAAGCGCCTCGTACGTGCTGCCATCTGGCCGCCGGAGGAAGTAGCCCTTGGCCGCTCCCTCCTGGTACATGGCGCTCTGGACGGCCGCGTAGGGGTTCTCCCACAGGCAGTTGTGAAAGCCCTCCGCGTGCAGCTCCTTCAGGAGGCGCGGCGGGTCGGGAAAGCGCACCGTGTCCCACTCGAAGTCCGACCACATCAGCGGGCGCTGCCAGAAGCAGTCGAAGTGGTACACATCGCAAGGAATGCCCTCTTTGCGCAGGCGCCCCGTCTGCTCCTTCACCGAGCCCTCGGTGGCCTGGATGAAGGCGCTGGAGGCCCACAGGCCGAAGGCCCACTCGGGCGGCACCGCCGACTTTCCCGTGAGATCCGTGTAGGCTACCACGATCTCCTTGGGCGTTCCGGCGATCAGGTAGTAGTCCAGCTCCCGTCCGGACGCTTGGATCGTGTAGCTTCGGTTCGAGAGACTGCCCAGGTGGAAGGTCACGGCGGTCGGCGTATCGACAAAGATGCCGTAGCCACGCGTGCCGACCATGATCGGCATGTTCTTGTACGCCAGTTCCAAGCGGGTCCCGTACGGGTTCCGCTGCCAGGTTCGGATCGTCCGACCGACGTGATCGAGCCGGGTGAATTTCTCCCCCCCGCCATAGAAATGGTCTTCCGGATCGAGCGCGAGCGTTTCCACGACGGCCAAGACTTGCCGGGCCGGATCATGCGGAACCCCTGTTACCTCAAAGCCTGGCGGGGGAGCCAGCGCATGCCCACCGAAGTTGGTATCCCCCGGAATCTCGTGTGTCAGCATCCGTCCGTCAGGTGTCCGGAAGCTGAGACACCACGGCTCAAGATCGGCCACCACCGTCAATCGCTCTGTGGCGATCGCCACGCGCTTCTCGGTGTCGTGAATCGTGAACGGCGGGGCAGGAGGCCGATTCACGACGTAACTGAAGCCTTTGGCTGGTGGCACGGCTCCCGGCGTGACACGGATCCGGAAGACATGGGGCGCAACCGGCGCGATTTCGACAGTCGCTGCGACGAGACCCGCCGCAACGCACCGGAACCTGGCGCCATCCGCCGTGCGCTCCCACGACAGTGCCCGCCCGATGGCCATATTTCGCGATTCCATGACTCCTCCCGTATGGTGGACAACACCTGCGGGCGTCGCGACCCGCGGCACGACTCACCCTTTGACCGCCCCGAGCGTCAGCCCCCGCACGACGTAGCGCTGCATGACCAGGGTCATCACGACGTTTGGCAGCATCACCATCACCGCGGCCGCGCTCATCTCCCCATAGAGCGGCCCCAAATCCGTCGTGAGGCCGGCAATCACCACGGGGAGCGTCTTGGACGCGGGGCCGCTCAGGATCAGGGCAAACAGGAACTCATTCCAGGACACCAGGAACGCAAAAATGGCGGCGACCGCCAGCCCGGGCGCCGCAATGGGAATGACGACGCGAATCAACGTCCCCAACGGTGTGCAGCCGTCGACCATGGCCGCCTCTTCGACCTCGATCGGCACGTCATCGAAGAATCCGATGAGCAGCCAGATGGAAAACGGCAAGGCGAAGGAAATATAGGCGATCACCAGCCCGGTGTACGTATCCAGCATCCCGATCTTCAGCATCATCAAGTAGTAGGGCACCACCAGCGTCATCCGCGGTACCATCCGCGTGAGCAACACCAGAAACCGGAGGGCTTCCGACCCGCGGAACTTGACGCGCGAAAAGCCATAGCCCGCCAAGGTGCCCAACACCAGGCTGCCGACCGTCGTGCCCATCGCGATGAGGGTGCTGTTCCAGAGATATTCGAAGAAGGGGATGTTGAACAGCACGCGCTTGTAGTTCTCGAGGATGGGACCGAAGACCCACTGGGGCGGTTTGGCGTAGAGACTCAGCTCCGTCTTGAAGGAGGCCGTCAGAATCCAATAGAGCGGGAACAGCGTCCAGGCGAGCACCGGGAGGAGTGCGAGGATCGTCAGGAGTCGCCGCGTACGCATCGCCTCACCTCGGCCGCAGAATGGCACGGATCAGAAGGAAGCACATGAGCGCCACCAGGACGAGCGTGACGATCCCCACCGCATTCGCCGTGCCCATATGGCCCAGCCCGAAGATCCGGTAGTTGAGCAACTGAATGGTTTCCGTGGCTGTTCCTGGCCCGCCTCCTGTCAACACAAAGATGATGTCAAACTCGCGGAAGGCATCCATGCCTCGGATGAGGACCGCGAGCAGAATGACATACGTCAGCAGAGGCACAGTTATGAACCGAAAACTCTGAAGCCACGAGGCTCCATCCACCCTGGCAGCCTCGTACAGCTCGGCGGGCAACGTTTCCAAGCCCGCGTGAATGACGAGGAACATGAAGGGGATGGTACGCCACGCGTCGACCAAGACGATGGCGATCATGGCCAGGGTGGGTTCCCCCAACCACGCCGGCTGCCCCAGGCCAAGGACGTTCAGGTAGTAGTTGACCACGCCCATGTCCGGATGGAGGATGAGCCGCCACATCGTGGCGCCCACCACGGGCACGACAAACAGGGGCAGGAGCAGGACCGCGCGAATGGGCCGGAGAAAGGAGAAGGGTTGCGCGAAGAGCAGCGCCAAGGCCAACCCGGCCAGGAGCTCGACGAGCACCGAGCCGACCGTAAACACGCCGGTAACCACGACAGCACGCCGGAAGGTTGGGTCCCCGACCAGGGCGAGATAGTTCCCCAACCCGAGAAAGCGAATCTCCTGCGGGCGAACCAGCCACCAGTTGAAGAGGCTGACACCCACGGAGTAGATGAGGGGGACTAGGTCGATTCCGATCAGGAACACCAGTCCGGGAATCAGGTACCAGCGCCGTGTCTGCAGCGTCCCCATGGTCCCCCGCACCGCCCTTTTACTTTCCGAGGATCTTGTTGATCCCGGCATCCATTTCCTTCAACGCGTTATCAAGGGTGAGCTCACCCGCCGTCAGACGTGCGGTCGTGGTCCGCATGTGCTCCTGGATGTCGGGGTACTCCTTGAGACGCGGCCGCCCCTTCGCCGTCCGGAGGCTGGCCAGCAGCGCATCCACGTATGGGAGGGCCGCCTTGGTGGAGGGATCCTGCAAAACGGACACGCGGGCGTTGTGAATCGCCGAGATGGCGCTCGGGAACTTGGTAGACGCGAGGCCAAATTCCTTGCTGCTCAACCAGTTGGCAAATTCCCAGGCCGCCGCTTGATTGGACGTGTTCTTGGCGATGGCGACGGTCCACACGCCTCGCATCGGCGCGTTCCGCGTCCCCTTCGGGGGGACCATATACCCGAGCTTCCCCGCCACGCTCGACTTGCTCGCGTCTTCCAGCGGCTTGGCGCCCGAGGCCCACTGGACGGCCATGGCGGCCTGGCCAAGCTGGAGCGCCTTGTTGACGTCGGCGAACGTATAGTTCCTCACGTTGGGGGGCGCCACCTTCACCAACTCCAGGAACATCTCCGCCCCCTTCTTGCCGGCCTCGGTGTTCACACCCGCACGGCCGCCGCTAGTCACCAACTCCGCTCCGTACGACCAGAGAAGCAGGGTCAGGTAGAGCGGCGCCTGAGGATCGGTCCCGGCCGCGAGGGCAAAGCCGTACTGTTGCTTGGCCGGATCGTGCAGGGCCTTGGCCGCCCCGAGCAAGTCGTCCCAGGTCGTCGGCGGCTTCAGTCCCTTTTTCTCGAAGAGATCCTTCCGGTAGATCAGGATCTGGACGTTCGGGTCCACGGGCAACGCATACTGCTTGCCCCCGTATGCCCCGGCTTCGACCGTGGTGGGGATGAAGTCCGGCATGTCGATGTCCTTCACGCGGTCGTCCAAGGGCAAGAGGAAGTCCGCCAGAGCCGGGACCCACGGTTCGTCCATGAAGTACACGTCGTGGCGAGCCCCCGTGCTCAGCGACAGGAGCTGTTTCTTGTACAACTCCCCCAGCGGTGCGGAATCGACGACCACTTTGATACCGGTCTTCTTTTCGAATGCCGGCAGATTGGCGCGGAGCACGTCTTCCTTGAACCCGGCCAGCATGGAGAGATTCAGCGTCTTGGTTTGCGCCCAGGCGGGCACGGTCACCACCAGGAGCGCCAGAGCGAGGCTCGCGAGGAGGTACGCATACCCGCGACACGTCTTTCGAGAAACGCCTTTAACCACCCGCATTCCGTTCATGTTGCCTCCTTTCATGACAAGTGTGCGCTACAGCACACCACGCCGAAGGACCAAGGCTCTCTCCGGGCGCCCACTCGGCCGCTGCTGGGGCCGCCACGCCACGGGATCGCTGAGGATCTTCCGCAGGATCAAGCTCACACCTCCCATGACGCAAGCGTCGAATTTGAACCGAGACACGAGGATCCGGACCTCCCGGCGAGGCGCCGCGACCGCGCGGGCCTCCACTTCTTGGCGAGCCCGCGGGAGCACGTACGGCGCGACCAAGCTGAGCACGCCCCCCATCACGACGAGGCTGGGATTGAAAACATTGATGAGGTTCGCAATGCCGATCCCAAGATAGCACCCGACCTCGCCGAGGATCTCCAGGACAACGGGATCGCCGGACGCGGCGGCCTGGAGGACCTGATCCATCCGCAGCGCCTCAAGCGCGCCGTCACCGACGAGGGTCTGCCGCGGCGCACGGCCCGCGGCGATCGCCTCGCGCACTTTGCGAATGATCGTGGTTGGGCCCGCCAGCGTCTCCCAGCATCCGCGATTGCCGCAGTTGCACGGTGGGCCGTCAGGCTCGATCGTCATGTGGCCCACTTCCCCGGCGAACCCCCCGGTGCCGCCGTACAGTTCTCCGCGCACCACTAGTCCGCCCCCTAAACCCACACCGGCGCTGAGATAGATGAAATCGTCTACCCCCTTGGCGGTCCCCAGCATCTGCTCGCCAAGGGCGGCGGCGTTCGCTTCGTTCTCCACGATCACGGGCACGCCGAAACGCTCAATCCACCGATCGCGCAGCGGGACATCCCGCCAATGGAGATTCGGCGCGAACAGCAGCGTACCGGTTTTATGATCGACAAGGCCGGGGACACCCAAGCCAATCCCGAGCATGCGATGCCTGCCGACGGTCTTGGCGATCGCGGTCTGCACGAGGCGCTCCGCAGTCTCCAACACGCGCGCCTGGTGCTGACGAGAGGGGGCGGGGGCGATGGTGACGTCCACCTTCTGCCTCCAACGGACTTCGGCCTTCATGTCAGTGACCGCCACCGAAACGAAGCCGACGCCGATCTCGACACCGATCAGTCGGCCCCCATCCGGATTGACATCCAGCAGCGTTCCGGGGCGTCCGGGACGCGGCTCGGATCGGCCGCCTTCCTTCACGAAACCCCACGCTTGCAGTTGCGCCAGCAGACTCCCGACAGTGGACTTGTTCAGACCGCTAGTGTTGACCATCTCGGCCCGGGAGATCGGCCGGCCGGCTTCCCAGACGTAGCTCAAAGCAATGGCAAGGTTGCGCTCACGCACCCAGTTCTGGTCCCCTGTCCGATACCGCGGGGTCACCGGCTGCGGGCGGCCCCCATCCGCATGCAGCCCAGCCCTGTGGCCGCCGCTTGGTGTCAGCACCACCTCCGGCACGCGCGGTCCCATGAGGTACGAGGATCTCACAGACTCTCCCAAAATCATCCGGTGAGACAGGTTCTCCTTCGGCATCGAGAGATCAGACCCCCCTGTCTCTGATGATGAGTCCTTGCACATTAGTTAGTTTGCCGCGTGGAACAACTAATAGAAATATGTAGCAGCCCTGCTCATGCGTCAAGCGGATTCTAACAACGTTGGGGTCAGGCTTTGGTAATTCGGTTATTGTCAGATGGGAGACGGGGCCTCGAAGCCCCAGTGACCCTCCCCGCCCTTTGGGCGGGGAGGGTCACTGGGCTACCACACATTCCCCATAATCTCCTTGCCCTCCCTCGCTCCCGAGACCAGGTTTCCCCGTGCGGACGGGGGGTCGATCATGCGCCTGGAAGAGGACCTGGTCCGCGGATGGGATCTCCGCTGCGATCGGGCTGGTCGCATCCTCCTGCTGAATCCTAAGTGTTCTTTACATCATAACAACGTCTTGACCGGCGGCCATCTGGACGCTATCATCTAGCCAGTCTAGACATGAGGAGATTCATGCGGCGCGTGTGGCAGCTTCAGGAAGCTAAGAACAAGCTCAGTGAGGTCGTGGACCAAGCGATCCGTCACGGTCCGCAAGTGATCACGCGGCGGGGGGTGGAGGAGGCTGTCGTGGTGTCACTCGCCGAGTACGCCAAGCTCAGACACGGCAAGGGGAAACTATCGGAGTTCTTCCGCCGATCGCCACTGGCCGGTCTTTCGCTGGACCGGGACAGGAGTCCCGCGCGTGAGGTCGTGAAGCTGTGAGATATCTCCTGGACACCTGCGTCATCTCCGCGTTGGTTGCGAAGCGACCCGCCGAGCATGTCGTCGAATGGGTGGACGCTCTGGACCCTGACGCCGTCTACCTTAGCGTGATCACGATCGGCGAAATCCAAAAAGGGATCGAGCGCTCACCGAAGTCGCGGCGACGGGCGCAGCTCGAAGCGTGGCTGGCGGACGAACTTCTCGGACGATTCAGTGGCAGAGTGGTGCCGTTGGATGAGGACGTGCTGCGGACGTGGGGTCGACTGACGGCTTCCCTGGAAGCCCGTGGCATCAACTTGCCGGCGATCGATACGCTACTGGCGGCCAGCGCGCTTCACGGCGATTTCGTCCTGGTGACGCGAAACGAGGCGGATTTCGCCGCTACCGGCGTGCACATCCACAACCCGTGGGTGAGGTGATAGGAATTTGGGTTTGATCAACCGCGCTTAGGCGCGCTTGGCCGCGAAGTCGGAGACCTCACTGAATTCCTCGATGGTGGCCGGACCTTCTTTCTGAGTCTTCCGACGCTTCCCTCGGTTCACGTTGCTGTACCAGCCATAGTACCGCACTAGGTGTTCCCCGGCGTTCGGGATGTGCGCGGTGAGCGCTGCCAGCCAGTCGCACGCCGAAAAGGCCTCGAAATTCCGCTTGAGTACCGTGTGCATCTTGGAGCGGTAATCCTCCGGGACGTATCTCCGCTGCGATTTCTCAGCAGTCGCCCGCCGTGTATCATATGTGCAAGAGGTGAACTCCATGAATCTGCGAGTCATTCTTGAGCCGGTGGACGAAGACGGCTACTTCAGCCCGAATGCCGAACAACTCAAAATCGCGGTATGAGCAAGGTCCCGAGCCTTCCACACATAGGTGTCGCACGCCCTCCAGCGTAGACTCCTGAGTAGTTGTCCGGAAACGCGGCGGTCAACATCAATCACTGCTTGTCATTCGAGGGCGGCGTGCCGCTCGGCGACAAACGGGACTTCAAATACTCGCCCAACACGATGGCGGCGGGATACAAGACCTCCTCTTCGAGGCGGGCGTGGTGCAGCAGTTTCGCCGCGAAATAGGCGACCTGCGGCCTGCCCTCTTTCGTCGCCTCCTGCCCCAACCGCTCGAGCGCTCCTCGGATCTGGTCGTGTTCCGCGAGCATCTCCGGCAGTTCGCTTTTCAGCTGCTCGGCCTTGGCGACAAGCTCATGCATCCCGGGTGTGACCTTGTTCTGCGCCACACTGTGCAAGAGCCCAAGCCCCAGGAACACGCTGTCGTCCTCTCGGCGAAGATGCGGATGCAGGAGGGACTGTAACGCTCGTGCCGCCTCGCCGATCCGGCCACCGATCCGGATGGCCTGCTCCAGGTCTGCTCGCAGTTCCTCGTGCTCCACTCGCAGTGAATCCGGCATGGCCGGCAGCATGGCTCTCCCCTTTCTCTTATTGTCCACAACGAACGCGCCCGAGCAGGGTTGTCGTCGTCTGTTCTATGTTCACACCTTAATCTGGATCAATCAACTGAGGATTTTGACCTGCAACCGATCGCATCGAGTCACCCGAACGACATCTCGATCGCTCGACCAGCCCTCCCGGGTGCTTGGCTCGCGGCTCGTCGCTCGCGACTCGATGTCGCTTGGCGGCACTCGGCACCTGGCGCTCACTTCAGGCACGCAATTCCCCTTGCCCTTCTCTGCGCCGACGTACTAGCATGGTGCTACCTTTTCCGAGGACTTATCGTGAGCGAGATCTATCTGGACGTCGAGACGCAGCGCCTGTCCAGCGAAGTGCCGGGCGGCTGGAATAGCATCCGGGACTTCGGCCTCTCGGTCGCGGTGACCTGGAACGACGTCGCGGGATTCCGGGAGTGGTACGAGGGCGACGCCGCGCGGCTCATCGAGGAATTGGGGACCTTCGATCGCATCGTGACGTTCAATGGGGTCCGGTTCGACCTCGAAGTGCTCGCCGCGTATGGAAATGTCCAGCGTATTCGGGAAAAGAGCCTCGATATCCTGAAGGACCTCGAACGGCGGATGGGATTTCGCGCCAAGCTGCAGGATGTCGCCCGCTCGACGCTGGGCAAAGACAAGACGGGCTCCGGCACCGACGCGGTGACGTGGTGGCGATCGGGAGACCCCGTCCTTCAACGGCGCGTGGTGGATTATTGCCGGATGGACGTGGAGCTACTGCGGGAAATCGTGGCGCACGGGCGCAGCCAAGGCTTCGTCAAGATTCCTTCGCTGGGGAAAGATCGGACGGTCTACGTAGCCTGGGGCCCATGATGCGCTTCGGGCGAGGTCGCATTCGTCGTTTTACGATCGGGAGTATCAGGTGAGGGCCATGACAGATTTATCGAGTCGGTTCGACGAGATGGTGGCGGCCGCGGAGCGCCAAGGGTTGCTTGTCTTTCCGGGGTACATCTCCGAAGACCTCCCGGCAATCTGGTGGCAGGGAGATCCGGACGCGTGGCCGGATTTCCTCGGCATCGCCAAGGCGGAAGGGGTGCGGACAC
>Ga0316616_100000263_pt1 | contig 15326 bp, 14 predicted proteins | sample OWC_Aug_M1_C1_D1_FD_207660 | JGI IMG/M metagenome (GOLD analysis project Ga0316616, IMG submission 207660) | Wetland soil microbial communities from Old Woman Creek delta, Ohio, United States - OWC_Aug_M1_C1_D1_B | ecosystem: Environmental > Terrestrial > Soil > Wetlands | place: USA: Ohio... | reverse complement strand
AGCCCCCAGGTCCTCTTCGCCGGGACGCTGGCCGGCGTCTACGTGATCCGGAACCTCCCGGCCCGGCCCCCCGCCGCCGGGGCGGCGGTGCCGGCCTTCAACCCGCAGTGGTTCTCGTTCAACAACCGGCAGCTCCCGGCCCCGGCCCCGGTCGTCGCGGGCCAGCTCCCGCTGGTGCTGGTGAACGATCTCGTCTGCGTGACGCACGCGCCGACGCCGGGGGCCGCCCCGGGATCCCCCGAGGCCGCAGCCCGGCAGCTGCTGATCTGCTCGACCTTCGGCCGGGGCATGTACGCCTGCGATCTCTCGGCGCCGGTGGGGGCCCCGGCCGTCGGCGGGGGGCCGCGGTTCCGGCTCTTCATCCGGCAGTACGTCGTCGAGGACGGGATGGGCTATCCCCGCCTGGCGCCCGCGGCGCTGAACGCGGCGCCGCCGGCCCCGGGCCTGGGCGGGGACCCCCGCATGCCCGCCGGCACGATCCAGTTCGACCTGACCCAGGCCTACGACATCCGGGTGGACCGGCCGCCCTTCAATTTCTTCGAGGAGGTCCTGGACGGCGTCGAGTTCGACGAGAGCCTCGTCCTTGACGAGCCCGAGCCGGGCGAGCCGAACATGGTCTACGTGCAGGTGCACACCCGGGGCTGGGACACGCTGCGGGACGTGACCGTGCACCTGTTCTTCGCCCCGGCGCCGGCCCCCGCCCCGGCCGGGCCGCCGCTGCCGGATCTGCAGGCGGACTTCTGGGCGCACGTCACCGACCTGGTCCTGCCGGCCCCGAGCCCCGCCCCGGTGGCCCCGGCGGCGGCGTGGCAGCGGGCCGGCACGCCCCAGCCCCTGGTGGTCCGCCCCAACCAGCCGGCCGTGGCCCGCTTCGAGTGGGTGCCGCCGGCCAGTCTGGGCGGCGGGCACGTCGCCCTGCTCGCCGTGTGCACCAGCCCGAGCGATCCCCTGCCGGGCGGGCTGCCCACGGTGATGCAGACGCTGCTGCTGCAGGAGCGGCGGGCGGCGCTGCGGGTCATCCGGGTCCGACCCTTCGTGCCCGACATCTACATCCGGGACGGGGTGGAGGACGCCGGCACGGGTCCCTCGGTGGCGTTCGGGGGGCGGAGCCCCGACATCATCGTCGTGCAGGGCGCCCCCGCGGCCCCGCCAGCCGAGGCCTTCCGCGACCTGCTCGACACGCGCCCGGCGGACCGGTTGCGCGGTGTCGGGGACAACTTCATCTACGTGCGCGTGCACAACCGCAAGGCCGTGGAGGTCCAGGCCCAGGTGGAGCTGTGGCGGGTGAAGCCGATCATCCCGCTGGCGCCGGGGGAGGCGGCCGCACCCCCCTTCGACCAGAGCAAGTGGAGCCAGGACGGCCTGGTGGGCGACGGGGCCCCCCTGCCGGCCGGCACGTCCGCGGTCACGCTGCCTCCCAGGGGCTGGGGCGCGGCCCGCTTCACCTGGCACGAGCCGCCCAACCCGGATCCTGCGGGCACGGACCCGTACCCCACCTATCTCCTGGTGGCCCTGGTGAGCGCGGTGCCGCCGGGCGATCCGAAGCCCTCCAAGGCGGACGTGGACAGCTTCGAGAACTTCTGGGATTTCTTCCGGACGCTCCGGAGCGCCGGCAACGCGGCCATGCGGGGCGTGCGGTGGGTAGCCAGCTGAGGCGGGGGCGCATCCCGCCGCTGCGGAGGTCCTGAGCCATGCTCGTCCGACCCATGATCGGCGGCTGGGAGCCACCCCGGATCGAGCGGATCGCCGCGGCGGAGAGCCGGCGGCTGGCGGTGCTGCCGGTGCCGGGGCTGTCCGGGGATCTGCACCAGGATCTGGGCCGGGGGGCCCTGGCGGTGGAGGTCGTGGGGTCCCTCATGGGGGACGAGGCCCGGGACGAGTTCCTGAAGCAGGTGCGCGAGAAGTTCCTGGCCGGGGAGCCGGTGGATTTCGTGGCGGACATCGTCAAGGAGTCCGAGCTGGAGCAGGTCCTGATCGAGACCCTGGAGGTCGAGGAGGTGGCGGGGGCGGCCGACAGCTTCCGCTACCGGATCGTGCTGCGCGAGTACACCGAGCCGCCCGAGCCGCCGGCGCCGGCGGACGACTTCGGCCTCGACCTGGACGCGGAGCTGGACGGCCTAGCCGACCTGGGGCTGGACATGCTGGACCTGCCGGCCCTCGTCGGCGACATCCCGCAGATCGGGGAGCTGCTGCAACCGATCAAGCCGGCGGCCGAGAACCTGAAGCAGGCGCTGTCCGGGGCGGGGAGCCTGCTGGGGCCCCTGGACAGCCTGCTGAAAGGGAGCTGAGATGGCGGCCAGCGCCTTCCTGGCGGCGGTGCGGACCTACCTGCAGGGGTTGAGCCTCACCCCCGCGCCGGCCATGATCGGCAACTCCGAGCCCGTGCAGGCCAACCAGATGCCAGCGGTGGTCCTGTCCCTGGAGGGCGCCGACAACGCGGGGACGGGTGTGGGCGAGCGGGCGACCCTCATCACGGACGGGGCGCTGCCCTGGCAGGCGGCCATCGACCTGGCTAACCCGGTCTTGCCAGAGGAGCCGAGCTTCCGTCTGCTGAACGACGCCCGCACCGTCCTGACGCTCCCGCATGGAGGCCTGGTGCGGCAGGACGGCAGCTCTGGCCCGCTCGCCGCCGCAGACCTGGCGGTGACGGTGGCGGGGGCGAGCCGCCCCGTGGTGACGGGGCCGCCCACCGGGCTCCAGGTCCAGGCCGATCCCCTGGTGGGCCAGCTCACCTTCGGATCGGCGCTGCCCGCGACGGGGACCGTCGTGGTCCACTACTTCCTGGGCCAGTGGGAGCAGCGCCTGGCGCGACTGGCGGGGATCCTCCGCGTGGACGTGTGCGCCACGCAGGACGTGGTGGTGGGCGGCCTGTCGGACCAGGTGGTGGAGGCCCTCATGGACCCGCGGGCCCGGCGCGAGATCCTGCGGCTCCACCACATGGAGCTGGCCTCCCTGTCCAGCATCGGCCCCCGGGAACCCGTGGCGAACCTGCGGCGGCGGAGCGCGCGCTTCCGCTTCGCCTTCGAGCAGGAGATCAACCAGCCCGAATCCTCCGGCGGCATCATCCGCCGCATCCCTGTGACCACGCAGCTCAGCGTGGCCACGGCGGACCTGGCCACGGGGTCGGTGCAGACGACGCTGGTTAGCATCCCGGACACACCATGACTTCGGCAGTTGGGTCACTAGCAAAGGAGTGAGCGATGAGCGAGACGATTGCGGAGATGATTCTGCCCGGGACGTACATCGAGGTGCGGGCAGAGGGGCTGATCGGGGTCGGGGGCATCGCCACGGGGAACGTCGGCGTGGTGGGCACGGCGAACCGGGGGCCGCTGAACACGGTGGCGGTCCTGGGGAGTTACGCCGAGGCGCTGGACGTCTTCGGCGCCTACGACCGCTGGCCCGCGGCGAAGACCGACCAGGCCAACGCCCTGACCCTGACGCGGACGCTGGAGCAGGTGTTCCGCGGCGGCGCCTCCACGGTCTACGCCGTGCGGGTGGCGAACCTCGGAACCACGACCATGGCCAGCATGAGCTGGCACCTGGACTCCGCCACGGACGTCCAGCTGCTCACGCTCACCGCCACGTCGCCCGGGACCTGGGCCAACGCCATCCAGGTTGCCCTGTCTGCTCCGGACGGGGAGCCGGCGACCCTGAGTCTCACCCTGGGCCGGCTGAAGGAGACCTTCAGCGGGGCCAACGCGGGCGAGCTGGCGGCGGCCATCCAGGAGGGGAGCCGGCTGGTGACGGTGGCCGGGCCCTCGGACGCCAACAAGGGCACGGTCCCCAAGAAGCTGGTCGCCTCGACGACGGCGGGCGGCCCCGACGGCGTGCCGGCCACGACCACCGAGGCGGCGGCGGGCCTGGGCCTGTTGGCTAACCAGCCGGTCAACATCGTGGTGGTGGGCGGCCTGGACGCCAAGACCGCCGCCGGCACGGTGCTGGCCCACCTGGAGGCGACCGAGAACGACGGCCGGGAGCGGATCGCGGTCATGGGCGCCTCCAGCGACGAGCCGGCCACGCTCATCAGCGACGACGTCTCCAAGGGCTCGAACGCCCGCCTGATCCTGGTGGCGCCGGGGATCGAGGCCGAGGACGCGGCCCGCGTCGGCGAGGCCAACAAGGCAGTGAAGCTCCCCGCCCCCTATGCAGCGGCCCTGGTGGCCGGGCGGCTGGCCACGCTGGCCCCCCACATCAGCCTGACCAACAAGGACGTGGCCGCGAGCGACCTGACCCGGGAGTACACCCGGGCCCAGCAGAAGCAGCTGCTGAACAACCAGGTCCTGGTGCTCTTCAAGAACCTCGGCCTCCGCGTCCTGAAGGGGATCACCACGGACACGGGCCCGTTCCGGCAGATCTCGGTGCGGCGCATCGTGGACTACGCCAAGGCCGGGGTGCGCATCGGGTCGAATCCCTACATCGGCCGGCTCAACAACCCCCGGGTGCGGGCGGCCCTCAAGGCCACGCTGGACGGCTTCCTGTCGGGCATGGTCCTGGACGAGATGCTGACCGGCTACGAGCTGGACGTGAGCGCCACGCGGGCGCAGGAGATCAACGGCCAGGCGATCGTCACCATGGTGCTGCGGCCGACCTTCTCCATCGACTACATCAAGGTCATCATGAACCTGCAGTAACCACTGCAGGTGCCGAGAAAGGGAGCGAGCGACATGGCAGCGACGACGGTGTACAGCGGGGCCGATGGGACCATCGCGGTGGCGGTCGAGTCCGGACCGGCGGGGGATGCCGCCAAGGCGGTGGTGGACCAGTACTCCCTCACGCCCATCGGGCGCGTGACCGGGGTGACGGTCAAGGTGACCAACGACGTCAAGCCGTTCCACGAGCTGGGCCAGCGGTTCGCGACGGAGCTGCGGCCCGGCAACATCAACGTGTTCGGGACGATCGAGCGTGCCTACATCAACGGGGCGCTGCTCCGGCTGATGCTGGGGGATGCGGCCGACAGCCGGCCGGCCGGCGCCTTCGTCGGCCCGACGTTCAACCTGAGCCTGCGGCTCAGTAACCCCGCTCTCCCCGACCAGTCGGCCACGGTCACGGTGATGGGCGTGCAGCTGTCGGAGTGGAATTACACCCTGCCCGAGGACGACTTCGTGATGGAGCAGGTGAACTTCCGGGCCCTCTGGATCAAGACGGAGGAGACCGGCTAATCCGCAGGCGGAGGACCGGAGTGAGTCATGGCACATCCCCTCACGGCTGAAGAGCTGCTCGCGGGTGGATCCGCGAGCCACACGGTGCAGGTGCCGGCGGCCCTCGTCCGCCCCGGCGGCAACGGCAACGGCGATGGCGCCGCGACCGGAGCCGCCGGGGAGGTCGTCCTGCGCCCCCTCCTGGTCCGGGACGTGGAGCGAGTGGTGAAGGCCGCCAAGGAGCAGCGGGTCCTCACCAGCGTCCTGATGGTCCACCAGGCGCTGGTGTCGCCGCGCCTCACCGTGGACCAGGTGGGAAGCCTCCCCGCGGGTCTGGTGCAGTACCTGGCCGAGCGGGTGAACGCCATCAGCGGCCTGGCGCTGGGCGAGGACGACCTGGAGAAGGCGGTGAAGGCCCCCCTGGCCAAGGCCTGCTTCATCCTGGCCCGCGAGTTCGGCTGGACCCCCAAGGAATGCTCGGAGCTGACCGTGGGACAGGTCCTGCTGTATCTCGAGATGCTGGCGCGCGAGGAGCGCCCGGGGGGGCAGGCGTGATCCACGCCCCGCACCCGTCCCTGCGCCGGCTGTTTGCCCTCGGCAGCGCGCCCGGCCGGGCCCTGTCCGCCCTGGATGCGGGGCGGGCCGCGCTGGACGCGCTGTCGCGCGAGCTGGACGCGCTGCCGCTCCTGTCGGATGCGGCGCTGGCTGCACTGGCGGCCGCGCTGGACCTGTCCCCCCTCGACGCGGCACTGGAAGGCAGGCCGCTCCCCCGGCAGAAGCCGGAGGCCGCAGGGGCACCCGGCGGCGCGGGGTGGGGGGCGGGCGAGCAGCCGACCCCTGTGCCCGACCGGCCCCGGCCGCTGGCGGCATTCCCCGCCTCCGCACGGGCGCGGCGGGCAGGGGGCATCCGGACTGCCCCCAACGCACCTGCCGAGCCTGCCGCCGCCGCCCGGATCGAGGCGCTGCTGGCGCGCCATGCCCCCCAGGCGGGCGCGCAGCCCGCCCAGGACACGGCGGGGGGGCCGACCCGGGCCTCGCGGTCCGGTGACCTGCCTGGGACGCCCCGGCACCGCGCCGCGGGCGGCGCATCCGGCGAGGTGCGGGAGAGGGTCGCCGTCCCCGAGGTCGGCGCCGCCCGACGTCCGGCGAAGCCTCGTCCACCCACCGAGTCCGAGCCGGGCCCCCGCGCGGGGGCCCGGAGGGCCGACGGGGCGGCGGGGCTTCTGGCGCGGCGCGCGGCGCGCGCGGGCAGCCCGGCGGCGGCCACGACCCCGGTTGGCGCCGTGCCGGCGCCGCCCGATGTCGGCCGGCTCCTGGGGGAAGGCGGGCCACGGGAGCGGGAGACCGGGAGCGGCCCGCCTCCGCGCGCAGAAACGCCACAGGGCGCGGCGGGCAGCGCCGAGCATCCGTCGACCCATTTAGGTCGTGTGGCGGACGCGGTGGCGCGCCTGGAGCGCCGGGCGTCCCAGGCCTGCGGGGCCGAGGCCCCGCGAGGTGCCGCCGGGACGCCAGTCCCAGGGGGTGAAAGGCTGGGCGCCGGCTCCGGCCCCGATACGCCCCCGGGTGGGCGCCCCGCCGCCGGGCTCGCTCCCGCGACGGACCCCGAGGCTGCACGCGAGAGCCTGGGCGGGCTGCGCGGGCTGCTGCGCCGCGTGGCGCCGTCTGAGGCCGAAGCCGCGATCCCCGCCCCGCGGTCCACGCCACCGCGCGAGGCCGTCCCGGACCTGCTGGCCGAGCGCATGGAGGATGCCCTGCTGGCCGACCGCCTCGCGGCGGTCCTCCGGCGCGAGGCCATGTGCCAGGGCATTGACCTGGAGAGGGGGGGCTGATGGCGCTCTCCCGCCCCCGGGCCATTCTGACGCTGGACGGGCGGCGCCTGACCTCGGCCGAGGCGGCGCTGGTACGGCTGCGCGTCCTCCTCACCCTGGGAGAGCACGGACCCGCGGAAGTGGTGCTCTGGCCGTCCTCGAAGCTCGCCGGGGCCCAGCCGGGCTCCAGCCTGGTCATCGCCCTGGGGAACGAGGGGAACGAGGAAGACGTGTGGACCGGGGAGATCACGGGGACGGCGGCCAGCGCGGACGCCGTGGCCCTGGACGGTCTGGAAGGCACCGTGGCCCTGTCCCGCCGGCGGGTCTCGCAGGCCTACCTCAACCAGTCCGTCGCGGACATCGTCCGCGACCTGGCCGGCTCGACCGCAGTGGACGAGGTGAGCGGCGACACGAGCCTGCCCGCGTACTTCGTGGACGACCGGCGGTCGGTCTGGGCGCACCTGCTGGAGCTGGCGCGGTTCGTGGATGCCGACCTGTCCGCCAGCCCGGCCGGCGGCCTGCGCTTCGTGCCGGCCCGGACGGGCACCCCGGATCACCGGCTGCGGCACGGCGCGGAGGTGCTCGGCTGGTGGACCGGCACGGTGTCCGAGCCGCCGGCCCCGGCGGTGGCGGCCTACGGGGCGGCGAGCGAGGCCGGGGCGGAGCAGTGGCACTGGATCCGGCGACCGTCGGGGGCAGGGGGCCAGGCGGAGCAGCAGTTTGTGGCGGCGCTCCGGACCAAGGACGCCGCGGAGGCCATGGCGCGGTCGCTGGCCAACCGGGCGGCCCGGGCCACGGTGCGCGGGCGGTTCCGGATCGTGGGCCGGCCCTCGGTCCGTCCGGGGGATCTCCGGGCGGTGACGGACCTGCCCACGGGGGATCCCGGGGGACTCCGGGTGCGCAGCGTGGAGCACGTCCTGGATGCCCGGCAGGGGTTCGTGACGACGCTCGAGGTCGAGGGGGCCGGGTCGTGAGCGCGCTCGTCGACACCATTCGCGCCATCGTGCGGGACGAGCTGCGGCGGGTGCGCGCGCCGGAGCTGGGCGTCGTCACGGAGGTCTTCACCCGCGACGCGGACGGCAACAAGAGTAACCACCAGGTCAGCCTGCGCCTGCCGGAGAGCGACGTCGAGCTGAAGCACGTCCCGGTCCTGGTGGGCCGGCTCGGCCTCTCGGCGCTGCCCCAGGTGGGGGACCTCATGCTGGTGGCCTTCGTGGCCGGGGACCTGAACGGACCGGTGGCCATCGGCTGCCTTTACGACAGCCAGGCGCACCCGCCCGTGGCCAAGGAACACGAGGTGGTCTACCAGCCGCCGGACCCAGGCGAGAGCGGCGTGCGGCGGCTGCACGTGGAGCTCTCCAACGGCAGCGCCGTCACCCTGGACGACGACGCGGTCGAGATCGCGGCCGGGGGCACGACGGTCAGCGTCAAGCGGGACGGGGACGTGGTCATCAAGAGCGCCGGCAAGCTGCGCCTGGAATCCCAGGGCGACATCGAGCTGGAGGCCCAGGGCGCGGTGAGTGTGAGCGCCCAGAGCACGCTCACCCTGAAGGCGGTCTCGATCAGTGTCGAGGGGCAGGCGGCGGTGAAGCTGAAGGGGGCGCAGATATCCCTGGCGGGGATGACCCAGTTCAGCCCCGCCTAGGCCGCTGAAAAAGGCCCATCTGCGGCGGTGGCAGGCTCCTGCCGCGCTGCGGCGTACGAGCCGAGTACGCCTCGCGCGTCAGATCGCCCGCCGCCTTGCATATGGACCTTTTTGAGCGGCCTCACTCAGAGCGGGTTTGCCGGAGCTTTGCTGGCGAGAGGGATGTGTGATGCCGGGGCCGCCGGTGTCCATTGGGTGCGCGGTGATGCTGAGTCCCGGGGCGGCGGGTCCGCCCGATAGCGGGGTCATCGTCGCGGTCTTCCAGACCGCGGTCACGGCTGGCGGCATGCCGCTGGCCACGGCCGGGAGCCTCTGCCAGATGATCAACTCGCTCTCCGGGGTGCCGTACCCGCTGCCCATCGGGACGGGCGGCTCCACGGCCGTGACCATCAACGGGCAAGGTCTGGTCAGGATGGGGGACATGATCCCCTCGGGCCCGGGCATGCTGACGATCCTGGGGCCGCCCGCGGCCCCCTTCATGACGGATACGGGGGCGCCATGACCCGCACACGTAGCCTGGAGCAGATCACGCCGTTCCTGGGCCGCGACCTGCGCCTGGAGTATGCCCTGTCGGGCGGCTTCTTCGAGGATGCCGACCTCGGCACCCGGCGCCGGCGCGAACACCCGGGCAGCCCGCGCGACCTGGACCTGGCGGACGGGCTCGACGCCATGCAGCAGGCCATCGCCAACCGCCTCAAGACGTGGCAGGGGGAGCTGGCGCCGCTGGGCCACCCCGCGTACGGGTCGCGGCACCACGAGCTGATGGGCCAGCCCAACGTCGAGCGCACCCGGAACCTCATCAAGCTCTACGTCCTGCAGGCCCTCCGGGACGAGCCCCGCATCGCCAAGGTGCTCGAGGTCGCGGTCACGCCCGAGCACACGCCGCCGCGGGACACGGTGCGCATCGCCCTCACGGTCGAGCTGGTCGGCGAGCCCACGCCGCTCAACCTGGTCGTGCCGTTTTCCTTCGAGGTGACGCTGTGAGTTACGCCGCGGAACCCTACGCCCAGTTCGTGGACGACCTGCTCACGGCCCTGACGGGCGGGGTGAGCCGCGAGCAGTTCGTCTTCCTGCCCGAGGACGGCCCCTACCGCCTGGCGCCTCCGGGGCCCCTGATCAAGAGCACGCTGCGCGTCTTCGGCCAGGCGGGCAACACCTTCGCCCGGTTCCAGGCCGACCGCGACTTCGCCCTGGAGGGCGACCTCCTCACCTGGAAGGCGCGCCCGGACGGGACGCCCGCCGCCGATGCCGTCTGGCCGGACGCGGGCACGCCCTTCTACGTCAACTACGACGCCATGGCCCCGGCGGGGGCGGCGCCGCTGCTCAGCGACCGGAACCCCGGCAGCGTCACGCGCCTGCTGGCCGAGAGCTTCGCCCGCGAGTACGCGGTCCTCTCCCGGCAGCTCGAGTCGGTGTACCAGGCGGGCTTCCTGGAGACGGCCACCGGGCGGGACCTGGACCAGGTCGCGGCCCTGCTGGGCCTGACCCGGTACACCCGGGCCTTCGCGGTCGGCACGGTGGTCTTCAGCCGCTCCACGCCGGCGCCGGCGGACGTGTTCATCCCGGCGGGGACGCGCCTGTCCACCGCCGAGCCGCCGGCCGTGGTCTTCGAGACCACGGAGGACCGGACGCTGCACCGGGGCTCCCTCAGCGCCGAGGCGCCGGTGCGCGCCACGACCACCGGCGCCGCGGGGGTGGTACCGGCGCGGACCATCCAGGTGATCCACCGGCCCATCCTGGGCATCGAGACCGCCTCGAACCCCCAGACGACGGCCTTCGGCGGGGCGGACGAGCAGGACGAGGCGCTGCGCGCCCGCGCCCGCCGCGCGCTGGAGGGGGCGGGCAAGGCCACGGCGGGCGCCCTGCTGGCGGCCCTGGCGACGCTGCCCACGGTGCGCGAGAAGGACGTGGGGATCGACGAGGATCCCCTGTCCCGGCCCGGCGTGATCACGCTGCGGGTGGCGGCGCCGCTCACGGACGCGACGTGCCGCCAGGCCGTGGCCTTGATCGAGACGACCCGCCCGGCGGGCGTGCGGGTGCTGCACGACCTGGACCGGCCCGTCCCGCCCGCCGAGCTCAGCCCCGGCCCGAACCCGGATGACGACACGGCCGCGCCTGCCGAGGCCGCCCCGCCCGAGGAGGGCCTGTTCCTGCCGGTGGCGGTCAAGGCGATCCTGCTGCCGGCTTCCGGCGCGCTCACGCCGCAGGACCGGACGGCCCTCAAGCGCCGCGGCGAGGAGGCGATCCGGGCCGTGGTGGGCGAGGCGGGCATCGGCGAGCCGGTGGTGTACCACCGCCTGGCGGCCGCGCTCATGGCGATCGAGGGGGTGCAGGACGTCACGCTGGAGCTGTACGCGAATCTGCCCGGCCAGCTGCCGCCCAGCCACCGGAACCTGATCCCGCCCAAGACCCTGCGGCCGACCGCGGAGGCGCAGCACGGCGGCCTGATCCAGGTGGAGATCGGTGGGCAGCTCGTGGCGCTCGACCTGATGGTGGGGATCGCCCTCCAGGGCGCGGGCCTGGTGGGGGATCAGGTGGCCAATCTGGTGAACGCCCGGATCCAGGTGGCCGGGCAGCTCCGGGATGCGGTGGGGACCCTGGCCAGCCTGTCCGTCGCCGCGCTGAAGGGCGCGATCGTGCCGCGGGAGACGTTCACCATCACCTCGCTCAGCTTCACGATGGAGTACATCGAGGCAGGGGTCCGGATCAACAAGCTGTTCACCGAGGCAGACCCGGCGGTCCCGGTCTCGCCGCTGCAGCGGCTCTGGGTCCGGACGGTCAAGCTGGCCGGAGGCGGCTCGTGAGCGCTCGCGCCCGGCAGATCCTGGGGCGGTTCCCCGCCCACCTCGAGGCGGCGCGGCCCGGCAAGCAGCTGGAGGCGGTGACGGGGGCGCTGGCCGAGCACCTGGACGTGCTCTCCACCGACCTGGCGGCCGTGCGGCGAGCGCACCGGCTGGCCCACGCGGACACGCTGACCGACGTCCTGCGGCTGGGGGCGCTCCACGGCCTGGGCTCGGGCGATCTGAGCATCCTGTTCCTGCGGGCTGAGCACCTGCGCGCGCTGGCCGGGGCCCTGGAGCAGGCCGCGGGCAGCGCGGCAGCCGACCGGGACGCCGCCGCCGAGGCGCTGCTGGATCTCCACGGGATCGAGGGGGCGGATCCCCGCCTGGCGCTCTTCGCCCCCCTTGGCGCGGAGGGCGCGCCGCCGGACCTCGATGCCGCCGCGCGGACCCTGGCGGCGACCGTCCGCGGCCTGATCGCCTCGCGTCAGATCGTCGAGGCGGCGCGCAGCCGGGTTCAGCAGGTCTGCCGGATCCATGCCGCGGGGAACGGGACGATCCGCGCCCTGCTCCTGGGGGCGGCCAACGCGCTGGACCTGGACGTGGACGGGGCGCGCAACGGCGCCGTCAAGGCCACGCTCCGCGCCGAGGCCGGGCCGTCGGCGCAGCCGCTCGACATCGGCGACGAGTTCTTCCACAGCCAGGACCGCTTCTGGCACGCGAGCTACGTCCGGGACCGTGCGCCGCTCGTCCGGACGGTCCCCTCCCGCGCCCCCGCCAAGCGGGTGGCGATGGGCGCGCGCATTGCGGTCTCGGAGCTGGCGGACCAGATGGGGCTCCTGGCACCCGCGGTCCTGGCCCGGGCGGGCGAGGTGGGCCTCACCGATCTGCGCCCTGACACGCCGCTCGATCTGGAGGCGGCCGATCGGCTGGCGGCCCTCTTCGACTTCGCCGTGGAGCGGGTGGGGCGCGGCGTCGTCCGGATGGAGCGGATGCTCTCCGTGCAGGCCCTGGCGACCCAGATGGGCCTGCGGGCCGAGGCGCTGCTGCCGCACCTGGCGGCGCTGGGCGCGACCGGCCTCGCGGCCGGCACGCTCCTCCCACCGGCGCTCGCCGCGCAGGCGGCCCGCCGCTACGGCTACCGGGTCGAGCAGACCATTCCCACGCTCCCCGACGTCCTGGGCATCGAGGAGAACCCGCTGCGCCGGGAGTCGGTGCCGACGGTCGAGTGCCCGCACGGCCACCGCTTCCGCGTCCTGCGCCGCGGCTTCGACCGGGCGCTGCTCCAGATCCAGGTCGCCGGGCGCGGGGACCGCAGCTTGGGGCCGATGGTGGTGAACCGGGACGAGGGGCGCGGGGTCGGGTTCTTCGGGGCGGTGCCCGACGGGCAGACGCTCACGTTCATGGAGGAGGGCCGCGTCTACCTGGCCGGCGGCGACGTCACCGCCTTCGCCTTCTCGTGGCAGGGGGGCTGCTTTGCCGACGCCGCCGAATCGGACCCCGACGACTTCGTCTTCGACGGGGCCGGGGTCGAGGCCCGCCGCCGGGCCACCTTCGCGGTGGTGACCCCCGAGGGAGCCATGGACCGGGAGGCGGTGTTCCCGCACGCCGGGCTCGGCATCGCCATGCCCGGGATCGGCATCGGGGAGACGCGGCTTGCCTTCTTCGCGCAGGTGGCCCACCTGTCGTCGCGCGAGGGAACGGCCGAGGCGCCCGTGATCCGGCGCGTCACCCCGCACCCGGCGATCGGGTTTGCGGACCAGTCGGTGTTCGCCTCGACTCCGGGCGAGACCGAGCCCCCGGTGGCCGCCGGGGTCGGCCTCTCCTGGCTGGAGCACGAGGCCTATGCCTTGCGGGTGATCCTGCCCCGCCGCTTTGCCCTGCTCGACGGGGAGGAGGCCCCGGTCACGGAGCGCGTCCGGGCCGCCCTGGAGCGCTTCCGGCCCGCCGGGGTCCAGGTCCGCGTCGAGTATCTGGATGATCGATGGCGCCTCGGCCAGGGGTTCCTGGCCGAGGATCTCGGGGCCGAGGATCCGATCCTGCGGCTGCGAGGTGGGACGATGCTGTGGTCCCCGCCCACGGACGGCACGTAGTCCACAACGGAGCGGAGTGCGATGGAACTCACACCTTTCATCAAGAAGACGGTACAACCCGGTGAGCCGCTGACTGCCCAGGCCTGGAACGACGTCCTCGACGGCATCGAGGGGGTGCACCTGTACCTGCTGGCCACCATGCATCTGGTCCGGGTCCGGATCACCAACGCCGGGCTCGATCCGCGGGTGGTCCGGGTGACCGCCACGCGGGCGGAAGGGGCGCCGGTGGAAGCCGTCCGCCCCGTCCCGCCCGGGAAGGATCACATCCTCACCTGGCTGGAGCCGGGGGCGTGGACGGTGTCGGCGGAGGCCCCCGGCTTCCAGACGGCCACCGCCTCGGTGACGGTCACCGACGCGGCGGAGTCGAGCGTCGAGCTCGCCCTGCAGCCGGCGGGGGCCTTCATGCCGGATTGCTTCGGCAAACCCCTCTCGGAGGCGCAGGCGGCCCTGACGACGGCGGGGATCCCCCTCGTCCGGCTGGCGGACTTCACCGGCCGGGAGCTGCCGCCGCAGAATCCGGGCGAGGATGCAGACGCCCCGGTCTTCGTCCAGTGGCCGGCCGCCGGGCTCCCGGTGCCGGCGGGCAGCGGCGCCGTCTTCGTGATTGCCGTGCCGATCCAGGTCGAGGCTGCGGTGGAGGTGCCCTCGCTGGCCGGCCTGACCCAGCAGGAGGCGCAGAAGGCCCTGGAGGCCATCGGCCTGGTGCTCGGCAAGGTCAACACCCTGCAGAAGCAGCCCGTCGCCTAGGGCGGGGAGGAGTCCATCATGGCCACACCCTTCGTTGCGGGAGAGTTCTCCGACGAGATCAAGCCGACCGCGACCGCCAAGAGCCTCGCCGCGGCCAAGACGGCCTCGGCCGGCGTTGCCCTCACCCGGGTCGAGAGCCGCGTCGTGGACGTGTCGGCAAAAACAGTGGTCCCCACGGTCGTGCGGGCCGGCGAGGAGGTCAAGTCACCACAGCTCAACACCGACAAGGTGTCCGACCTGGTCGGGCGTCTGGTTCCGATCACTCGGGTCAAGGTCCCGCGTGTCGTGTCCCAGAGCATCCCGGCCGGGACGCGGATTCCCAAGGGCACGCCGGTGGACCTGGTCATGGTCCCGGTGTCGGACATCGACTTCTCGCTGTTCGACACGGTCCACGACGACTTCAAGGTCAAGGCGGTGGACAGTATCCTGCCGCTGCTCGCCGACCCCGCCGTCGAGGCCATCCTCAAGAAGGAGAGGCCGGAGGACCTGACGGAGGCCGAGCGGGCGACGCTCACCACCAAGCTGGCACCGCTGGGGGTCCAGGTGGACGACGCCGTCGCGGGGAAGGGCCTGAACCTGGCCTTCCAGTCGCTGCAGAGCGCGAAGGCCTTCCGGTAGGGCGGGGTCATGGCGCAGATCGGGATGGGCGAGAAGATCCAGGCCGGCGGTGGCGCGGGGGAGAGCATCGGCGGCGTAGCTGGTGGAGCCGCCGTCCCCATCGGTACGGTGGTGGAGTTCGCGTTCGGGTTCCTCCAGTACGCGATGCCGCAGCTCGTCGTCAACGGCGGCTCCTCCGTGGCGGAGACGGTGAGCCTGGCGCGCAATGCGGTGGTCCTCGCGCCCTTCCTGGTGACGGTCCGGGCGGGCCGAGCCCAGTGGAGCCGCTCTGGGGACGTCGCCAGGATTCGAACCGTGGACACCTCCGGGAACGGACAGACCCGGACCTCGCTGGTGGTGGATTTCGGGATGCTGCGCACGGTGAACGCGGAGGCCGTGCTGAACAGCCTCACGCGGCAAGTCCTCCAGGTCAAGGTGTGGACGGGGATGGGGTTCGCAGACCCTCCCCTGTTGAACGCGGACGTGCCCTCGAAGATCACCTCCTCCACCTCTGTGCT
>Ga0316616_100000262_pt1 | contig 15356 bp, 11 predicted proteins | sample OWC_Aug_M1_C1_D1_FD_207660 | JGI IMG/M metagenome (GOLD analysis project Ga0316616, IMG submission 207660) | Wetland soil microbial communities from Old Woman Creek delta, Ohio, United States - OWC_Aug_M1_C1_D1_B | ecosystem: Environmental > Terrestrial > Soil > Wetlands | place: USA: Ohio... | reverse complement strand
AACTTCTTCGATAGAATGGTGGTAATAGCCGCCGTCAGCGTGGTCTTGCCGTGGTCCACGTGCCCAATCGTGCCCACGTTTACGTGGGGCTTGGTCCGCTCAAATTTGCCTTTTGCCATGATAATTTTCCTCTACTCTAGATTTAGGACTATTTCTTGTTGATGATCGCGTCGGCGACGTTACGCGGCGCTTCGGAATAATGCTTAAACTCCATGGAGTAAGTCGCGCGGCCTTGCGACAGCGAACGCACCGTGGTGGAGTAACCGAACATTTCGGACAGCGGCACTTCGGCTCTGATCGCCTTGCCCCCACCTGCCATGTCGTCCATGCCCTGGATCACACCTCGACGGGAAGACAGGTCACCCATCACATCGCCCATGTAATCTTCCGGGGTTTCGACTTCGACCGCCATGATCGGCTCCAGCAGGATCGGATCCGCCTTGCGCATACCATCCTTGAACGCCATCGATGCCGCCATCTTGAAGGCGTTTTCGTTGGAGTCAACGTCATGATAGGAGCCGTCGAACAGGGTCACCTTGACATCAACCACAGGGAATCCGGCCAGGATACCGTTAGGGATGGTTTCACGCAGCCCCTTTTCCACTGCCGGGATAAATTCGCGCGGAACCGTACCGCCCTTGATGGCATCCACGAACTCAAAGCCCTTGCCTTCGCCGCTTGGTTCCATGGTGATCCACACATGACCATACTGGCCTTTACCACCGGACTGCTTGACGAACTTACCTTCGACTTCAACCTTCTTCTTGATCGCTTCGCGGTAAGCTACTTGCGGCGCACCCACATTGGCCTCAACGTTGAATTCACGACGCATGCGATCCACCAGGATTTCCAGGTGTAACTCACCCATACCGGAAATGATGGTCTGGTTGGTTTCTTCATCGGTACGTACGCGGAAAGACGGGTCTTCCTGTGCCAGACGCCCCAGCGCGATACCCATCTTCTCCTGGTCAGCCTTGGTCTTCGGCTCTACGGCAACGTGAATCACCGGTTCCGGGAACACCATGCGCTCGAGGATGATCGGCTTTTCAATGTCGCACAGCGTCTCGCCGGTGGTCACATCCTTCAAGCCGATACAGGCAGCGATGTCGCCCGCAAGAATTTCATCTACCTCCAGACGGTCATTGGCATGCATCTGCACAATACGGCCGATGCGCTCCTTGCGCTCCTTGACCGAGTTGTAAATGGTGTCGCCCTTTTTCAGTACTCCGGAATAAACGCGCACAAAGGTCAACTGACCGACGAACGGGTCGGTCATCAGCTTGAATGCCAATGCGGAGAAGCTCTCCTTGTCATCAGCCTTGCGAGTGGTCGGCGCACCCGACTCGGTCTCGCCCTTCACGTCGGGAATATCAACAGGCGACGGCAGCAACTGAATAACAGCGTCCAGCATGCGCTGCACACCCTTGTTCTTGAATGCGGAACCGCACAACATCGGCTGTATTTCAGTGGCGATAGTGCGGGTACGCAGACCCAGAATGATTTCTTCTTCGCTCAACTCACCGGACTCGAGATATTTATTCATCAGGTCCTCGGAAGCTTCAGCAGCAGCCTCGACCATGTTCTCGCGCCATTTCTTAGCAAGCTCAACCAGATCGGCGGGAACTTCCTTGTATTCGAACTTCATGCCCTGGGAGGCTTCGTCCCAGATGATCGCTTTCATCTTGAGAAGATCGACCACGCCAGTGAAAGAATCTTCCGCGCCGATAGGAATCACGATCGGCACCGGATTGGCCTTAAGGCGAGTCTTCATCTGGTCCACGACCTTGAAGAAGTTGGCGCCGGTACGGTCCATCTTGTTCACGAAGGCCAGACGCGGCACCTTGTACTTGTTGGCCTGACGCCACACGGTTTCGGACTGCGGCTGCACGCCACCCACGGCACAATACACCATGCAGGCGCCGTCCAGCACGCGCATGGAACGCTCGACCTCAATGGTGAAGTCAACGTGGCCCGGGGTATCGATGATATTGAAACGGTGCTCAGGGAAGGACAGATCCATGCCCTTCCAGAAACAGGTGGTGGCAGCAGAGGTAATGGTGATGCCGCGCTCCTGCTCCTGCTCCATCCAGTCCATCGTCGCAGCGCCATCATGCACTTCGCCGATTTTGTGGTTCACACCGGTATAAAAAAGAATGCGCTCGGTAGTGGTAGTTTTACCAGCGTCGATGTGCGCACTAATGCCGATGTTACGGTAACGTTCAATGGGGGTTTTGCGAGCCACGGGGGAATACCTTTTACTCTGTTCTTGGTTGCTAAAATTTAGAAGCGGAAATGCGAGAAAGCCTTGTTGGCTTCTGCCATACGGTGCACTTCTTCGCGCTTCTTCATGGCTGAACCGCGGCCTTCAGAAGCCTCGACCAGCTCGGCAGCCAGACGCAGACCCATGGACTTCTCGCCACGCTTGCGCGCCGCGTCACGCAACCAGCGCATAGCCAGCGCAGTGCGGCGAACCGGACGCACTTCAACAGGCACCTGGTAATTGGCGCCACCAACACGGCGACTCTTCACTTCCACCATCGGGCGCAGATTGGTCATCGCCTGGGTAAACACTTCCAGAGGATCCTTGCCGCCCTTGGCCTGAATTTGATCGAATGCGCCATAAATGATGCGCTCGGCCACCGACTTCTTGCCGCCGGTCATCAGCACATTCACAAACTTTGCAAGCTCTTGACTGCCGAATTTTGGATCGGGCAGAACATTGCGCTTGGGGACTTCTCTACGTCTTGGCATGGTTTATCTCGCTTCCTGATCTCAAAAATTACGCAGCTTTAGGACGCTTCGCACCATACTTGGAGCGGGACTGCTTGCGGTCCTTGACGCCAGCGGTATCCAGACTACCGCGCACCATGTGGTAACGCACACCAGGCAAGTCTTTCACACGACCACCGCGAATCAACACCACCGAGTGCTCCTGCAGGTTATGACCCTCACCACCAATGTAGGAGATCACCTCAAAGCCATTGGTCAGGCGCACCTTGGCAACCTTACGCAACGCGGAGTTCGGCTTCTTCGGAGTCGTGGTGTACACGCGTGTGCAGACGCCACGCTTTTGCGGGCAGGCTTCCAGAGCGGGCACCTTGCTCTTCGTTACCACCTTTTGGCGCGGCTTGCGCACCAACTGATTGATCGTTGGCATTTTCTGTAATCCCTAAAAAGTACGGGACGGCGGAAGACGCCATCCCGAAAAACGTAGCATTCTATTTTTTAGTCAAGGTGTTGTCAAGCAACCTCGGCATCACCCGTTGTTTCTTCCACCGGTGCCGGAGCCACGGTTTCGGACTCTTCGATCACGCTTGGGCCCGCATCGATGCCTGCCGCCTGCCGCTTGCGCGTTTCGTGGTAGGCAAGACCGGTACCAGCGGGAATCAGTCGACCCACAATGACGTTTTCCTTCAGGCCACGCAACTCGTCGCGCTTGCCCAGAATGGCAGCCTCGGTGAGAACACGCGTGGTTTCCTGGAAGGACGCCGCAGAGATGAAGGAATCGGTCGACAGCGAGGCCTTGGTGATCCCCAGCAGCACATATTCGAAGCTGGCCGGGCGCTTGTCTTCAGCCAATACGCGCTCGTTTTCTGCCAGCAGATCGGCACGCTCCACCTGTTCACCCAGGATGAAGTTGGTGTCGCCGGCATCGGTAATGCGCACGCGGCGCAGCATCTGACGCACGATGACTTCGATGTGCTTGTCGTTGATCTTCACGCCCTGCAGACGGTACACGTCCTGCACTTCGTCGATGATGTAGCGGGCCAGCGTCTCGCGGCCTTGCAGGCGCAGAATATCCTGCGGGTCTGCCGGGCCGTCGACAATGGTTTCGCCCTTGGTCACCACCTGGCCGTCATGCACAGTCACGTGCTTGTCCTTCGGAATCAGGAACTCCTCGGCCACACCATCCAGATCAGTGATGATCAGACGCTGCTTGCCCTTGGTATCCTTGCCGAACGACAGGGTACCGGTGATTTCAGCCAGCATGCCGGCGTCCTTCGGCGAGCGCGCTTCGAACAGCTCTGCCACGCGCGGCAGACCCCCGGTAATGTCGCGGGTCTTGGAGGATTCCTGCGGGATACGCGCCAGCACTTCACCCACGCCCACTTCTTGACCATCCTTCACGGTAATGATGCAACCGATCTGGAAAGTAATGTTGACCAGAGTGTCGGTACCGGCGATCCTGACCTCGTTGCCGCCCTCGTCGAGCAGCTTGACCTGCGGGCGCAGCCCCTTGGACTGGCCGGCGCGCTGCTTGGGATCGATCACCACGAGCGAGGACAGACCGGTCACTTCGTCGATCTGCTTGGCGACGGTAACGCCCTCTTCCACGTTCTCGAACTTCACGCGGCCTGAGTACTCGGTAATGATCGGGCGGGTATGCGGATCCCACGTCGCTAGCGCCTGCCCAGCCTTGACCTGCTTGCCGTCCATGGTGTTCAGCGTGGCACCGTACGGCACCTTGTGGCGTTCACGCTCGCGGCCGTTTTCATCGGTGATGATGGCTTCGCCATTACGCGAAATCACGATCTGCTCGCCGCGCACGCTGGTCACGTAGCGCATGGTGGAGGTAAAGCGCACCACGCCGTTGGACTTGCTTTCCACTTGGCTGACAGACGCCGTACGCGACACCGCGCCACCGATGTGGAAGGTCCGCATGGTGAGCTGGGTACCAGGTTCGCCGATGGACTGCGCGGCGATCACGCCGACGGCTTCGCCGATGCTGATCAGCTTGCCGCGACCCAGGTCGCGACCATAGCACTGCGAGCACAGGCCATAGCGGGTTTCGCAGGTCAGCGCGGTACGCACCTTGACCTCGTCGACTCCCAGCGCCTCGATCCTTTCCACTTCGTCCTCGGTCAGCAGGGTGCCGGCTTCGAACACGGTTTCCTGGGTTTCGGGGTTGACAATATCAAGCGCGGCCACGCGACCCAGGATGCGGTCGCTTAGTGGCTCGATGACTTCGCCACCCTTGACCAGCGCCTTGGTAACCAGGCCATCGCTGGTGCCGCAGTCATGCTCGGTGACAACCAGATCCTGCGTCACGTCCACCAGACGGCGCGTCAGGTAGCCGGAATTGGCGGTCTTCAGCGCAGTGTCGGCCAAACCCTTGCGGGCGCCGTGGGTGGAAATAAAGTATTGCAGCACATTGAGGCCATCGCGGAAGTTGGCGGTAATCGGCGTCTCGATGATGGAGCCGTCCGGTTTCGCCATCAGGCCGCGCATACCGGCCAGCTGGCGCACCTGTGCGGCAGAGCCACGGGCGCCGGAGTCAGCCATCATGTAAATGGCATTGAAAGATTCCTGACGCAGCACCTTGCCGTCCTTCATCACTTGCGCGCCATCGGCGTCCAGCACATCTTCCTCGCGCAACTGCCTCATCATGGCATCGGCCACCTTGTCGCCAGCGCGGCCCCAGATGTCCACCACCTTGTTGTAGCGTTCGCCCTGGGTCACCAGACCGGACACATACTGGTCTTCGATTTCCTTGACTTCGCTTTCGGCTGCGGCGATCAGCTCTGCCTTTTCCGGTGGCACCAGCATGTCGTTGATGCTGATGGATATGCCGGCGCGGGTGGCGTAGCTGTAGCCGGTGTACATCAGCTTGTCGGCGAAAATCACCGTCTCGCGGATGCCCACCTTGCGGAAGCTGGCGTTGATCAGCTTGGAAATTTCCTTCTTCTTCAACGCACGGTCAATCACGCTGAACGGCAGGCCGACCGGCAGGATTTCCGACAGTAGTGCACGACCCACGGTGGTTTCGTAGCGCGTGATCTTTTCCAGCTTCTCGCCTTCGGAACCCCACTCGTATTCCTTGATGCGCACTGTGATCCGGGCGTGCATGTCCACATGGCCGAGCTGGTAGGCGCGCTGCACTTCAGCCACATCGGCAAAGCGCATACCCTCGCCCTTGGCGCGCAGCTTCTCACGGGTCATGTAATACAGGCCCAGCACGATATCCTGCGACGGCACGATGATGGGCTCACCGTTAGCGGGAGACAGCACGTTGTTGGAAGCCAGCATCAGGGTGCGTGCTTCCATCTGCGCTTCCAGCGACAGCGGTACGTGAACAGCCATCTGGTCGCCGTCGAAGTCGGCGTTGAACGCCGCGCATACCAGCGGATGCAGCTGGATGGCCTTGCCTTCGATCAGGATGGGCTCGAACGCCTGGATGCCGAGGCGATGCAACGTCGGCGCGCGGTTAAGCAACACCGGATGCTCGCGGATAACATCTTCGAGAATGTCCCAAACCTCCGGACCTTCCTCCTCGACCTTCTTCTTGGCTGCCTTGATGGTGGTGGCCAGGCCCAGCACTTCCAGTTTGTGGAAAATGAAAGGCTTGAACAGCTCCAGCGCCATCTTCTTCGGCAGGCCGCACTGGTGCAACTTGAGGGTAGGGCCGACAACAATAACCGAGCGCCCGGAGTAATCGACGCGTTTGCCCAGCAGGTTCTGGCGGAAACGTCCGCCCTTGCCCTTGATCATGTCGGCCAGTGACTTCAACGGACGCTTATTGGCGCCGGTCATCGCCTTGCCGCGGCGTCCGTTGTCCAGCAACGAATCCACTGACTCCTGCAGCATGCGCTTTTCGTTGCGCACAATGATTTCCGGCGCCTTCAACTCCAGCAGGCGCTTCAAGCGGTTGTTACGGTTGATGACGCGACGATACAAATCGTTCAGGTCAGAGGTCGCGAAGCGGCCGCCGTCCAGGGGCACCAGCGGGCGCAGTTCCGGCGGCAGCACCGGCAGCACTTCGAGAATCATCCACTCCGGCTTGATGCCGGACTTCTGGAACGCTTCCAGCACCTTGAGGCGCTTGGCGATCTTCTTGATTTTGGCTTCGGAACCAGTTTCTGCCAGTTCGCGGCGCAGCTTTTCCACGACCGTGTGCAAGTCCATGGTGCGCAGCAGTTCGCGCACGCCTTCGGCACCCATGATGGCGTTGAACTCGTCGCCGTATTCTTCCACCTTGGCCAGGTAGTCGTCTTCAGTCAGCAGTTGGCACCGGGTCAACGGGGTCATGCCCGGGTCGATCACGATGTAGGCTTCGAAGTACAGTACGCGCTCGATGTCACGCAGGGCGATGTCCAACACCATGCCCAGACGGCTGGGCAGGGACTTCAGGAACCAGATGTGCGCGACAGGCGAGGCCAGTTCAATGTGGCCCATGCGCTCACGACGCACCTTGGACAACGTCACTTCGACGCCGCACTTTTCGCAGATCACACCGCGATGCTTGAGGCGCTTGTACTTGCCGCACAGACATTCGTAATCCTTGGTCGGACCAAATATCTTGGAGCAGAACAGGCCATCACGCTCCGGCTTGAAAGTACGGTAATTTATGGTTTCCGGCTTCTTCACTTCACCGTAAGACCACGAACGGATCTTTTCGGGGGAAGCCAGCGCAATCTTGATTGCGTCGAATTCTTCTTCCTGGGTAACCTGCTTGAATAAATCCAGTAGAGCTTTCACGCGATTCTCCTTAGTTACGGTCCAGGTCAATATCGATAGCGAGCGAACGGATTTCCTTCACCAGCACGTTGAACGATTCCGGCATGCCAGCATCGATCTTGTGTTCGCCCTTGACGATGTTTTCGTAAACCTTGGTACGGCCGTTGACGTCGTCCGATTTGACGGTCAGCATTTCCTGCAGGGTGTAGGAAGCGCCATAAGCCTCCAGTGCCCACACTTCCATTTCACCAAAGCGCTGTCCACCGAACTGCGCCTTGCCGCCCAGCGGCTGCTGGGTCACAAGCGAGTATGGGCCAGTGGAACGGGCATGCATCTTGTCATCAACCAGATGATGCAGTTTCAGCACATGCATGTAGCCCACGGTCACCGAGCGCTCGAATGCTTCGCCAGTACGGCCGTCAAACAGCTTGACCTGGGTCTTACCGGCGGCGAATTGCAGCTTCTGCGTACGCGGATCATCGTCCGGGAAAGCCAGGTCCAGCATGGCACGGATTTCGGTTTCGGCGGCGCCATCGAACACCGGCGTTGCGAACGGTACACCCTTCTTCAGGTTTTCTGCCAGCTCCAGCACCTCGGCATCAGACAGCGACTTGATGTCTTCCGGTTTGCCGGTACCGTTATAGATGCTATCAAGGAACTTGCGCAGCTCCGCAGTCTTGGACTGCGCCTCCAGCATCTCCTCTATGCGCAGCCCCAGCCCCTTAGCAGCCCATCCCAAGTGGACTTCCAGGATCTGACCGATGTTCATCCGGGACGGCACGCCCAGCGGATTGAGCACGATATCCATCGGGGTGCCATCGGCCATGTGCGGCATGTCTTCCACCGGCACGATCTTGGAGATCACACCCTTGTTACCGTGGCGGCCTGCCATCTTGTCGCCGGGCTGGATGCGGCGCTTGACGGCCAGGTAAACCTTGACCATTTTCTGCACGCCCGGTGGCAGTTCGTCACCTTGCGTCAGCTTGCGCTTCTTCTCTTCGAAACGGTTGTCGAATTCGACACGCGCCTGCGCCAGGCTGTCCTTCTGCTGTTCCAGCTGGCGCGCTGCGTCCTCGTCGGCCAGACGGATGTCGAACCAGTCGTGGCGTCCTACGCTTTCCAAGTATTCAGCCGTGACGGTCTCGCCTTTCTTCATCTTTTTGGGGCCGCCGTTGGCGGCCTTGCCTTCCAGCAGGCGGTGGATACGGCCAAACGCGTCGTCTTCCACGATGCGCATCTGGTCAGCCAGATCCTGCTTGTAGTGCTTGAGCTGGTCGTCGATGATCTGCTGAGCACGTGTATCACGCTCGATACCCTCGCGAGTGAACACTTGCACATCGATCACGGTACCGGACATGCCAGACGGTACACGCAGCGACGTATCCTTCACGTCGGATGCCTTCTCGCCGAAAATCGCACGCAGCAACTTCTCTTCCGGAGTAAGTTGGGTTTCACCCTTGGGCGTGACTTTGCCCACCAGCACATCGCCAGCTTCCACCTCGGCACCAATGTAGATGATGCCGGATTCGTCCAACCGTCCCAGCATGCGCTCGGACAGGTTGGAGATGTCGGAGGTAATTTCTTCCGCGCCCAGCTTGGTATCACGGGCAACCACCGACAGTTCTTCGATATGGATCGAGGTGTAGCGGTCATCCGCCACCACACGCTCGGAGATCAGGATCGAGTCTTCGAAGTTGTAGCCGTTCCACGGCATAAACGCCACCAGCATGTTCTGGCCCAGGGCCAGTTCGCCCATGTCGGTGGAGGCACCGTCGGCAATCACGTCGCCACGGGTGATGACATCTCCTACCTTGACCAGCGGGCGCTGGTTGATATTGGTGTTCTGGTTGGAGCGGGTGTACTTGGTCAGGTTGTAGATGTCCACCCCAACCTCGCCGGCAGCGGCTTCTGCATCATGCACGCGTACCACGATACGGCCGGCATCGACATAATCCACCACGCCGCCACGGCGGGCCTGCACGATAGTGCCGGAGTCAATGGCGACGGTACGCTCGATACCGGTACCAACCACCGCCTTTTCGGCGCGCAGACAGGGCACGGCCTGACGCTGCATGTTGGCACCCATCAGGGCGCGGTTTGCATCGTCATGCTCAAGGAACGGGATCAAGGACGCTGCGACAGAAACAATCTGACTTGGCGCCACGTCCATGTACTGGATACGATCCGATGTCGCCATGGTAAATTCGTTGTGGTACCGAGCTGAAATCAGGTCATCGGTAAATTTTCCAGACTTGTCCAGATCACTGTTCGCCTGCGCAATCATGTACTGACTTTCCTCGATGGCTGACAGGAAGTCGGTCTGGTCGGTCACCTTGCCATTCTTGACCTTGCGATATGGCGTTTCCATGAAGCCATACTCGTTGGTTCTGGAATACAGCGCCAGCGAGTTGATCAGGCCGATGTTCGGGCCTTCCGGCGTTTCGATCGGGCACACGCGGCCATAGTGGGTCGGGTGCACATCGCGCACCTCGAAACCAGCACGTTCACGCGTCAGGCCGCCCGGGCCCAGCGCCGAAACGCGGCGCTTGTGGGTGATTTCGGACAGCGGGTTGGTCTGGTCCATAAACTGGGACAACTGGCTGGAACCGAAGAATTCGCGGATGGCACTCGATACCGGCTTGGCGTTAATCAGGTCGTGTGGCATCAGATTATCGGATTCCGCCTGGCTCAGACGCTCCTTCACCGCACGCTCTACACGCACCAGCCCTGAACGGAACTGGTTTTCAGCCAGTTCGCCCACGGAACGCACGCGACGATTGCCAAGATGGTCGATGTCATCGATTTCGCCACGACCGTTGCGCAATTCCACCAGTACGCCGATGACAGCCAGAATATCTTCGTTTGACAGCGTGGACTTGCCTTCTGCCCCTTGCGGGCCAACCTTGTCGTAGAATCGCTTCAGCCAGCCGGCAATACGCTCCTCGATCTTCTCCGGATAGGCGCGACGGTTGAATTTCATGCGGCCCACGGCAGACAGGTCGTAACGCTCTTCATTGAAGAACAGCCCGTTGAACAGTGCTTCCACGGCCTCCGGAGTGGGCGGTTCGCCCGGACGCATCATGCGGTAGATGGCCACGCGCGCGGAATACTGATCGGGAATTTCATCGATCCGCAGGGTCTGCGAAATGTAATCGCCATGATCCAGGTCGTTCGCGTAAAGCGTATTGATCTTGGTTACACCGGCTTCTTGCAATTTCTTCAGCAACGTCTCGGTAATCTCGTCATTGGCGTTGGCAACGATCTCGCCACTTTCCTTGTCGATGACATTGACGTTGATGGTGCGGCCCAGCATGAATTCCTCGGGCACGGCAATCTTGCTGATGCCGGCCTTTTCCATGTCACGGATATGCTTGACGGTAATGCGTTTGTCCTTGCCAACTACAAGGTTGCCTTCCTTGTCGACGATATCGAATTTGGCAACCTCCCCGCGCAGGCGTTCCGGCACCAGCTCGAACTGCACGCCCTTCTTGCCGAGATGGAAAGTATCCACGTCGTAGAACGATTCCAGAATCTGTTCCGGCGTATAGCCCAGCGCCTTCAACAGGATCGTTACCGGCATCTTGCGACGGCGATCGATACGGAAGTACAAGTAATCCTTCGGATCGAATTCGTAATCAAGCCAGGAACCACGGTAAGGAATGATGCGTGCCGAGAACAGCAGCTTGCCGGAAGAATGCGTCTTGCCGCGATCATGCTCGAAGAACACGCCGGGGCTGCGGTGCAGCTGAGAAACAATCACGCGCTCGGTACCATTGATGACGAACGAACCGTTCTCGGTCATCAGCGGCAATTCACCCATGTAGACTTCCTGTTCCTTGACCTCCTTCACGGTAGGCTTGGAAGCCTCGCGGTCCATGATGGTCAGGCGCACCTTGACACGCAATGGCGCGGCATAGGTCAGGCCGCGCTGTTGACATTCCTTGACGTCGAACGGCGCGGCGCCGAGGTTGTAGCTGACATAATCCAGACGCGCATTGCCGGAATGGCTGACGATCGGGAAAACAGAGCTGAATGTGGCTTGCAGGCCTGCATTCTTGCGCTTGTCTTGGGGAACGTTCTCCTGCAGGAAACTGGCATAGGACTCCAGCTGCATCGCCAGCAGGTATGGAACTTCCTGCACGCTGTCACGTTTGGCGAAACTCTTGCGGATACGTTTTTTCTCGGTGAACGAATAGCTCATGGTATCTCCACTGGGCTTGAGAGGGCAAAAGACAGCAGGCAAAACACCCGCTCTCTTTTTGCCTTCTGAAAAAGGCTAAAGGCCGGCGGTTTCCCGCCAGCCCTTTTACAGCAAACTACAATTACTTGACTTCAGCGGTAGCGCCAGCTTCGATCAGCTTCTTGGCGGCAGCTTCTGCATCAGCCTTAGAAACGCCTTCCTTCACGGCCTTCGGTGCGCCGTCAACCAGATCCTTGGCTTCCTTCAGGCCCAGGGCGGTCAGTTCACGCACAGCCTTGATGACGCCGACCTTGTTGTCGCCGGCACCGGTCAGGATGACGTCGAACTCGGTCTTCTCTTCAGCGGCAGCAGCGGCAGCAGCCGGAGCAGCAGCCACGGCAACCGCAGCGGCAGCTGCGGAAACGCCGAACTTTTCTTCCAAATCCTTGATCAGTTCGGACAGTTCCAGAACGGTCAGACCAGCGATTGCATCAATAATTTCTGCTTTGGACAGAGCCATTTGTAATACTCCTGATAAAAATTAAATGTAAATTAAGCGGCTTGCTTCTGGTCGCGAACAGCGGCCAGACCACGCACAAACTTCGTAGGCACCTCGTTGAGAGTACGAACGAATTGCGCGACCGGTGCCTGCATGGTGCCCAGCAGCTTGGACAACAGCTCTTCGCGGCCCGGCAGCGAAGCCAATGCCTTGATGCCGTTGGCATCCATGACCTGGTTCGGCAATGCGCCAGCCTTGATTACGAACTTGTCGTTAGCCTTGGCAAAGTCATTCAGCACCTTGGCTGCGGAGACCGGGTCGGTAGAAATACCGAACACCAGCGGACCGACCATCTGATCGGCAAGACCAGAGAACGGGGTGCCGTCAACGGCACGACGCACCAGCGTGTTCTTCAGAACACGCAGGTACACACCCGATTTTCTGGCTTGCGCGCGCAGGTTAGTCATGTCTCCCACCGGCAAACCACGATACTCAGCAACCACAATTGCCTGCGCCTTCGAGACTTGCTCGCTGACCTCGGCAACTACCGCCTTTTTCTCTTCAAGATTAAGACTCAAGGTCTTACCTCCTTCCGTTAATTGAGCTTCCGAAATTCATAAAAAACCCGGAAACCTACCACGGCGACCTTTCATCAGGAGTAAATCCTGTTTCGGGAACGCCATCTGCGTAGGACTTCGTTACTCGCTGCACTACTTGCATGCAGCTTTCACAGCCGATTAAACCCTCGCGGGTTCCTACGGTCTTTGATAACCCCGCCGTTTTTCAACAGCAGGCCCAAAGCCCTTTGCGAGCAGGCACCAAAGCGCCCGCTCATTACATCACTTAAGCAGCCAGTGTTGCCTGATCCACACGCACCCCAGCACCCATGGTGCTGGAGACGGAGACCTTCTTCAGGTACTGACCCTTGCTGGAAGCCGGCTTCGCCTTGGTCAGCGCATCGACCAGCGCCACCAAATTTTCCTGCAGCGCAGCCACGTCGAAAGACGCACGGCCGATGGTGCAGTGCACGATGCCAGCCTTGTCGGTACGGTATTGCACCTGACCAGCCTTGGCGTTCTTCACGGCAGTGGTCACATCCGGCGTCACGGTGCCAACCTTCGGGTTAGGCATCAGGCCGCGCGGACCCAGAATCTGACCCAGCGCACCGACGATACGCATGGCATCCGGCGTCGCAATCGCGATGTCAAAATCCAGCATGCCGCCCTTGACCTGCTCAGCCAGATCGTCGAAACCAACGATATCTGCACCGGCAGCCTTGGCGGCCTCTGCCGCCGCACCCTGTGCAAACACGGCCACACGCTTGGTCTTGCCGGTACCCTTAGGCAGCACCAATGCCCCACGCACCAACTGATCGGACTTACGTGCATCGATACCGAGATTGATCACGGCATCCACGGATTCGTCGAACTTGGCAGTTGCAGTTTCCTTCACCAGCGCCAGCGCATCGGCAACCGGATAAACCTTGTTGCGGTCGATCTTGGCGCGCAGCGCCTCAACTCGTTTGGATATGTTAGCCATTTACACGCCCTCCACTTCAATACCCATGCTGCGTGCGCTACCAGCAATGGTGCGCACAGCGGCACCCATGTCAGCCGCGGTCAGATCGGGCATCTTGGCTTTGGCGATTTCTTCGGCTTGCGCGCGCGAAATCTTGCCCACCTTGTCGGTATGCGGACGCGGGGAACCCTTGTCGATCTTGGCGGCCTTCTTGATCAATGTCGTCGCCGGCGGCGTCTTCATGATGAAGGTGAAGCTCTTGTCAGCGAACGCGGTGATTACCACCGGCACCGGTAGACCGGGCTCCATACCCTGCGTAGCGGCATTGAACGCCTTGCAGAATTCCATGATATTCAAACCGCGCTGGCCCAGTGCGGGACCTACAGGCGGACTCGGATTGGCTTTACCCGCAGGGATCTGCAGCTTGATATAGCCGATGACTTTCTTTGCCATTTTTCACTCCTAATAACGGGTTCAAACGCACCGGACTGCCGACGCTCCCCAAAAACGCCGCCTGCGCGGCGCACCATTCGGTCAAGCCTCTTTTTCGACCTGACTGAAATCCAGTTCAACCGGCGTAGACCGGCCAAAAATGACCACAGACACGCGCAGCTTGTTTTTTTCGTAATTGACGTCTTCCACGGCACCAGAAAAATCCTTGAATGGGCCGTCGATAACACGCATCATCTCGCCCTTCTCGAAGTGGAGTTTCTGGGTCGGATTGCTCTTGCTGTCGTCCATGCGCCGCAGAATGATGTCGACTTCCGCGTCCTTGATGGGCGTCGGCTTGAGCGCCGTTCCACCGATGAACGCCGAAACGCGTGGTACACTCTTCACCAAGTGCCAGGTGTCATCATCCATTTCCATCTGCACCAGAAGATATCCTGGGTAAAGCTTGCGCTCGGTGATGGTTTTCTGGCCGCCCTTCATTTCGACGACCTCTTCCACCGGCACCAGCATCTGCCCGAACTTTTCTTGCAGTGTTGAACGACCGACCCGCTCCGCCAACGCGCGCTGAACCGACTTCTCAAAGCCGGAATAGACCTGAACCGCATACCACTTCATCGACATCACGCGCCCCGCCCCATCAGCAATCCGACTGCCCACATCAGGCTCACATCCACGACCCACAAAAAAAGCCCCATCACGACCACCAAGGCGAAAACAACCATGGTCGTCTGCAGAGTTTCCTTGCGATTGGGCCAGACCACCTTTTTCGCCTCGGCCACCGACTCCCGGCTGAAATCGAAGGCGGCCTTGCCCTGCGGCGTTGTCCACATGACCGCAGCAGCAGCAGCAATACCAGCGAGCACGAGCAATATGCGCAGCACCATCGCATGCTCGGCAAGCAGATAAAAAGCGCCAACCCCGGCAGCGAGCAGCAAAATTGCCAGCATCAGCTTGATTTTTTCGGTCATATCATCCGTAGTGCAGTTACATTATGTGGCAGGCCAGGAGGGTCTCGAACCCCCAACCTTCGGTTTTGGAGACCGACGCTCTGCCAATTGAGCTACTGGCCTGTAAAAACTTACAACCGTCAGCGACCAACCCCTCCGGGCACATCGCTGACGGCAAACCTACTGACTATTCAATAATCTTGGCGACGACGCCGGCGCCGACGGTACGGCCACCTTCGCGGATAGCGAAGCGCAGACCGTCTTCCATCGCGATCGGGGCAATCAGGGCCACGGTGATGGAGACGTT
>Ga0316616_100000260_pt1 | contig 15405 bp, 14 predicted proteins | sample OWC_Aug_M1_C1_D1_FD_207660 | JGI IMG/M metagenome (GOLD analysis project Ga0316616, IMG submission 207660) | Wetland soil microbial communities from Old Woman Creek delta, Ohio, United States - OWC_Aug_M1_C1_D1_B | ecosystem: Environmental > Terrestrial > Soil > Wetlands | place: USA: Ohio... | reverse complement strand
GACGTGCCGCAGGAGCGCCTTCCGGTCGTACACCGCCTGGTACGCCTCTTTGAGGGGCGGAAAGAGGTCCGTCCCACCACCCGCCTTGATGGTGGCGATCTCGCGGATGATCCGGTCCTTGTCCCGAGCCGGACCCATCGGGACGACCCAGTTCCAGGCGGTGTCGAAGGCGATGACGCCGACCTCGTTCCGATCGTCCAGCAGTTCCACCACGAGCTGGGCCGCCTCCTTGGCCAGGTCCAGCTTGGAGACGCGGCTATCGATGCTGGTCTCCATGCTCCCCGACCGATCCAGCACCAGGACCACCGCGAGAGAGGGGATCTCCACCTTTTGCCGCGCCTCCATGGTCACCGGCAGCGCCTCTTCCACCGGCGTGTGGTAGTATCCGCCCACCCCAAAACTCTCCTCCCCGCCCAGCATCACCAGGCCGCCCCCGTGATCTCGGACGTAGGTTCGCACCAACTCCATCTGTCGCTTGCTGATCCGCAAGGCCGAGATGTTGCTCAGGATGACGGAATCGTACTTGTTGAAACCATCCAGGGTGGTCGGCAGCGCCTCGGGTCCGACCATTTCCACCTGGAGATTCTGGGACTTGAGCGCGCTCAGGAGGTTGACTCCCTGGTCCCGGTCCTTTTCGACGTACAGAACGCGGGGCCTACCGCGCACCGCCACGAGCCCCATCCCCCGGTTGTTCTCCTCGATGACGTCGTCCGGCGCCTCCAGGCGCGCCTGAAACATGTGGAAGCCGCCCTGGTCAATCGCCTGCTGGTAGGAGAAGACGTTCTTTCCGGCGGCGAGTTTCACCGGCTGAGCGCCCACGAACGTGCCGTCGCGGTAGAGGGCCAGGCGGCCGCTGGTCTCCCGGGCGCTCCACGCGACCACGCGCACCAGGAACGACTCCCCGAATTTTACCTCCTGGGGGAGGACCAGTCGCTCGACGAGCACCTCGCCTGCGTACTCGTTCTTCATCGGGACGGCATAGATGTCCGCCCCGCCCGCCCGGGCAAGCTGGGCGGCGTCGCGGGCGCCGCCCCGATTCTCGTTCCCGTCGCTCAAGAGGACGATCCGCCGCGCTCCCTCCTGCGGGAATGCCGCCAGGGCCAACTTCAGCGCCGCGCCGATATTGGTCCCGCGCCCGTCGCCCGCCTGCGGCGGCTTTGCGGGAAGCGGTTCGCGGCCGACGGGGGTCTCCAAGACGGGGCTGGCGCCGAAGGTGACGACCCCGTAGCGGTCTTGGGGACTGGCGCCCCGGATCGCCTCCGCCACGTACTGGCGGGTGCGCGCGCGGTTTTCGAGCGACACGCTATCCGAGCCGTCCAGCACGAATAGCACGGTCTGGGCGTCCGTCGAGCGGTGGAGATCAAAGCCCAGCAGGCCCCCGACGATGCAGAGCAGCACCGCCAGGCGAAACGTGGCGGCGGCCCACGGCCAGCGTCCGCGGACTTCGCGATGATATAGGGCCCCCTCGAGGAGCAAGAGCGCGATCGCGGCGAGCGCGCAGACTTTCCAGAGGTCCTGCCGCGAGGGAAAGAGCGCCGACGCGTCCTCGGCCCGTCGCGCTTCGGCCCGCCCGGCGACCCCTTGGGCATGCACGCCGACGTTCGACTCGGCATCGTCCAGGAGGTTCACGACAAACCGCTGCTCCCACCCGTCGGCCGTCACGGTATAGATGCCGGCGCTGGTGGTGTCCACGTAGCTCACCCGGCTATCCGCGTCCGCCTGGAGCGCGTGCTTTCGGCCGGCCGGGTCCGTCAGGGTGGCCATGCCGGCCCCGGCGGGAAGGGCGGCGGCCAGCGTCTGGCCGGCGCGAAGCTGCAGGCCCGCATCCTCGAGGCGGCTCGGCGAGAGCCATCGCAAGGCGTTCGAGACGAACAGGGGAAATGCCACACGCAGCGGAAGGTCCGTCCGGTACAGGTCGAACCCGAGGAAGATGGCCTTGACGCCTCCCTCGTCCATCGCATAGATCAGCGGCGTCAGATTGGATTCCACCAGGGCGCGTCCGCCTCCCAAGGGCCGGACTCGCATCGCTTCCTGGATCGCCACCTTGGACAGGTCCAGGTAGCGCATGGCGGGATGGGTGCGGTCCCAGTCCACGATCGGGGGGTCCTGGACCTTTCCCTGCACCTCCAGCGGCACGCCCTCCGGCACGGTGTTCACGAACAGATAGCGTCCAGGGGGAAGGCGCTTGACCTGGACCCTATCGATGATCGCCACGTCGAACGGGGGCTTCTTCTCCAGGAGCTCCGGCCCCCCGGTCTCCACCTTCAACTGCGAGTCCGCGGCCAGGGCCTTTTCCAGGAACGCGTTTCCCCCGCTGATGAGCAGGACGCTGAGCGGGCGCGGCGCGGGCAGAATGGCCTGGGCCTGGTTGTCCACCGCGAGATCGTCGTCCACGGCGATCGCCGCCTTGAGGATACCGCCCTCGGGGTCCACGAAGGGGAAGACGAGGGAGCGCTTGAGTTCCGGCGTGAGCGTAACCCGCTCGGTTTTGATCGGCCGGCCGGCCAGCGTGAGCGTGAGGTCGAACGACACGGTCTCGGTGCTGAAGTTCGCCACCGAGAGGAACGCCTGGTAGTCGAACGCCCCGAAGAAGGTTTTGCGCGCCTCGAAGGCCGTGATGGCGATGTTCCTGCCGCGGGTACCGAAGCGGTGCCAGTGGACCGCCGCGCCGCCCATGTCGGGCACGCTGGGCGGCTCGAACGCCCCGTCGGTGAACACCTCGACGGCGGCGGTGCCGCTGCGCACCTGCAGGTTCGCCTGGGCGAGGCGGAGCGCGTCTGGGAGCCGCCCGGGGACATCGAGCGCGGCGAGGCCGGCGAGGCCGCGCCGGAGCGTCTCACGATCGTCCGTGAACGGAACCACCACCTGGGCGTCCTGCGCGGAGGCGACGAGCATGGCCTGCTGGCCCGCCCCCAACGTGGCGATGGCGGCCGCGGCGGCGGCCTTGGCCGCCGCCAAGCGCGACCCAGCGACGTCGGTCGCCTGCATGCTGGCCGACACGTCGAGGATGAGGACGGTGCGCTCGTAGCCGGGGACCAAGACGGTGCGGACGGGCCGGGCGAGCGCCAGCGCCAAGAGCAGGATGGCCAGGATTTGCAGGAGCAAGAGCCAGGTCGGCTTCAGCCGACGGAAAGGGGCGCTGGCCTGCTGGTCTCGCAGGCTATCCGTCCACAGGAGGGTGCTGCTCACGAGCGCCTGGCGACGACGGATCTTGAGCAGATGCAGGAGGATGACGGCCGGAACGCCCAGCAGGAAGAAGAACGCCGCCGGATTGAGAAAGCTCATCGCAGAAAACCGCCGCGCCGCAGGTGGCGCAGAATCAGGTCTTGAAAGGGCACCGTGGTGGCGGTGCGTAGGTAGTCGATCCCATGCCGGGCGCAGAAGCGTTCGGCCTCGTCGAAGTGCGCCTGCAGCCGCTCGCGATATCGGTCCAGGGCCCAGCGGTCCACGCTGACCTCGCGCGCGCTCCCCCCTTCGGCATCCACCAGCGTGAGGTCCCCGCCCAGGGACGGGTTCAGCTCTTCCTCACTCACCACGTGAAGCACGAAGACCTCCAAGCGGCGCTGCAAGAGCGCCTTGAGGCCGTCGGCATAGCCGCCCGGATCCAGGAGATCCGTCAACACGACGGCAACGCCGGGCACGCGGCTCTTCAAGGCATACCGGGCGAGGCACGGAGTCAAGGCGGTGGCCCCGCCGGCCTCGACGCCGGAGAGGAAATCGAGAATCGGCAGGATCTGGCCGCGGCCGCGCATGGGGCGGAGCACGCGTGTGGCGTCCTGGGAGAAGACGCCGAGCGCCACGCGCTCGAGATTCGCGAGGCTGATGTATCCCAGGGCCGCAGCCACCTGCAGCGCGTAGTCCAGCTTCGACGGCGCGCCGAACCCCATCGAGGCGCTCCCATCCAGCAGAAGGTGGAGGCACATGTCCTCCTCCTCCACGTACAGCTTGAGGAGCAGCTTGTCCAGGCGGCTGTAGATGTTCCAGTCCACGTAGCGCAGGTCGTCGCCCACCGCGTAGGGGCGATAGTCCATGAACTCGACCCCGGAGCCCTTCCGCAGTGTGCGCCGCTCGCCCTTGGCCTGGCCGGTCCCGACCCGGCGGGACACGATGGAGAGCGCGTCGAGTCGCTTTAGAAAATCCTGGTCGAAGAGGCGTCGGGTCACGTGGGCCATGCGTCACCGTCCGGCCGTGGCGGCCTCAGCGGGGCTCCAGGGCCTTGAAATACTCCTTGACCTGCTCCCGATAGCTGAACGGGATCGGCTCCTTGGTCAGGGCTTCTTCCATCAGCTTCTTGTACTGCGAGAAGACATCCAGATACGGGAGGCGGGAGGGGACCTGGGCGCCCAACCCGGAGAGGTTGGTGTCGTAGGCTTCGGTCTGGCCCTCGCGAGGATCGCCATCCAGCGTGGAGTCCTGCTTCTCGCCCCCGATCCGCTGGGTGGCGTCCCCGCGCGTCTGGAGGGATTTCTCCGTGCCGGGCGCGGATCCGCCAGCGCCGTCCTCGTTCCGGCCGCCCTCGCCGTCACCCTTGGCGTCGCCGGCTCCTGCTTGGCGGGACGGAGCGTCCCGCAGTCCCTTGCCCTTGCCGCGGGAAGCCTCGTCGCGGTCTCGCAGGCGATTGAGCGCCCGGGAAAGCGCGGACATCGTCTTGTCCGTCGAGCGCCCGCCCTGGCCCTCCAGCTCCCGCATGAGCTCGTCCGCGATCTCGCCGCCGCCCCCCATCCGCTGCTCGGCCTGGCCGAGCTCCGACATCAACCGCTCGATCTGCTCCCAGCTCAGGCCCTGCAGGCTGCCGGCCTTGACCTGCTCTTGCATCCGGCGGATCATGACCTGGTAGGGACTCTGCGTGACGTCGCGCCGAAGATCCGGGATTGCCTCTGGCCGCCCCAGGAGCTTCAGGCGGTCGTCGCCTTGCTTGACGAAGCTCCCGAAATCTGGTCGCTGCTGACTCATCTTGGTGTCCCGGAAGACCGCCGCCTGATCCCCGGCCTGGGAGTGGCCCGCCAATGGGCCGCGGGTGGCGTCCTGCTCCTCCGTCCTGGGCAGCACCTCTTTGGGCAGCGCCGGGGTGGCGAGCTTTGGCTCGAGTGGCCGCTCTTTGGGCTCCTCCGCGACGTCGGCCGCGGGGGGGCCGGCCGCATCGTCGGCGCCCGGACGGTGCAGGGGTATCGGCGGGAGCAACGCCAAGGCGAGGACCAGCGCTGCCAGCGGCCCGGCGAGGCGGGCCTCGGGTCCTAGGCCGAGCGGGAAGGCGTCTTTCGGCCGGAGGCCCCGGACGCGCGCCGCGGTCTCGGCGAGTTGCGCTTGGGCCATCTCCGGCGCGTCTGGTATCGCCAGATGCTCCACCGCGGAGGTCATCCGCTCTTTGAGCCCGAGGTGGTGGTCCACCAGGCGAGCGGCGTGGCCTGGCCGCACCCGCAGCAATCCGCCGTACAACACGCCGAGAATCGTGAGGCCCGTCACCAATCCAACGACGGCCCACGGCGTGGCGACCGGGAGGACGCCTTTCAGGAGGAGCGGCGGCACCCCAAGGACGAGGCCGGCGACCAAGAAGCGGCTTCCGGCCGTCACGGCTCGGACAAGCCGGAGCCGCCTGGAGAGCTGTCCCAGGGCAGCCTGGATCACGTCACGGTCGTTCATGGCAACTCCCCGGTCACACCGTGCCCCAATGATGCGCGAATCGGAAAGGTACCCGGGGTCCGGCGGCGTCCGATTCAAGGTGTAGGCCGACCGTTTTGCTCCTGATTCAACCCAGTGAAACCCGCCGGCAACTCACACAACGGGCAGAGTACGATCGTTGGCTCGGGGAGGACCGAAAGGCAAACCCGGCAGACCGAGGGCTAAGACGTGACGAGCCAGATAGCCGGGCACGAGGGAACGCCCGGACATACAAGACCGAAGCGGCTGGGACTAGGCCCCGTCCGCCGCCTGCAGGTCCTCCTTCTTTGCCGCAGGTTGCCCCCCGGGTGCGTCGTCGGGTCCCGACATCTCGCAGTTCCCGTTGAAGAGGGCGCCTTCGGCCACCACCAAGCAGGGGGTCCGGATGGTCCCGCTCACGCGACTGGGCCGGAGGAGCTCGACCCGCTCGCGCGCGGTGATGCTTCCCTGCACCCGGCCACTCACGACGAGCGTCCCGACTTCGATCTCGGCGTTCACTTGACCGGGTTCGCCGATGATCAGCAATTCGTCGCCAATCACCTCGCCCTCCACCTGGCCGTCAATGCGGACGGCGCCGGCGAAGCTCAGGACCCCCTTAAACTGCGTTCCCTCTCCGAGGAAGGCGCGAATCTCGCCGAAGTCGGCCCCGACTCGCTCCTTGTCGCGCTTCAGCACCAGGCCCTCCGAGGGATGAAGACGGGGTTTCGCCAGCCTTGACGCCGGCATTCGGAATGAATAGGGCGACGGTAACAGAGCAATTCCGGGCTGTCAATTTCAAAAGGACACCTGGCGGCGGAGGTGGTTGAATTTAGAGTGGGTGACTTGGCAAAACATGGCATGGGAGGGCACAACAACGCAACCCCCGCGCAACCGGAAAACACCCGGCGTCGCCAGAGGCGCGGACATCTATCACGTCCCGAAGTGAAACAGGCTGGGAATTTAGTTCATGAGCACACATGGTCCGGCACGACCGACGCGGAGGACTAGCACGATGGCGGAGTACCCAGCAGCAACCCCCAGGGTGTACGCGACCACCAGCACGAGCGAGCAGGAAGTGACCATCCGGTTGGATCTCGTCTCGAAGCAAGCCCACATCTGCTCGTGTTCCGCGGTCTGGAGCCGACGGATCACAAAAATGTACGGCCCACCAGCTCGTGTCTCGAAGAATCGGGACGGCAAGATTGTGGCGGCGTATTGGACCATCGCGGCGAAGCTGATCAGCCTTCGCCGCCCCCGGAAACCCGGCTCGGGCAATCCGACCGCGTTAGCGCAGGCGCGGGCAGCCCGAAACCAGGCCGCCCTTCCCCGAAAACCCTTGGAAATTTCAAGGATTCGAGGGCCCATCCTGGTGCGCGGCTAGGGGGGGAAGGGGGCGGCGGGTCAGGCCGGAAAACGCACGGTTTTCTGACGCTTCCACCTTGCCGCTGACCCCTTCGGTTTAGCAATTGATGCGAGGGCGGTGTCCCCACCGTGGGACGGGAGAACGTGGCGCATGCGTGGATCAGACCGAGAACATGGACAGGCCGACCAGGAGCCACGCGCCGACTCGGCGCAACTTATGCGCTTTAGCCCCCTAAAAAAGGAACCGCTCCCCCACCCCCACCGCCACGAGAAGTTCTCGGTGGCGACGGTCGAGGCCGCACTCCGGAAGCACAAAGGCATGGTCGCGCGCGCCGCGCGTATGCTCCGGTGCACACCCCAGACGATCAGGAATTACATGCAGCGCTACCCTGTCCTTGCGGATGTCGTCGCGTCGGAACGCGAAGTTATTGTGGATACGGTGGAACTCAAGCTGCACGAGGCCGTGGGGCGGGGTGCGCCCTGGGCCGTGTGCTTTACGTTGAAGTGCCTGGGGAAGGATCGCGGCTACATCGAGCGCCAGGAGCGGACCGGGGTGAACGGGCAGCCGCTGGTGCCTGACAGGGAGAGGGTCATCATCACAGGGAACAAGGAGGAGTATATCGCCAAATTGCGCGCCCTGCGCGGCGCGCCGCCGATTGCGCCGACTGACGTGACACCTGTGCCGCCGCCAGGAGATGGACACGGCACGCATGAAACTGCTTCTAGCTAACCCAACTTAGCCGATTCGAGGATGAGCACTCCTCTAACTAGTTGAAGATGCAGAGAGGCGCTCGCAAAGGTCTTCACTACACAGGCATGGTCAGGCGGGGCGGGGGTTGTACGGGCAACGTGAGCCGTAATCGCTGGAGCAGCAGCGCCACCTCCGGCTCCGGCTGCGTGTACCGCGAGAGGATAACCTCCCGCCCGTCGGTCGTGGGGAGATGCACGTCGACCATTTGAATCGTCTGGAAGATCTCCAGCACCGCGCGGCTCGTCAGCCCGGGCGCGAGATCGCGGAGCCGGCGGCGGAGCGTGACATGCTGGGCATACGCGAGGAAGGCGACGAAGATGTGGGCCTCGATCCGCGGGAGCAGTTGGTGATGGATCGGCCGTACGGCCAGGTCGCCCTTGAGGACCTTGAACGCCTCCTCCACCTGGACCAGGCGCATGTAGAGTTCCCACAGCGCGGCGGGATCCCGGTCGGTCAGGTTGGTGCGGAGCAGGTACCGGCCCTCGCGCCGGCGCACCTGGCGGAGCTTCGCCCGGTCCAACGCGAAGGTCAGCAGGCCCTCCGCTGTGACGGCCCCCTCGAGGACGCGCCACGCCGCCGGCCAGCGCTGCCGGGCGGCCCCGAGCTTCAAGAGGAGCCGGTCCCGGATCAGCCGCATGCCCTGGAGTTGGTGCAGCCGCTGCCACAGGCGCTTGAGCTGCTTCTGCCGCATCGCGCGCTCCTTCGCCACCCGGCGGTCGCTGTGCGCGAGCACGTACATCTCCTCAGTCTGGGGCAGCAGCTTCACCTCGATCCCGGCCCGGACCTGTTGCCAGGGCTGGTCCAGCAGGGCCGTTTCCAGCTGCGACAGCCGTCCCTTGGGCGTGCCCACCAGGTACCGCACCGGCGGGTCGCTCGTGCGCATCTGGGCGAGGGTTGCTTCCGTGGGAATGCCCCGGTCCATCAGCCAGATCCGCTCGGCCTTCCCATACTGCCGCTCGATCTGCCGCAGGAAGAGCCGCAGCGTGCGGTTGTCGGTCACGTTGCCGGAGAGCACCTCGTAGGCCAGCGGGAAGCCTTCGGGGGTGATCACGAGGGCCACGAGCACCTGCACGCAATCGGCGCGCTTGTCCCGGCTATAGCCGAAGCGCCGCTTGTCGTGGGGATCGTCGGGCGGGTCGCTCTCGAAGTAGGTGCTGGTGAGGTCGTAGAGGAGGACCTCGTAGCTCGCGTTGAACAAGTCCCGCCAGCGGGTCTGCAGGTGGGCAAAGAGGGCGCGCTTGTGCGGGAGCAGGCGGTCCAGGCACCGGTAGAGCTTATGGATCTCGGCCAGTTCGAACCCCGCCCCGAGCAAGTCGGGCATGGCGCTTGCCGCGAACCACTGCCGATGACACCGCCACTCGCTGCCGGGATCGATGAGCCGGTAGGCGGTGAGCGCTTGCAGGATCAGGTCCCAGCGCGTGCCTTTGCGGCTTGCAGGGAGTCGGCCGGCCCAGAAGGCGTCCAGCCCGAGTTGCGCGTACAGGTGGCACGCCAGCCAGCACGCGCCCCACTGCCGGGGGCGCCGCACCGTGAGATCCCGGAGGCGGATCTGGACCACGGCGTCATCCGGCACCTCGGGGACCCGGTCTTCGGGAAACAGGGCCAAGCTGCGCGGGTGGGCGATGCCGTCCTCGAAGACCTCGATGGTCTTGCGCCAGGCCTCCCGTTGGCTGTCATTGATCTCGCCCAGGTAGAGAACCGGGCGCTGCACCACGCGCCCGCCGCGCACGCGCCGGGTCTCGACGAGGCTCCAGTACCGATGCGTCTTGCCGTCTTTGTGACGAGGGTAACAGCGCAGGAACATCGTGCCGCCACTTTACCACTGGTGGTCTCCCCGGGGAAAGAGGGTAGGTCTTCACTACAGGCGGTTTGAGGCGCCTTGGCACTGTAACCCTGTGCGAATCAGCGGGCCAGTTGTGGGAAAAACCTGAAACCCATTCCGAAACGGCTAAATTGGGCTAACGTCGGCGGTGCACGTGCTGGGTTGCACGCAATACGTTGCTCAGGCATTTGAATCAGTACTCTGAGTTGCGCGACGCCGCGCAAGATGAAATGGAATTGGCGCTGGTTTTGGCCGAGCATTCGCTGTTTGTGGACGCGGCGAGCGGTGAGCCCAAGGCGCGCCAGTTCCTGCTGTCCCCGCGCGGGGTACGTGCGTCGCAAAGATGTCGCCGCATCGAACAGTTCAGCCCTGCCGTTGAGCCAGCAGCGGAACACGGCGGTCATCATTGACGGTGCCACGACCGCGTAAATCGCTAGGCTCCGCGCGCGGCGCGGTGCAGGGTGCGCCATAGGATGAGATGTCCGTCTCGGCGCTGGATGAAGGAGGCGGCAAGAACGGCCGATTTCTGCAACAATGCCCATCACCTGTGATTGCTGACTTATGCGAATCCCATCGACCCGTTGGTTTGCGATTCCCCGCGCTTCTTCATATAGAGGGGCCGACTTCTGACGATGCAGAGCCGACGCCCTGGAGGTGGATACCTCGCTTCCTTCAACGGACGTGCGAAAAAGAGTCCACCCCTGAGGATGCGCGGAGACTTGGCGACCCGCTCACACGAGGCGAAGTAGGACAAGTAGCGCCGCCGCAACCCAGCCGACAACCGTGGTAAAGACAAAAGTGTAGATGGTCACCTTCCGCCGCCGCCTCTCCTCTTGGCGCTCCCATTCGTCAGGTTCCCACTCCTCCTCTTCCCAGTCTTCACCCTCCTGCTCTTGCGGTCCATCGCGGGGAGGCTCTTCGCGGATCGGCTCCTTGTGTACGGGTTGTTGGGGTTGTGTTCTGCGGGTGGGTTCTTGGCGTGCTGGTTCATAGCGATCCGGTTCCGGCCGTGGAGACAACGTGGCAAAGCGGGACTCCGGGGTCAACTCAACCCGACAGAAGGGACAGCGGGTCGCATTGCGCCGTCGAACCAAGCTGTAGCAGGCGGGGCAGATACGAAGATCTTTCCGTCGCCGCTTGGCCGCCCGCTGATCGAGCCAAAGCTTCACGGCGGCGAGGATGGTCACGACGAAATTGATGCTGATGACCGCCTTAAGTAGAAGGTCAAGGAACTCCGGGAAGAACTCCCTGGCCCCCTTCTTGAGCGGCTTCCCCGGGTCTGCGGCGTAGGCAGTAGCCTGCGCGTATACGCCGAGCAGCGGGAAGAGCTGCGCGTCTTTCGCGGTGCGCGTCATTACTGGCTTGCTGTTGCTGATCTCCTCTATTGTCCCAGTGAGGATCCGTGAGACAGACAGGGCATCGGACGGCAGGAGGAGCAGGGCAAGGCAGGCCAGAAAGGCAGGCCAGCGGCCTTGACCGGGCGCTGTCCCGGGAAGGCTCCGGCACTGCGTGAGGTGCGGTTGCGGCGCGCGGAGTTCGTCGTCGAGGGTCATGGATTTGCCAGCGTTCAGCAAGCATGATGCGGACCGATTGCGTTCCTGTGCCGTGCAGGTCTTCTCGGCCATCTGTCTCTCCCAACGACAAATATGAGGTGGCACGAAACTCTAGCGAACGGCCTAGCAGGTGTCAAAAGAATTGAGGGCTCCCTTCCCAGCCGTGTCAGGCCAATGACAACCCTGCACAGCAGGCGCAAAATTCCTGGCCGCCATCTTGACTTTCCCGCCGCGACTCGATAGCTTTCGATGTAAACCATCCCCGCATTCTCCGGTGTCCCGGTGGGGCCGCTGAACCCTCGCGGCCGGACCGGCCACCGTGCCTCATAGATGGTTCGACCACTTTCCATCGCCGGTAGCCCACGAGCCACGCGGGCGGAGATCACGCGGCGCAGCGAGAACTCGGCGACGGTCCGCTCGACCCGGCGGGCATCGAGGCGGACGGCGAGTCTCGTGCGTCGGGATGCTCTTGGGGTAGAGTGAAACCTCCCGAAGATGAGGTGACGTATGGACGAGCGACGCGAGCGGCGACGGCTTCTGCGTACACCCCTGCCCTGGCAGATTCTGGCGCGGGTCCGGGACGTGCGCGAGGTGCGCCTCCTCGACCTCAGCGTCGGGGGCACTCGCCTGGAACACCTGGGCCTGCTGCGGCCGGGGGCGCACTGCGAGGTCGAACTCCCCGCGCTGCTCGGTGGCCTCTGCCTGCCCGCCCGCGTCACCTGGTCCTTTGTCATCGGACGGCGGCGAGGCTTCGACGGGCACCCCCACCTTCTCTCGCACACCGGCCTGCGGTTCGCCCCGCTCCCGGCGACCCAAGAGGCCACCCTCGCCGAGGCGCTCCAGCGTGTGACGGTTGGCCAGCGGGCGCTTGACACCCGTCTGGGATCAGCGTAGGTATATCTCACCGATCTCTGTATGACTCGATATCCCGGTCGGGACTCTGACCACTCGCGGCCCAGTCGGCCACTGTTCGATACACGGCCCACGTGTCTTGTCAGTCGTCTGCGCACCACCAGGAGGCTTTATGGCATCCTCCCGGGTCAGAACGGCACTGGCACTTTCCCTGATGCTGGCCTTCCTCGGGAGCGTCCCTGTCGATGCGCGCGCCTGGGGCACAGCCGGGCACCGGGTGGTCGCCATACTCGCCACGAACCTGCTCACTCCCGAGGCGCACAACCAGATCGTTGACCTGCTCGGTCCCGGCGGCATCCTCGCCGACATCGCCACCTGGGCCGATGAGGTCCGCCCCAGCCGCCCGAACACCAGCCCCTGGCACTACGTGAACATCCCCCGAGACGCAACCGAGTACCGCGCGGCGCGTGACTGCGCGCGGGGCTGCGTCGTCTCGGCCATCGAGCGATCCCTTCGAGTCCTGCAGAACCTGTCCGAGGGCCGCGCCGTCCGCGACGACGCCCCCCCGCTGGGTGGTCCACCTCGTGGCGGATCTCCACCAGCCGCTTCACGTGGTTGGCGATGATCGCGGCGGGAACGACGTCCTCGTCCAGTTCATGGGTCGCCAGACCAACCTCCACCGCCTCTGGGATGGAGACCTGATCGATCACGCGTATCCGAATGCGGTCGCGCTGTACAAGCCGGTACGCGCGGTCCTCTAGGGGGCGACATGGCAAACCTGGGCCGAGGGTCGGCCCGAGGAGTGGGCGATGGCGACCCACCGCGTGGCGCAGGAGGCGGTCTATCTGTTCCCCGACACGCGGGAGATCGACGAGCACTACCTGGAGAAGGCGCTGCCGGTCATCCACGAACAACTGGCGAAGGCGGCGGTGCGGTTGGCGGGGGTGTTGAATCGGGCTTTCGGGAGCAGTTTCTGACGAGACACCACTTCAGGCAAGACACGGCGCGATCTTTGGTCATAGGAGCGCCGGGAAGCCACGGGAACGCGCTTACACGACGGGGTCTTGTCTGGCATCGTGCCAGACATAAGGACTTCGCCGGGAACCCGTATATCCGAAGTTCGATGGCGGAGAGATGTATGCGAATAGTCGCCCTAGCAGCCGTGTTGATTCTTCTGCTCACCGTCTCCGTTCGCGGCGAGCAGATCGCGACCGACGAGAAGAACGTCCTTGTCTCCGGTGATGGGAGATCCGTCGTGCTCCAGGGTACTTGGCGTCGCACCTCGCAACGACCCACCGTTGAGGTGCCGCACGTTAACAGTGTGCGCATCGAGTGCGACCGGACGGCGAGAATCTGCAACGAGTACGTTGCGAAGTTCATCGAGAAGACGGATGATCTCCTCGGCGCTGTGGAGCGGCCACACCTCTTCCTGATGAAGGAGCAGTTTCGCGTCATGGAGTGGACGGGGACTACCATAGCGGCGCGAGCAGAAACGCGAGCGGCCGACATTGATCTGCGCATATCACTCACGGATCGAACAGCCGAGAGAAGCTCTCGCGAAACAGGCGCGCGGGGCGCCCAAGGTGCCAACCCGCAAAACGTCACGCAATGGGTGCTACAGTGAATCAGAACCCATCTAACCGCGCAGGGCAATGGACCGGGCACTCGCGCTGCTCGCGCTCCGGCCGCCGACCGGGAGCGTTACCCGTCATGACTTCGACGCTGGAGGTGTTCATGCTGACCCCCCTCGGCCCGCCCCTCCCCCAAGACCTCCAGGACCGTGGCTGGCACATCCTGGACACCCTCCAAGGCCTGCCCCTGGAGCCCCAACTCGACCTGGCCTGCCGAACGTTACTGGCCATCCTGCTCACGTTCCAGCCAGATCGTTCCGCCCCCAAGGCGAAGCGTGACGCCTTCAAGGTGATCCGTGATGGGGTGCAGGTCTGGTTGAAGAATGAGATTGCGGAGATGCGGCGGACGCAGCCACTATCGAAGAAGGCGGCACCCGAGCTGAAGGTCCGGCAGAGAGTGGGCCATGCGTAAGGCGAGAGAGGGCTACGGCAACAAGAGGGCCCGCCAATGACCGAACGATCCACCAGGTCCAGGTCGGCGTGGCGACGGTAGCGGCGAACATCCAAGCCACGGAGGGATGAGGCGGTATGGTTACCGGGGCCGACCGCCGACGGGTCGCCCGCCTGACGGTCCCGCGGCGCTGGGGCAGCGGCGACCTGGAACTGCACCTCGTGCGCCTGCTCGACCTCAGCGCCCTGGGGGCGCGGATCACGCACCGGGAGCCGCTGCACGCCGGGGGGATTGGCTACCTGGACCTCCCACCCGCCCTCGGGCGGCTCCGACTCACCGGGCGCGTCGCGTGGACCCGGCTCCGCCGCGTCAAGAAGACAGTGGAGGGCGAGCGGCGGTCCTACTACGCGAGCGGCATTGAGTTCACCAGCCTGACCCCCGCGCAGCAGGCGGCCCTGACCGAGGCCCTGGCGGCGCTCCAGGCGGTCCAGACCGGGCTGGAGCCGGAGCCCGCATGATGCGCCGCCTCCTCACCGTCAGCCCCGACCACGAACCCCTCTGAGTCCGCCTCTGCGTCCACCCGGTCGGGGATCACTGGGCGGCCATGACCGTCGCGGACGATACGACTCCGCCAGGACCGAACGAGATCAAGGGGAATGCCTTCTTCGCGGACACGCCGGAAGAGGCGGAACGGTTGGCGAAGACGTATCTACGGTCGGCGGAGCCGGTGAACTGAGCGTAAGGATACGCACCACCGGTGGGGTCCCCTATCGAGCGGCGGTCGTGACCTGGTTCGGCTGCCCTGGCCGATGCGCGACCTCGCAGTTTGACATCGGAGGCGACCAAAGCCGTCACGCGCGTGGAAAAGACATGAGTCCATCGACTCGACCACGTCCCACATTACAGGGTGAAATGTCATGAGGCACTACGCGGGACTGCTCGTGCTGACGGTTACGCTAGTCACCTGTTGTAGTTGCAGTAAGAATGCGCGGTTTCTCGCTGAGGTCAATCCGTCGAACGTCCCGAAGGTGGTAGTGCATGATGTCGTCAGGATACCGCAGAATGATAACTACTCCTGCGCGACGACCTCACTCGCGATGGCGATAACCTTTTACGAAGGACGGAAGGGTAATCCAATTGATAAAGATACCGCCTGGGCGATTTCGGGGTCGGACATACAGACCATCCGGACCCAAGGGAACGATATGTATGGCTTAGAACGCCTTGCCAATCACTATGGGTACTTCGGTGAATTCATGAGTAATCTGACGATACCGCAAGTCAAGACCACCACCAGAGGTGGTGGCTTGACAGATGTGAACCGCTCAAAGCGGTTGGCAAACCTAGCGCCACCTGAAGGTGGCGTTACCGCGCAAAGATCTCGAGTTGGTCGAGGCGTCGGTCGT
>Ga0316616_100000259_pt1 | contig 15421 bp, 12 predicted proteins | sample OWC_Aug_M1_C1_D1_FD_207660 | JGI IMG/M metagenome (GOLD analysis project Ga0316616, IMG submission 207660) | Wetland soil microbial communities from Old Woman Creek delta, Ohio, United States - OWC_Aug_M1_C1_D1_B | ecosystem: Environmental > Terrestrial > Soil > Wetlands | place: USA: Ohio... | reverse complement strand
CCGACCCCCTTTCTGAGCAGGACCTGGGCGGTTGCCATATGGGGCCTGTCGATGCGGGAGCCGATCCTGCTGAGGAGAAGCACATAAACTTCGAGGACCCCTTCGGTCTGTTTGTAGATTTTTTCAGCTGCCTTGTGGGCCAGGAGGTTGTAGATCTTCCCGACGTGACTGACCGGATTTTTTCCTGCTGCTGCCTCGGTCCCCATGGGTCTGTTTACCGAGATCAGTCCGTTCACACGATTGCCCCTTCCGACCTGGCCGGAGTCAGCACCCTCTGCTGAAGTCCCGAGCAGCGTCAGGTAAATTCCCCCGAGTCCTCTTCCTTTCTGATCAAGGGCATTCAGACTGACCGTAATATTTCTGAAGGCCCTGTATTGCCTGAGGAACTTTCTTATCGTTTTCAGGCTGATCTCTTTTCTCTTGAAATATTCATGTTCGGATTTTATGAAGATTGATATGAGAGGCATCGCAACAGTCAGATCAAGGTCTTCTCCTGTCCTGAGGCCCATCACCTTGATATCTTCCCCTGTCTCAGGATATCGCTCCTTGAAGGCCTTTGAATTCAGAAATCGTTCGAGTCCCAAGACAACTTCCTCGGTCGGAGAGAGGGGATAATATCCGATCAACGCTGAAGTGTCGTTTGCGCCGTGCAACTCTCCCGGTCTCTGGAAAATGTCAGTAAGCTCTTCAGAACCTGGTGCAAGGACGGTCCTGTACCTGACATGAACATCAGGGTCTACAAATCTCAGGTTTTTCCTGGTCCATTCCCTGGCAGCATTGACCGCGATCTCATTTACTGGTATTTTTTTCCCTCCTGCTGTGAAGGTCGCCCTGTCGCCGATGATAAGCTCCATCGGTTTTATGAGCCTCCCGCCGCCGAACTCAATCGCTGTTTTGCCTGCCGCGAGCAACCCCTTGTCTATGTTGTGGTGGAGTATTGTCCCGAAGGTCCTCTTGTATTCCCTGCTCAGGGCCACGGAGATGGCCTCCATCAGGGCATCACACATGGAATCAGGATGTCCTGTGCCTTTCCTTTCGACGATCTCGACCCTGTGGCCGCTGACAGATCTGCCCTTTAATTTTTCTACGACTATCATAATTAGGAATTGTATCAGGAAAGACAGCCGGGTTCAATGCTGAATTTTGCGATTATATCCGGTTTCAGAATAAAATAGATGATGAAGTATGTTCCAAGGCAAAGGCACTTTTGTGAGACAACTAGGAAACTGCACGTTCCCTGTCCTCATTCCGACAAAACAGGGATCACTGTCCATGTGGTAGTGAGGGATGGCTATTGTTACCGCTCGGAAAACTGTCTTGTCATCTCGTGCAAATATAACCGCCTGCAGTCTGACGTCAAGACCCTTCTTTCTCTGACGTGGTAAATATAAGCCACGGTTTAAATACTGCTCTCTGCGGCTTTTGTTCTTTTACTTTTTTTGAGGGGCATTCGTTGTGATTATCTTCTCTGCGCCTTCCGATCGCCTAAGGGTTGGTTGCATTTCGGGCATCGTCCCGCAAAACTGCTGACCGTTCCATGCCAACCGCATCCTGAACAGTCAACAATCTGGGAGTGCCGACTGGGTTCTTTTTTCTTGAAAACTCCCTTCAGTATCATAAATAGCAATAGAAAAACAGCCACGCCTCCGACGAGAATCAGTAAGTCCAGCGCAGTATAATCGCCCAAAATAACCGTATCAAGTATCGCATTCATGGTAATATCTCCTGTCGTTTGGCAGTTGCCCTCTGCATTTTCTTAGAGTTTATCACAGTTGCAGCCTTCAGGAAGCAATGAAATTTTCAAAGGATATCAAAAGCGCTTAATACCAAATAAAGCGGTTAACCACAGAGCACGCAGCCAACAGTAGGCGCTTCCAAGCGAGAACGCCGAGGAAAAAAAGGAGTTAGGGCTAAATCTGGGCGAACCGTAATGGTGGACTGCATGTCCATTCCAAGTCTTTTTTTGCTTTGCGAACTTTGCGTCTTTGCGCGTTCAATTGCTGTTTATAATTTAATACCATTGTCGGGTCTCAGGTTATCCTACCGACCAGAAATTCCGGCTTCACTGGAATTTCCAACAGGGATTACTTGCCGATACAGAAGGTGCTGAATATCTTATCGAGGATGTCCTCTGTTGTTACAGTGCCTGTTATCTCCCCCAGGCTGTCAAGGGCGTCCCTAAGCTCTATTGAAAAGAATTCAAGGGGCTCATCCGCCAGGAAGAGGCCGAGGGCCCTCCCCAAAGATGATGAGGTTTTATCGAGGGCTGTCTTGTGGCGTATGTTTGTCACCACAACGCCTTCGCGCTCCTCGGTCCAGTTCCGGAGGTTTGAATGAAAGATAGCTGACTTCAGCTTATCAACCCCCTCCCCCGACAGGGCGGAGATCAATAAGTATTCCCTGCCCTTTTCGCGAATACCTTCAAGGGATATTTTCGCCGGCAGATCTGACTTATTTATAACGATTACCGCCTTCTTCTCCCTGATAAGTTTCATGAGCTGCAGATCGTCCTCCTCCAAAGGTGCGCTGCCGTCCAGGAGCGCTATGATGAAATCAGCCTTGTTTATCGCATCCAGACTTCGCCGTATCCCCTCTTTTTCAACAAGCTCCTCGGAATTTCTTATCCCGGCAGTGTCCATGATCCGTATCGGCAGCCCGTTGATATTCAGGTAATCCTCGATCAGGTCCCTCGTTGTCCCGGGCAGTTCAGTGACTATGGCACGGTCTTTCTTCAACAGGAGGTTTAGAAGGGATGATTTGCCGACATTAGGCCTGCCGACGATCGCCACGGCAAGACCGTCCCGGAAAAATCTAGCCTCTTGAAATGTCGCAGAGAGGCCTTCGACCTCCTCTTTGATCTCTGCAAGCCTCACCCGGATCTGCAGGGAGGTTTTTGTCTCGATATCGTCTTCCGGGAAATCAATATAGGCCTCGGCAGACGCGCTTATATCGACCAATTTCTTCCTGATATCAGCGAGTTTTTCCGACAGTCCGCCCTGAAGTTGCTCGAGCGCCAGCTTCATGCTCTCTTCAGTCTTTGCTGTAATGACATCGAAGACAGCCTCTGCCTGGGTGAGGTTTATCCTGCCGTTGAGGAACGCCCTTTTTGTGAACTCACCGGGGTCCGCGAGCCTGGCCCCTTGTGCAAGCACGGTTTCGAGGGCCCTCTTTACAGAGATCATGCCCCCGTGGCAGTTTATCTCGACCACGTCTTCCTTTGTATAAGAATTTGGGGCACGCATTATCGCCAGGAGCACTTCGTCCACGTTTGTGTTGTCGGTCGGGTTGATGATGTGACCGTAGAGCAGCGAGCCTGAGCGTTTGTCAGCCAGAGGGGCTGCTTTCCACGGCCGGAAGATAGTTTCGGCTATATCAAGAGAACGGGGCCCGCTGATACGCACGATCCCTATTCCGCCCTGTCCGACCGGGGTCGATATGGCCGCAATGGTATCGCTTTCAAAACGCATCAGGCGAAATGCAGCTTAAGTGAAGGGAAATTATTCATACCCTATTTCACCTTATTGTTGCATAAAAGTCGAGGCAGAGGCGCTGAAAAACCTTACAATGACGACTTTGTTCAGATCTGTATTCACCTGACGGCAAGCTCACAGCAGTATAGTCCTGTTTTGCGCTGGTGGATCATAGTAGAAACGCTTGAGGTGTCGCAGAGTAAGGCTTTTTTCATATCCTTTGCCTCTCCTCGCCTGTCGTAAGTTCCAACATGGGTGGGACAGGCAGCTGAAAAATCTTTCATACGACACCTTATGAAAAAAAGCTTTGGAAGAGTATGCGGTAAAAACTGTGAATTAAAAGGATAAGCGTGAAACATATCAATTATCATGTCGATTATAAAAATTTTTCAGCTCTCTGTCCCATGCCACAGCAAACTATTACGAAGGAAAATAGTTCAGGCCGGTTGGTTTGCGAGTTTTTTGTTCACAAAGAACTGCTGTATGATGCCGAGGATATTGTTTACCAGCCAGTACAATACAAGTCCTGACGCGAAGTTCAGGAACATAAACGTGAATATGACCGGCATAAGCATCATCAGCTTTGCCTGTTTCGGGTCCATAGTGGAAGGGGTCATCTTCTGCTGGAGCACCATGGTTATACCCATGAGGTATGGCAGAGGTCCGCCGAGAGAAAAACCTGCAATATGCCCAAAAAGCGCATCCGGCGCAGACAGGTCTGTTATCCAGAGCATGAAAGGAGCGCCCCTGAGTTCAATGGACACCAGGAGGACCTTATATAATGCAAAGAATACCGGTATCTGAAGCAGCATCGGGAGACACCCCCCAACCGGATTTACCTTGTTTTTCTTATACAGTTCTGACATCTCCTGCTGCATCTTCTGCGGGTCCTTCTTGTATTTTTCCCTTATCTCGGTCATCTTCGGCTGGAGGGCCTGGAGCTTCTTCATGGATTTTTGTCCCTTGTTCACGAGCGGGATAAAGGGGATCCGGGTAACGATAGTGAGCAGGATGATAGCCCAGCCGTAATTTCCCAAGAAGCCGTGGAAGAATATCAGGACCCAGAACAGCGGGCGTGCTATGATCGAGAAGAAGCCGTAGTCGATGATATATTCAAGCCCGTTACCGATTTTTTCAAGTCTTTTCTGTTCCTTTGGACCTGCATAGAGAGTAAATTTATTTACACCAGGCTTGGCCTTAAAGGCTATGACAGGGGATTCTTTGTACGTCCAGGCCTTTGCCTCCTCGACTGCTGTCGATGGTACGAGTCCGGCAAAGAAATATTTGTCTTCCTGTGCGATCCATTTCAGATTTTCCTTAAATATGTTCGGTTCTCTGAGATTTTTCGCGGTCAACTCTTTCAGGTCTGTGCCTGTCAGCAGCACGGGCCCGATCTGGGTGCCGCTGCTTGCATCGCTTTCAAATATTCCAAAATCAGAACCGAGCGATATCCAGTATGCAGGGAGGCCGGCCACTTCATCGCTGATATCCACTTTGTATGTGTCTGCATAAAAGGTATAGGTCCTCCTGATGGCGGCACCTTCATGGGAATATTCAAATACTACGGTCCCAGAGGGTTTATTGCTGTCAAGCTTCAGGTCGGTCCCTGATACGCTGAAGTCCGCATTGGCCAGATCAAAGGAATCGCTAGCCCCCAGGCTGAGGGCCGGCAGTACACCCGGTTTTTTCAGCAGAACAACGTCCTGTCCTTTATTGTCTTTATAGGCCTTGATCTCCCATGACTTGATCGTGCCGCCCTTTGATGAAAGCACAGCGGAATAGTAGTTGTTTTCTACCCGTATCTCTTTTTCTGTCGCAGTTGTTGCCGCGGGAGTGACAGGGACAGCCATAGGAGCAGGCACAGGCGTCTCCGAATTCTTTTCAACAGCAGGCTGCGGCGGCTTGACCTGCGGCGGAGGAGGAGGAAATAAAAACTGATATCCTATGATGACTGCGATAGAAAGGATTATGGCTAAGAGGGTATTTTTATCCATGATTACCTGACAGGGTCAAAGCCCCCCGGATGAAAGGGGTGGCACCGCAAAACCCTGCGTACAGACAGAACAGTCCCCTTCAGCGCCCCGTGTCTGCTGATCGCTTCCATCGAATATTCGGAACAGGTCGGAGTGAACCTGCAGCTGTTCGGCAGGAGTGGTGACAAAAAGTATTTATACAATTTAATTATTGCTATTAAAAGTGTCTTCATTTTTATCAAGCCGGGGAAATATTTTGAGTATGCCCATCTGCAAATCAGCGAATTCAGCCTCGGCAGACGCGCTCCTTGCCACAACTACAAAGTCATATTGCAAGGGCCTGTCTTTCAACTGCTTTCTGAAGATTTCCCGCAGACGCCGTTTAATTTTGTTTCGAACAACAGCATTCCCGACTTTTCTGCTTACAGCAAGTCCGAGTCTGCAGTAGGACAATTCGTTTGGTAACACGTAAATAATAAGAAATTTTGAAGGAAATTTTGAGCCAGATTCAAAGACCTTCCTGAAATCGACTCGTTTCGTGATAGAACAGAAAACCTTTTTGCCTATCAGACAGACAGCTTTTTCCGTCCTTTTTTCCTTCTCCTCTTTATTATTGCACGCCCGCCAACAGAACGCATTCTGACGAGAAACCCGAGAGTACGCTTCCTCTTCTTCTTATGTGGCCGATATGTAGTATAAGTTCCCATAGTTTTTTCCTGAGCGAAAAGTATAATAGGTATTTTTCATGAAAGTCAAGTTGTCCGGGGAAAAATCTTTACTCAAAGCTGAGTCGGGCCGTTCCTGAGCTTGATAAAAAACCGGCAAAGGGGGTATATTAGCAGACTATAATATTCAGGGAGGTGAAGATGTTGACAGGATTGGCTTACGCTATGGGAACTAGCCCGGGGGCAGGACAGGGGCAGGGAGGCGGCTTAATGGGATTTCTCCCCCTGGTTATTATATTTGTTATCTTCTATTTCCTTCTCATAAGGCCTCAGCAGAAAAGGGCCAAGGAACAGAAGGCGATGCTGGACAACCTTAAAAAGGGAGACAAAGTAATAACCTCAGGAGGCGAATACGGGGTCATCGAAGAAGTGAAAGGCAATACGATCATCCTGAAGATTGCGGAGAACGTGAGGGTGAAATACGGCAAGGGTTACATTGCTGCGCTTAGACAATCCGATGATGAGGAGTGATCTATAACCCCGGTTTTTTGCCTTTTATATAGAGATAATAACGCAGAAGGGAATTCCCTCAAATACCTCTTTTTGACAAAAGAGCAATTAAAAGCCAAAGTTTTTCGATTTTGATAAATTCTTATTTTGAGTGGAGGATTAATGAAAAAAAATGTTCTATGGAGGTTTTTGCTTATCGGCGCTACCGTGCTTGTGGCGGTGATATTCTTCCTTCCCAATACGCCTCTTTTTAAGTTTATGCCTGATTGGTGGAAAAAGAGTATGCCGAGTAAGGGGATAGTCCTTGGCCTCGACCTTCAGGGCGGGCTTCATCTGGTTTTTGAGGTGGAAGGCGACAAGGCGGTTGAAGCCTCTGCTGAAAGGTTCACACGCCTCATAAGAGATACCCTTCAGAAAAAGAAATTGCAGGCAGAGGTGAAGAGAAACGGGCTGCAGATCGAAATAAGCCCGATGAGTCAGGAGATATCTACAGTCATTAAGGAAAATTATCCTAATCTGGAGACTGTGTCGGCAGGTCAGAACCTTGTCCTTGCCATTGCTGAAAAAGAAAAAAAAGCCATAAAAGACAATGCCGCCAACCAGGCGCTTGAGACCATCAGAAACAGGATCGACCAGTTCGGGGTTTCCGAGCCGACGATCCAGCGTCAGGGAGAAAACGAGCTCGTGGTGCAGCTGCCGGGGGTCAAAGACCCGAGAAGGGCGATAGACCTGATAGGCAAGACAGCCCAGCTCGAGTTTAAGCTTCTCGATGAAGAATCCCCGCTCGCGGCCCAGCTCCCCCAGTCAATAGCACCCAGTGAAGAAGAGGGTGTTTTAAAACAGTTTGCAGACAAATTGCCGGAAGGCGACGAGATACTCTTTGAGAAAAAGGTCAACAAAGAGACCGGCGTGGTGAGGAAAATGCCGATCCTCCTGAAAAAAGAAGCAGTCATGACAGGCGATCTCCTGAGTGAGGCGAGGGTGAGCCTGGACAACAAGTTCAGCGAACCTTATGTCTCGATGACCTTCAATGAGGAGGGGGCAAGGAGGTTTGAAGAGGTGACCGGCGCGAATGTCAAAAAGAGGATGGCGATCATCCTCGACAATACAGTATATTCAGCCCCTGTCATACAGGAGAAGATATCAGGCGGAAACGCGCAGATCTCCGGGAGTTTCACTATGGAGGATGCCAAGGACCTCAGTATAGTACTCAAGGCAGGGGCGCTTCCTGCCCCGCTTAAGATGCTCCAGAATGTCACTGTCGGTCCGTCGCTTGGCGAGGACTCGATCAAGGCGAGCAAACTCGCAGGCCTTGTCGGGACGCTTGCGACGATAATTTTTATGCTGATCTATTACAGGGGTTCAGGTCTGATAGCGGATTTTGCCCTCATATTGAATATTGTCCTGCTTTTCGGCGCAATGGCATCGCTCAATGCGACCCTTACGCTCCCGGGCATCGCCGGGATCATCCTGGCTATTGGTATGGCGGTTGATTCGAATGTCCTTATGTTTGAAAGGATAAGAGATGAGATCAGGACAGGCAAACCCCCGCGTTCGGCCATTGATTCCGGCTATGACAAGGCGTTCGCCACGATCCTGGATTCTCACGTAACAACACTGATCACTGCGGCTGTATTGTTCCAGTTCGGCTCAGGGCCTATCAAGGGTTTTGCCGTGACCCTCAGCCTGGGCGTTGCCATCAATCTTTTTACAGCACTTGTCGGCACAAAATCGATCTTTGACCTGATTACCAGCAAATATAAAGTCGTGCGGTTGAGCATATAGGAGGCGAGATGTTAGAACTAATAAAAAAACCCAACATAGATTTCATCGGCAAGAAATATATCACTCTTATTGTCACCGGCACTCTGTCTATAATCGGCATTATCGCGATCATACAGATAGCCATGGGCAAGGCGAATATGGGTATTGATTTTGCCGGTGGCACAGAGATTCAGCTGAAGTTTGAAAACCCGATTGACCTTCAGATTGTCAGAGCAGCCCTGGAGACCGGGGGCATAAAGGGCTTTGAACTCCAGGACGTCCCCGCAGAAAACAGGGTGCTGATCAAGACAAAGCAGTCAGAGGGTGATCTCTCCAAGATAGCTGATTCGATCACCTCTGTTCTGAATCAAAACATGTCCAGTCATAAATATGTTATTGATGCTACGACCGCGATCGGCCCGAAGGTCGGGACCAAGCTGAGGGATGATGCAATCAAGGCCATTGTCATGGCCACTATAGGCATACTAATCTATGTTGCCGTGAGATTCAAGTTTCAGTTCGGGGTCGGCGCGACGATCGCGACGATCCACGATGTCCTTGCAATCCTGGGCATTTTTTATCTCATGGGGAAAGAAATAAATCTGATCGTTGTCTCCGCTCTTCTGACGATTGCGGGCTACTCCCTGACCGATACGGTCGTTGTATATGACAGGATAAGGGAAAATCTTAAGATGCAGTTCAAGGAACCTCTGCCGAACGTTATCAATAACAGCATCAACGAGGTCCTTTCAAGGACGATCATAACCTCCCTGACAGTCTTCCTTGCAGCAGCAGCCCTCTTTTTTCTGGGTGGCGAGGTCATCCATGATTTTGCCCTTATTATTTTGCTGGGGATTATTATCGGCACCTATTCCTCAATATTCGTTGCGAGCCCGATATTGCTCCTCTGGAAAAAGAACAGGCCTTCTTTTGCTCCTAAGAAATGACGGATGAACAGTGATGAGTGATCAGTAACACGGACAAGCAAGTGTATTGCTCCCGTTACTCTTCACTCGTCGCTCATCACCGGCTTTATGCATAGCCGCTGGCTCATAAACAGGACAAATCCCGAATATGTCCGGTACCTTTCACTGTCTGCCTCGATATCTCCTGCCTTTGCGCAGTTGCTGATAAACAGGGGGCTTAAGACTGCTGCAGATATCAATGATTTCCTCTGCCCCGGTGTAACGCATTTTTCAGACCCGTATGAACTCAAGTCAATGCATTCTGCTATAGAGAGGGTGAAACTTGCTCTGCACAGGCATGAGCGGATACTTGTCCATGGCGATTACGATACAGACGGTCTGACGGCGACAGCTATAATGCTGCAGGCGCTCGGTTCCATCGGACTCGATGTCCATTATTTTGTCCCGAACAGAAGGCTGCACGGCTATGGCTTTCATCATCACGGCGTAGACACGGCAAAGAAGCTTGGAGCAAAACTGATTATAACCGTTGATTGCGGGATAACGTCCCTTGAGGCGGTCTCTTGTGCGAACAAGGCCGGGATAGACGTTATTATAACCGACCATCATGAGCCGCGGATAAAACAAAGTCAGGAGTCAGGAGTCAGGGGTCAGGAGTTAAAGATAGCAGAGGCCCATGAATTGTTGCTGCCTGATGCGCTGGCTGTTATCAATCCAAAGCTCGGAACCCATAACCCGGGACTTTCCAATCTCTCAGGCGCAGGAATCGCATTTAAATTTGCACAGGCCTTAGCTCAGGACAGCGGGTCACCCTATGCCGGCGATGATGTCTTGCCACTGCTCGATCTGGCCGCACTGGGCACCCTGGCTGATGTTGTCCCTTTAACAGGGGAGAACAGGTCCATCCTGAAGGAGGGGCTGAAATATATTCATGACGGTTCAAGGCCTGGTATCAGGGCGCTCAAAGAGGTCTCAGGGCTCAACGGTAAAGAGACCAGGGCAGGCCGGCTTGCCTTTACTCTTGTTCCGAGGATAAATGCGGCAGGCCGTCTTGCTGACGCACAGGATGTTGTGAAGCTCCTGCTCTCGGAAAGCCGGGAAGAGTCGATGGAGCTGAGTTCCTGGCTGGACAACCTGAACAGGACAAGGCAGCAGATAGAAGGAGAGGTCTACCAGGAGGCGCTGGAGATGCTCAGTGAAACAGACATGGCCCCGGCGATTGTCCTTGCAGGCGAAGGTTGGCACCAGGGAGTGCTGGGGATTGTTGCATCAAGGATAGCTGAGGAATTTTACCGGCCTACCTTTGTATTCAGTCTGGAAAACGGCATTGCAAAGGGGTCCGCAAGAAGCATACCTTCTTTTGATGTCTGTAAGGGGCTTGCCGAAACAGGCGATCTTCTCCTCTCTTTCGGGGGGCATAAGCAGGCAGCAGGCATAAAGTTGAATATTTCAGACCTGTCCGCTTTCGAAGAAGCTATCAAGGAGATTGCCCGGGACAGTCTGGCGGGATCTGATCTGAGGCCTGCCCTCGAAATTGATGCGAATATCATGCTGGATGAAGTGACCCACGAACTTGTTCAGGAGTTCGGCCTGCTCGAACCCTTTGGCTGCGGGAACCCTGAACCGCTTATAGGCTCTAAGGCCCTTGAGGTTGTCAGTCCCAGAATAGCCGGGGACAAGCATCTCAAGATGAGGCTGAAAAAGGGGCCCCTGTCTCTGGATGCCATAGGCTTTAATATGGGAGGCCTCCTGGAGGAACTGCGGGGCCCTGCTGTTGTAGACGCTGTGTTCACTCCGGCAATGAATGACTGGAAAGGCGGAAGATACCTGCAGCTCATTCTTAAGGCGATCAGGCCTTCAGCGTAATGCGTGATGCGTGATGAGTGAAAAACTCTTCATTCATGACATTTTGTTGGCTGTTACCCTTCACGCATTACCCATTACGCATCACGGCCTTTAAAGTTGTATAATATACCCCATGCGTGAAATGCTATCACTGAAAGACCTGATAGAAAAGGTCCGTTCATATAGTCCTGAGGCTGACCTGGAGGTCCTCAAGAACGCCTACCACTTTTCAAGAGAAGCGCATTGCAGCCAGAAAAGAAGTGAAGGCTCACCGTATATCAAACACCCCCTTGCAGTGGCCTCCATCCTTGCTGACATGAAAATGGACGTGCCTTCGATCTCCGCCGGACTCCTGCATGACACTGTAGAAGACACTATTGTAACCATAGAGGACATTAAGGGGATTTTTGGCGATGAAATAGCGTTTATCGTTATTTCGCTGACTAAACTTTCCAAGGTGGAATTCAAGACAAAGAAGGAAGAGCAGGCAGAGAATTTCCGCAGGATGCTGCTTGCGATGTCAGAGGACGTAAGGGTCATACTCATAAAATTTGCCGACAGGCTTCATAACATGAGGACCCTCCAGCACCTCCCGGAAAACAAGCAACAGAGGATAGCGACAGAGACGCTCGAGATCTATGCCCCCATAGCCAACCGGCTGGGTATCGGGTGGCTGCGCACAGAGCTTGAGGACCTGAGTTTTAAGTATCTTATGCCCGAGCTTTACAGCGAACTGGTCAAGAAGGTGGCCAAGCGAAAGGAAGAACAGGAAGGATATATCAGGGAAGTCACACATCTGGTGAACCAGAAACTCAAGGAAGAGGGTTTGTCGGGCAAGGTTTCAGGCAGGGTGAAGCACTATTACGGGATCTATCAGAAGATGCTGCAGCAGAGGATCACCTTTGAAGAGATACACGATGTCCTGGGGTTGAGAATATTAACAGATACAAAGGCAAACTGTTATGCGGTCCTGGGCCTGGTGCACTCCCTCTGGACCCCCATCCCGGGGAAGTTCAAGGATTATATCGGCGTCCCCAAGTCCAATATGTACCAGTCCCTGCATACAACCGTGATAGGCCCGAAAGGCGAGAGGGTGGAATTCCAGATCAGGACTGAAGATATGCACAGGATATCGGAAGAGGGGATCGCGTCGCACTGGAAGTACAAGGAAAAAGGGGTCATTGATGAGAAGAGCAGCAAATATATCTCCTGGCTTAGGGACATTGTGCAGGGCCAGAAGGACACCCCGGACGCGATGGACTTCCTTGAGGCTGTAAAGGGGGAGGTTGTCCCTGAGGTTGTTTATGTCTTTACGCCGAAAGGCGAGATAAAAGAGATGCCGATCGGCTCTACGCCGGTTGATTTTGCTTATGGCATCCATACCCAGGTGGGACATAAGTGTGTCGGCGCAAAGATCAACAGCAAGATAGTGCCGCTGAAATACAGATTGAAAAACGGGGACACCATCGAAATCATAACTTCCGCGAGCCACGGGCCGAGCAGGGACTGGCTGAAATTTGTCGTAACTCAACGGGCAAAAAACAGGATAAAGCAGTGGATAAAGACCGAAGAAAGGTCCCAGAGCGTGGAACTCGGCATCAAGCTGCTTGAAAGCGAAATGAGAAGACATAACATGAGCAACGCCCTGATGAAATCCGATGAGATCCTGCGCGTTGCAAAGGCCCTGGGGATCAATTCTCTTGAAGAGCTGTTCGTTTCTGTAGGGTTCGGCAAGGTATCTCCCCATCAGGTGGTGAACAGGCTGATGCCTGAGAGGCCCTCTGAAGAGGTCGAGGTTGTCAGGGTACGGAAAAAAGAGAAAGAGCAGAAGGGCATCAGCATCAGGGGGATAGACAATATTCTCTATCATACAGGAAAGTGCTGCTATCCGATTCCAGGGGACAACCTGGTAGGGTTTGTCACCATAGGCAAGGGGGTGACGGTCCACCGGAAGGATTGCCCGAACCTCGGAAGGATCGCGGGTGAGGACGCACGGCTGGTTGATGTCGAATGGCAGTCTTCGGGGGACGCGACCGCACTTACCAAGCTTTTTGTCGAGACGATCGATAAGCCCGGCATCCTGGCCAACCTCAGCGCGCTGATTTCTTCCCTGGACATAAATATCAGCCACCTGGAGGCTCTGTCGACCCAGGACAAAAGGGGCCATATAACCTTTATCATCGAGGTAAAGGACATTGTGCAGTTGAAAACTCTGATCCAGAAAATCAATCAGATGGAAGGGGTCATCCGGGTGAAGCGCTAAGAATACAACCCACCCTCCTTGCCCCTCCCAGGAGGGGACCATGTTTTATTGCCCTCTCGGGAGGGGTTAGGGGTGGGTTTCCACGCGTAACTGAGCAGTCACTATTTCTCCCCCTGCAATTTTTGTTATACTAAACAAGTTTCGATCATCAGTTAAGGAGCAGAAATGAGAAAATATCTAATAACGCTTATCTTATTGGCTTCTATCGTTTATGTTTCCCCTGTCTTTGCCTTTGGCGGCTGCGAGGAAAATTGTCAGAAGTGCCATTCCCTGAATAAACAGGAGGTCCAGCAGATCTTCGAAAAATTGCAGGCCCCTGAGGCAAAGGTGCTCGATATCAAGCTGAGCCAGCTCAAAGGTCTCTGGGAGGTCACTCTCGATAACAACGGGCAGACCGGGATCATGTACGTCGGCTTTTCGAAGAAATATATTGTGGCAGGTCCGGTCTTCGAGGTCGATACAGCCTCGAACAAGAGCCAGGAAAGCCTTCAAAAGATAAACATAGAGGTCCAGAAATATGTTGACCTGTCAAACGTGCCGCTTGATAACGCCCTGCTGCTGGGTGAAAAAGACGCCCGTTACAAAGTAATTGTTTTTACCGACCCGGACTGTCCCTACTGCGGCAAGCTGCATTCTGAACTGAAAAAAGTCATAGCCGAGAGTAAAGATGTCGCCTTTTATATTAAGCTGGTTGCCTTGCCCATGCACGTCGACGCAGGCTGGAAGGCGGAGAGCATCCTCTGCAGCAGGTCCCTTCAGCTGCTTGAAGATAATTATGAGCAGAAGGCCATTCCAAAGCCCGGGTGCAAGACAAAGGCCGTAGAGGACAACAACAATCTTTCAAAGGCGCTTGATATAACCGGCACTCCGACGATGATCATGCCCGACGGCTTGGTTGTTGTTGGAGGGAGAGATGCAAAAACGATCATCGAGATGGCTGAGCATCCGCAGAAGAAGGAAGAGTAGAGGGTGGTGGTAATGCAAATAAAACAAATTCTTTGTCATGGTTTTAGGAGTGCGTAGCAAGATGACTTTCAAGCCACCAACAAGGTCGGTGGTAGTTGACTTAACATCGTGAAACAAGGTTGGAAAAACAGGACAGAGATTGAGAGGTGATGGCTTATGAAAACGGCCCTGAGGAGTCCAGAAATGAAACATTTAAATATGAAACATACAATACAGGTTACCGCGCTCGTTATTTTTACATTGCTGGTCGTTGTTCCTCCAGCGGCCTTCTCTGAGGTCAAAATATCCCTCAGAAACGGCAGGGAGATTATGGCCGAAAGCTGCAGTGAATCCAAAGACAGGCTAACCTGTCAGAAGATGGGAGGGACTTTTGAGATCGAGAAGCAGGACATTCTGGACTTCAGGAGTACAACCATAAAACATGAAAAAGCGTATGAAGGCCCTGTGCCTGGACCGGTTCCCGGAGGAGAAGGCCAAAAAGAGGCGAATAAAGCAACTACCGGGACACAGGATCCTGCGAGACCAGGTGAAGGAGTTCTCATAAGGGGAGCAAATCCAGAGCAGGAGATACGGCTTGACAGGATAAACCAGAGAAAACTGGAACTCAGAGGAGAGCGCGAAGGACTGCTCAGGGAAAGGGAGCAACTGCAGGAGGAGATAAAGAAGGACGATGCCTATCTTACCACAGTGAACGGTATTACCACAGAGAAATTTAAAGAGCTCCAGAAGAAGGCAAACGACCTTGACTCCCGGATAATAAAGTTCAGCAGCGAACTGAAGGCCCTCAATGAAGAAGAAACCAGCCTCCTCAGAGGCCCGCAACAAACTCCATAAACTATGTAATCCATTACACAATCAGGAAGAGAATTACTGATAAATCTATAACAGAAAATAAAATATTCTTTTTTTTCAATTCGTTATATAAATGGCATAAATATTGCAGCATTAAAGATTGCAAATGTTCAGGTATTGAATTGAACACTTATAATGTCATTTAAACGATGAGGTAAGCGCATCATGAAAACACGAAAAAAATTAT
>Ga0316616_100000258_pt1 | contig 15441 bp, 14 predicted proteins | sample OWC_Aug_M1_C1_D1_FD_207660 | JGI IMG/M metagenome (GOLD analysis project Ga0316616, IMG submission 207660) | Wetland soil microbial communities from Old Woman Creek delta, Ohio, United States - OWC_Aug_M1_C1_D1_B | ecosystem: Environmental > Terrestrial > Soil > Wetlands | place: USA: Ohio... | reverse complement strand
AGCGACACGGGGGGCACTGCGGCTTCCTGGATCCCTTTCCGATGGGCTGCTGGTATGAACGATATATCGATCGGCTGTTGAGAGAAGAGACTACTTTTTGACAATTGAAATGGATGCGATATGATAAAAAGGAGAAACAGGTAAGCCACTGCAGCGACTCATGGACCTATCCATTCTTTCCGAAAAAGAAAAAATACTGAACCTCATCGTCGAAAAGCTGGGCCGGATACACCTTGACTACGCCGAGAAGATGAAGGCCTATGAAGGCGAAGGGGCGGATGACTGGCGCGCCGCCGGGGTCCTCGTGCTTCTTTTTTACCGAAAAGCCAAAACAGCGCAGCCAGAACAACAGGGCGAGTTTGTTTTTCAGCTGATCAAGCGATCCACGAGCGTGCCTCAACCCGGAGACCTCAGCTGTCCGGGGGGGATGCTCCACCCCTCTATCGATTTCCTCCTGTCCCCTCTGGTCTCAACGGGCCTTCTGCCGGTCATGCGGGGAAAACCCTTTGCCTACGCGAGGCAGAGACCGCCTGACACCTTTCGGGCCCTGTCGCTTTTTTTGACGAACGCCCTCAGGGAAAGCTGGGAAGAAGTCAGGCTCAATCCCATCAATGTCCGTTTCCTGGGACCCCTTCCGTCCACGGACCTCATCGTATTCAGGCGGAGCATCTTCCCCCTCGTGGGATTCGTGAAAAACGAATGGGCCTGCAGACCCAACTGGGAGGTTGAAAAGGTCGTCGAGATTCCCCTTCGAGACTTTTTCCTGGCCGAGAATTACGGCACCGTCGCCGTCGAGACTTTCGTCCCCATGAGAGGCCCCATCGAGAGACTGCGGGACTTCCCCTGTCTCGTACACCGTGATCGGACGGGGGTCAGAGAAATTCTGTGGGGAGCCACGATGAACATCCTCATGAACTTCATCAGGACGGTTTTCGACTTCACCCCGCCCCTTAATGGCTCCGCCGGGGTCATCAAGAAGCGTCTTTTTGAAAATTACATCACGGGGGACACCAGAAAAACGTGAAAAAGACAGGGACTGAAAAGTCTGCCGGAACCCCCGGGCGGGCCGTGCATCATCACCAGACACCCGGAAGACCATGAAAAGAATCGACCGTCACCTCAAAGCCGTTCTGTTCGACTTCGACGGAACACTGGCCAGGCTCAACATCGACTTCAAAGAGATGCGCCGGTCCGTGCTGAATCTCGTCTCCACCTACCAGGCGCCCACGGACGGGCTGGGGGATCTCTTCGTCCTCGAGATGATCGGGGCCGGAGCGGATTTAATCTCCCGCCGTCGTCCCGGTCACGGAAAAGAGTTCAAGGAAAAAGCCCTGGAGATGATTGCCGGCATCGAAATCGAGGGGGCAAAGTCGGGAGAGCTCTTCGAGGGCGTGAGAGATATGCTCAGCAAACTTAGGGAAAGGGAAATCGGGACGGGGATCGTGACCCGCAACTGCTGGGATGCCGTTCGCGTCGTCTTCCCGGACATTCGTTCTTTCTGTGATGCCGTCGTCACCCGGGAGGAGGTCATCCGGGTGAAGCCCCACCCGGACCACATCCTGTCTGCTCTGAAAATCCTGAAATCACGGCCCGAAGAGGCCGCCATGGTGGGTGATCACCCCATGGACATCCGTATCGGAAAGGATGTGGGGGCCTACACCATCGGCGTCCTGACGGGTTACTCCCAGGCGGACCCGCTGCTCGAGGCCGGCGCAGACCTCATCATCGAAAGGGCATCGATCCTCGTCCACTACCTTCCCTAACGGTCTGTTATTTCATCCTTCCCGGAAGGACCCGTCTCCTTTGAAGCATCAACCTGAAGGCGTCACCGCCCGCAATTTTTCCTATTTGTGCCCGGGGTGGCAGAGTATGCAGTCCAGCTTCGGCAGGGCGTGGGGGTTCGGCGTTTTGCCCTTGGTGCGATCGGCCATTTTCGCCGCGTCGCCATGGCACATCATGCAGGATTCCGCTGTCGTCTTTGCGGGCGGCGGCTCCTTGTGGCAGACAGCGCAGTCCAGCCCCCTGTCCTTGTGTCTGTCCGCCAGGGGTTTCTTATCTTGCGCCCAAGGGACTCCGGCAAGCGAGAGTATAAACACGGCTAGAACGACTAGAACGATAAGCGTTGAAAGCCCTCCTCCGACAATCTTTTTGCTTCTCATGTTTCAACTCTCCTTTTCCTTTCGCTTTGATGATCGAATTTCAACGGCTGGGTCGAATTATCACGGATGGTCCCCAAATACAATTTTTTTCGATGAACGCCTTTTCCCCCTTTGTGATCGTCCGACCCGAGTCGCGCCTAACGGACGAGATTGGACAGTACGAGAACCGTCCAGTACGGCGAGGCCATCAGAAGAATGATCGAAAAAATGTAAGAAGGAATGTAGTACATCCCTCCTCGAAATACGGTGGCCAGCGGTATATCCTTGGCCATCCCGTGAACGACGTAACTGCAGATCCCCACGGGCGGCATGATGGAACCCATGGTCGTCACGATGGTGATGACCTGACCGAACCAGATCGGGTCGTATCCCATCTGGATGATGAGGGGAAAGAAGATGGGGAGCGAAACCAGTAGAAAGGCCAGCGCGTCCATGATGCAACCGCCGATGATGTAACAGCAGAGGACCACCCAGAGCATCATCCAGTTGGGAAGGTCGAGGGACCCAATCCAGGCTGCCGCCTCGAAGGGGAGTCTCGTCACAGTGAGAAAGCGGCCGAAAACGACGGCGCCTGCCACGATGACGAAGACCATGCAGGAAATCCGCAGGGTGTCCACCAAAGAAGAGATGAAGCCCTGCCATGTAAGCTTTCTTCTCAGAAGACATATGAAGAGGCCCAAAGCGCAGCTCGCTGCCGCTGCTTCCGTCGCCGTTACGACCCCCGTGAAGAGGGCGTACATGATGATCCCGAAAAGAAGCAGGATGTCCACAGCCTCGTTGAGAGACTTGAACCGCTCCCTCCAGGTGCTCTTCGGCGCCTTCGGCCCCCAGTCCGGATGGCGGTAGCAGATGAAAATAACCGTCGACGCGATGAGAACCGTCAATATGACACTGGGAATGACGTTTCCCCAGAACAGCTTTCCGATGGATTGTCCCGTGTACACCCCGTAGACGACAAGAACGATGCTCGGGGGAATAAGGACGCCAAGGGTCGCCCCGGCGGCAACGGACCCTGCACTGAGGATCGGATGATAGTTGTATTTTTTCATGGCCGGTATAGCCACCTTGCTCATGGTCGCCGCCGTGGCGGTGTTGGAACCGCTAATCGCCGAAAAGGCGGCACAGGCCATGATGGTCGTCAGGGCCAGCCCTCCGCGATAATGACCGAACCAGCGATACGTGGCATTATACAGGCTGTCGTTGTAGCGGGCATAATGGATGAACTCCCCGACGAGGATGAACATGGGGATGACGGTGAGTCCGTAGTTTGAAAAGATGTTCCACATCTCGGACCCGATCATGCCGAGGGCGGCCTTCAAACCGGTCACATAGACCATGCCCAGGAACCCTACAATGGCCATGGTGTATCCGGCGGGGATCCGGAAAAGGAGCAACACTGTGAACATGATGAGAATACCGAAGACACCGACAATAGGTCCGCTCATTTTTTCAAAACCCCCGCATAGAGGAGAAGGTCCTTGACGAAATCAAGAAGGGCCGTCAATGCGGCTGCGGCAAACCCGGCGGAGACCATGAAGACAAAAGGATGGTAGATGACCTTCAGAGTCTCCGACACCTCTCCCGATACCCGGATCTTCATGCCCCACACCCAGATCTGCCAGGCCACCAGGGTGAAGAAGAAAGCCATCAACAGGCCGGCCAGGCCCTCGACGACTTCCGCCGTTTTTTCCGAATAGCGTTCTGTAATGATGTCAACGATGATGTGGTCGTGGTTCATCTGGGTATACCCGAGCGCCGAGGCAATGACCACGGCACCCAGAAATGATATAAGCTCATAGGCTCCGCTGTAGGGCAGGTGAAACATGCGAAGCATCACATTGCCCGTGGCAAGGGACATGAGCGCCAGGACGGCCACACCGCCTGTGACCATGAAAAACTTATTGAGGAGCCTGTTGAAGCGCTCGACGTAACCGAAGAGGTGTTCCATGGATCCCCTTACTTGTACTTCTTTTCATATTTTTTCTTGAGCTGCTGGGCGTCGCCGACGATCTTCTTTCCGGGGACCCCTTGCGCCTCTGTCCGCTTTACGTATTCATCGAGCATAGGCTGGACCAATTTCTGTGTTTCCATCCGGTCCTTTTGGGAAAGCTGGAAGACCTGGTGGTTATACTTGTCCTTTGACCAGGCCAGGGATTCCCTCACGTGACGATCCACGTAATCCCCTGTCCATTCAGCCTGCTCGCGCCTCATGTCGTCGATAACCTTTTTCACATCAGCGGGAAGAGACTCCCATTTTTCCCTGTTCATAACCACGGCGAAGCTCACCACGAACAGGTTCGCCTCCGTGGCATAGGGACAGTAGGCGGCATAGTTGAAATCCTTCAGGGTCTCCAGGGAAGAGACGATCCCTTTGACGATGCCTTTCTGGATGGCCTCCGGCGTGTCCGACATCGGCATGGCGATCGGGATCCCGCCCAGTCGTTTGATCACCTCCGCACCGGTACCGGAGACGCGAAGCTCCATGCCTTTGAGATCGGCCAGGGACCTCACGGGTTTGCTTGTCATCAAATCATTCGGTGGGCAGGTAAAGAGTGTGATGATCTTGACCTTCTCGAATTCCTTCGGCCTGTACTTCTCGATGAGGTCATAGAGAACGAGGCTGGCCACTTTGGCACTCTGAAACCCCAGCGGCAGATCCACTGCCTCCGACACGGGGAAGCGTCCCGGCTGGTAACTCATGGCGAAATTACCGATGTCGGCCGTTCCGGATATCACACCGTCGAATATGTTCTTGGCAGGAAGAAGGGTCCCTCCGGGAAAGGTCTGGACCTTTACCTTTCCGTTCGTTCTCTTCTCGACCTCCTTGGCCCACCGTTCCATCTGGACAGAGGGAAAGGTCTGAGCCGGCGGAAAGTTGGCATAGGTTAACTTGATCTCCTGGGCCGCCAGCGCCGGCGGCGTCATGATGCCGAGCACCAGCGCAAGACCTAGGACCTTCGCAATAACCGTTAAAAACCTTGATTTCATGATAGCCTCCTTTTTTGCACGATGTTTTACCGTTGATAAACTTAAAGATTTCCCTTTAACCCTGTCTCGAAGCCCTTCACGTTCAGTTCGAGTTGACGTGACGGCGATATCTTCTCAATGGCTTCCCGGACAGCCCTTTCGTCGCAGAAGAGCACGGCGTTTCTCGCGACATGTCCCAGGAAGACCAAGTTGGTAATGACGGGAGAGCCCAGTCTTGCGGCAAGATCCGTGGCGTCGAACCCGTGGTAATCGCCGGGTTTGTCCGTATTGACAAAGATGCCCTCCCGGCCGGCGACGTAGCCCCGGTGCGCCTCGAGACCCCGGGGGTGTAAAAAGATCCCGATTTCGGCTTTTCCCGACCGGATCAGGGGGCTTGAAAAAGATCCCACCTTGACGTGGGAGATGACCGTTCCCCCCCGCATAGCCATCCCGTGGGTCTCGGAAGTGAGGACTTCGAGATCCCTGAGGACGGCTGCCTCGGCCAGGACCCTCGTGATAAAGAGGACCCCCTGCCCGCCCAGTCCGCTCAAGATGATCTGCTGTTTCAACGATGGCCTCCTTTTTCCACGACAATGGCGCCCACCGGGCATACGGCATCGCAGACACCGCAACCGATGCATAGAATGTCATCGACGACGACACGATCCAGATCCCCCCTGTAGACCAGGGCGGGGCATTCGAAATTCTCCAGGCAATGCCGGCACGCCGTGCAGTCCTCAGATACATGTACCTTGTAAGCGGGCTGGGATTTGACGACCTCCCGATCGAGAACGCAGGGGTGTTTTGCGATGATGACGGCCATGCCCCCGTCGCTTTTTCGTGTATATTCGTCCGCTTCTTTCAGAAGCGCCGAAAACGCCTCCGTCTCGTAGGGGTCACACGACCTGACAAAACGAACCCCGCAGGCCGTCACGAGATCCGTGATGTTCACCGGCGTTCCCTTCCGGCCGTCTGCGCGAATACCGACCTGGGGCGTGGGCTGATTACCCGTCATGGCCGTCGTGGCATTGTCCAGGATGACCAGGATGAACTTGGCCCCCTGAAACACGGCATTTATAAGCGCGGGGATGCCCGCGTGGAAGAACGTGGAGTCCCCGATGGTCACGACGATCGTCGGCATGTCCTTCCCGTCCCGGGCATAGGCGTGGTAGAATCCGGCACCCTGACTGATGCAGGCCCCCATGACGTGGCATGTGTCGATCGCCCCCAGATTCATACCGAGGGTGTAACAGCCGATGTCGCTCGGGAAGATTCCCTTTGGAAAGGTGTCCTTGATGGCATAAAAGGACGCCCGGTGCGGACAGCCGGCGCACAGCGTCGGGCGGACACCCTTTCCCCCGGCCGTGGCTTCCTCCCGTGAGGGCCTTTCGAGGAACTTCTCGAGGACCTTCTCGATCACGTCGGGGGTCAGCTCCCCGTGTCCCGGAACGAGCCCCGACCGCCTGCCCTCAACGGCGGAATTCGAAAGTTGCATCTCGATGACGGGATAGGTCTCTTCGATCACGAGAATCTTCCTGTAGGCACGGTTCACCCTCTCCACGAAATCCCTGTTCAACGGATGGGGCACAATGACCTGATACAGAACGACATCATCCAGGGCTCCCATGTCCTCCAGGAGCTCCCGGGTATGGGCGTAGGCGACGCCTGACGAAATGACGCAAAGATCTTTCTCCTGAGAGCCGCCCGGACTGCGTCGAGGAGCGAGGGTCTCCTCCCGGGCGATCTTCTCCAGTTTCTCATTCAGCAGACGGTGCAGCTCCGCGAGAAACTGCGGGGTCGCTATCCACCGCCCGGGGTTTTTCTTGAAATCCGCTTTGCCGGACGAAACCCGGGGATCGGCGCAATGAATATTCTGACGGGAGTGGCAGACCCGTGTCGTGGGCCGAAGCATCACCGGAATCTCATACTTCTCCGACAGCGCATAGGCCGGCCCGATCATCTCCTTGGCCTCCCTCGGACTGGAAGGATCGAAGACGGGAATCTTCGCGAACTGCGCGAAGAACCGACTGTCCTGTTCCGTCTGGGAACTGTGGGGTCCGGGATCGTCGGCCACCACCGCGATGAACCCCCCCACCACCCCGAGATAGGCGGAGCGCGTCAAAGGATCGGAGGCCACGTTGAGTCCCACCTGTTTCATGGCCACAGCGGATCGCTGCCCCGACATGCTGTTGGCCAGGGCGACCTCGTACGCCACCTTCTCGTTGACGGACCACTCGGTATGGATAGGCGTGCCGGTCTCTTTGGAAAACTGGACGACAGCCGGGAGGATTTCCGATGCCGGCGTCCCCGGATAGGAGGCAAAGAGGGTGCAGCCGTTTTCGACGAGCCCTCGCGCGATTGCCTCATTACCCATTAAAATTCGTTCGTCGTTTTTCCCCATGTAACTAAAGTTCCCTCAGTGATAAAAAAAGAGCCATGGACCCGGAAGACCGTCCATGGCTCTTTCGTACGTGGCAATTTAAAATCTCACGGGCACTGGACGCGCCTTCCCCCCCTATGTGTCCAACGCCACCACCAGAATGTTAAACCGTTTCGCCTCTGCGTCATTTCTGTAAACCTCATATAGAGGAGGTCCATATACAAATCCCCATGAAAAATCAAGCTTTTTTTCAAAAAAACCGCCGGTCTTACTTTCGCTGATCGAAGACCCGCTTCGACTTTCGTTCCGTCCGGGGCAGGGCCTGATAGTCCACAATCTCGACGACGGCGCTGACCAGTGTTTCTTTCCGGACATCCCTTTCGACTTTCCTTGCCAGACCCGTGTCCCCGGCGGGGTCAAGGCCCTGAGCCCTCTCCACCTTGATCGTCATGTAATCCTTGCCGTCTTCCTGGCGGCTGAGATGGATCTGGTATTCACTGCCCACGCTTTTCTCTTTCGAGAGGATCTCGTCAATGTGGCTGGGATAGACATTGACGCCCCTCACAATGAACATGTCGTCGGATCGCCCGAGGATCTTATCGTGCCTGGGCAGGATGGACCCGCAGGGACAGTCGCCGGGGATGAGCCTCGTGAGGTCTCTGGACCGGTAGCGGATCAGGGGGGCCCCTTCTTTCAGGAGGGTGGTGTATACCATCTCCCCCACCTCCCCCGCCGGAACCGGCTTCAGTGTGTCGGGATCGAGAAGTTCCATAATGTAGTAGTCGGTGAAATAGTGAATCCCCTTATGATGGACACAGTCCAGCCCCGTTCCCGGGCCGTAAACCTCCGTGAGTCCCGGAATGTCAAAGATGTGCTCGGCCCCGAGGAGTTCATTCACGCGCCGGACCATGGCGTCGCTCGATCGCTCGGCGCCGAAGATGACTTTCTTCACGCAGATCTGATCTCTCAATCCCCGCCGGTGCACTTCCTCGGCCATGAGGAGCGCCATCGAGGCCGTGCTGCAGATGACGGTGGTCTTGAAATCGACGAGAAACTGCAACTGCATGTCGAGATTTCCGGGACCCGCCGGGATCGCAAAGGCGCCGTATCGTTCACACCCCAGTTGGAAACCCACGCCGGCTGTCCAGACGCCGTACCCTACGCAGATCTGGACGCGATCCAGCGGCGTCAACTCGGCAAATTCATAACAACGGGCGAACATACTCGCCCAGTCGTCGATGTCTTTCGCCGTGTAGACAAGAACTTTTCGCCTTCCCGTTGTCCCTGTCGAGGCGTGCAATCGGACGATCCGGTCGAAGGGGACGGAGAGGAGCGGCCAGGGGTAATTCTCCTGGAGGTCCTGGGCCGTGGTGAAGGGAAGCCGACTGAGATCATCGAGGCTCCTTACCTGTTGGGGTTTCACGCCGGCGTCGTCAAGCTTCTTCCTGTAGAAGGCCGAGCCCTGGTAGGCATGGTTCACCGTCCATTTCAGCCGTTCCAGCTGATAGACCGCCATCTCCTTCTTGGTCCTGCACACAGGCATGAATGTTTTTTTCATATCCCCTCCCCCGGGATGGCAGCCGTTCCATGATTCTCCTGCCACATCGGAGGTTGGCTAACACATACGGCCGGAAAATTCAACTTTTACCATGAAAGTAGCATTAATTTGTGATACGAATGCATTGATTTTCCATTGAGAAATCCGTCTCTTTTGGAGGTTCCATGTTCAGGGTCACGATCACGAAGAGCTTCTCCGCCGCCCACGTGTTGAAGGAAATCGGCGGCAAGTGCGAAGAGCTTCATGGCCACAACTTCAAGGTGGAGGTAACTGTCTCGTCCAAGAAGTTAAACGATGAGGGCATCCTCATCGACTTCAGGGTCCTCAAGGGCTGGACGATGGAGATCCTCGAGGACCTGGATCACAAGTACCTGAATGACCTGCCCCAGTTCAAGGGGGCGAACCCTTCCTCTGAAATCGTCGCGAAGCATATCTTCGACCGGCTCTCCGCAAAGGCACTGCTTCTGAAAATCAAGGTCGACGAGGTGGTCGTCTGGGAGTCGGATAACGCCCGGGTGGCCTACAGCGGAGCGAATACATGATCGACGTGCAAAACCGGAGAGATGAGAGGAACCTTGAAATCAAAAAGGTCGGTGTCAAGGGCATCCACTACCCGGTGATAGTCCTCGACCGGGCCAACGGCGTCCAGCACGTGAATGCCGCCATCAATATGTACGTGAATCTGCCCCATCGCTTCAAGGGGACCCACATGAGCCGTTTCATCGAGATTCTCAACGATTACCGGGGCCAGATCAACATCAAGACCTTCCGTGTCATCCTGGCCAACATGCGGGAAAAACTCGACGCCAAGTCCGCCCACATGGAGATCGAGTTCCCTTACTTTGTCGAGAAGAGCGCCCCCGTGACGGGCGCGAAGAGCATCATGGATTACGTGTGTTACTTCATCGGCGAAGATGACGGGAAAAAGGCAGATTTCAAGGTCGGCGTCACGGTGCCCGTCACCACGGTCTGTCCCTGCTCCAAGGAAATGAGCCTCATGGGCGCGCACAACCAGCGGAGCATTGTCCGGGTGAATGTCCGCTTCAAGAAATTTTTCTGGATCGAAGATCTGATCAGACTGGTGGAAGATTCTGCGAGCGGCGAGGTGTACTCCCTTTTGAAAAGGCCCGATGAGAAGCACGTGACAGAGAAGTCTTACGAGAATCCCATGTTTGTGGAGGACGTCGTCCGGAGTGTCGCCGAAAAGCTGGGCCGTGACGGGAATTTCACCTGGTACAGCGTGGAGGCCGAAAACATTGAGAGCATCCACAACCACAGCGCCTACGCCTACCTCGAAAAAGAGTAGTATCCGGATCAACGGATTTCAGATGACCTCTTCCATGGGCAGGACGAAACCCTTCGCCCCGGCGCGGGGATGCTCCCGTCTGATATATCGGATCACCTCCACGATCTGAGGCGTCTCCGTGTCTTCCGCGGCGATGAAAAGGACGTTATTCTTTCCCGGCCAGCAGTGCGTCCCCAGTTTCGGTTCCGTGTCCGTCCCCTCCCCCCTCACTTCCTCCATCTTCGTGTAGGACCTGATCCCGGCCTTCTTGAAGGCAGCAATGACATCTTCATCAGCCGCATCACAATATACGATCAGAAACATCTTCATGGTCCCTCCTCCGTGTCATTCAGGGCTGAAACGTCGGCTGGTTCCTTTCAGATATTTTTACCCGGGCGACCCCCGGTATGAATTATTACAAACGATATTATGAGTCCCGCTGAGTTCCTCCACCCTTTCTCCTCTTGATGAGGGATGCCGTGTCTTTTGCCGTCGCGGCCAGGGTGCGCGGGGCCATGGTGATCCTTTTCATGAGAGCCGGAATCTCCCGGGCCCTGCCGTTCCAGTAATGCGGGGATGCGAGCTTCCGGTATTCCTTTCGTTTCAGCCACTCCTGGCCGTCGTCGAAGAGGTCGTAGGCCGCGGGCACCACGACCAGGGTCAGGAAAAGCGACGTCAAAAGCCCGCCGATCACGGCGACACCCATGGGCGAGCGCGTCTCGGCCCCTTCGCCCACCCCCAGCGCTACAGGCAGCATGCCGAAGATCATGGCAAAGGTCGTCATCAGGATGGGCCGGAGCCTCACCGGTCCCGCCTCGACGATCGCCTCCCGCCTCTCAACCCCCCTTGCCCTCAGGGTGTTGGTGTAGTCCACGAGCAAAATGGCGTTCTTCTTCACGAGTCCCAGGAGGAGGATCAGACCGATGTAGCTGAAGACGTTGAGCGTCTTGCCGGTGAGAAACAGGGCCCCGAAGGCACCGATGAAAGAAAGGGGCATCGACAGAAGCACCGTGAAGGGGTGAACGAAACTCTCGAACTGCGCCGCCAGGACCATATAGGCCATGATGACGCCGAGCATGACCGCGAAAAACAGGTACTGGAAGGATTCCTGCATGACATTTGCCTGGCCCTTGTATGTCGCGGTGAAATCCGATGGTAGAACTTTGTTCGTGATACCGTTGAGTTCCTCCATGGCCTGTCCCATCGGTTTTTTCTCGAGGTTGGCGAAAAGAGTCACGGCCCTCTGCCGGTCGACGCGGTTGATGACGCTGGGCCCTCCCCCCTCGATCAACTTGATCATGTTCGAAAGCTCCACCAGCCTTCCGTCACGAGACCGCACGTAGATCCTGCCGATATCGGTCGGGTTTACCCGGTTCTCGGGATTAAGCCTCGCCCTCACGTCATAGCGCCTTCCTTTGGCCTCGTCCTTGTACTTGGTCACATCAACCTCTCCACCGACGAGGAAATTGACGGCCTCCGCGATGGTGGCAATGTTGACGCCGAGGTCGGCCGCCTTTTCCCTGTCGATATAAATCTTGATTTCCGGTTTTCCCGACTCGATGGTCGTGTCGACATCAACGATGCCGGGCAGTTTGGTAAATTCGTCGGTGATCTGCCTGGCATATCTCGACAGGGCATCCAGATCCGTCCCACGGATGGCATACTGAATGGGCACGTTCCTCTGCCCGCCACCGATCAGTGAAATATTCTCCGCGCTGGCCTTGAGACCCGGAACCTGTGACAGCTTCTTGCGAATATCCGCCTGTATGTCCTGCTGGCTTCTCTTTCTTTCCTTCTTCGGTGAGAGGGTAATAAAGAATACAGCTTTGTTGATCTCTTTAAATCTTCCGCCTCCCTGGGAATAGTAAAGACGGATGATCTCCGGGATGTCTTTGACAATCGCTTCGGCCTTCTGGAAAAGCTTGTCCGTCTGATCCACGGAGTAGTCCATGGGTGCCTCGAGACGCACGATGAACTGGCTCTGGTCTTCTTGAGGAACAAATTCCTTGCCGATGAACCGTGTCATCATTATGCTCAACACGAAGATCACCAACGCCGATATCAAAACGGTATTCCGCCTGTTCAGGCAGAAGACGAGAATCCGCCGGTATACATCTTCCGTCTTTTTGTATAACCGCTCCAGCCGGTCTCCCACTCGATGAAACACACGCAACCGGGAGTTACCCGGATTGTGACCGGGATTTCTCGCTGCATGGACCTTCAGGTAACGCGAGGACATCATGGGCGTGAGCGTGAACGACACGATGAGTGAAACGATGACCGCGAAGACAACGGTGAGCGCGAACTGGAGAAAGAAGCGCCCGATGATCCCCTTCATGAAGGCCACGGGAAGGAAAATGGCCACGATGGCCATGGTGGTCGCCATGACGGCCAGACCGATCTCAGCCGTGGCAAAGGCGGCCGCCTCCCTCGGCTTCATGCCTTCCTCGATGTGGCGGTAGATATTCTCGATGACGATGATGGCATCGTCTATGAGGAGGCCTATGGAAAGCGTCAGTCCCAGCATGGTCATGTTGTTGAAGGTGAATCCGAAGATCTGGATGAGGAAGAAGGTCGAAATGACGGATATCGGCAGGGCCAGGGCGCTGATCATCGTTGTCCGGACATTCCGAAGGAAAATGAACACGGCTAAAACAGCGAGGAAGCCCCCGATGATGAGGTGATTCTGAACCTCATTGATGGAAGTCTTGATAAAACGGGACTGGTCGAAAGAGACGCTGAGCTTCATGCCCGGCGGCAAGGTCTGCTCGACCTTTTTCAACTCCTTCTTGACGAGATCGACGACCTCGACGGTGTTGGTGCCGGACTGCTTCTGAATACCCAGTCCGACGGCCGTCTCCCCGTTCAGACGGGCGATGGAACGCCGCTCCTCCAGACCGTCTTCCGCCCGCCCGATGTCGCGGATACGCACCGGGGCGCCCTTGAAATAGGCCACGATCAGGTCGTTGAAGTCGGGAACACGGGGAAACTCCCCCTTGATCTTGACGGAGTATTCTTTGGATGCGCTTTCAATCCTTCCGCCGGGCAGCTCCACATTCTCCCTGGCTAGAGCTTGTATGACGTCGCCGGAAGTGATCTGGTAAGCTTGAAGCTTGTTCTGGTCAAGCCATATGCGCACCTGCCTGAGACGGAGCCCCCCCAGGTTGACGGCACCGACACCGGATACCTTCTGCAATTTTTCCTTCAGTACCTCATCGGCGTAGGTGGACAGCTCGCCGATGGACCGGCTTCCGGAGAGGCTCAGCCACAGGACGGGCGTTGAGTCCGGGTCGACTTTTTCGATAATCGGCTCATCGATGTCGTCGGGGAGTTTTCTCCGGATAATGGAGATCTTTTCCCTCACGTCCTGGGCAGCGAGATCGATATCCCTCTCGAGCACGAACTCGACGGTGACGACGGAAACCCCCTCACTGCTCTGGGAACTGATTGTCTTCACACCGTTGATGGTGTTGATGGCCTCCTCGATCTTGTCCGTGATATCGATGTCCATGATCTCGGGGCTTGCCCCCGTCAGGCGGGTCGTCACATTGACAATGGGGAGGTCGACCTTGGGGTAGAGGTCAACGCCGATACTCGGATAACTGACAATACCCAGGACCACCAGGGCGAGGATGAACATCGTGGCGAAGACAGGGCGTTTGATCGATGTATCAGCGAGCCACATTGAGTTTCACCCCTTGAGCGAGATTGCGCTGTCCCACAATCACGATTGTTTCACCTCCCGCGAGACCCTCAACCACCTCCATGAACTCACCGTACTTGCCCCCGATCTTGATTTTCATCTCCTTCGCCCTGTCGCCCTCGACGACAAACACTTTCGTCGATGAATTCTCATAGATGATCGCCGTCACGGGGATCACCACGGTATCCACCGCGACATTCGTGTAGAGGGTGACTCTGGCAAAAAGTCCGGGCTTGAGGACATTCTGGGGATTCGGCACCAGGGCTTCGACCTGCAGTGTCCTCGTCCGGTCCTCGAGGGCGGGGTAGATGGTCTTCAGCTTGCCCGTGAATTCCTTCCCCGCGTGTGTGTCAACGGTAAACATCACGTCCTGTCCTATTTTCAGCCTGCTGATGTCTTTTTCAGCAATCGTGAAATCGAGCTTCAGCGGGTGGTTCTGCACGATGGTGAAAATCGGGGTTCCGTTCCGCACGTAGTTTCCCACGGCCTGCTTTTTCTCCTGGATGAATCCGCCCAGGGGAGAGTAGATCCTGGTCTTGTCGAGCCGCTCCTTGGCCATGGACCGGGCCGCTTTCGCCCGTTCCACGTCCGCCTCCGCGATGTCCAGGCGGGTGGTGACGTCATCATACTGCTGCCGCGTCACAAGCTCTTCCTTGAAAAGGGCGTCTTTCCTCTGGAACTCGAGTTTGGTGTTGGCGAGTGTCGCCTCCGCCTGCCTGACGGCGGCTTCCGCCCGTGCAGCCTCATTCCGGTAGTCCCGGTCGTCGATGACGGCAAGAAGGGCCCCCCGGAAAACAGGCGTTCCCTCATTGACCCTGACCTCATGCAGGATGCCGTCCACCTCCGAGCTGACAATCACCACCTCGTAGGGCTTCAGGGACCCGATCGTCTCAACGGTGGGCCGGAGGGATTTCTTTTCAACCGTAGCCACCTGCACATTGTAGGTCTTCTCCTCGACGACCTTGGCCTCCTTCTGTCCGCACCCGACGGTCCACATGATCATAAGGACGGACAGCAACAGGCCTGTCGCAACGGTCATTCTGTTTTCCCTGATTGGATTTCGGCATCGTCCGAAGGGGTTTCGCAACATGTGTGGTTCCTCTTTCTCCTTAATTTCCGGCTCGGGCAGTCTTTCCTTGTTCCTGTCCCTGAAACTCGTCTAAAAGCTCCCCCGTGGCCCGCTTCAGCCTCAGATTGGCGAGCTGATAGGTGTAGATGGCATCGTAGAGCTGTCTCTCGGCGGTCACGAGGAGGTTATTGGCGTCGATGACATCAATGATCGAGGCCAGACCGAATTCAAACTGCTTGGTCACGGCGGTGTTGTTTTCTCTGGCGAAGGTCAACTGATCCTGCAGGGATTTATAGATGCCCCTCTGTGTAATCAGGTTG
>Ga0316616_100000257_pt1 | contig 15458 bp, 8 predicted proteins | sample OWC_Aug_M1_C1_D1_FD_207660 | JGI IMG/M metagenome (GOLD analysis project Ga0316616, IMG submission 207660) | Wetland soil microbial communities from Old Woman Creek delta, Ohio, United States - OWC_Aug_M1_C1_D1_B | ecosystem: Environmental > Terrestrial > Soil > Wetlands | place: USA: Ohio... | reverse complement strand
TGGTGCGTGTGGAATTGTCCCTGAAAATCGAGATCGCCATTCCGGTATCGAAGGTCCGGTAGGACAGGCCGGCCCGGTGCATCTCCTTCAGGCATTCGGCGACGAGTGTGACCGCCCGGATCTCATCATCGGAATGCTCCCACGTGATGAGGAAGTCCTTATTATAGAGGGCCGTGGAAAGGCGTTTCAACTGGTCAATGTAGTGAGTCATAGGCTGGATGTGTGCTTACGGTTGTGAATGGGTGGCATAGTAGGGCGCAGCTGCGGCAATGGCATCCACGATCTGCTGATAGCCCGTGCATCTGCACAGATTGCCGTAGATAGCCCGGCGGATTTCCGAGCGGGTTGGAGTCGGATGTTTCAGCAGGAACGCGTGTGCCGTGAGTACCATACCCGGCGTGCAGAACCCGCACTGGATCGCCCCGTGATCCACGAATGCCTGTTGCAGGGGATGCAGCGTCCCGTCGTTCCGGGCCAACCCTTCTATCGTTGTGATCCGCTTCCCTGCGACCTCATGCACGCGTTTTGTGCAGATCTTGAGCGGAAGATCATCGATCAACAGCGTGCACGCCCCGCAGGCACCGATGTCGCAGGCGTTCTTGGTGCCGGTGAGGTCGAGATCCTCCCGCAGATATTCCACGAGGCGCTTCTGGAGCACATCGGGCGTCAACTCGCGCACCGTGCCGTTCACCGTGATGGTCATGGTCTTTCCTTCGCTCATCCTTCCGGAACGCAGCGGATCGGAAGATGGAAATGTCGTTTCCCTGACGCATTGAAAATAGCGTTGGCGATTGCCGGAGCCATCAGCTCGTTGGTCGGCTCGCCGATGCTCTTCGCAGCCGAAGGTGATTCCGGATCGGGATTCTCGATGATGATCGCCTTCATCTCGGGCATGTCCATCGCCCGGGGGATCCGGTAGGCATTCAGGTTGGCATTCTGGATTCTCCCATCGACGACCTCAAGGTCCTCATGCAGCGCGTAGCCGATGCCCATGGCCATGCCTCCGTAGAACTGCCCCTCCAGCATTGCCCGGTTCACCGCCGAACCGACGTCGTGTGCAGCCACTGCATTCAGGAGCCGCACTTTGCCGGTCTTGCGGTTCACCATGAGTTCAATAGCCTGACAACCATAGACCCATGTGAAATAAGCCTTTCCCTGCCCGTCGTGTTCATCCCAGGTCACCGTCGGCGCTTTGAAGACGCCGAAGGCGTGGGGGAACCGCTTCTGGCTGAACATCTCCTGGATCGCCTTGTCAAACGACGTCGATCGTCCGCTGGGTGGATGCACGATCTGTTCATCCCGGAATTCCAGCTCTCCGGGAAGGCAGTCCATTGCAGGGGCCACGGTCTCTGCGATCTTCTGTTTCAGATCTTGCGCGGCCAGCGTCACAGCCCCGCCGCCCATGATTGTCCCCCGCGATGCCACGGTTGTCCCGCTGTCGGGGATGACCGATGTGGACGATCGCCTGTACCGGATGCGCTCCACGGCAACGCCCAGCTCTCGTGCCGCAATCAGCATCATCGCACTCTCCGCGCCCTGACCGTTTTCATGGATCCCCGTTTCGATAAGGATCGATCCGTCGGCCTGCACGTTAATCATGGCGGCGCAGAAATCCACACCTTCTGCGCCCAGACTGACCCCGCGGTAACTCATGGCGAGACCAATGCCGTACTGTTCCTCCTCGTGTCCGGCGCCGCGCGGACACGTTCGCACTTTGTTTTCGAAATCAGTTTCCCTGAGCACGGCGTCCAGAACTTGTTCCATAGCCACCGTATGGTTGTCAAGTTTTTGCCCGGTGATCGTCACGCTCCCCTGCCGCACCATGTTGATCCGCCGCAGTTCGATCGCCGACATGTTCAGCCGTTGCGCGGCGATATCGATCATGGATTCCACGACAAAGTTCACCTGCGGCGAGCCGAAGCCCCGCATTGCACCGGTGACAGGGTTGTTTGTATAGACCCCGAACGTGTCACAGTGCACATGCGGCACCTCATAGGGACCGCAGCACTGGACCGTAGAGCGCCAGGTCACCCACGGTGTCACGGAGCAGTACGCTCCGCCGTCGGCGATGATTGTGCAGTGCACGGCCTTGATGCGCCCAGCTCGCGTGAGCCCCATTTTGTACTTCACGCGGTAGGGGTGCCGCTTGTAGCTCTCGCGGATCGACCAGTCACGCCGGTACATAAGCTTCACTGGCCGGCCGGTCAGCCGCGCCGCCAGCGCCGCCCGTGCACAGACGATAGCCGCGGTGTCATCCTTTCCGCCAAACCCGCCGCCCATGGGCGTCCCGATCACCTCAACATCCGCAAGCGGAACACCCAGAACAGCCGAAACAAACCGGCGCGTACTGAAGGGATGCTGCATGCTTCCGTAGACCTCCATCACGCCGTCAGATCTGACCTGGCAGACGGCCACCTCCGGTTCCATGTACGCATGCTCGACCCATGGTGTGGCAAACTCGTGCTCGACAATAACCTCCGAGACCCGGAATCCTTCCTCTATGTCTCCCCTCCGGATCCGGTGCGTGTTGATGATATTCGTGCCGAACTCCTCATGGACCAGCATCGCTCCGGGCTTCATCGCCTCTTCGGGGTCGAGAACTGAGGGAAGCGGGATCGCATCCACGCGGACCATCTCCGCTGCACGCAGCGCCTGGTCTCGTGTTTGTGCAACCACCAGCGCGACAACATCGCCATTATGCCTGATCCTGTCGTCCGCAAAGACCCTGAAGTCCTGCACGATCTGTCCGAAACGATTCGTTCCCGGAACATCACGCGCTGTGATCACCCGCACCACGCCTTCAGACGCCGCCGCCGCACGCGTATCGACGCCGCGAAGAGTGGCGTGGACGTGCTCCGAGTAGACCGGAACGGCATGGAGAAGATTCGGGAACTTCAGATCGTCCGTGTACCTCGTCCGTCCGGTCACCTTCGCAAACGCATCATTGCGCCAGGCGGGCTTGTTCAGGTCTGCCATAAGCATCTCCCTCGCGGGTGGTTGATATCAAGGAGATGACCGTTCTCCACCACCGGTTCACCCTGCAGCACAACATGATGGACGCACAGCGATGATTCAAATCCTTCGTACGGCTCGTACGTATCGGCCAGCGACGACCGGACCGGCTGCCGTGGTCCTACAGCCGACACAATGACGACATCTGCATCTGAACCAACGGTCAGGGAGCCCTTTTGCGGATACAACCCGACCACCCGCGCCGGATTTTCCGAAAGATGTCTCGCCAGCGCACTCAAGCCGTCCTTCCCTGCTTCCGCAAACAGATTGTAGATGAGATGAGGAAGTGCTCCGATACCAGCAATTCCGCCGGGGACAGTCCGGCAATCCGCTCTGCCCGCATCCTTGTCACTCTTCCGGAATGCACAGTGGTCTGTAGCAAACAGATCAAATGCCCCTTCCAGCGCCCGGCGGGCGAGCTCCTCGCGGACTGCGGGAGACCGGAGTGGGGGCGAACAAACCCACCGGTGGCCATCCCGACCTTCCAGCCTCCGTGAATCCAGCATCAGATAGTGCGGCGCGGTTTCGCAGGTAACATCGGATTCACGTTTCGCGTCGGTGATCAGATCCGCACCTTCCGGCGTCGAAACGTGCACAATGTGCACAGGAGTCTCCTGTGTAGCGGCGCGCTCCAGGACGGCCCTGATCGCGGCAACTTCCGCTCCGGCCGGACGGGCATGTGCGTGCGCGATCGGTGCACCCCACTCACCGATTTCATCTGCAGCGCGCGCAAGCAGCATGTCATCCTCACAGTGAACCAGAAACCGGACCGACCGGTGGTGCAGCGCTGAAAAGACGCGCTCGATCTGATCGTAGTCTGCATACAGCCCCGCCTGCCGGTATGTCGTGTACAGCTTCACGGTCCGGACACCGCGCGAGAGCACTTCCTCGATCCCTCTCCATCCATCCTCATCATACCTGACCGGAGTGATGTGGCAAAGCAGGTGACAATAGGTTCTGTCATGTGCCCTTCCGGTCATAGCCGCAAAGGCTGCTCCGAGCGGGAGATCTGCAGATTCAGTGACAAAGGTCCCCAGCGTAGTGATGCCGTTCTGTACCGCGCACTCTGTTCCGCTCGCACAGTCGTCGGCAAGCGTGTATTGCCCGATCCGGTCATCGATGTGAGTGTGGATGTCGATGAAGCCAGGCAGCACAGTTTGATTCCGTGCGTCGATCACTTTCGCGTCGTATGCGTGCTCCGATGTGCCGACAGCCGTGATGAGCCCGTCACGGATGAGGATATTCGTATCGCGGAACTCACCGTCCTGCCAGACGCGGCCGTTTTGAATCAGCAGAGTCATTCGCTCATGCCTACAGTAAACTACTGCCCGCACTTCGCTAGTACTGCCTGTACCGCACTCAACTCCGGCGCCACCGGCGAAGGCACCGCGACGCCGCTGAGGGCGGCATCCACATCCTTCAAACCGTGCCCAGTGATAAGCGCAACGACATGGTCGTCCGGGCTGACCCATCCGGATTCACGCATCTTCCTGAGACCTGCAATGGTGGCCGCTGCAGCCGGTTCCGCAAACACACCGGTCGTCCGGGCGAGCTGCGCCTGCGCGGTACGGATTTCATCATCAGAGACGGCTACCGATGTCCCCCGTGACTCGAGCAGGGCGCGTCTTGCCATCACTGCATTGCTCGGTGTGCGGACCGAAATGGAATCCGCGAATGTGTCGGGGGAGGGAGCGTCTGCATAGGTGCCCGACGTGAAATAGCGGTGGATGGCATCGGAGCGCTCTGACTGGACGCAGAGAAGACGCGGAAGCACAGGGGCGAGACCGGCCGCTCTCAGATCGGCGAAGGCTTTGTGGACGCCATGCAGGATCACGCCATCACCCACAGGGATGACGATAACATCAGGCACCTTCATGCCGTTCTGCGCGAAGATCTCCAGCCCCGCCGTCTTTTTCCCCTCGATTGTCAGAGGGTGATAGGCCGTGTTCCGGTTCAGTCCTCCCTCAGCCTCGGTGAACTCCATTGACAGGCGGAACGCGTCATCATATGATCCATCAATAGGAACCAGCGTGGCACCATAGAGGAGGATCTGTGCAAGCTTCGCTCGCGGGGCCGCGGCCGGAACAAAGATGAGCGCCTGTTTCCCCGACGCGGCACAGACAGCAGCCAGAGCACTTGCCGCATTCCCGGTCGAGGCCGCAACGATGCGGTTCTCTCCCAGGCGGGACGCTTCGGCAACCACCAGGAATGACGCACGGTCCTTCAGCGATCCGCTTGGATTCAAACCATCATTCTTGAGCGAGAGGTCCCGGAGATCCAGTTCCTGCCCCAACCTATCAGCCCGGAGTAGTGGCGTGCCGCCCACTGGGAACGGAGGGAAGTATTCCTTTTCCACCGGCATAAACAGATCCCAATCCGGCGAAGATGGATCCCAGCGCGCGCGGAAGAGTTCCCAGTCGAACGCTACTTCGAGAACCCCCTGCAGAGGCATCCCCGGCGCATATGTGCGTCCGCATACCGGGCAGAGATAACGCACCTCATCCCGCTCGAAAGAGCGTCCACACAATGTGCACGTGTACCGGAATGGAATCATCGTCGTGCGCTACGATCCTGACTCGTGTGCCAGCGTTTGCGCCAGAGCCGCATAGAAGGCCGCCGCTCGCGTCAGATGTTCGACAGGTGTCGCCTCGTTTGGCGCGTGTGCATGGACTTCGTCGCCGGGTCCAAGCCCCAGACAGGGAATCCCGTGAATGCCGGCGATCGCTATACCGTTCGTACTGAACGTCCACTTGTCCACGCGTGCTTCGCTGCCGAAGAGTTCGCGGTATGCTCTTTTCGCATGATGGAGATACGGAGAATCCTCAGGGAGTGTCCAGGTCGGGTAGTACTTCTCCATGGGATACACCTTCCCTGTATAGGCGGCCTCGCGGTACGTAAGAGGTGTAACGTCGGCCTCGGGCACACCGGCCATTGCAGCAGCATCCCGGACTTCGGCGATCGCACTCTCCCGTGTTTCGCCGGCCGTCAGCCTTCTGTCCAGGTGCAGCCGGGCTCCATCCGCCACGGCACACAGCGATGGCGAGGACGACACCACCTCGGTCACCGTCACGGTACCTTTCCCGAGGAATGGATCCTCGCGCAGCCGGCCGTTGAGCTTCTCGATTTCCAGGGCGATGCGGGAGGCCTTGTAGATTGCATTCACGCCCCGTTCCGGGGCGGATCCGTGGCAGCTTACTCCTTTCACAGCGACATGCATCTCCATCCTGCCGCGATGCCCCCGGTAGATGTTCATGTTCGTCGGCTCTGTGATCACCACAAGCTCGGGATGCAGCCCCTCCTCTCTGATCAGATGCAGCCAGCAGAGACCGTCGCAATCCTCTTCCATGACAGTCCCGATGAAGAGCACCGTGATCTCGTGTTCGAGATGGAGCTCCCTGATCAGCCGGGCTGCGGTGAGCATGCTCGCCATCCCGCCCTTCTGGTCGACGGTGCCTCTGCCCCAGACTTTTCCGTTCTCCACTTTGGGCGTGAAAGGATCGAAAGACCACTGAGTCAGGTCGCCAGCGTAGACAGTGTCTACATGCGCATCGAAAGCAATCACGCGCGGCCCGGTGCCGATCCGGCCGATGATGCTACCCAGTCCGTCAATGCGGATTTCATCGAAGCCGACGGCCTGCATTTCTTTGCGTATTACCTCGATGACGTCCTTTTCTTTGGACGAATGCGATGGAGTGCGGACGAGATCACAGAGAATGCGAACAGTTTCCTGTTCAAGAGCGCGGGCGCGGGAGTGTATCGACATCATGGATGAGTGTCTTCTGTGCTTGTGTGAGAGTCTGAATTCGCCGTATCTACGTTTGTACTGTCCTCTGGCCTTGTCCTCTGTTCGGACAGCAATGCTTCAGTGATTGTCTTTGATGCTCATCCTCTCCGGGATTCTCGGCCCTGGGGCTATGTAGTCTAGAGGGCTGCATCCCTGAGTACTGCACGGGAGTCATCTATGTCCTGATGATCGCCAACCTGAGTTCCCAGAGACCGGCGTTCCAGAGATCTTCGTTCCGGAGATCTACGTCCCGGAAACTATGTTCCAAAGACTTGTGCACAGGAGGTCTGCATCTCAGAAACCGATCTCCCAGAAACCCGCGTTCCGGAAACATGCATCCCGGAATCCCGTGTCGCAGAAGTCTGCATCCCGGAACCTAAGTTCAAAAGACTTGTGTTCAGAAGACCTGCATCTCAAAAACCGATGTCCCAGAAACCTGTATTCGGCGACTGATCTGCCTGAGACCATCTCCAACTGTTTCCCTACGACAGTGACGCGAACCGTCTCCAGACGTCTTGTGCAGCTTCCCGTGCCTTGGCGGCCACTTCCTGCTCGTCCAGATCCAGCAACAGGCGTCCGCCATGCATGAGCACACGCCCTCCGACAATGGTTGTGTCTACCCTCGCAGATCCGAGACCGAACACGAGATGTCCGAGCAACGACTCGTCAGTCAGCGGGGTCGCCGGAACATAGTCGACCGCGATGAGATCCGCAGCAGACCCTTCACTCAGTTCACCGATCCGGGAACCCCACACTCTGGAGACGGCAAGCGGATTCACGCTCCAGAGCGCAGCAACCAGCTCATCGAATCCAGCCGACGGATTCTGTTGCCTGAAGCGCTGCGCCCAGATGCCTGCGCGGAGTTCCTGCCGCATATCGTTCGTCATCGCATCGGTGCCCAGTCCAACCAGCACATTGTGGGTGCGCAGCCGTGCGAGATCTGCGATACCCACCGCATTGTTCATGTTCGACTGCGGATTATGGGCGACGATGGTGCCGGTGGAAGCGAGCAGATCCATCTCCGCATCATCCAGATGGACTCCGTGCGCGGCAATGGTCCGTTCGCCCAGAACTCCAAACTCCGAGAGGCGCTCGACAACAGAGAGACCCGAAAGCGCGCGGGTTTGTTCCTGGTCGAGGGCCGACTCTGCAACATGGATATGGAATCCGGCCATTTCCCTGCGGCCAGCTTCAACCGCCGCACTCAATGTACGATCGGAGAGTGTGAACGAAGCATGCAGGCCGAAGAGTCCCCTCAGCAACGAATGAGGTCCGCTGGCGTACGCAAAAAGAAAAGCGGCATTCTCAGCAATTCCATCCGCCGCCGCTTCCATGCCATCCCGGTCCGAGACTTCATAACAGAGACAGGCGCGCATCCCGGTCTCCTTGACCGCCTTCGCAATGACATCGAGAGAATCCTCGATTGCATGCGGACTGGAGTGATGATCCACAATCGTTGTCGTGCCTGAGCGGATGGCTTCGAGAAGCGCCGGAAGCGCGCTATAATAGCATGCGTCCGGCGTGAGGGCACGGTCCAGCCGCCACCAGAGGTGCTCAAGCACATCGGCAAATCCTGCTGACGGAGCGATGCCGGTCAGGCCGCGCGCAAACGTGCTGTAGAGGTGTGTGTGCAGGTTGATGAAGCCGGGGAGCACAATCCGCGAGGAGAGGTCGATCCGTTCGGCTGCCATCCCGTCGAACTCACCACGCGGGGCAATCCGTGCGATGATCCCCTGCTCCAGGAGGATCGCGTGGCCTTCCAGCACCCGGGGAGACGAGGGAGAAGGGATGCACACAGTGCCATTTGTGAGCAGGAGCGGCAACGCCATTGTCATCGTTCCAGCATGGTGGCGAGTTCAGAGGGCGTCCGGTCGCGCATCTGCAGCGCCCCTGCGAAGCATTTCTGGACGCAGAGCGAACAGCCGATGCACCGCGCAGCATCGATCACAGGAAGCACCCGCTTGTCCATGGTGATGGCCAGATACGGGCACCGTGCGCAGTTGCCACAGTGTTCGCAGAGTCCGGAAAGCAGCTCGGGCACCTTTTTTGTCGCGGAAAGCTCTTCAAACGGCGTGATCGGCATCGGCAGCGAGGAGCCGATGAGTTGCCCGACGGAGGACATGCCCCGTTCAGCAAGGAGGTAACTCAGACCCGAATGCAGCTCGCCGACCACTCCAAGTCCGTACTTCATCACGGCCGTACAGAATTGCACGGTCGATGCCCCGAGCGTGAGGAAGCTGGCTGCGGAACGGTAGTCCATGGCGCCGCCGTTCCCCGAGACCACCAGGCCCAGGTCGGAAACCCGCGCAAGCGTCAGCATGCTGATGGGAAGGATACCTTCTCCGGACATGCCGACGATGACTCTTGCATCGTTCTTGCGGGAGCGTGCCGGACGGAGTGCAAGAGCCGGAAAGCTGTTGGCAAGCGTGATGCCTGCAAGCTTCCCGGGATAGCTCCGGAACACCTCGCGGACCCGCAATGCGATGGCGCGGATCGATGTGACCGCGCCCGTGAGCTTGAACAGCTTGGGTACGCGCGGATCGCTGATCTCCATGATCCAGTCGATGATCCGCGCGGAGAGCTCGGCATTCTGTGCAACGACATCTCCGGCTGTCCCATCCCCGCCCTGCGGACACGAAAGACTGAACTCCACGCCCATTGCCCCCGCGTCTTCGAGGCGTTTGGTGTTCGACTGCCACACGAGGCGGTCAGCGGTGTCATTTCCCGTGACGGGACCTCCCGTGGACGCAAGTGTGAGACGATCCGGGTACTCACGCACGAGACGCCGCACTTCTTCCGCGACCCTGCTCAGGGGATGACCGGAGACGTTGTCGAAATTGCCGTATGTGGATTTGCCGAATACCACCATGTACCCGTCAGGTATGTGCACGGGCACATCGTCAAATGCGGTTTTCATCACTCCGCCAGCCCACCCGGCGTCATACGCTTTCTTCATCTGCTCGTAGCCGTCCGTGTGGGGAGCCGCGGAGAGGAGAAATGGAGATTGTATCGGCCTTCCGAAGAACGACGCGGACAGGGGCACGGGTATCAACTGGCGTCCGGCCAGAACCACGCGGCTCTTGTTGCTCTTCACGTGGCGGGGCTTTGGTTTTCCGGTCAGCACGGCATCAATTGCCGTCGCAGCGTTTTTCCCGGACGCCACCGCCTCTACAACCGTGGCCGCCCCATGCACGATATCACCCGCCAGAAATATCAGTCGGTTCTTCGTGCCGGCAAACCTGGACCGGCTTCCAATAGCCGAAATCACCATATCGCTTGCGCGGAAGACCTGCTTTTCAGCTCGATCGGGCACGAAATTTGCCGACACAGGCGGCTTGCCCGGGCGAACATACTGACGGACCGTGTGGAGACCCCTGACGTTCCCTCCCCGCTGAACGATCCGTGTGACACGCGTGCCGGTGGTGATTTCGACGCCGTGAGACAGGAGAAGGTCTCTTTCATAGTCAGTCAGCGGCATGTGTTCCATCTTCCGGCGGTAGACAAGCTCGACATATGCCGCGCCATCCCGCGCCGCGGTCACAGCACAATCGACCGCGATCGCTCCGCCCCCGATCACATGCACTCTCTTCTTGCGCACGGACAGATGGCGGTGTTCTTCGAGGAACCTCTCCCATGGAACGGCATACGATTCGCCGGGAATGCCTGCAGTGACCGGAACATCGAGGCCCGTTGTCAGGAGAATCGCGTCATATTCTTTTCCGTCAAGGAGACGTGCGGGAGAGAGGATAGCAGTGTCGGTGAAGAGGCGAATCGTGCCAAGTCCGAGCGCGAAATCAATGTCGCGTTGAAGCGCATCCCGGTCCAGTCGGAAGCCCGGGATCAGGTTACACATCCCTCCGGCACGGCCGGATTTCTCATAGATGTCCACTGCGTACCCGAGCTGGCCCAGGACCGCTGCCCCGGCGAGTCCGGCCGGTCCGGCCCCCACGATCGCTACGCGTTTGCCGTTCGCGGCACGCACCTTGAATTCGGGCAGCCCCGCCTCGTACGCCTTGCTGATTATGGTTGACTGAATAGGGGGAATGTTGATGGGGCGGTCAAAGAGGCGGTGGACGCATCCCCTCATGCACAAAGTGTCGGGACACACCGCCCCACAGATGCCCCCGAGCGGATTGCTCCCCAGGATGATTGCGGCAGCCCGCTTGTAGTCCGAAGGTCCGCCATGAAGAGCAGCCTGAATGAAATCGGCAGGTGAGCAATCAGCCGGACACGCTTCCGTGCACGGCTTTTCCTCGCACGCTTCACAACGGGAAAGTTCCTCCCGGAATTGAGCGTCCGTAAGCTCCGCGATTTTGCTGGGCACCAGAATTCAACCTCAAATAGTAGGGTCAAGGTAGCACTTACGAGGCGCAGAATCAATGGAAGCCACGTTGGAGTAGTAACTTATGTGAGGCAATGAGTGGATCGGTGGCGATCGGCACCCGGTCAGAACCGGTCAGACGACCTGACTGGCGTGGCATTGCCTATGTGGCGATCCTTGTGTGGCGGTCCTTGGGCCGCCGAATTGACATTCGATCACCACGGCTGTATCTTGCAGTACCGTTTTCCCTTCGCTCTCTTTCTATGGCTCTCACGCCTTCAGGCCTCGGGCCACGATTTCAGGAACGGAACACACCATGAAAATCACCAAGGCGGTTATCACTGCTGCCGGCAAGGGACAGCGGCATCTCCCCCTGCAGACGCTCATCGATCGCGACGGCCAGCAGAAATCTGTACTGAGTGTGGTTATTGAAGAGGTGGTCCGCGCGGGCATTCATGACACGTGCATTGTCCTCCATCCGGACGATGAACCTGCCTTCCGGTCCATCGCCGGAGAGCACGCCGGACGGCTTTCCTTTGTGTACCAGCCGGAACCGCTCGGATACGGCCATGCAGTTTGGTGCGCCAGAGAGTTCGCCCATGGTGAGCCGTTCCTTCACCTCATCGGCGATCATCTGTATCTGAGCAGGAGGGACAAGGGATGTGCACAGCGCGTCGTTGAGACCGCGGAGGCGGAATCGTGCGCGGTGTCCGCCGTGCAGGCGACGCGGGAAGGGTTGCTGCCGAACTTCGGCGCTGTCAGTGGCAAGCGGATTCACGGCAGGAACGATCTCACAGTCATCGAAACAGTCATAGAGAAGCCCACTCCCACCGATGCCGAGCAAAGGCTGCTGGTTCCCGGTTTGCGCGCAGGGTATTACTTCTGCTTCTTCGGCATTCATGTGCTGACACCCGCTGTGATGTACATTCTGAACCAGGAGCTGGCGGAGAGCAAAGACGGCCGGCTTCCCACGATCTCAAGCGCCCTGAACACGCTGGCGCAGCGGCAGCGATATCTGGCGCTGGAGATGGATGACTATCGCTACAACCTGGGTGTCAAATACGGATTGCTCAACGCGCAGCTTGCCCTCGCACTGAGCGGAAAAGACCGGGATGACGTGCTCGCGATGCTGATGGAGCTGCTTCTGCTCCGCGAGCACCAGGCGATTCCGAAGGGCCAGCAATGAGCGCGCTTATCCAAATCATCACAGCAGGGGAGCAGAGCGTCCGGAACCGGTCCCTGGATGCGTTCTGTCAGCAGGCGTCCCTCGATCAACTGCTTGACGAATGCCGGGCCCTCGAAACGTTCCGCCGTTCGAGCACAAACCTCTATGAGCAGGTGCGCGCGCTTTTCTTTCTGTACGCGATTCATCGTTTTCACATCCCGGGAAAAGCGGGTGTGCAATCGCGCGGACTCATTTCGTTTGAGGGTTACGACGATCTTCTGCACCGGCGGTTCGAGGAAGCGATCCAGCGTTTTCTGGCCGAGCAGGTCGCGCACGGACCGCAGGATGGAATCTCAAGCGCCCTCGCAGGCGCGTACCGGAATCTCGGCTTCCAGACTCTCGCAAACCAGGTGCGCTCCAGCGTGCGGTCCGTACGCGGCAACCAGTGGATGTTCAGAGCCGGTCATCCCTCCGACCACCCGCTTCGCGTTGTTCCCGCACTGCTTCAAAAAACCGAGGGCCTCTTCCCCGTGCTTCACGAATCGACTCCAGTCCGGATGGATCTGTCACACAGCGGCTGGAGCGACATCTTCTTTCTGGGCATGGATTACCCCGAAGGGGCGCGCGTCCTGAACGTCTCCATCAATCTCGCGGTGAAGACGCCTGGCAGCGACAACACACCACGGCCACCCGTGGAGACATGCCTCCGCGTCATCGACACGCCCGTCATCCGTCTGGTGAGCACCGATCTCGGAGCGGTCACCGAGGTGACGACATTCCGTCAGCTGTTTGATTACGCCGCTGACTATCTCGGCCTGCTCAAGGGCGCTGTCATCGCATCCGGCATCGTGCCACCGAGCATGGAAGGAGCCAATCAACCCCTTGCAGATCTCCTCTCGATTCTGGTCGCGCCGGGACATGGCATCGAGGTCGTCACACAGGTGAACAACATCCCGAAGGGCTCGCGCCTCGCCGTGTCGACAACACTGCTTGCGTCTATCATCACAGCATGCATGAGGGCTACCGGGCAGACCTCATCCATCACGGGCTCTCTGACCGAGCGTGAGCGGCGGACAGTAGCCGCCAGGGCAATCCTTGGCGAATGGCTGAGCGGTTCCGGAGGTGGGTGGCAGGATTCGGGCGGCGTCTGGCCGGGCATGAAGCTCATCCAGGGAGTGCTCAGTGCCGAAGGCGATATCGAGTACGGCATAAGCCGGGGTTGTCTGCTGCCGAGCCATACGATTCTCACGCAGCATGATGTCGCAGCAGGGACGCGGCAGCAACTGCAGGAGAGCCTGATCCTCGTCCACGGAGGTATGGCGCAGGATGTCGGTCCGATTCTGGAGATGGTGACGGAGCGGTACCTTCTCCGCTCGGGAAAAGAATGGAACGCACGGCAAACAGCCATCGCTTTGTTCGATGGCATTGTTGCCCAGCTCAAGAACGGCGACATCCAGGCACTGGGGAAGTCGACACACACAAACTTCCTGGATCCGATTCAGACGATCATTCCCTGGGCTACGAACCTCTACACGGAATCCATCATCGCGCAGGTGCAGGCGGAATTCGGAAAGGATTTCTGGGGGTTCTGGATGCTCGGCGGGATGTCCGGCGGAGGAATGGGCTTTTTGTTCCATCCCTCACGGAAGCAAGAAGCACAAAGCCGTCTCCTGGACATCATGCGCTCGACCAAGCGCCGATACGAACAGGGCATACCGTTCGCCATGGAACCGGTCGTCTATGAGTTCAGCGTCAATGAGTACGGAACGCTGGGAGAACTGCTCGCGGGCGAGAAAGCGCTGCATCCCCCGCAATATTACTCTCTGACAGTGCCCACCCTTCTGCGGAAGGAACCACGCACGCTGTCGAGCCACGACCGGACCGAGCTGGAGCATTTCTCTTCGGCAGCCAGAACTGATCCCGCACTGAGGGGCGTTCTCCAGAACATCATCGACCGGATCCTTCCAGAGGGCGACGTCAGATCGGGGCAGAGCGGATCCCTTGACGAGTTGCTGGAGCGGTTCGGGTTTGACCGCGTTCATCACGAACGCATAAAGGCGGATCTTCGGGCCGGGCGGATCGGACTCGCCCAGAACCGACTCCCGGTCAATACCACAATCCTTGATGTGGAGAACGATGATGTGTTCGACAGCGATCACGCGTCATCGGCAGAAGAACGCGAGACAGGAGCGAGAGCACTTGCTGGCGGGGAAGTGGCAGTGCTAACGCTCGCCGCGGGCGCGGGAACCCGATGGACGAAAGGTGCAGGGACGGTCAAAGCCCTGAATCCGTTCTGCCGGATCGGCAACGCGCACCGCACGTTCATCGAGACCCATCTCGCAAAGAGCCGGCTCACGACGAATCAGAGTGGAACGGCAATCCCGCATGTGATCTCCACCAGCTACCTTACGCACGAGGCGATCAGGGATGCCCTTGAGGCCGGGCAGTACTATCGCTATGAAGGCGATGTCATCCTTTCTCCGGGCAGGGCGATCGGCCTGAGACTCATACCGACTGTGCGGGATCTGCGGTTTGCGTGGATGGAAATGCCCCAGCAACTACTGGATGAACAGGCTCAGAAAGTACTCGACAGTCTGCATGGTGCTCTTATGGACTGGGCAGAACGGAGCGGCGAGGCACAGGACTATACCGACAATCTTCCGCTGCAATGCCTCCACCCCGTAGGCCATTGGTACGAAATTCCGAACATGTTCCGCAACGGAGTGCTCCAACAGCTGCTCAAGAAGCGCCCGCAACTGAAACATATCCTCGTTCACAATATCGACACAATGGGCGTCAACCTCGATCCCGCGATTCTCGGCCATCACATCCAGAGCGGGGCCGGGATGACCGTTGAAGTGATTACCCGGTGGCTGGACGACCGGGGCGGCGGGTTGGCAAGGATCGACGGCCGGCTCCGCCTGATCGAAGGTCTCGCACTCCCGCAGGAAGAGCTGGAGTTCTCACTTTCGTACTACAACTCAGCCACATACTGGATCGACCTGGATCAGATGCTCAGGGTGTTCGGACTGCACCGTACTGACCTGGGAGATCAGGAGAAGGTGACGGAGGCGGTGCGCACGCTCGCAGCCCGCATGCCCACCTACATCACGCTGAAGAATGTGAAGAAGCGGTGGGGAAAAGGTCAGGAAGATGTATACCCCACGCTGCAATTC
>Ga0316616_100000256_pt1 | contig 15464 bp, 12 predicted proteins | sample OWC_Aug_M1_C1_D1_FD_207660 | JGI IMG/M metagenome (GOLD analysis project Ga0316616, IMG submission 207660) | Wetland soil microbial communities from Old Woman Creek delta, Ohio, United States - OWC_Aug_M1_C1_D1_B | ecosystem: Environmental > Terrestrial > Soil > Wetlands | place: USA: Ohio... | reverse complement strand
CGACCATCTGCTTCTCGTCCATCGCAACACCCTCCCTGCGGCTGCTGAAAACAGCCCATCTGCCGGGTACCCATCGATCCGATGGGTGTGGCTCCCTCCCGTGGCGCTGCGGCGTACGTGCCAAGTACGCCTCGCGCCCCGGATCGGTTGCCGCCTAGCATCTGGACCGTTTTGAGCAGCCTTGGCGAAAAAGGGCTTTCAGCACGCGAATTACGCGTCTCTTGGCGGAGCAAGGCGCAGGCTGACAGCCGTGACGATCGCCAGCAACGTGATGATGACCGCCGAGGCGACGCACCAGGCGCAGAGGGCCTCGATGACGTAGATCTCGAGATAGGTAAGGTAGGCGGAAAACCCCACGCCGCCCAAAGAGAGCACGAAGCCGAGTAGAAGCATCCGCCGCTGCGTCCACCCCTCCGTCCACAGGGCCGCGAAGGCTAACGCGAGAAGCAGGAGGTACCCCGCCAGGCCGATGACGGAGATCGGCACGCCATATATCTGAGAGTACACACTGTTGTTCACGACGTCGCACTCGGCCCAACGAGTGCAGGCGAGGCTCCCCCCGGTGACGCGCTTCGTAACGAGGTAGCCCGCGACGAAAATACCGAGCCCGGACAGCGCCACGGTCACCCAGAGCAGCCCACGAAATCCCCCCGATGCCTTGGTCGTCATCCGACGCTCCACGGTCACTTGGAAGTCCGCCCGGGAATTTGGATGCCCCCCATGAGCTGGCGGACCTCCGAGATGCCGTTGGCGGCACAGTAGTCGCGCAGCCCTTCGATCACCTTCACAACACTCGTCGGGTCGATGAAGCTGGCGGTCCCCACAGCCACGGCGGTGGCGCCGGCGAGGAGGAATTCGACCGCGTCCTCACCGGTCGCGATGCCGCCCATCCCCAGGATCGGCAGGCGGACCGCCTGCGCCGCTTGCCACACCATTCGAACGGCTACCGGTCGGATGGCCGGCCCCGACAGACCACCGGTGACGTTGGCGATCTTCGGCCGGCGCGTCCGCACGTCGATCGCCATCCCAACCAACGTGTTGATGAGCGAGAGCCCATCGGCGCCGGCGTCTTCGGCGGCCCGCGCGATGGTTCCGATGTCCGTTACGTTCGGCGACAGCTTGGGGATGATCGGCAGGCGCGTCGCCTCCCGCGCGGCCTTGACCACCTGGTGGGTGAGCTTGGGATCCGTGGAGAAGTCGAGTCCTCCCGCCACGTTGGGGCAAGAGACGTTCAACTCGATTCCCGCCACCCCCTCCTGGTCGCCGATGCGCTTGGTCAGCTCCCGGAAGTCCTCGACCGACTCGCCCGCCACGTTCACGATGAGCGGGGGCGTCAGCGTCCGGAGGAACGGCAGCTTCTCCCGGATGAAGGCGTCGATTCCCACGTTCTGGAGGCCGATCGCGTTCAGCATGCCCGCCGGCGTCTCGACGATGCGCGGTGCGGGATTCCCCGGGCGGGGGAGGCGTGTGATGGTCTTCACCACGACCGCCCCCAGCCGGTTGAGGTCCAGGTAGGGCTCGAATTCCTGAGCATACCCAAATGTCCCGGAAGCGCTCACGACCGGATTCTGCATCCGGATCCCGGCGAACTCCACGGCGAGGTTTACGTGGCCCGCGACTCGTGGCTCGCAGGTCTTGTCGTTCTCCCCACGCCTCGTGGCTCGCGCCTCGTGGCTCGAATCGTCCATCACCACACCAGTTCTCCCGAATCGAACACCGGCCCGTCCTTGCAGACCAGTTTATACTTCGGGTCAGACCCGTCCGATCGCGCTTCGATCGCGCACCCCATGCACGCGCCGAAGCCGCAGGCCATGTTGGCCTCGACCGACGTCTGGCACGCTACGCCGAACCTCTCCGCCAGCCTCGCCACCGCCGCCAGCATCCCGGAAGGACCGCAGGTGAAGATGCAGAGGAGACTGGGCGACTGGGCGACTGGGCGACTGGGTCTTTCCTGATTCCCTGATTGCCAATGTGCCCGATCGCCAACGGAAACCAGAAACGGCGTCAGAAGATCCGTGATCAAGCCGCGGGTACCGCGGCTTCCGTCTTCGGTGGTGATGTGCACGGTCGCGCCCGCGGCCTCGAAATCCTTCACGCACAGGATGTCCTCGGAGGTCTTGCCGCCGAGGAAAACGACGCAATTGCGGATTGCGGATTGCGGATTGCGGATATTCCGCGCGAGGGCCGCGATCGGAGGAACCCCGATGCCGCCGGCCACCAGCACGGCGGCCTCGACGTTCTCCCGCACGGTGAAGTTGTTGCCCAGGGGCCCCAGGATCTCCGCTTCCTGTCCGGCTTCCATCCGCGATAGGCACTGGGTCCCCTTTCCCAGCACCTTGTAGAGGATCTCCACCGTCGGGCCGGCGCTGTCTGCGGAAGGCGCGATCCGGTAGATCGAGAACGCGCGCGGGAGGAATGGGTCGACGGAGAAGGACGGACGCACCATCACGAACTGCCCGGGGCCGAACGCCCGAGGAAAACCGGGCGCCACGATGCCAAGGTGGCGGTAGGCCGGGGAGATCCGGCGATTGAAGACGACGTGGGCGCGCACGAGAACCTCACACGGCGACGTGATATTCCTGGAGGGAGCGGATGGTCAACTGCTGCTTTCGGAGGGCGCCGATCGCCTCGGCGGCGGCCTCGGCGGCGGCCATGGTGGTGAAGTGCGGAATGCCCATCGTCACCGCGGTCCGCCGGATGGAGTACGAGTCCAGGCGAGCGCTGCGCCCCTCGGGCGTATTCACCAGCATGGCCACTTCGCCGTTCTTCATCCGATCCACAATGTGGGGACGGACCCCCTCCGTGACCTTGTAGACGCGCTCGACGGGGACGCCGGCGCGTTGGACCACCGCCGCCGTACCCTCGGTCGCCATGAGCGTGAAGCCCAGGGCCGCCAGCCGCGTGGCCAGCGCGGCAACTGCCAGCTTGTCCTTCTCCCGCACGCTCAGAAAGACCGTGCCTGTTGTCGGGAGGCTCCCGCTGGCGGCAATCTGCGACTTGGCAAATGCCAAGCCGAAGTCAACGTCAATCCCCATCACCTCACCCGTGGACTTCATCTCCGGCCCCAGGATCGAATCCACATTCGGGAACTTCGCAAAGGGCAGCACGGCTTCCTTCACCGCCACGTGGGCCAGCCGGCGCTCCTGGATGAAACCCAGGTCCTGCAACGTGGCGCCCAGCATCACCTTCGCCGCCAGCTTGGCCAGAGGCACACCGACGGCCTTGCTCACGAACGGCACCGTGCGGGAGGCGCGCGGATTGACCTCCAAGACGTACACCACTCTCTCTTTGATGGCGAACTGGATGTTGATCAGCCCGATCACGCCCAGCTCCAGCGCCATGGCCCGGGTCTGTTCTCGGATCGAGTCCAGCAGCCGCCCGCTCACCGACCAAGGCGGCAGCGAGCACGCGGAGTCGCCGGAGTGGATGCCCGCCTCCTCGATGTGCTCCATGATCCCGCCGATGACCACGGTCTTCCCGTCCGAGATCGCGTCCACATCCATCTCGATGGCGTCCTCGAGGAACTTGTCCACCAGGACGGGATGGTCGGGCGAGGCTCGTACAGCCCTCTCCATGTAATCCTTGAGGTCCGACTCGCTGTACACGAGCTCCATGGCGCGACCGCCCAGGACGTAGGAGGGGCGCACCAGCACCGGGTACCCGATCTGCATGGCGATGCGCGCCGCCTCGGCGAAGGAGGAGGCAGTCCCGTTGGGCGGCTGGTTCAGACCCAGCTTCTGCAGGAGCTGCTTGAACCGCTCCCGATCCTCGGCCCGATCGATGGCGTCCGGCGAGGTGCCCAGGATCGTCACGCCAGCCTCCTGCAGGGGTACGGCCAGCTTGAGGGGCGTCTGCCCGCCGAACTGGACGATCACGCCCGCGGGCCGCTCCCGGTCGACGATGCTCAGAACGTCTTCCAGCGTCAGCGGCTCGAAGTACAGCCGATCCGCCGTGTCGTAGTCGGTCGAGACCGTCTCTGGGTTGCAGTTGACCATGATGGTCTCGTAGCCCATCTCCTTGAGCGCGAAGACCGCGTGAACGCAGCAGTAATCGAACTCGATCCCCTGCCCGATCCGGTTCGGGCCCGCCCCCAGGATCACCACTTTCTTCCGATCGCTGGGGTCGGCCTCGCACTCCCGCTCGTACGTCGAGTACAGGTAGGGCGTGTAGGCGACGAACTCGGCGGCGCAGGTGTCCACCATCTTGAAAGTGGTCTCTACCCCCAGCTTCTTCCGCGTGTCGCGGATGGTCCGCTCGTCCGAGCCCACCAGCTGCGCCAGTCGCCGGTCGGAGAACCCCAGCGCCTTGGCTTCGCGCATGGCCGGCGCCGTCAGAAGCCGCCGCAAGGATGACCGCTCCGTTTCCGGGCCGCGCAGGCGCGCCTCCGCCTCGACGATCTGTTGGATATTGGCGAGAAACCATGGGTCGATGCGCGTGACGGAGGAGATCTCCTCCACGCTCATCCCGAGCCTGAGGGCATCGGCGATGTGAAAGACCCGATCCCACTTGGGAACCCGCAGCCGCTCCCGGATATCCTTCACGGCCGCCTCGCGGTCGGTCTGGCCGTCGTGCAGGCGCGACTCCAGGCCGTAGACGTCGATCTCCAGCGACCGGATGGCCTTCTGCAGCGCCTCCTTGAACGTCCGCCCGATGGCCATCGCCTCGCCCACCGATTTCATCTGGGTCGTGAGCGTGTCGTCCGCACCCGGGAATTTCTCGAAGGCCCAGCGGGGGTACTTCACCACGCAGTAGTCGATGGTCGGCTCGAAGCTGGCGGGGGTCTCGCGCGTGATGTCGTTGCGCAGCTCGTCCAGCGTGTAACCCACGGCCAGCTTGGCCGCGATCTTGGCGATCGGGAAACCGGTGGCCTTGCTGGCCAGGGCGGAGCTCCGTGACACGCGGGGGTTCATCTCGATCACGACCATCCGCCCCGTGTCCGGGTCCACCGCAAACTGGATGTTGCTGCCGCCGGTGTCCACGCCGATCTCGCGGATGATGGCGATGGCGCCATCCCGCATGGACTGGTATTCCTTGTCGGTCAACGTCTGCGCCGGGGCCACGGTGATCGAGTCGCCCGTATGGATGCCCATGGGGTCGAAGTTCTCGATGGAGCAGATGATGACCACGTTGTCCTTGAGGTCCCGCATCACCTCCAGCTCGAACTCCTTCCAGCCGATCACCGACGCCTCGATGAGGACCTGGTGGACGGGGCTGAGATTCAGCCCCCACTGGACCTGCTCCTCGTACTCCTGCCGATTGTAGGCGATGCTCCCCCCCGTTCCGCCCAGCGTGAACGAGGGTCGAATGATGGCCGGGTAGCCGACGCGGTCCACAATGTCCAGGGCCTCTTCGAGCGACCGGACGTAGCCGCTCTCGGGGACCTCGAGCCCGATCCGCGTCATGGCCTGCTTGAAGAGGTCGCGGTCCTCCGCCTTCTTGATGGCGTGCAGCTTGGCGCCGATCAGCTCGACGCCGTACCGGTCCAGGACCCCCGACTCGGCCAAGGTCACGGCAGTGTTCAGCGCCGTCTGTCCCCCCAGCGTCGGCAGCAGCGCGTCGGGACGCTCCCGCTCGATGATCCGCGCCACGAACTCGGGCGTGATGGGCTCGATGTAGGTCCGGTCCCCGAACTCGGGGTCTGTCATGATGGTGGCCGGATTGCTGTTCACCAGGACGACGCGATAACCCTCTTCCCGGAGGGCCTTGCACCCCTGGGTCCCCGAGTAATCGAACTCGCAGGCCTGGCCGATGACGATGGGCCCGGAGCCGATGATCAGGATCGTCTGCAGATCCGCTCGCTTGGGCAATCAACACCTCTTGGCCGTAGCGCCGCTGGCGCGGGGCTTCGGCCGGCGTGGTCACTCACCGCGCGGGGGGCTATCGGCCCGGTCGTCGTTCCTGCCCCATGAGCTCCACGAACCGCGCGAAGAGATAACCGGCGTCGTGCGGGCCGGGCGAGGCTTCGGGGTGATACTGCACCGAAAAGAGGGGCAGGCGCCTGTGCATCAACCCTTCGCACGTATTGTCGTTGAGGTTCACGTGGGTGAGCACGATGTCCTCGGGCTCGCCGTGCATCGCCTCCCTGGAGGCGTCCCGGAACGATTGCATGTCGACCGCGAAGCCGTGGTTCTGGGCTGTGATCTCCACCTTGCCGGTCGTGAGATCCTTCACCGGTTGGTTGCCGCCGTGGTGACCGAACTTCAGCTTGTACGTCCGGCCGCCCAGGGCCAACCCGATGATCTGGTGGCCCAGGCAGATGCCGAAGATGGGTCGCTTCCCGATCAGATCCCGCACTGCCGCAATGTGGTACGGCACCCCTTCCGGGTCTCCCGGGCCATTGGAGAGGAAAACGCCGTCGGGGTCGAGCTTCAGGACGTCCGCCGCCGGGGTCGAAGCAGGCACGACCGTGACCTCGCATCCGCTCTGGACGAGCTGGCGCAGGATGTTCCACTTGATGCCGCAGTCGTAGGCCACCACTTTGTAACGCCGGGTGCCGGGTGCCGGGTGCCAAGCCCCCGAAGCCGACGCATGGGTCGCGAAGAGGGTCAACTGATCCTCTGTGGTACTTCGGGTACCCGGCCCGGAGGGCTGGGTGCGGCACGCGGCACTCCCATCGCCGTACCCCTGTGGCCACTCCCATGTCTTCTCCGTCCAGGCGAACGGCGCGTCGCAGCACACCTCCTTCACCAGGTCGCGTCCGACCAGGCCGGGCGAGGCCTTCGCCTTGGCCGTGAGACTCGCCGGATCCAGGTCGGTCGTCGAGATGACTCCCTCCTGTGCGCCGTGGTCCCGGATGTGCCGCGTCAACGCCCGGGTGTCGATCCCCTGGATCCCGACGATGCCCCGCTCGCGCAGATATTCCTCGAGGGATTGTTTCGCCCGCCAATTGCTGGCACGGACGCTTCCTTCCTTGATGATGAAACCCTCGACGAAGGGGCGCCGCGACTCCACGTCCTCGGGATTCACGCCGTAGTTCCCGATGAGCGGATAGGTCATGGTCACGATCTGCCCTTTGTAGGACGGATCGGTCAGGATCTCCTGATAGCCGCTCATGGAGGTGTTGAAGACCACCTCGCCGACCGTCTCGCCCTCGGCCCCGTAGGAATGCCCTTCGAAGACGGTCCCGTCGGCCAACGCCAGCACTGCCGGTTTCATACGGGCATCCTCATGTTCTCATTTCTTCGTGAGGCTGCTCAAAAAGGCTCAGATACAAGGCGGCAGGCGAAGGGCCGAGTGAGGCGTACTCCGGGTACGCCGCAGCGAGCGCCCAAGCGTGCCAACGCAGTAGATGGGCCTTTTTCAGCAGCCGCTTTAGCCCTGCAGCTCCCACGCGATCTTCCCGCTCACAATCGTCGCCAGGACCTGGCCGCGGAGCTTCCAGCCGTGGAACGGGGAGTTGCGGCTCTTGGACGCCGACTTCGCAATGTCTACTACCCACTCGCGGGTGGGATCGACGATCGTCACGTCGGCGTCCGCCCCTATGGACAAGGTCCCTTTCGGCAATCCGAAGATCCGGGCCGGCTCGGAGGTGAGGCGGGCGATCGCCTGAGGCAAGGTCAATACCTCGCCTTCTACGAGCATGGATACGGTCAGGCCAAAGGCCGTCTCCAGCCCGATGATCCCGTTGGCCGCGTAGTCGAACTCCACCTCCTTGTCCTGGATCGTGTGCGGGGCGTGGTCCGTGGCGATGGCGTCGACGGTCCCGTCGCGCAAACCCGCCTTGACCGCTTCCACGTGGCGGTTGGAACGAAGCGGCGGGCTCATCTTGGTGTTGGTGTCGAAACCCCGGACGGCCTCGTCGCTCAGCGCGAAATGGTGCGGGGCCGCCTCGCACGTCACCCGGAGCCCCTTCCTCTTCGCCTCGCGCACGAGTTGGATCGCCTCCGCCGTGCTGACGTGGGCGACATGGTAGTGGCCGCCGGTCAACTCCGCCAGCAGGAGGTCCCGCGCCACGATGACCGACTCCGAGGCCGCCGGGATTCCCTTGAAGCCCAGCTCGGTGCTGACCCGGCCCTCGTGCATGACTCCCTTCCCGGTCAGGTGCACGTCCTCCGCGTGCTGAATGACCGGGACGCTGAAGAGCGTGGAATACTCCAAGGCTCGCCGCATCAGCTCCGCGTTCATAACCGGCTTGCCGTCGTCGGAGATGGCCACGCACCCGGCACCGATCAGCTCGCCGATCTCGGCCAGTTCGTCCCCGTTCATGCCCTTGCTGATGGCTCCGATGGGGAAGACATGCACCGCGCCGTCCCGTCGCGCCCGATCGATGATGAAGTCGGTCACCGACTGGTTGTCGTTGACCGGAGTCGTGTTGGCCATGCAGCACACCGAGGTGAAACCGCCCCGGGCCGCCGCCCGCGTGCCCGTGGCGATGGTCTCCATGTCTTCCCGCCCCGGTTCGCGGAGGTGGACGTGCAGGTCCACGAAGCCCGGACACACCACTTTCCCGCGGGCGTCCAGGACGCGATCCGCCGCGGGCGCCGGATGGGCCCCTGGGCTGGCGACCTCGGCGATGCGCCCATCTTCAATCAGGACGTTCAGCACCGCGTCCCGCTTGTTCGCCGGATCGATCACGCGCCCGCCTGCAATCAGGATTCTCATGGGTGCTCCGTTCGACGTTCCAGGTTCAACGTCCACGGTTCGAGAACGTCGCAGGTCGAACCTTGAACATTGCTCATCCGTTTGACAGCTTGCGAAAGCCCCGTTTCGCCCAGGTTGCTCAACAAGGTCCAGATGCAGGGCAGCGTCACCCATCCTGACGGATGGGTACCCGGGGCCGGGGGAGGCGTACACTGGGTACGCCGCAGCGAGTGCCCGAGCAAGCGGGGTACCCATCCAGCGGATGGGTCACCGCAGATGGGCCTTTTTCAGCAGCCCGCTAGTTGTTGCTCGCCTGGCCGCCGGCCAGCAGGTACAAGAGCGCCATCCGGATGGCCAGCCCGTTCTCCACCTGGTCCAGGATCATCGAGTAGGGGCCGTCGGCAACCTCGGGCGCGATCTCCACGCCCCGATTGATGGGGCCGGGATGCATGATCAGGACGTCCGGCCGGGCCACCTTCAGTCGATCCACGTTCAGCCCAAAGAGCTTGGAGTACTCCCGGAGCGTCGGGAACAGGCCCGCCCCCATCCGCTCGCGCTGGATGCGGAGCATCATGATCACGTCCATGTCGGCGATGGCCTGTTCGACGCGGAGGAACTTCTCGACCCCCAGGCTCTCGACGTACCGGGGCAGCAACGTCGGCGGCCCGCAGACCCGGACCTGCATCCCCATCTTCCGCATGGCGAAGATGTTCGAGCGCGCCACCCGGCTGTGCAGGATATCCCCGACGATGGCAACCTTGAGTCCTTCCAGGGTCGGCCGCCGCTCTCGGATCGTGAACAGGTCCAGCAGAGCCTGCGTCGGGTGCTCGTGGGCACCATCGCCGGCGTTGATGATGGACGCTTTGAGCAGCCGCGCCAGGAGATGGGGTGCCCCGGGCACCGCGTGGCGGATCACCACCACATCCGGGTGCATGGACTGCAGGGTGAGGCCGGTGTCTTTCAGGCTCTCCCCCTTCACCACACTGCTCGCGGAGGTCGAGATGTTGATCACGTCGGCGCTCAGCCACTTGCCCGCGATCTCGAAGGAGGTCCGGGTCCGCGTGCTGGGCTCGTAGAACAGGTTGATGACCGTCTTGCCGCGCAAGGCCGGCACCTTCTTGATGTCGCGGGAGGCGATCTCTTTCATCGAGGCCGCCGTGTCCAGAATGAGGCGGATCTCCTCGACGGAAAGCGCCTGAATCCCCAGCAGGTCCTTACTCTTCAATCCCATGGTACACCTCCCGACCATGCCATCCGCTCAAACCGCTCAACCGACGGGGACACCTCTGTTCGCCGCGCCGCCCCGATCTGTCGTCCGAGGCTGCGTCGGAGTTTCAGAGCGTCAAGGCTCCGCCGACTCGTAGATCACGACCCTGTCCACGCCGTCTTCCTCGCTCATGAACACCTGCACCGCCTCCTGTGTCGAGGTGGGGAGGTTCTTTCCAACGTAGTCGGCCCGGATCGGCAGCTCCCGATGGCCGCGGTCCACCAGGACCGCGAGCTGCACCAGGCGGGGCCGGCCCAGATCCATCAGGCCGTCCAGGGCCGCGCGAGTGGTTCGCCCGGTGAAGAGGACATCGTCCACCAGCACGACCTTCTTGTTGTCGATCGAGAAGGGAATCTCGGTCCGCCGCAGGAGCGGCTGGGTCGCCGCCTTCCCGAAGTCGTCTCGGTACAAGGTGATGTCCAGCGCCCCCACAGGGACCTTGACGCCCTCGATCTCCTCCAGGCGCGCCGCGATGCGTTGCGCCAATTCCACCCCGCGGCTGCGCAGGCCGATCAGGACAACCCCCTCCACCCCCTTGTTTCGCTCGGCGATCTCGTGGGCAATGCGGGTGATGGCGCGGACCATGCCCGACTCATCCAGGACTTGCGCTTTCTCGCGTCGCTCGCTCATGCCGCCTCCAGGCACAAAAAAACCTCCTCGCCGCTCCGGGCGAGGAGGTTGATGTGCTGTGCCAGACTGAGAACCACAAGAAACTCCTTTGCGAGCTTCTCGGAGCCCGCTTAAAAGGTAGCCCCTTTTACCAGAACCGACCCCCAAGCGTCAAGCTGAAAGAGGGGGCAGCCACAAGAGGCACAAGAAGCACAATCGATTCAATGAATTGCTAAATGCAAGGCACGCCATGCCGCGGTTCCAGAGTTTGAACTTGCGGATTTCGAGGCGGGGAGCACCGAAATTGATCAACAGACCGTGCGCACAGTGACACCCTCGGAGGTAGCCGAGGATCTGGGCGATATGTTCGTCCACCAATGCCTTGCATGCCTTCAATTCGACGACAAGCAGCCCTTCGACGAGAAAATCTGCGTAATATTCTTCGAGCGTCGCGCCGTCCTCGTCGGACACCTTCAAGGGATATTGCTGCTCGAAACCGATCCCGGCCTTTCGCAAACGATGAGCCAAACCGTTCTCGTACACCTTCTCCATGTGCCCATGCCACAGATATCCGTGCAACGCGAGGCTGATCTTCCGAATCCGATCACACAGCGCCAAGATCTCGCGATCGTCCATCCGTGCGCGCTCCCCGTTCGCTCCGGGGTTTCCTTCGTCCTGCGCCATTCGTCCGTCTGTTGTTTGATCCTTAGCCTTTCCCACCCCTGTGCTTCTTGTGCCTCTTGTGGCCAGCGGCTTCTTCCTACAGGGCCCGGAGAATCTCCACGGGCGCGAAGTCGTCGGTCAGCGTAGGGACGTCCTTGACCTCGATGGGCACCTCCAGGAGGTGCGCCGCGTACTCCGCCAGGTCGGAAGCCGGGACCAGCTTTCCGCCGACCCGTGCCGCGCTGGCCATCAGATCCGCGCGGCTCAGCCGCGCCGAATCCTGCGTGGCGAACAGGATGATGTTGATGTCGCCGGCAATCCAGCCGCTGCTCTGACCATACGTGGGAACCACATAGATCGTGGGAAACACCTCCGACAGCGTCCGGTAGATGGAGCGGAAGAACCCGCTCTGCGGTCCGCGCAGCGTCCCGATGATATTCGAGACGACGACACCGCCGGGCGTCAAACGGGCCTTGATCTCCTCATAGAACTCCCGGGTCGCCAGGTGGAACGGAATGGTGTCCGAGTTGTAGGCATCCAGGAAGACCAGGTCGTACTTGTCGGTGGCCTCCTGCACGAACCGTCGGCCATCTTTGGCGAAAAGGCGTAACCGGGCATCCTCCGGCACCTGGAAGTACCGCTTGGCGATGGCGATGACCTCCGGATCGATATCCACCACATCCACCGCCACATTGGGGACGTCCCGGTAGAGCTTCTTCGGAAAGGACCCGCCCCCCAAGCCCAGGATCAGGGCGCGCTTCGGCTCCGGTTGGAGCGTGAGCGCCAGCGCAAGGAACCGGGTGTATCGCAGGCGGAGTTCCCAGGGATCCTTGAGCAACATGGAACTCTGACGAAGGTTCTCGAAGTCCATGAAGCGCTGCTCTCCATCCTCCGCCAGGCGGATGTGATTGTAGAAGGAGTCCGTCTCCAGGATCAGTCCCGCCTCCGCCGCCTGCGTTCGGACGTGCCAGATCATGCCGGCGAGCAGGAAGGCCGCGCAGAGCAGTGTGAGCCCCGCTTGCGCCACGCGCCGCCGGCCCAGCAAGATTCCCGCCGCCACCAGCAGCAGCGCGAGGCCCAGCGCGTGGACGATGTTCGCCACCCCCAGGACCGCAATCAGGTAAAACGCCGTGACCAGCGTCCCCAGGATGCTTCCCGCGGTGGACACGGCGTACAGGCCGCCCGCCGTCGACCCCACCGAGGCCACTGCCCGCGCCTGCAGCCGCACGGCGAAGGGTGAGACCGTTCCCAGGAACACGCTCGGGATCAGGAAAAGGAGAAGGCAGGAAACCAATGGACCGAGCCGGGACCCAATGTCGCTCGCCGCGATACCGCGATTCAGGCCCGGGTACACGAATGGAAGAAGCGCGATGATCACGCCGGGGATCGCGATGAGCCCGGCCAGGACGGAGAAGCGCGGCCAGCGATCCGCCACGATCCCACCGAGCCAGTAGCCTAGACTGAGCGCCGCCAGAACGACGCTGATGAGGCTCCCCCACACGAAGATGGAGTTGCCGAAGTAGGGGGCGAGCATCCGGCTGCCGACGATCTCGAGGGCCATCAGGATGGCCCCGCACATGAAGACTACGGCGTACAGGAGCCACGGGTACGCGGGGGCGTGGCGTTGCGCCGACCGCTCGGCGTGTTCATCCTGGCGAGAGTGAGGAGCGCGTTTGGCCATTGAGTAGGAATCCTTTCGTCAGCGGGTTAGACCCAATCCGAAGAAGATGGGCACCACAAAGTCACCAAGGCACCAAGAAACACGAGAGATTCCTATTCACGAGGGAACGGCCGACCCGTATTTCACCGGGCCCTGACTGTCTGCGGTTCGCAATTCCCTGTTCCCTCATCCCCCTTGGTGTCTCCGTGCCTTGGTGGTGAAAAGGATTTCGAATCTTGGTTGGGAGATGGTCAGGAGCGGGCGCCAAGGCGGCCGCGGTATGGGGCCGCCAGGTACTGGCGGGCAAGGTCCTTGGCCAGGCCGTCCGTCTCGACGTTGAGTGCCGCGTGATAGCGGCGCACGGCCTCCTGTCGGTCCCCCTGGACGTCGTAGATCATGCCCGAACGGGTCCAGGCCCAGGCGGTGATCCACCGGTACCTGGGCGGCGTGGGCGCCTCGAGTGCCCGCTGAAAGAAGACGAGGGCCGCGGCGTAGTCCCCCTGATCCATGTAGATCTTGCCCATCAACTGGTTGTACCGTGCCGTCAGCTCCGCGAACCGAGGCAGGCCCTCCCGTACCCGTTGCCCGACGCGGCGTGCAATGTCCAGCGCGTCATCGAACCGGCCGAGCTCTGAAGCCGCATGGGCCGTGGCGAAATACAGGTCGGGATTCCCCGGGTAACGGCGGAGGAGATCCTCGCCCAGCCGCAAGGCCTCAGCGTACTTCTGCTCGCTCCCGGCGTACAACTGCAGCAGCACCACACGCGCGGTCGCCTTCAGGTACGCGCCCTGCTCCGCTACACGTTCGAGCTCCTTCAGACCCAGCTCGGGGTTGCCCGCCGGTAGGACGATGGCGACGAAGGGTTTCACGATACCTGGCAGCCTCCCCATGGCCAGGTGGTAAAGCCCGAGGCCGTACGAGGCGTCCACCAGGGTCGGGTCGCGCTTCTGGGCCTCTTCGAAGCACCGGTGCGCCTCGCGCACTTCGTGGAGCGCCGTCAGGTAGTTCTTGCGCCCTCCGTCCACGATCGCCTTGCTCCCATGAATCAGTCCCAGCAGGAGCTTCACCTCGGCGTCCGACGGCGCTGCGCGCTCCTGCACCTCCGCAGCCGCGAGCGCCTCGCTCGCCTGCTCGAGGAACCGGTCGAGGACTTTCGTCGGCTCGTCCTCGTCTTCGGCGCGGGTCAACGTGACCAGGCTCAGACAGAAGCGGCCCAGCGCCTCGCCTTGCGGCATGGACAGGAGCCGACGACACTCGGTCGCCGCGGCATCCGTCTCCAGGTTCAAAAGCAGGTCGCTTGCCCGGAGCATCCCCGCCCGCACCGCCGGCGCGTCGTGGAACGCCGCCGCCGGGAGCGCCGCGAAGACGCACCACCCAAGCCCCGCACACAGAATCGCCTTCCGCAGAACTCGCATGTCGGTACTCCAAGCCTCCGTAGACGAAAAACAGTAACAGAACACCCGCACGACTTCAATAGTTATGCGGGCTTTCTGTTGGCCCATCCTGAGCCTCTTGGCTGGAATTGGCAGAATATCGCCCCACTCCTCTCAGGCACCGCACACTCAACTGCACACTGAGGCGAGTCACTCATGTGACGCGCTGTGAAACGCACGCTCCGATTGTGATTGACCGCGACACAGGACAGGCGTAGCGTCGACACAGGTCCCACAAGGTAACCCTCCGGGCCTCGGGGAGGCGAAACGTGTGCCTGGGGTGGGGTCGTGTCTGCGCCCTCGGTGACCATGCGGATGGTCGGTGAGGGCGTTTGTGTTCGGGGGACCCATTCCCCGATCATCACGCAGGCCAGATCGCGGCAGTGTTTGGGCTCCGGTGTCTGTCTGACCGGGGGAGGCGCGTTGTGACACCGCTTAGCGTGTGCGTGGCGGCAATCGTATTGGTGTTCGCGGGGGTGGGCCATGCCGATTTTATCCGTGTGATCTCGCAGGAGTATCACGTTGACGCCGGAGCCGGAGCACAGATTGTCAACACGGAGACAGACGAATGGGACCCTGGAAGCTTTCTACGGTGTGAAAAGACGTCCAGTGGTCCGGTAGCGGTATATTGCAGTACCGATTCCCTCCCCCCACTGGAATTTCCCCTTTCCTATGCCGGAGGTGCCGTAGGATGGGCATCGGCCGGCGGAGCCGTAACAGCAGCATCTGCCTCGCTCTGGGCCAACGCTTCCCAAGAGGACATTGGTGGGGCATTCAGTTGGGCAAGCGCCTCGGCTTCACTCACCTTCTCACCTGTAGTTGACGCGATGCAGTTTTCATTGTCGACCGCCGGCTTACATGACTTCACACTGCTCGATTCGACCAGTGACGTACTCTTGTATGAACATCACGGTTACATCCTATGGGAATCTGACTCTGTTCGCATGACTCTCACGTCTTTCGATCCCTCGCACACGTATTCCATGGTTCCCACAGGAGGCGGTCATGGTTTTAGCGACCTATCCATCGCGCCTATCCCCGAACCCGCCACCCTCCCCCTCCTCGCCACCGGCCTTGTGGGGCTAGGCGGGGTGGCTTGGCGGCGGCACCGGAAGTGGGCCGCCCCTGGCCGGTTGTTCCCCGGAATTTTTCGACGCCCTTGGAGACCAGGAACGCGACGATGGTGAGATCGATAGGGTTATCGCCGTGGTGCTGTCGGCCAAGACATTGATGGATGGGCATCGTAGCGCCT
>Ga0316616_100000255_pt1 | contig 15478 bp, 12 predicted proteins | sample OWC_Aug_M1_C1_D1_FD_207660 | JGI IMG/M metagenome (GOLD analysis project Ga0316616, IMG submission 207660) | Wetland soil microbial communities from Old Woman Creek delta, Ohio, United States - OWC_Aug_M1_C1_D1_B | ecosystem: Environmental > Terrestrial > Soil > Wetlands | place: USA: Ohio... | reverse complement strand
CCTTCAGCCGGCGCTCACCACGGTCAACCTGGCGTGCCTGGCCGCCCTGCGCCATGCGAACGCCGATTTCAGCGTCTGCGCCGGCCACAGCCTGGGCGAGTACAGCGCCCTTCAGGCCGCGGGCGCCGTCTCCCTCGAAGACACGATGCGGCTGGTGTTTCAGCGCGGCCAACTCATGCACCGCGAAGCCTGCCGGCACCGCGGCGCGATGCAGGCCCTCGTGGGCTTGAAGATGGCGGACGTCGAGGCCATTGTGGCGGAAGGCCGGAAACAGGGGATCGTTTCCGTCGCCAACCACAACATGGAAACACAGATCGTGATCACCGGTGCACCCGACCCGGTGGCTTGGGTGGGAGCCATGGCCGCCGCCAAGGGTGCCAAGGCCGTCCCCCTCAAGGTGAGCGGCGCCTGGCACAGCGAGTTGGTCAAGGGCGCGGAAGCCGAATTCAAAGAGGCTCTCTGCCAAACGGCCTTTCAGGCCCCTCGGAAAGAGGTCATTTTGAACGTCACCGCGGCCGCCGCCTCCGACCCGGCCGAGATCCGGGAGATCATGTCCCGCCAGCTCTGCAGCCCGGTGCGCTGGTACGACAGTATGTGCCGGATGAAAACGGCCGGTGTCGAGGCCTTCGTTGAAGTCGGACCCGGCAGGGTTCTGACGGGCCTGCTGAAGAAAATCCTCCCCAAGGATTACCCGGCCGGGATTCACAACATCGGCAGCCTCGCCCAGGTGGAGGAATTTGTTAAGATCGCCGACTGATGGCCGCCGCCCCGTTATTTTAGTATTTACTTTGTTCAGAGAATTTGATAGAAAGATAGATTTAAGAATCATGCGTTAGCTGTCTCAGCCGATTAACGGGGCTTGATATGAAAAAGAAAGATCTCGATTTTTTCAAAAAATACCTTGAAAACAGACTTCAGGAACTCCTGAGCCAAGCCGATGACACGGTTTCGGGGATGACAAGCACGAATGAGAACTTCCCCGACCCGACCGACCGCGCCTCCCTGGAAGCGGATCGCAATTTCCTTCTGCGGATTCGCGACCGGGAGAGCAAGCTGATCAAGAAAATCAAGCAGGCGCTTGACCGGATTGAAAACGGGACCTACGGCATATGCGAATCGTGCGGGGAGGAAATCTCGGTCAAGCGGCTCAAGGCCCGCCCGGTGACCACCCAGTGCATCGAGTGCAAGGCCAAAGAGGAGGCCCTGGAGAAAGCGCTTGGAATTTAGGCAACCGCCTTTTATAGATCTTCACATTCATTCCACGGCTTCCGACGGTACGCTGACCCCCGCAGAGATCATCGCCCTCGCCCTGCGCCTTCGGCTGAGCGCCATCTCCATCACCGACCATGACTCCATCGCCGGTTCCCGGGAGGCCCTGCTCGACGGAATTCCCGAAGGTCTCGGCTTTCTGACGGGAGTGGAGATCAGCGCCGAACCGCCGGCCTCCTACCCCGGCGCCGGAAGCATCCACATCCTGGGTTACGGGATGCGCCTGGACGACCCCGAATTGAACGGGACACTCGAGAAACTGCAGGATGCCCGCAAAGACCGCAATCCGCAGATCATTGCCCGCCTGAACAAGCTGGGGATCGCCCTGGGCCTCGAAGAGTTGGAGCGCGAGGCCGGCGACGGACAGCCGGGCAGGCCTCACATCGCCAAGCTGCTGGTGAGAAAGGGTATCGTGAGGACGATCGATGAGGCGTTCGACCGGTACCTTGGCAACGGCAAACCGGCTTACGTGGACAAATTTCGGATCGAATCCAGCCAGGCGATCGAGCTGATCAACGGCGCCGGCGGCATTCCCGTCCTGGCCCATCCCTGCCTGCTCGAACTGGAGAGCGACCAGCAGCTCGACGAGATCCTGCGGGAGATGATGTCCATGGGGCTGAAAGGATTGGAAGTCTATTTCTCCGAACACTCCCCGGAGCAGACCCGACGCTACGCCGAGTTGGCGCAGCGTTGCGATCTATTGATGACCGGCGGCACCGACTTTCACGGGGGCATTCAACCGGACGTCCAGATGGGGGTCGGCAGAGGAGGCTTGCATGTCCCCTTCGAGCTGTACGAGAGACTGATCGGGAGCTGACCCGACACCGCCGACCCGCAGCTTTCGCCCGCATTTCTCGAGAAGAGGAGCTTCCCATGGGTCGTCCCCCGGTTTCCCCTGTCGAAACGCTCATCCACTACACCTTCGAGGACAGACGTCTGCTGGAGGAGGCCCTGCGGCACAGCTCGTTCGTCAACGAAGTCCCGGACGCCGGCCTGCGGGACAATGAGCGGCTGGAGTTCCTGGGGGATGCGGTGTTGAACCTGGTGGTGGGGCACATCCTGCTGATGCGCTTTGCCGTCTTGAAGGAGGGCGACTTGTCGCGCATGCGGGCCAACCTGGTCAATGAGCAGCAGCTGGCTCAGCTGGCGCGCGGCCTTTGCCTCGGCACCGCCGTCAAGCTCGGCAGGGGAGAGGCCCAGTCCGGCGGGCATGAAAAGAATTCCATCTTGGCCGGCACGTTGGAGGCGCTGATGGCGGCCGTCTACGTGGATGGGGGATTCGAAGCTGTTTTCACGCTGATCCAAAGGATTTTTATGCCTTTGGTGCAGCAACTCGAGGGCGCCAACGGGCACGCCGATTTCAAAAGCCAGCTCCAGGAATTGGTGCAGGCCCGCCCTGGGACGATGCCGAGCTATGCGGTCACCCGGGAAGAGGGACCCGACCACGACAAGACCTTCTGGGTGCAACTTCGGGTGATGGACATCGAGGCCCAAGGCATGGGCAAGAGCAAGAAAGCCGCCGAGCAGGATGCGGCGCGAAAGGCCCTGGAGCTGCTCAAGCCTTAACGGACGATCTTTCGGATCCGGTATCTGTCGGTGACGATCTCATGACGGCCCGCCCTTTCATCGTGCCGGTCTTCATTCCGCATGCCGGCTGCCCCCACCGCTGCGTTTTTTGCAACCAGGCCGCCGTCACCGGCCATGGCGGCGCTTGGCCCGAAGCCGACGACTGGGCGACCCATGCCGGAGAATTTTTGCGTTTCCGCGGCCGCCGTCAAGAGACTTCGCAAATTGCATTTTTTGGCGGCAACTTCCTTGGATTACCCGATGAACGCGTCCGTGCGATGCTGACAGCGGCCGCGGAATATGTGCACCGGGCGCAGGTCGACGGAATCCGATTTTCCACCCGGCCGGACACCGTGAACCGCAAAACCTTGCGCCTGATCGCCGCCTTCCCCGTGCAAACCGTGGAGCTGGGGGCGCAGTCAATGGATGCAGAGGTCCTCATGCTCTCGCGGCGGGGTCACACCGCTGCGGATACATTGGCCGCCGTGGAACTGCTGAAGGCCGCCGGCTACGCGGTGGGGCTGCAGGTCATGGTGGGGCTGCCCGGCGACGACGCGGCCCGCCTCATGGAGACCGGCCGGCGCATTGCTGATCTTAAGCCGGACTTCGTCCGAATTTACCCGACCCTGGTCCTGGCCGGAAGCGTTTTAGAGACGTGGTACCGTGCGGGCCGGTACCGGCCCCTGGAGGTAGAGGAAGCCGTCGAGCAGACGATGCCGCTTTACCGCCTTTTCCGACAGCACGGGATCGCGGTCATCCGCACCGGGCTTCAGCCCACGGTGGAGCTCTCCCGAGAAGGCGCAGTGGCGGCCGGACCGTTTCACCCGGCCTTCGGCCATCTGGTGCAAAGCGCATGTTTCCTGGACGCCGCCTGCAAAGGCCTGCGCTGCATGTCCGGTTCACCACGGACTCTTGAAATCCGTGTTCACCCGCGGAGCGTGTCGCGGATGCGCGGTCTTAAAAACGCCAACTGCGAAGCCATCAAGCGGGAATTCGGATTTTCAAACGTGAAGGTGTCGCCACATCCGGATTTGCGGGAGGATGCCATCGGGCTGCCGGACGGCAGCGCGGTTGCGGTTTATGCGATCAACTCCTGAAAGAAATCTCCCCGCGCCCTTGCGCGGGGAGATTTCTTAAAGGTCTTTCTTGAAAAAATCCTCTGTCTCTTTGACCTCCCCCGGTCGCTTGCTGTAATCGACCGGCACCGTGCCTTCCTTGAAGCATTCGAAAATCGTCTTGCGCGATTCGGGCACGGGCAGCAGCCCCGTTTCGGCGTCGATCTTGGCGAAAACCACCCCTTCCGGCGGCTGGAACGTCTTGACCGGCTCATTGGCCAGGGCCCGCTTCATAAAGCCCAGCCAGATGGGGCTGGCCGCCACGGCTCCGGTCTCGGTTTTGCCCAGCGGGGCCTCAGTGTCGAAACCGACCCAGACCCCCGCGATGAACTCGGGGGTGTAGCCGATGTACCAGGCATCGTACATGTCGTTGGTGGTTCCGGTCTTGCCGGCGGTCGGTCTGCCCAGGGCCTTGATACGCTGGCCCGTCCCGTGCTGGACGACGCTCTCCATCAGGCTGGTCATGATGAAGGCCGTATCCTTTTCGATAACCGGCCTGCGTTCGGAGACGGCTTCCTCCAGCACGTTCCCGTACCGGTCGACGATTTTCAGGGTAAACACCGGCTCGACCATAAATCCCTGGTTGGCGAAAACCGAATAGGCCCGGACGAGCTCGAACAAGCTCACCCCGGAGGCGCCAAGGGCGAGTGAAAGCGTTCGGGTGAGTTCAGAGGAGATTCCCAGCTTGCGGGCATAATCGATGGTGTAGTCGATGCCGATGTCCTGCAGAATTTTGACCGTCACGACGTTGCGCGACTGGGCCAGCGCCTCCCGCAGGAGGGTCGGCCCGTAAAAGGTCTCACGGTAATTCTTGGGCTTCCAGGTCTGGTCGCGTACACGGTCCTCGAAAACCACGGCGGAGTCGACGATGACCGTCGCGGGCGTGTAGGTTTTCCTCGGGTCGGCGAACTTACGGTCCAGCGCGGCCGCGTAGATGATCGGCTTGAAAGAGGAACCCGGTTGACGCCGAGACTGGATGGCGCGATTGAACTGGGTTTCGTTGAAATCGCGGCCGCCCACCATGGCCTTCACCAAGCCGGTTCCGGCCTCCAGGCACAAGAGCGCGCCCTGCACCAGAGGCTCCTGCTCGAGAGAAAGGCGCCAGGGCTCACGGGCGTCCTTGCGCTTGTCCTTGACCTTCACCAGGACGATATCCCCGACCTTGAGCACCGTGCTCGGCTGGCGGACCTTGGCCTCGTAATAGGCCACGTCCGGGTTGGGCTTGCGCGCCCAGTCCATGTCTGCCAGGGCTATGGTTCCGAGATCGTTGCCGATCTTCACGCTCGCCGTCTTGGCCGCATCGCTCACCTGAACCACCAAGGCCTGGGTGATTCGGCCCGGCTCCAGGGGGTTTTTCTCGAGTTCCGCCTGCTGGTCGCGAGCGAAGGCTTCGATGTCGGTGGAAGGGATCGACTTGAGCGGCCCGCGATAGCCCTGGCGCTTGTCGAGTTCCTGCAGCCCCTTGTTGACCTCCTGCTCGGCCATCTTCTGGAAATCGATGTTCACCGCCGTGTAGATTTGAAGCCCCTGGGTGTAGAGGGCGTCCGCGCCGTATTTGGCCTCCACGTAGCGGCGAACGTGTTCCGTGTAGTAGGGCACTTCCTCCACGTAGATGTTGCGGCGGGGCTTGATGTCCATCTTGAGCGCCAGCGCCTCGTTGGCCTGAACACGTGAGACGTAGCCCTCCTCGACCATTCGATTGAGGACGTAGACCTGCCGCGCCCGTGCCTGCTCGGGGTGGCGGAAGGGCGAATAGCGGGTCGGGGCCTGGGGAAGGCCGGCCAGGAGCGCACACTCCGCCAGGTTCAGTTCCTGAACCGGCTTTCCGAAATAGTTCTCGGCCGCGGCCTGCACGCCGTAGGCCCCATGGCCGAGGTAGATCTGGTTGAGATAAAGAAAGAGAATCTCCTCCTTGGAAAACGCCTTCTCGATGCGGTAGCTCAGGATGATTTCCTTGATCTTTCGGATGTAGCTGCGCTCGGGCGTCAGAAGGAAAGAGCGCGTCACCTGCTGGGTGATGGTGCTGCCGCCCTGCTTGATAGTCCCGGCCTCGAGGTTTTTAAGGGCGGCACGGACGATGCCCAAGGGGTCTACGCCCTGGTGCTGGAAAAAGCGGGAATCTTCGGCGGCAACGAACGCCTTGACCAGCAGGGGCGGCACATCGCTCAGCGGGATGACCACCCGGCGCTCCTTGAAAAACTCGGCTATTACGCGCTGATCGTCGGCATAGACCTTGGAGATGATCGCCGGCTGGTAGTCCATGAGGGAGTTGATCCTGGGCAGGTCCTGGCTGATGTACTGGTACCCGCCGATCAGCGCGGCCGCGCCAAGCAGGCCGAGAATGAAGAGCGCCAAAATGGGATAAAGGACGAAGCGCTTGAAGCGTCCCCGTTTCTTGGGGCTTTGGGGCTGGGCTTTTTTCTGGGGGATAGGGACCTTCTGAACCATGGATCGTCAGCCTTCATCGGTGCGGGTGGTAACTTGCGCACCCGCCTGCGAGCGAGTCCTCACGCCGAATGAATTCAAACTCGTAATTTCAAGTCTAATTTAGACCTTTTCCCAAATGCAAGAAGGATTCTGAAAATTCCCGGACCCTTGTGTCTGGGGAGCCGGGCGGTTACGCCGATTGAAGCCTGTTCGAATTCATTCCGGACCTGATACCAGAAAATGGGGTTTCTAACAACAAAAAATAATTGACTTTAGCCGGGTAACAATATTAGTAGATAAGTTTTTGGTTGTACTTAGACTCATCAAGCAGCGGCAGCGGATCCGATAATAGGTTCGAACCTTGTCGACTTCAATGTTTGAACGAAGGCTTTTCCGCACACGCCGCGATGGTAGCCCAGCATGCTCAGGCTCAACTTTGACAAACTTGGCGGCCTGGTTCCCGCGATCGCCCAGGATTATCAAACCGGCGAGGTCCTGATGCTCGCCTTCATGGACGAAGCGGCCTGGAACGCGACCCTCGCAACCGGACGGGCCACATACTACAGCCGCAGCCGGAAATGCCTCTGGGTGAAAGGCGAAACATCCGGAAACATTCAACGCGTGCGCGAAATCCGCGTCGACTGCGACGACGACGCGGTGGTCCTCAAGGTCGAGCAGGTGGGCGGCGCCGCCTGCCATACCGGACATCGGAGTTGCTTTTACAAGAAGGTTGAAAACGGGGCGGTTCATGTGGAAGGCCAACCGGTGTTCGACCCGAAGGAGGTTTATCGAAAGTGACCAAGAAACTGAAACTGGGCATCCCTAAAGGCAGCCTTCAGGAGGCGACCCTTTCGCTTTTCAAACGCTCCGGCTGGAACATCAATGTCAACAGCCGCAGTTATTTCCCCGAAATCAATGATGATTTCATCGAATGCGCCATCTGTCGCGCCCAGGAGATGTCCCGTTACGTGGAAAACGGGACGCTCGATGCCGGTCTCACCGGAAAGGACTGGGTCGCCGAAAACAGCTCCGACGTGCACGTCGTGGCGGATCTGGTCTACTCCAAAGTGAGCGCGCGGCCGGCGCGCTGGGTATTGGCCGTGCCCTACGATTCTCCGATCAGCCGCCTGGAAGACCTCGCCGGGAAGAAGCTTGCCACCGAACTGGTGGAATTTACCCGGCGCTACTTTGCCGAACGCCGGATCGACGTCAATATCGAATTTTCCTGGGGAGCCACCGAAGCCAAGGTCGTTTCGGGGCTGGTGGACGCCATTGTCGAAGTCACCGAAACGGAGAGCACCATCAAGGCCCACGGCTTGCGCATCATCCACGAACTGATGCGCACCAACACCCAGCTGATCGCCAACCACGGAGCCTGGGCGGATGCCGACAAGCGCTTGAAAATCGAGCAAATCGCCCTGCTTCTTAAAGGCGCGCTGCTGGGCGAGAAGATGGTCGGGCTGAAGATGAACGTTCCCGAAGAGCGCATGGAAGAGGTGATCGCCATGCTGCCCAGCCTGAAGTCACCGACGGTCGCCCCGCTTTACCGTTCGACCTACTTTTCGGTGGAGATCATGGTCAACCGCGAGATCGTGCGCGACCTCATCCCCAAACTGCTTGCGCACGGCGCCGAAGGCATCATCGAGTACCCATTGAACAAGGTGGTTTAAAGCTTGAAAAGACAGCTTCAAACCACCCTGTTCAATATTGTTAAAACCAATTTTTCCAAGGGAAAAATTTAAATTATGGTTTCAAAACGAACTCAGGAAATGACATCCTTCATCGTGATGGACGTGCTCGAGAAGGCCAAGGAGATGGAGCGCCGCGGAGTGCATGTCATCCACCTCGAGGTGGGTGAGCCGGATTTCGATGCGCCCACCTGCGTGAAGGCTGCGGCCTGCCGGGCGCTGGAGGAAGGCCACACCCATTATACCCACAGCATGGGCAATTTCGAGCTGCGGGAAGCCATCGCCCACTACTACCGGGGAACCTACGGGGTCAGCGTCGAACCGGATCAGATCATCGTGACCTCAGGATCCTCGCCGGCCATCCTTCTGGTCTTCTCCACCCTGCTCGACCCGGGCGACGAGGTCATCATCTCCGACCCGCACTACGCCTGCTACCCGAACTTCATCAAGTTCGTGCAGGGGGTGCCGGTGTCCGTCCCGGTCTTTGAGGAAGACGGCTTCCAGTTCCGGCCCGAGGCCATCCGCGAGAAAATTACCGCCCGGACCAAGGCGATCTTCATCAATTCACCCTCCAACCCCACCGGGAACCTGCTTTCAGCCGAACGCATGCGGGAAATCGCCGAAATGGCAGCGGGGCCCGACGCCCCGATGATCGTCTCCGACGAGATCTACCACGGCCTGGTCTACGAGGGCAAAGACCACAGCATCCTCGAATTCACCGACCGGGCCTTTGTGCTCAACGGGTTTTCAAAGCTCTTCGCCATGACCGGTTTGCGGCTGGGTTATGTGATTGCCCCGCCCGCGCTTATTCGGCCCATGCAGAAGCTGCAGCAGAATTTCTTCATCTCCGCCAACTCCATGGTTCAGCGGGCGGCAATCGCCGCGCTGCAGTGCGCCGGCGACGATGTCGCGCGCATGAAGTCGGTGTATGACGAGCGCCGCAAGTTCATGATCCGCCGGCTCAAGGAAATCGGCCTCGGCATTACCGTGGAGCCGACGGGCGCTTTCTACGTGTTCGCCAACGCCAAGCACGTCTCCGGCGACTCCTACCAACTGGCCTTCGACATCCTCGAGAAGGCCCATGTGGGCGTCACCCCCGGCATCGATTTCGGACAAAACGGCGAAGGCTACCTGCGGTTTTCCTACGCGAATTCCATGGAGAACATCGCTGAAGCCATGAACCGGCTTGAGCACTATTTCCGCTCGCGGCGCTGACCGGGAACGGCCGAACCATCGCGCCCGACCCCACCCGCTGACAGCGCTGCCGGCTTCTTGAAAAATCACGCGATAGCGCTCAGGGCAGCAAACCGAGCGGATGATTTCCTTTCTCTTCGCCGTGAGCCCCAAGCCCGTTTGCCTTCGGTCGTTGACTTTTGCTCTTCAGCGTGGAACAAGGCACCAACCACCCAAACCTTCGCTGTGTGACATGCTCATAAAATCGGCAGAGTTCGTCATCAGTGCCGTCCGGCCGCAGCAATACCCGGCAGAGGAGCTGCCGGAGTTCGCTTTCGCCGGCCGATCCAACGTGGGGAAGTCCAGCCTGATCAACACCCTGGTAAGCCGCAGGAAACTCGTCCAGACCAGCTCCACTCCCGGCAAAACCCGGTTGATCAATTTTTTCCGGGTGAACGACGCGCTCATGTTCGTCGACCTTCCGGGCTACGGCTATGCGCGCGTGTCCGAAGAGGAGCGCCGCAAATGGCGCCCCATGATCGAACAGTACCTCTCCCGCCGGGAAAACCTGAAAGCGGTCGTCCTCATCCTGGACATTCGGCGCACGCCCAACGAGGAAGACGCTCAGCTTCTGAACTGGCTGGCCCGGCGCGAGATCGCCGCGGTCCTGGTCGTCACCAAGGCCGACAAGCTCTCGAAGACCTCCCAGCTCAAGCAACTGAAGATCATCGCCGGCGCGCTGGAGACCGACCCCGACGAATTGGTGCTGTTCTCCGCCAAATCCCGCCTGGGAAGGGATGTACTGTGGAGGACCCTTGTGGAACTGGCCACGCCGGCGCCTGATGATGAGCGGGCCTGACAGGCTTATTAAACCGGTTGCGGCGCGCTGCGGCGGGCACCCCGATCCGCCTCTGCGTGATATGAGGAAATTCGACATATTTACTTGCCGGAGCAATAATAAGAGGGCTCCAGGGGGCTTTTTCCTCAAGCGCTCCTCCGGATCCGCAGGAACGATCCGAGAGCCCTCGATGCCGCCCATGTTTCTTTGCTGAACCGCCGACCTGCGATCAAAGCGTGCGAAGACCTTCTATCGAAAAGCTGTCGCTCATATGACGACCGACCTTGAATCCCGGACGACCCCTTTCAAATCCGGCTACGTCACCATCGCCGGAGCGCCCAACGCCGGAAAATCGACGCTGCTCAACCGCATCCTGGGCGAGAAGATATCCATAATATCCAGCAAACCCCAGACCACGCGCAACCGGATCCTGGGCGTCTGCAAACGACCCGGGGCCCAGATTGTTTTTTATGACACGCCGGGCATCTTTGTCGCCACGGATCCGCTGAACGCCAAGATCGTGAACACGGCCTGCGGAGCCATCGGCGATGCCGACGTGCTGTTGGCGGTCGTGGACGCCGCCCACCCGGATCCGGCGGCCGAAGCCCTTCTGGCCGAGAAGATCGGCGACCGGAAACTGCCGGTCATTGTCGCCTTGAACAAGATCGACCTTGTCGCGGAAAAGAAAACGCTGCTGGGGGTTATCGCCCGCTGGTCGGCGCGGCAGGCCTTTGCGACCATCGTGCCGGTGTCCGCGCTGGACGGCACGCAGGTCGAGGAACTCATCGGCGCCATCGTCAAGGCCCTGCCTGACGGGCCGCCTTATTTTCCCGAGGACACCTTGACCGACGCCACCGAGCGGTTCATCGCTGCCGAGTTGATCCGCGAGAAGATCTTCCGGCTGACAGGCGAGGAGATCCCCTATGCCTCGGCCGTGACCGTGGAGGCCTTCAAACCGAGCGCAGATGAGAAGCGAGTCTCCATCGAGGCGACCATACACCTCGAACGCGACTCCCAGAAAGGAATCGTCATCGGCAAGGGCGGCGCCATGCTCAAACGCATCGGCACCGAAGCGCGGCAGGACATCGAGAGGATGACGGGGTCGAAAGTTTTCTTGAAGCTTTTTGTGCGGGTGCAGAAGAACTGGCGCAAGGACACCAAGGCCATCGAGCGCTTCGGCTATTAAAAAAAGCGGAACCTTCAGGTTCCGCTTTTTTTAATCGGTTGAAACCGTCTGTCGGCTAAGGCCCCAACGGCAAGCGGGGAGATGCCGCTACTACCTCCGGACGAGCGGGCTTCCTCTCCGCCCAGGGCAGCTGCAAGCCTTCAGGCAGGACACTGAAAAGCGAAAGCAGCAGGGCCGCGGCATACGGAAGCGACTGGATCAGCAGCAGGGCCGACCGGATCAGTCTCTCTTCGGTCTGGTCGTTGCCGAAGTTGTAGTTGACCACCACCGCAAAGAGCAGCAGCACCATCATCAAAGCCTCGCCGCGGGCCATCGTGAGCCCCTTCAGCACCGCGCTTTTGCTTTCGCATTTGGGCGTTCGCAAAAACGGCATGCTCTTGGTGAAAACGCCGCGCAGGATGGCCGTCGCGATGGTGTGGGTGAGGGCCGTTCCGGCGAGGGCGGCACCCACCCGCTGCCGGAAGGTGCACGGCACCCGCGCCGCGTAAAGCCACAGAAAATGCATCAGTTTGAACAGGAATGCGCCGATCGGCGGCAGCATCAACACGTATAGCGGGGTCCCGAAGTATTTCGGGAAGAGCGCCATCCCGACCGCCCAGAGGATGCAGAGCACGTTCATGATCAGGCTGATGGCATCGCCGAACCAGGGCAGCCACCCGGCGATGAAATGATACCGCTGCCCGAGGTTCAGGCCGCTCTTGCGGTTGAACGGGGAAAGCTCCGTCCAGTGGCGCTTCATGATCTGCACGGCGCCGTAAACCCAGCGGAACCTCTGGCGCTTGTAACCGCCGAAGGAATCCGGCGTCAACCCCTTGCCGAAGCTCTCTTTCACGTAGACGGTGTCGTAGCCCAGGCTCTGAATGCGCAGGCCGAGCTCGGCATCCTCGCAGATGCACCATTCCGCCCAATTGCCCGAACCGACCAGGATCGACTTTCGGATGAGGGTCATGGTGCCGTGCTGAATGATGGCGTTGCGCTCGTTGCGGTGCACCATGCCGATCTCGAAGAAGCCGTGGTATTCCCAGTTGATCATTTCCTTGAAGCGGTTGCCCTCCCAGCCACGATGATCCTGGGGCGCCTGCACGACTCCCACCTCCTGACGGTCGAAATGGGGCACAAGCAGTTTGAGCCAGTCGGGACGCACGATGTAGTCGCTGTCGACCACCGCTACGAGAGCGGCTTCCGGACTAGTTTGCTTCAGGGCGAAATTAAGCGCCCCCGCCTTGTATCCCGCGATCTTCTCCAGATGAAAAAACCGGAATCTATCCCCCAGTTTTTCGCAGTGCGCCTGAACCGGCTGCCAGAGCTCCGGGTGCGGGTTGTTGTTGTCAATGACCAGCACCTCGTAGCTCGAGTAGTCCAACGCCGCCAAGCCGTTTAAAGTTTCGATCACCATGTCCGGAGGCTCCTTGCAAATCGGGACATGGATGGAAACCAGCGGCGTCGGATGGACGACCCCGCCGGCCAGGGGGGTGAAACGCCGTTTCAAGCCTTCCGTCCAGATCATCTCGGACATCTCGAAGCCGTTGACCAGAATGATCATGAGCAAGCCGGCCTGCATCGGCAGCAACACCGCCCAGATGAAGGTCTCCCAGAACAGGAACTCGCCGATCAGCGGGGAGGCCAGCACCCAGACGAAGACCGACGCCGTGGTCTGGAGCAGCATCGCAAAAAAAAGTTTGCCGCTGAAGGGCTGCGACGGCTGCTTTCGCAGGTACAGCCACACCAGTAAAACCCCCACCAGCACAGCGGCGATCCCGCTGTAGAGCAAGGTTGCGGGCTGAATCGCCCCGTCGAAGGAAAATTTGGGTTTGCGGTGCACGTCGTAGATGCCCCAGAAAGCGCCGACCACCCCCTCGTGAGGCTTTTTCCACGGCTGGTCGAACACTTCCATGATGCAGTAATCCAGCTTGCGCTGGTCCGCGACGTTCAGGAACCGGCGCAGGAACCTGGCTTGGTCCTCGCTGCCCGGCTTGGCCTTGCCGAAATTCTCGCCGTTGCTCGGCCAGCCCACTTCCGCGAGAAACACGGGTTTGTTGGGGAAAGCGTCCTTCACCTGTTTGAAGCGATCGAGGACCCAGCCGATGGAATCGCTGAAAGCAACCTTTTCCCAGTAGGGCAGGACATGGATCGCGATAAAGTCGACGTGGTCGACCAGCTCCGGGTTTTTGATGAAGACATGCCACGGCTCGGCCGCGCCGACCGGCACTTTCACGGCGGCCCGCACCCGGTCCAGGTAGGTGATGAGTTCCGGGACGGTGAGATCGTTGCGGTAGATCGCCTCGTTGCCGACGATGACCCTTTTAATGGTGGCAGGGTACCGGTTGACGTTTTGAAGGAGGTTGTAAATTTCGTCTTCGTTGCGCTCGTAGCGGCCGTCGATCCAGGCGCCGGCCGTGACCTCGAACCCCAGGCGCGCGGCCAGGCCCGGTATGGCTTCCATACCGTCCAGGGACGAGTAAGTGCGCACCCCTTTGGTCTTGCCTTTTAGGAATACCAGGTCGTCCCTGATTTCTTCCGGTGTCGGGAACTTGTTTTCGATCGGATCCTGACCGGAACGATAAGGGCTGAACGATACGTAATTGAATGTTCCGGACCACCCGGGTTCCGGATTTTCCGGCCGGGTGAACAGGGACCACAAAGCGATGTTGAAGGCACAGGTGATGCTGACGATGACCCACAGGGTTTTACGCATGACGCTTTTTTTCTCCATGGCTAGTAATTGCCAGCCATATCGCTTTTACTTTCAATCGGCCGCGGCGATCCTGCCGGCCGCCGCCCCAAAAAAAAAGGCCTTCTGCAAAGAGGCCACTTTGAAAAATCAGATTGTTTTAACTTCCAACTCCCCGCAGGGAGATCCGAGTTCCCCTTGGTTTCGTTTTCCCTAAAAGCAACAAGCAGAGAGTTGACCCTGCTCGTTTGATTCCAGATCCGCCGGTATTCCAGGTTGTTGGCGCGCAATATAACACGTTTTGCCGGGTCGTCAACAACAATCTTGCCTGCCGAAAAATAATCTGTTGAATCAGACGCTGGTAGCCGAAGAACCGTTTACATGCAGTTGGATTGGCCACCCCTGAAGGCTGGCAATTTCAACTCGCATTGTCCCTCATGCGGTTTTCGGTGGATTTTAATTTCATAGGAAGCGATTTTCCTAGGCGCAAGGAAGCTCTCTTCTCAAGTAATTGCTGAAAGCAAATAAGCGTCCGGGTTCGAAGATCACAATAAATACTCAACATACTGAAAAAATTATTTATTTAAGTTTACTGGCAATGGGTGGAATAAATTTTGCTTAACCGTAGCTGTGAACTTTGACTTGAACATTGGAGTCATAACGATAGGGCAACGTCTGTTTTTAACCGAGCTAAGGCACGGAGCACAGAGATGAGCGCAGCTTTTATACCATATGTAGATGGCATCTTTCGTAATGACCGCAACCTGTACGAACCCACCCCTTGCGATGGTTCAAACAAAAGTTTTTGCTCCTGTTTTTCGAAGGGTTTTTCATTGCTCGAGGTCTTGGTGGTCATCGCCATTTTGGCCTTGGCCGGTGTCGTCGCTATACCCAATCTCATCGATTGGCGTAGCCATATGCGCCTGAGAGCAGCGGCCACTGAACTTAAGGAAAACCTGGAATTGGCCAAAATCATGGCGGCAAAGGATAACATGTACATTTACGTGGAGTTCGTCCCGATGGAGGGGAAATACCGCCTCAGCTACAAGGACTTGGACGGCAACATGATATCGATCAAGGAAGAACGTCTGCCTCAGGATGTCATAATTGATAAAACCCATGCCCAGTACACCGTGACAGACGACAAAACGGGCTTCAACTCCCGGGGCGGGGCCAACAATTGCACCATTGTCCTCACCAATCTTAAAAAAAAGAGCAAGGTTATCTCCGTTTCGCCCATAGGAAAAGTGGAGGTTAAAAGCTGATGATTCCCTCCCGTGAGCATTATGTTTTCCGCGAAATGAGCCGATACCGATCCATATCGGGCGACAGGGGCTACCTCCTGCTGGAGATTTTGATCGCCGTCGCCATTTTTTCCATCGGCTTTCTGGCGGTGGGAACCATGATCGTGTCCACCACGCGCACCAACACCACCGGAAACATTGTCACTCAGGCCACGCTGTTGGCCGTGGAGACGCTGGAGAGCCTTAAAAAAGGCCCGGTCGGCGACCTCGTCCCGGAAACCTACAGCGATCCGAACAACCC
>Ga0316616_100000249_pt1 | contig 15525 bp, 11 predicted proteins | sample OWC_Aug_M1_C1_D1_FD_207660 | JGI IMG/M metagenome (GOLD analysis project Ga0316616, IMG submission 207660) | Wetland soil microbial communities from Old Woman Creek delta, Ohio, United States - OWC_Aug_M1_C1_D1_B | ecosystem: Environmental > Terrestrial > Soil > Wetlands | place: USA: Ohio... | reverse complement strand
AGATCACCCCCGAACGGATCGAACGCGGGAAATACCTGGCGAACCACGTGATGGTGTGCATTGACTGTCACTCGTCCCGTGATTGGAGCAAATTATCGGGCCCCATTGTTCCGGGGACCGAAGGAATAGGCGGGGAGGTGTTTGATGAAAGAATGGGGTTTCCCGGAAGTTTTGTGGCCCCCAATATCACCCCTTACCACCTGAAGGAATGGACCGATGCCGAGATCTACCGCGCCGTGACGGCCGGTGTCAGCAAAGACGGCAGGGCATTGTTTCCCATCATGCCTTACCTGACTTACGGGACGATGGACAAGGAAGATGTATACAGCGTGATCGCTTACATCAGGACTCTGCCTGAGATAAGCAGTAAACCGGCCTTGTCAAAAGCCAATTTTCCAATGAATCTTATACTGAGAACCATTCCTGCGGAAGGAGTGTCAACGGTAAGACCGGAAAAGGGAGTTACCGCTGAATACGGGAAATATCTTGCCACGGCTGCAAGCTGCATTGAATGTCATACGCCCGCGAAAAAGGGAGTGATCATCCCGGAACTGGCCTTCTCGGGCGGACGCTCTTTCCCGTTGCCCGGCGGAATCCTTTCTTCCTCGAACATCACGCCGGATCCAAAAACAGGGATCGGCGCATGGACCCCGGAAGCATTCCTTACGAGGTTCAAAACGTCGTCCCTGGAGAATTTCTCGTTGGCGTCAGTCGACTCAAACTCTTTCAACACCATGATGCCCTGGACCATGTATTCGGGGATGGATACCACTGACCTGCTGGCGATCTTCGAGTACCTCAAATCGGTGAAGCCCATCGAAAACCAGGTCACGAAGTTCGTTCCCCGCACTCAGTAAGGCTTGTGGTGCTGAACGGTAAAGTTTGCCTCGCGGAACTTCGGCATGGCATCGTAGTTGACGTCGTTGTTCGGCTTGATGGTGTATGGATAAGGGCCGGGGAAGTATACGTCCACATTACCGTTGACAGCAGGCACGATTTTCCATGCGGGCGGATTAACCAGGCCGGGGTTTTCGGAGTTCGTGGGCATTTTAGACATCGTGTAGGGATTAAAGGCATACCCATCGCTTTGACCCTGGGCAGCAACCCATCCCTGTGCCTTTACGGTGCACCCTAACGCGAGGGCGATACCGATTAAAATAATTGTCTTCATGGTTCAGATAATTTAATTACGGTACGAAGTTCATGCTGCAGCGACCTGATTCCAAGTTTACTTTACCAACCCGGTATTACTAACGGCAATCACTGGATATCAGCGGATTTAATGAACCTTGCCTGTTCGTCGATCATTTGGGGGTGTTGGACGGAGGGAATTCATCTCCCCATGGACTCCAATAAAAGGACCTCCCCCTGGCCCCCTCCGGGAAGGAGGGGGGAGGGGGGGCCTGGAATGATGACCCGGTTTCTTACAGGTCATTTAGACAACAGCGATGCGGTTTGCGCCAGTTGCAGGAAATCCTGGCGGTAGCCATAGGGATCTTTGCCCCGGGCTTCGGTGGCCATGGCGATCACCTGGTCCCAGTTCGAGTTTCCCCTGTGCTCGGATTCCCTCAGGAGCATCCCGAATTCTGCAACGGCTGAAGCAAACTTCAGGTTGGCGGAGGGGGGGCTTCCTTTAAGGTCTCCTTTCCCGACCCTCGAGACGATCAGCCTGCTGACAGTATCCTCCGGATTTTTATACCGCAGTTTTACCGTCATCATATTCGCCCCTCCGGTTACCTGGTTTACCTGGTATTCGAGGGGATCCACATCGGGCAGCTGCTCTTTCGAACCGGCGGGAACCACTTCGTACAGGGCTGTAACGGTGTGTCCGCTGCCGATATCCCCGGCATCTTTTTTGTCATCGTTGAAATCCTCCCTGTTCAGCATCCGGTTCTCGTAACCGATCAGCCGGTAAGCTTTCACCTTCTGGGGATTGAACTCCACCTGGATCTTCACGTCCTTGGCGATGGTGAACAGCGTTCCCCACAACTCTTCACCGAACATCTTCTTTGCCTCGAGTATGTTATCGATATAGGCATAGTTTCCGTTCCCGGCATCGGCGATCTTTTCCATCTTGGAATCCTTGTAGTTCCCCATGCCGAATCCCAATACGGTCAGAAAGACCCCTTCTTTTCTCTTTTCTTCGATCAGCCGGGTCATCTCGGCATCGCTGCTGGCCCCGATATTGAAATCGCCGTCGGTAGCCAGGATCACGCGGTTATTTCCGCCGGGAATGTAGTTCTGCTTTGCGATCCTGTATGCCAGGCTGATGCCGGCCCCGCCAGCGGTCGAGCCGCCGGCCTGCAACTCATCGAGAGCGGACAGGATCCTAGCCTTTTCATTTCCCGGGGTTGATTCAAGAACCACTCCTGCTGCGCCTGCATAGACCACCATCGCAACCTTGTCGGCGGGGCGCAGGTTTCCAACCAGGATCCTGAATGCCTGCTTCAGCAGCGGAAGTTTGTTCGGATCCTCCATCGATCCGGAAACATCGATCAGGAAGACCAGGTTGCTGGGCGGGATCTGGGTTGAGGCCACCTCTTTCCCCTGGATGCCGATGAGGACCAGTTCATGCCCCCCGTTCCAGGGGCAGGCCCCCATCTCCAGGGTCACCGAGAAGGGATCCCCGTTCACAGGCTGCGGGTAATCGTAATCGAAATAATTGATCAGCTCTTCGATCCGGACCGCATCTTTGTAAGGCAGCGTATTTTCGTTGAGAAACCTCCGGACATTGGAATAGGATGCCCGGTCCACGTCAACGGAGAAGGTGGATAAGGGGTTTGTCGTTACATCCTTGAAGTTGTTTTCATTGATCTTGTCGTAGGACTCGGTATTGAATTCCTCCGTTCCGATCTCGGTATGAACCGAGTATCCGGCAACTATGCCGCCTGTAGCACAATCCGCCGCGACCCGCGTTGCCTCGTAACATTTCGATCCGGGGGGGGGTACGCCAATGATGGTCATTTCCTGAACAACCGCTGAAGTGTCGGGCTCCGCAGGGTTCTTTTCGGTCCTCAGGCTGACACTGACGGTTGTGGCTTTGTTTTCGTCCACAGCGATCTCCTTTTTAACAAAGGTCTTATAGCCAGGCTTGGTGACCGAGATCGTATATTTCCCGGCAGGCAGGTCCGGGAAGGAAAATCTCCCCTGCATATCGGAGACTACGGTCAGAATTTTAACGCCTGCCCGGTCCAGAAGTGTGACGGTGGCTGCAATTAGGGGATGCCCCTCCCCTGCTTCGGTGACGAGCCCGTTGAGGGTGCCTTTCCCCTGTCCGTCGGGCCAGGCGGTCTGAACAATGCTGACCCGGTCATTGCTGACGGTGGCCATGGAGATGGCGAAAGCGCCGATGGCCAGGATAACGGCCAGGAAAACAACGCTGATCTCTTTTCTGCTGGTTTTCATAACATCTGAGTTTAAGGGTGAATGAATGCTTTTGAAGGGAAGATGCGCTCCCGGACCGGATTCCATAAACCCGCTGCTGATTTTTATTAATTTTACCCTACGGAAGAAAAAAACATACCGGTCCGGACGGATGAAGAGATCATCGCGTCGTACCGCTCCACCGGGAACAGGGAGCTGGTGGGGGAGCTATATAATAGGTATACCCGCTTTGTGTTCCTGGTCTGCATGAAATACCTGGAGGATGAGGATGAGGCGAAAGATGCGGTGATGGAGATCTTCGGGAACCTGCTTTCAGGTTTGAAGAAACACGAGATCCGATCGTTCAAGCCGTGGCTTCATGCCGTAGCGAAGAATCATTGCCTCTACCACCTGAGGAGCGTTCGCCACATGCAGCAGGCCGCAGGTGAGCTGAAAAAAGATGCGCAGCAGGATATGGAATCGGGGTATCTCCTGCATCTGGAAGATGAGGAGGAGCATCGGCTGAAGGAACTTGAAGATGCGATCCTGATGCTGAGCAGGGAACAGCGGACATGCATCGAACTGTTCTACCTGAAGAAAAAACCTTACCGGGAGATCGAGGAGATCACAGGCAGCACCTATGAACAAGTCAAGAGCCATATTCAGAATGGAAAACGAAATTTGAAGATCCTGTTAAGCAACCGAAATGAGCGATAACCTGCATACCCTGTTTTCCGGATCGGAATGTCCGCCCCACTCCGTGCTGCTCGGTTATTTCCGCCGGACCCTGACGGAGGAGGAGATGCACACGGTGGAGCTGCACCTGACCGACTGCGAGATGTGCTCCGACGAACTGGAAGGGTTGTCGAAAATGAAAAATCCAGGTGACCTCGATCTCATTGTTGAAGAACTCTCGGAACGGATCGGGCGCAGACGCGGCAGGATCCTCGGCATGACCCGCAACTATGCCCTGATGGCGGCGGCAGCTTTGCTCCTCCTGATCGTCGGATCGGTCGCAGTAGTCCGTATGCTCGTACGCACGGAGGTCACGGAGCAGATGGCGGTCCGGATGGATTCGGCAATCCTGTCTGGTCCGGAAGCGGGTAAACCGCCGCCTGCTCCGGCGGAATCACAGTCATTGGCCCTGTCTTCGGGGCCGGCAAAGACTGACAGGGAAAAAAACGGATCCGCTTTATCCCTGATGCAGGCTCCCGTGGTTCAGGACGACCTTGAACAGACTGCAAGCGCAGATGTTGCTACCGGGGATACCACTGAAGTCCTGGAAATGGTTGCCCATGAGGAAGCGGTCATCGTTGGCGGGATTGAGTCTGCCCAAAAGACTGATTCGGCGACCGTCCAGACGGTGGTCGCCCAATACCGTGCGCCATTGGCAATCCAGGCCGAGGCAAAGAAAACTTCAGCGGAGAAGGATGCTGCCCTGGGGATGGCCGCTTCAAAAAGTGCATCGGTCATGGAGACTGCCATGGAGGCGTTCGGAGCAGGGAATTACGGTTATGCGGCGAAACTATTCTTACAGGTTACGGAAAGTCAGCCCGACAACACCAAGGCTGCGTACTACCTGGGGTATTGCTACTTCATGGAAAAGCAGTACAAGAAAGCACTGGAAACGCTGGCCCCGATCCTGAAAGACAAAAGAAATGATTTTTATAAGGAGGCTACAGCGCTTTCCGATACGATAAAAACAGTGAATAACCGCTAAGCCGGCCCGCCTATTTGATCTCCACCCGGTCTTTGACGCCGTTCATGACGCGCAGGGGGGTGTCGGTGATGACCATGTTGTAGAGCCAGGAAGGCACGCTCCCTCCCGGATCCACGGATCCTTCCAGGACCAGACGGACCATTCCCTTGTCGAGCGGTTGGATGGTCCACTTCTGCCAGTATTTTTTAATCCGGACCACGTCCTCCTTTTCCGGGACCATGTTTTCGATGGGTTTCGCCAGGATCTCACGTCTGCCGGTCACCGGGTCAACGGTCACTGTTGCATCCACACAGAGGTCCCGGTCGGATAAAGGCCAGGGAACATCGTAAAGAAGGTAGTATTTAAAGTGCTTGTTCTCTTCAAAGTAGAGGATCTGTATATCTTTCACGTTCTCGTCCCACCAATCGTGGTTGTGCACGTTTCCCACCAGGTGTGTCACCCGGTCCATGGTGGTTCTGATCTCCATGATCCCGCGGAAAGATTTGATTTCATTACCGGCCTCCTTCCGGGTATAAATCTTGATCCCGTTCTTCTCCTTGATAAACTCCCAGTTCTGTGCGGATAGCGAAGGGCCGAGGATGATCGCCAGTACGATGGCCAGGGTTCTGAAAATGGTCATGCCCGAATTCAATGATGCAGATTTTATGCAAAGAAACGAAACTTTTCGGAAGCATCCGTTGGCCTGGACAATGGCGGTTTATAAGCCGGGCCGGATCACGCTTTCCCGGCCCAGGTTATCTAAAAATTCATATGTCGTTGTTTTATAGTACGTTATATCCCATTTCCCGACACCTACCATAATTTTTACCTTAATTTTTAATTAAATTAATTATAAATTATGACCAACTGAGCATTTTTGTAGTATCTTTGCCGCATATTATATTGTATTTAGACTAAGTATAAATAGATATAAACTGATATTCAATGCATTATTATAATATCCGTGTTTTAGCCAGGATCACTTTGAAGGAAGCAACGGCAGAAGCATTCATAGGCTTAAACCGGGGATAACAGCAAATGCTCAGAAAAAAAATGGAAACAACCGAAACAACCATATCATCATTTCATTCCGGTCCCGAACGCAGTTTTGCAGGAGTATGCAGGTTCCTGGCAAACCGGGTTAATCCTTAAATAAATGTGACCAGACAGGGATTGTCACTCCCTTTCCGGACCCCGGTGCGGATCTTCATTTGAAGGTCGGCATTACAGGGCCGACAGGACGGCTGTCAATTCCAGAAAATCGCTTTGTTAAGGTATTATTATGTTCGAGTTATGAATTAGAAATGATGACAGAAAAGCCAAAAATATTAGTCGTTGACGACAATACGACGAACCTTTCCCTGGTCGGGGCCCTGCTTGCGGGCCTGAATATCGAACTGATGAGGGCAACCTCCGGGCCGGAGGCCATTGACCTGACGAACCGCGAAGAGTTCGCCCTGGTGCTGATGGATATCAGCATGCCGGGGATGGACGGTTTTGAGACCGTCGAGAAGATCCGGGTGGAACATAAGAACAAGCTCCTGAACATCATTTATATGACGGCACTTTCCGACGAGCCGGATCTCCAGATCAGGGGGGTCAAAACCGGGGCGGTGGATTTCATTTCCAAGCCGGTCAGCCGTGAACTGCTCATCGGGAAGGTGAATATCTTCATTAATTTATACAAACAGCACAAGAGCCTTGAAGAGGAGATCCGGAGAAGGGTCGCGGCCGAAGAGGAGCTGATCAGGGCCCGGGAGGTTGCCGAGGATGCCGCCATGGCCAAACAGCAGTTTCTCTCCGTCATGAGCCACGAGATCCGTACTCCGCTCAACGCCATCATCAACACCACCCACTTTCTTTACGAGGCCCATCCACGTCCCGATCAGATGGACAACCTGGGAGTCCTTCGTTTCTCCGCCACCACTTTGCTGCAACTGGTCAACAGCATCCTGGAGTATTCGAAGATCGATTCCGGGAAGATCGAGTTCGACAATAACGACTTTGAGATCCGCGATCTGGCCACAGGGATCCGGAAGAGCCTGGAGCCGGAAGCAACCCAGAAAGGCCTGGACCTCCATACCTATATAGACGGAAAGGTGCCTCCCGTTGTCCGCGGGGATTGCGGCCGGTTATCCCAGATCCTGATGAATCTTCTCGGCAATGCCGTAAAATTCACTGAAACGGGACATGTTTCCTTAAGCGTCGGAGTGATCAATGACCTGCCGGATGTGACGGAGATCGGTTTCCGGGTCGCCGACACCGGAATCGGCATCCCGCCGGAGCAGCAGGACAAGATCTTTGAAAGGTACACACAGGGCAGCCAGGAAACGGTAAAAAAATACGGCGGAACGGGGCTCGGCCTCTCCATCACAAAGATGCTGGTAGAACTCCAGGGCGGCAAACTTGAACTGCAAAGTGATCCGGCCTTCGGCAGCACATTCTCCTTTTCACTTAAATTCAATAAGAGCAACAAGAGACAACTGCAACTGAAAAAGCCCGGAAACGCTGAACAAAAGAGCATGAAAGGGATGAAGATCCTGGTTGCCGAGGACAATATCGTGAACCAGAAGATCGTCCTGAAGATACTTACCAAGTGGGAGGCAACACCCGACATCGCCGAGAACGGCCGCATCGCGGTCGAAAAGATTCGTGAAAACCACTACAACCTGGTGCTGATGGACCTCCATATGCCGGAGATGGACGGGTACGAAGCCACACAGGCCATCCGGAAAATGGAAGGCGAATATTTCAGGCATCTGCCGATCATTGCGCTGACGGCCACCGCCTTTGCAGAAGAGCGCAGCAAGATCCGGTCGTTCGGCATGAACGGGTACCTGATCAAGCCGTTCACTCCCCCTGAACTGTACAGTAAGATCAGCCATTTCATTAAATAATAACCAGTCTATGAGCCAGAGAATCCTTGTCATCGACGACGAACTCAGCATCCGCATGCTGCTCGAGAATTTCCTTTCGGGGGAATACAACGTAATCAGCAAGAGCAACGGGCTGGATGCCCTGGAATGGCTGGAGGGCAACCTTCCGGACCTGATCATCTGCGATATCCAGATGCCCCGCATGGACGGGTACCAATTCCTCGAGCAGGTAAGGCAACGCGGGTTTACAAAACATACACCGGTGATCATGCTTTCGGGTGCCGAAAGCAGCAAAGACCGGATCAGATGCTATCGGCTCGGATCGCAGGATTTTCTTGTGAAACCTTTTAATCCCGAGGAACTGGCGGAGCTGATCCGGAAAAACCTGTACCCCATTCACTACGCAATCAAATGGTAACAAACAGACAATCCAGAGCCATGATCGTTTCTGAAACAAAAGCTGCTTTCCGGAATCCATCCGGAGAAAATTCCAGAGAAATCTCGATCCTGTTCATCGGGAGAGGGGTTGAGAGCCTGGCACCTGTGGCCGGTATCCTGAGCGCCACCCTCATTCACAGGGACAGCACTTACTCCGCTGTCAATTACCTCCTGTCCGGAGGGCGGCCCGATGTGATCTTTTTTGCAGCCGGGCGACCGGGAGAAGAGGGGCTGGAGTTCCACCGGTTCATCCGCAAGGACCCTGAGCTGGAAGGGACCATTTTCCTCCTGGTTTCGGATCATTTCGAGGAGGAGGTTTACAAAAAAGCTTTCACGGAGGGGGTTGACGATTATTACGTGCTTCCTTTGCCCGGTACCAGCGGGTTGGAAGCACGCATCAGGATCCTCCTGGACCACCGGGCAAAGAATGGCCGGACCGCCCTGCGGGAAGAATTCATCGAAGGGATCCGCATCCCTGTTTCCAAACGCATTTTCGATGTGGTTTTTGCCACTTCGGCGCTTTTACTGCTGTCCCCCTTTCTTATCCTCGTCATGATCGCGATCCGGGCCGAGTCCAAGGGCAAGATCTACTATACATCAAAGAGGATCGGACAAAAACCCTTTAATTTCTACAAATTCCGGTCCATGCGGACCGGCGCCGACGCAGAGCTCGCCAAGCTGGCCAAAGAGAAGAACAAGTATGGTTCCGCACCCCTGCGCGAGGTTGATTTTGCCAGTTCATGTCCAAGATGTTCGGCAAAACGTGACGGGAAGAGCTGTTCTCCCATCCTTCACATCGGATCGCACGATATTTGTGAATACTGGTACCGGCATCAGAAAGAGGAGATCGCCAGGTCGAGTGCAAGTTTCATCAAGATCCAGGACGACCCACGGATCACCAGGGTCGGCAAGATCATACGGGACCTGAGCATTGACGAGCTTCCGCAACTGATCAACGTGATCAAAGGCGACATGTCGCTCGTCGGGAACCGGCCGTTGCCGGTGTATGAGGCTGAAAAGCTCACCAACGACCAAATGGCCACCCGCTTCCTCTCCCCGGCAGGCCTGACAGGCTTATGGCAGGTCGAGCTGAGAGGCAGGGCCGGCGAGATGTCGGAGGAGGAGCGGAAACGCCTGGACAACAAGTACGCGGCCATGTTCATCCGAAAAAAATATTCATTCTGGTATGACCTTAAGCTGATCATCAGGACCATTCCTGCGATCTTCCAGAAAGAGACCGTTTGATCAATACGTATTTTAACAAGAGACCATGAAATACATTCTTTCTTTCACACTGACAGTGTTGATGTTGCTCCTGGCAGGGGTTCCCGGGGCCGCCCAGACCGGCGGTCCGTTCGATCCGCTGAAGGATGACATCGGCGATAAACTTCCGCCCCTCCGCATCCTGATCGATTCTGCCCTGGCCAACGATCCGGGCATGAAGTACAGCAACCTGCAGGTAACGGTCAACAAGGGGACCCTGCACAGCGCCAAGGCACAGTGGACCCAGAATTTCGGGGTACAGGCCAACTACGGTTACGGAACCTTTGATTACCTCTACAACTCCACAGCCGGGGGTACGGCTCCTCCGACATACACCCTCCAGCAAAGCCTTTCGCAATACGGAGTAGGCGCCTACCTGCGGATCCCTTTTTATGATATAGTGAACCGCCGCAACGAGGTCAAAACCGCCAAAGCCGAGGTGAGCCAGGCCCTATCGCTGGTCGAGTCCAGGCAGAAGGAGATCCGGGAGCAGGTCATCCGCCAGTACAACGACGTAGTCGTCAAACAGCGGCTGCTCAGGATCAAATCCAGGTACCTGGAAACTTCTAAGATCAACCTGCAGATGGCCGAAAAGGGGTTCATGAACGGAACGGTCACCGTGGATGACTATTCCCAGGTTTCGGAGATCGAGTCGAGAACCGAATCCGATTTCGAAAATACCCGGATGGAATTCCTGACCTCCTACATGATCCTGGAAGAGATCACGGGATTGAAATTCAACCTTTACAACGAAACAAACAGGCAATGATAAAACCAAGCGATATTTTACGGCTGATCAGGAAGCACATTCTTCTGCTGGTCCTGATACCGGCCATATTGGGTACAGCCGCTGCATTGATGACCACGGAAATGTACTCGTCGAAAACGACACTTTATACCGGAATGACCTCCGGAACGAACGTCCAGATCGACCAGTCCTTCAACCTGTTCACCACCAATGCCGCATTCGACAACCTGATCAATATCATCCAGTCGAGGGAAACTTCCCAGGAAGTTGCGGTCCGTCTGCTGGCCCAGCACCTGATGATGAAGAAGGCCGATCCGAGATACATCTCCAAAGACTCGTACACCGAACTGAAACTGAAGGTCCCGCCTGATGTCAGCCGGCTCGTGGTACGTCATGCGGGGCAGGAGGTGAAACCTGAGGCCATCGATACCACCTCTTATTTCACAGGGTTCACCGATATCAACACCCTCAAGCTACAACCTCCGTTCATCGACCGTGCGGCCTATGAGCAGACGGTTGTGAACCTGACGAACTACCTGCTCAGGGATGACACGAATTTCATCTACCGCCTGGTAAACAGCGGCGACGCACATTATTCCATCAAGGCGATCTCATCGGTGAGCGTGCGCCGCATCACCACCAGCGACCTGATCGAGCTGAAATTCGAATCGAATGATCCCGGGATCTGCCAGCAGACCCTTGTGCTGCTGACCGAGGTGTGCATGAAGAACTACAGGAGCACGAAAGAGACCCGGACAGATGCGGTAGCGAAGTATTTCGAATACAAGACCAAACAGGCGTATGACCGGCTCACCGCCGCTGAAGACCGGCTGATGAAGTTCAACCAGGATCACAACATCATCAACTACGCGGACCAGAGCAGGGCCGTCGCAGGAGCCCGGGCGAACTACACCACCGAGCTTCAGAACAAGCGGATCAAGCTTGCCGGCATCGAAGCCACCGTGGAGCAACTGCAGGAAAAACTGAGCGCCCAGCAGAGATCGCAGCTAAGCAGCACCAACCTTCTGGAAAAGCGAAACCAGCTTGCAGACATCAACACGCGGATCGCCACCGCGGAAACGTCCGGGACCGGCGATAACGACCAGAACATCGAGGACCTGAAGATACAGGCCAGACAGCTCAACGAAGAGATCAGCGCAGCGGTGACGGACCTTTACAATTCAAGCTCCTCCGTGCAGGGAATGACCGGCGGTACACTGATGAACACCTACCTGGCAAACGTCAAAGAGCTGCAGGAGACCCGGGCCTCCATCACGATGCTCGAAAACAGGATCCGGGAATCACAGCGCGAATACAATGCTTACGAGCCGGCGGGTGTGGACCTGAAACGCATCGAGCGGGAGATCTCCATCGCCGAGCGGGAATACATGGAATTCCTGAAGGGACTCAACCTCGCAAAGCTGAAGGAACAGGATGTCGCCCTTTCCTCCAACATCAAGGCCGTGGATCCACCCTACTTTCCCCTCTTTCCGAACGCCGGCAAGCGAATGATGCTGGTCGCGGCAGCCGCCTTTTTCGGTCTGCTGCTGGTCCTGTTCTCCATCCTCGTCATGGAATACTTTGACGCGACGCTCCGGAATCCCCAGAAAGCCTCGAAGATCCTCGGATTGAAGCCTGCGGGCGTCTTTCCAAGGATCAACGGCAACAGCAAGCAGGGAGTCCTGCCCATCGTCACCAACCGTCTCATAGAGATGATCATCCAGCAGGTGGAATTGCATCCCATGGGCAAACCTTTCCATTCAAGCCCCCGGACCGTACTGTTCTACAGCACCCTGAGCGGCGAGGGAAAAACCCTGCTTCTCGGGAATGTGGCCAACAAACTGAAACAACAGGGCAAGAAGGTAATCACCATCAACTTTTCCGGCGATTCCATCCTGGAATCCGAGATCTCACGGCTGGACAAGGAGGATGAAAACCGGCGGAAAGGACAGGAACCCGGGTTGCTGAAGAAAGGTGACAAACCCGTTACGATAGATCTGCTTGAAAAATACCAGGATGTAACCGAAGAATCCGAGGATGTTTCGTTGGAGGTTCCTGAAACGGAGCGCAGTTCGGAGGGGCACCTGGTACTGCGGGTGGATCAGAGCTACTATTCCATCAACAACTACCTGGATGTCCTCGACAGGAATCCGTTCAGCACGTCCATCGTACCGGATTACGTGCTGATCGAACTGCCCCCGCTACTCCATCACTCATATCCCGCCGGGCTGGTAGCCTCCTCCGATGTGGCGGTGATGGTGTGCAGATCAAACCGTTCCTGGTCCGATGCGGACCAGGGCGCCCTGGACACCTTCATGAAGTTAACCCCGAATCACCCGCTGTTTGTCCTTAACGGGGTCGAGAACCAGGTCGTGAAGTCCGCGATCGGCGAACTCCCGAAGAAGAGCAAGGGGATCCGGAGAAAAATGAGAAAAATGGCACAGGCCTCTTAACCGGCGATCCATGAAAGCGACTCTGAAGGCACTGTCACGCGAAGCAAACGTTCTTTCCCTTGCCGGAAACATCGCCGTTTCCTTTTTCGGGTTTGTCGGGTTTGCCTTGCTTGCGCGCCAGTTCCCGATGGAAGAATTCGGCGAATGGGTCCTGTACATATCTTCAGCAGCCTTCGTCGACATGTTCCGGTTCGGGATCGTCACCACGGCGGTCATCCGTTATCTCTCGGGTGCGGATGCGGAAGACAGGCCCCGGTTCATCGGGTCCTTCATATTCATGGTATTCCTTGCCACGGCAGGGATCTCGGCGATCATCTGGTTCTGCCATTTTACCTTCCCGGGGCCGATCCGCCAGGCGGGCTATGAACTTTTCTTCACCTGGTATCCGTTCATCGCCTTCGTCAGCATTCCGATGAACACCGCGCTGGTGATCATGCAGGCGGACCTGCGGTTCGACCGGATCCTGATGATCAACGGGCTTTACAGCGCTGCCTTTTTCGGTTTCATACTGGCCGGGTTTTTCTTTTTCAAAATGACCCTGGTCGAGATCATCTGGGGTCAATTCTTCATTTATAGTGTCCTGTCTCTCCTTTGCATGGCCCTGGGATGGGCCGGAACCCGTCACTTATTCAGGGCTTCCCGAAGGACGAACCGGGTCCTTTTTGACTTCGGGAAATATACCACCCTGACGCTGATCGGGACGAACCTCCTGCGCAGCGCGGATGCGCTGATCATCAGCCTCAGCCCGATGGGGACCACCGCGGTCGCATTGTACAGCATTCCCATGAAGATCACCGAGCTGCAGCAGATCCCTTTGCGCAGTTTCGCCGCCACCGCATTCCCGAAAATGTCGAAAGCAAGCATCCAGGGCAGGCTGAGCGATGTAAAGGCGACATTTTATACCTATTCCGGAGCCATGACCTACCTGTTTGCCTTCATCAGCCTGCTGATCTTCGTATTTGCAGACTTCCTGGTGCTGGTCCTGGGCGGGGCGCAGTATCTCGGCACCGACCCCGTTACCGGCGCGAACACCGCCCTCATCGTAAGGATCTTTTCGATCTACGGGCTCCTGCTGCCTTTCGAACGCATGACGGGCATCGGACTCGACAGCGTCAACAGGCCGGACCTCAATTTCCGCAAAGTACTGTTCATGGTCATCGCCAATGTGGCCGGTGACCTGATCGCCGTTTTCCTTTTCAAATCCCTGGCAGCCGTCGCGGTTGGTTCGGTCATCTTCACCCTGTTTGGTGTTTGGCTCGGTTATTATTTCCTCGACAGGGAACTGGGGATCGAGAGGCGGAAAGTATTCAGTTCGGGATTAAATTTTTATAAACTGGCGTATTGCAAAGTCAGGAACCTGGCCAGGCAGTACCAACACTCCTGATCCATGCAAGGCAACGCAGATCCATTCAGGGAAGCAACGGGCTCGGACCGGCTGGCATCACCGAAATACCTGGTCGTGCTGCTGGTGTTCACGGCGTTGGCGATCGGAGCGATCCAGCGGAAGGGAATGGCGGCGGGTGCGGTGCTGGTCATCCTGCCGTTCATTCTTTTATACGGATACTGGCTTTTCAAAAAACCGATCACCGGCCTCTGGACCGCGATCATCCTTGGCTTCGTTCTGCTCGGCATCGGGAGGTACGTCCCTCCGAAGATGCAGATCGGCATCGCCATGGACGGCATTCTCGCCCTGACCTATGTGGCGCTCTTCTTTAACAGGTTCTATGACAAGATCGACTGGCGCCCGGTCAAAAAGGATGTGACGCTGTTGGCGTTCATCTGGTTCGGGTATTCCCTGCTGCAGTTCTTCAACCCTGAAGTGCAGAGCAGGTCGGCATGGCTGTCGGGCATACGGGGCATTTCCCTCTACATGATGATGGTCATTCCGCTGGTATTGCTCTTCATCAACGACAGGCGAAAACTCGATACCTTCCTGTATATCTGGGGCATCTTCTCCCTCCTGGCAAGCCTCAGGGGGATCGTACAGGTGACCCTGGGGCCGGATTCGTTCGAGCAGCGCTGGCTGGCCACGGATGCCGGGTTGACCCACATTATCTTCGGCAGCCTGCGAGCGTTTTCCTTCATGAGCGATGCGGGCCAGTTTGGCGCCAACCAGGCCTATTCCGCAGTCATGGCCACGATCGTTGCGTTTGCCGGCGGCGGCATGAAACGCAAGGTGTTCTTCCTGGGGGTGGCTGCTTTGGGATTCGTCGGGATGTTCCTTTCAGGGACCCGCGGAGCCATCAGCATTCCGCTGGCGGGATTCTTCCTGTTCTTCATCCTCCGGAAAAATATTCCCGTGATGATCACCGGATTCGTTCTTCTGGTGATCGTCGTCATCTTCTTTAAATTCACTTTTATCGGACAGGACAACCAGTTCATCCGGCGCATGCGTTCCGCGTTCAACCCGAATGATCCCTCCCTTCAGGTCCGCCTTGCAAACCAGAACAAACTGAAGACATACCTCGCTTCACGACCGTTCGGCGGTGGCATCGGCCATGCCGGGGTCAAGGCCAGGTCATTCCTTCCGAATTCATTCCTGTCGAACATCGCCACGGACAGCTGGTACGTCCTGATATGGGCCGAACAGGGCATCGTGGGCCTGGTCCTCCACCTGTTCATACTCTTCTTTATCCTGATCAAGGCTTCCCGGATCATCATGTTCAGGATCCGGGACCCCGGACT